>Ga0210410_10003925_pt1 | contig 13130 bp, 7 predicted proteins | sample IncBWC4MmetaG_FD_161058 | JGI IMG/M metagenome (GOLD analysis project Ga0210410, IMG submission 161058) | Forest soil microbial communities from Barre Woods Harvard Forest LTER site, Petersham, Massachusetts, United States - Inc-BW-C-4-M | ecosystem: Environmental > Terrestrial > Soil >... | reverse complement strand
CATCCAATTAATCGCCCGCCCCCACGAAGAAGAACTCCTCCTCGCTGTCGCCACGCAACTCGAACACGCCCGCGGCCCCTGGCAACCCCCACCACTCTAATCTGCATCTTTTCTCCGTGTCCTCTGTGGCCCCCCTGTGACTCTGCGTTGAACTCTTCTCTTCCTCCTAATTCTTCCCCCCAGTCAACTCCGGACTCGAAATCGTCTTGTCGCTCCACTTCTCCCGGTCCTTATCCAAATCCGCATCCATCAATTTCCTCGCGCTGGCAAATTCCGCCGTCGCTTCTTCTTTCCGTCCCAATTTCAGCAGCAACTGCCCGCGCAAATAATGCGCCTTGTCGCTTCCCGGCACCACCTTTAGCGTCTCCTCAACCGCTTGCAACGCCTCCGCATACTTCCCCTGCTTTTGATAAATCTTCGCCAACCCAAACCACGCCCCCGGCCGCCGCGGATCGCGCTTCAACGCCTCCCTGTAGGCCTGCGCCGCATCCACGTCCCGCTGTCCCTGCGCATAAATTTTCGCCAACTGGTAATAATCGTCCGCCAAATCCGGATCGATTCGGCTGTCCTTCAGAAATTCCTGTTCCGCTTTTGCAGCGTCTCCGGTTTCCACATAAGCGATCCCCAAATTGAAATGCAAAAACGGCAATTCCGGATTCGCCTCCTCCGCCTTCCTCAATTCCACGAACGCCGCGTCATACTCCTGGTGCTGCAGATATGCCTTTCCCATAATCAGGTGAAACTCCGGCGTCCCCTCCCCCACTTCCAGCATCCGCTTCATCGCACGGTCATCCAGCTCTTTCTTCCCCGCCTTGTTCGCGGCGATTCCCAGCACATACAGATACATCACGTCGCCCGAGCGATCTTGCCACAAAGGTTCCAGCGTCTCCGCCGCCTCTTCAAACCGGTCGGTAAACACCTGGCACATCCCCAACAAGTATCGCGCCTGCGCCGATCGCGGCTCCTCGTTCAGCACCGACTGCAGCGGTGCGACTGCGTCCAGGTAATTCCCGCGCCGGAACTCTACTAACCCAATATCCAGCCGGACGCCGGCCATCCTTGGCGACAACTTCTCCGCCTTCTTGAGGTTCTTCAGCGCCTCGTCCCAGTTCTTCCGGCGCATCTCGATTACTCCAAGATTTGCGTACGCGGCCCCCGCATTCGGATCTGCAGCCAGCACGTTTCGAAACGCTTTCTCAGCCGAATCCAGATCGCCGCCCTGCAGCGCCGCCTGTCCTTTCGCAAACCACGCTTTCGCATCCCTCGCCCGTGATTCCGTCTGCGCAGCAGTGTCCGCGAACAAAAATTCCCGCTGCGAGCCGCACAAGTAACTACCGCTAGCCATTGCAAGCAGCACCGCAACAATCGCCCTAATCGTCAGAAAATGCCTCATCGCATCACAGTTTCCGCTATTTTCTCTGGCGCATTCAAGGTTCGGCACGCCCGAAGTCCCAGAAACCGCCTTCCCGCCAGCCCCATTTTATCCTTGACACGCGCACCGACTTCCTTTATTAATCCGATTTAATAGCTTCTTTGCGGGTGCTTTGCGGTCGGGTCGAGGACCGGGGGACTTCTTGAAGAGTGGTCGCATTCTGCGCCGCGCGACGTCGTCCCGCGCCAGCGAACGCGCGTGTATCTTCCCCCTCTTTCCTGATTTTTTGAACTTTCAACTTTGTGGAGGTCTCATCGTGAAGAGCCGCCGTCTGATTTCAAAGTTGTCCGACTTCCCCTGTTTATTGGCTGGGCTCGCCCTTTTGGCGCTCCTGCTTCTTCCCGCCCTGGCCGGCGCACAAACCAACGGTCTCATCAGCGGCACGGTCACCGACAAGACCGGCGCCGCCGTCATAGGCGCGAAAGTCGTAATCGCCAACACTGGCGGCAACCTGACGCGCACCACGGAGACCAACGGAGACGGAGTCTACGTCGCCTCCGCTCTGCCTTCGGGAACCTACAATGTCACCGTAACCGCGAAAGGCTTCCAGAGATTCGAAGCCAAGGGCGTTGTCCTCGAGGTCGCCCAAAAAGCCCGCCTCGATGTCATGCTCACCGTCGGTGCCGTCACCGAAGAAGTCCTCGTCTCCGGTGAAAACGTCTCCCAGGTTGACACGCAATCCTCCGAGATCGGCAGCACCATCACGGGCAAACAAGTCCAGGAACTCGAACTCAACGGCCGCAACTTCACGCAACTCGTCACTCTTGTGCCCGGCGTCGTCAGCCAGACCGGACAGGACGAAGGCACCGTCGGCATCGCGGGAAACACGATGTACAGCATCAATGGCGGCCGTGGCCAGTACAACAACTGGGAAATCGACGGCGGGGACAACATGGACAACGGCTCCAACAACAGCATCAATGTCTATCCCAACCTCGAAGCCATCTCCGAGTTCAAAGTCCTCACATCCAATTATGGCGCCCAATACGGCAAGAACGGCTCCGGCACCGTCGAAGTCGAAACCAAATCCGGCACCAACCAATTCCACGGCAGCGCGTTCTACTATGGCCGCAATGACTTTTTCAACGCCAACAGTTGGTTCGACAACGGCAACAGTATAAAGCGTCCACCATACAAGAAACACGATTGGGGCTACACCGTAGGCGGTCCTGTCTACATTCCTCACTTCTACAATAACGATAAGAAGAAAACCTTTTTCTTCTGGTCCGAGGAGTGGCGACGCGAAAAAGTAGGAAACGCGAATCCTATCTCCCAAGCCGTCCCCTCAATGGCGGAGCGGCAAGGCAATTTCAACGACGTTTGTCCGGTGTATTCAAGCGGTTCGACGTTTGACCCAACCGTTTACACAGCTTGCCCTTATCAGTCTCTGAACGGCACCGCAGCAATGCCTTTCGCAAATAACACTCTTCCTACACCCTTTTCTTCCACTGCCAACGCACTCCTGACGCTCATTCCCGCCGCCAACAATTTCAATGGCGTCGTCGGTACGTACCCCACTCCGGGTGGAACGGCTGCGGGACAGCCAATCCCCGCTTACGTTGCCAACCCCAGTCTCCCCACTCATTGGCGCGAAGAATTGATCCGCGTCGATCACAACCTCACCGACACTCAGCGACTCACCTTCCGCTACATCCACGACACCTGGGGCACTGTCAACCAGGGTCCTCTTTGGGGCCAGTACCTCAACACTTTCGACAACACCAATACCAACTTCGCCGGACCAACCACCAGCTTCGTGGCCCGCCTTACTTCCAATTTTTCCCCTTCTCTCCTTAACGAATTCGTTGCCAGTTACACTGACGATCACATCTTCCTCTCGAACATCAGCAACAATGTAAACCTGCCGCAAGGTGGCATTGACCTCGCTCCGCTGTTTGCCAATAATCTCGGCAACAAGATTCCCGCCTTCTCGGTCGGGGGCACAGCTGACGGGTTGGTTTACGGATCCGGTGGCTTCAACGTGGATACCGGCTACTTCCCTTGGAAAAACGCCAACCCCACGTACACCTATCGAGACACGGTGACCAAGATCATTGGGACCCACACCCTCTTCTTCGGTGCGTATTTTGCCGCCGCGCAAAAAAACCAATCGTCGTCAGTCGATGTGCAGGGCCAACTCTCTTTCGCCAACGGCGTCACCGGGTTTTCCAACAACCCCTTCGCCGACCTCCTCCTTGGCAATATTTCCACCTACAAACAGAATCAGGCGGAACTTTACTACTATGACCGCTACAAGATTCTCGAGCCTTACTTCCAGGATGACTGGCGCGTAACCAGGAAACTCACCCTGAACCTCGGCTTGCGCTGGAGCATTTATGGCCGCTACCAGGAGAAGCACAATAAGGAATTTGGCTTTTCGACAGCAGCATACAATCCTAATGCTGCGCCGCCTTTCTTTCCTCTTGGCAGTTCCAATGGACAACTTTTAAACATTGGTACCGGTCAATCCCTCTTCAATGGCCTCATCCAATGCGGTGAATCCAAGCCGACCATCCCGGGTGTTTCTCCTGGGACTACCGGCTGCATGAAAAATAAGTGGACCAATCCCGGCCCGCGTCTCGGCTTTGCCTACGATCCCGTTGGCGACGGCAAATGGGCTATCCGCGGCGGCTACGGCATCTTCTTCGAACACATGAACGGCAACGAAGCCAATGCCGAGCTCTTGCAACAAAGCGCATCTCCTTTGGCTGCAAACGGGAGCGTCAGCAACGTAGTGGGTTATTCCAACGTTGCCGGGAACTTGGGCCCCGCAGGGCCGCCCAGCCCGCTTACACCATTCTCCATCCCTGACAAAATCCTCTGGCCCTACATGCAGCAATGGAACTTGGGCGTAGAACACGAACTTCCCGGCAATGTCCTTCTATCCGTGGCCTATGTCGGCAGCAAGGGCACTCACCTGACCCGTCAATTTGATTTGAACCAGCTCACTCCCGTGCCTGCGAGTCAAAATCCTTACATCTTGAACGGCCTTGGCGCCATGACCTCGAACGATTGCAATAGCATTCAAGTTGACACAAATCCCTCGAACAATCCCAACGATCCAACGTGGGGGCTACCCATCTCCGCAAGCCTCATGGGGTCCCAGGGCACTTCCGCAGTCGCGGTCACCAACGCCACACCAGCCGGCCAGCATATCCTTCAGAATCTCTTTGTAGCCTGCAACCAGCCTGGCGCCAATTATTTTCGGAAATACCAGGGCTTCGGCAGTATCACGCGTGTTGAACCTTCCGCAAACTCTATCTACAACTCCCTACAGGTTGCTGTTCGTCGCAACGTCGGCTCGCTCACTTTGAGTGCCAGCTATACCTTCAGCCACTCCATCGACAACTCCTCAGATCGCGGAGACTCTCTCTTCGTGGATCCCACCAATCCAAGCGTTAGCCGCGCGAGTTCCAACTTTGACATCCGCCATGCCTTCACGCTCAGCTATGTCTACGCCTTGCCCTTTTTCAAGGCGCCGGGCATGACCCACACGCTCCTCGGTGGCTGGCAGGTTTCCGGCATTACCACCGCGCTCTCGGGAGTTCCGTTCACGTTTACCAACGGAGGCAACGGCAGTTACACCGATCCCGCAGGTCTCGCGAACGGGATCTCCAGTGGAGTTCTCTCATTCCCCATGGTGGTTGGCAATCCCACCGCCATCACACAAGCACAGAAAGCCGCCTACACCGGCCCCAACGGCATCTTTGGCGTCCTGGCATTCAATCCCGACGCTTACGCCTTGCCAGTCGGACTGACTTACGGAGACGCAGGGCGGAACACACAACGTTTGCCCGGCCGCCTGAATTTCGATTTCGGGCTCTTCAAGAGCTTCCCCTTCAAAGAACGCTACGCTTTTGAATTCCGCTGGGAAAACTTCAACGTCTTCAATCACACCCAACTCGACGGCCTGAATGGCTCAACTTCCTCCTCTGGCACCGGACTGAACGACTCGCTGGGCTGCTACGGCTGTGTCAGCTCTGCCTATGTCCTGAACCAGGCCCACAACCCACGCATCATGCAGTTCGGTCTGCGCTTCCAGTTCTAGCCGCACGTCCGGACAGCTCTTTAGCCAGGAAAGCCCCACGTGACCGTGGGGCTTTTCCATTAGCCCTCACAATTTTGACCTTCTTCCTGCCCCACGCCTCGCCTATAATCCCCAGTCAACTACGGAAGCCACTCCCTTGCCCGAACCAGCCCCCAGCCCGGAACGCTACGCTCTCGCCGTCATCACCGACGACGATCAGCTCTTCCCTGAAATTCGCAAGTATCTCGGCGCGCAATTTCGCACCACCCTCGCATCCACCGAAGACGAAATCAAATCTGTCCTGGAACTCTCCGATCTCCACGCCGTCCTCTTCAACCTCGATTGCATTGGCGATGGCCCCGCCGACGGCCTCGACGTCCTCTCCGAGATGCGCAAGATCCGCGACGACGTCGTCATCATCGCCTTCACCCAGACCAACACCCGCACCATCCCTCTCAAAGCCAGCCAGGCCGGCGCCGACGAGTTTTTCCTCCATCCCCTGAATTATGCCGAGCTGCAGATCGTCCTCTGCCGCGCCATCGAAAAACGCGCCCTGGAACTCGAAGGCCGCCGCCTCCTCCAGCAGTTCGAAAGCAAAGCCGCCTTCCACGGCCTGGTCGGCGGCAGCGCCGCCATGCAAAAGGTTTATCAAGCCGTCGAAGCCGTTGCCGGCACTGGCGCCTCGGTCGTGCTCCGCGGCGAAAGCGGCGTCGGCAAGGAGCTCGTCGCCCAGGCCATCGTCCAGTGCGGCGATCGCGCAGATCACCCCTTTGTCTGCCTCAACTGTTCCGCTCTTCCCGAAACCTTGATGGAGTCGGAACTCTTCGGCTACGAAAAGGGCGCGTTCACCGGCGCCGATTCCGCGAAACCCGGAATGGTCGAATCCGCCCACAACGGCACTCTGTTTCTCGACGAAATCACCACCCTCAATCCCAACCTGCAAAGCAAACTCCTGCGCGTTCTCCAGGAACGTTCCGTCCAGCGTCTCGGCAGCCGCGTTACGCGCAAAATCGATTTCCGCCTGGTCACCGCCACTAACGAAGACCTCGAAGACTGCGTCCGCAAAGGGCGCTTCCGCGAAGACCTCTACTTCCGCATTAACGTAGTGCCCATCTTTATTCCCCCGCTCCGCGAGCGCGACGGCGACCTTCCACTGCTTGTCGACCACTTCCTGCGTGTCTATTGTGCCGCCGCCAAAAAGCCCCTAAAAACCCTGCAACCCGAAGTTCTCGAAATCCTCGAAGACTACACCTGGCCCGGAAACGTCCGCGAACTTGAAAATGTAATCCAGCGCCTGGTCGTCATGGTCCCCGGCCACGTCATAACCCCGGAACACCTGCCGCAGCACCTGCTCCATCACAGCGCCAGCGGCCAGGAAGCTATCCTCATCCCCGAGCAAGGCGTGGACTTCGACGCCGAAATGGAAAAGATCGAGATCGCTTATTTGAACGCCGCGTTGCGTCGCACCGGCGGCAAAAAGACTGCCGCTGCGCAACTACTCCAGGTGGATCCCCAGCGCATGAAGTACCTTTGCCGCAAGCACCACCTCGACTGAAAGGTTAATTTTTAACCTGCTAGTGGTTAATTTCTGACCGTTAGGGAATTTTCTCACCCGCCCGGCACCGCTCTGCCTTGGTACTTTCGTACTAAGTTCTTTCTTTTGTGCACATCCTCTTCCGCGTCCGTCGGCCCGTAACTTTGGCCAGTCACCTGCAGTACCGACCAGTGTCTGCGGGACAAAATCAAAAAAAATTAAGGAGCTACCCAGTCATGTCTATCGAAAAGAAGAGCCTGATCAGCACCCTCAAGACCACCAAGAAAGCCAACGCCGTCAGTTCCGATCTGAGTGCGAAACCCTCCACCGTTACCACCAAGATGGCCGTCAGCTCGAAGAAGATGCGCCGAGCGGCCGAACTACATCGCGCCAATGTTGCGTCGCCCAAAGCGTACCTCACCAAGCGCAAAAAGTAATTGAACCTGTCAAAATCTCAAGAAAAAGGCCGCCTCTCGGCGGCCTTTTTTGTTCCTCCGCCTCCAACTACCAAAGCTTTCGGCCCCAGAAATTGCTGATCCATTCCCATCCGAGTCCGGCCAAGCTTCTCCTCCCGCCATACACCCTCGCCATTCCCGTCATTCCCGGGCGAAGCAGCGACTCCTGGTTCGCCACTTCGAGGTCCACCAGATAGAAGTGGGCCGGGTTGATCCCGTTCAGCCCGTTGCCTCCGCTCAGTCCCTCCGGCATCTCCGCCGGCCGCGCTCCCACCAAAGCTGCCTTCGCCCTCCACATCCTCAGAAATCCTGCCACTTGCAGCCGCGCCGGCGCTCCTGCCCTCAGCTTGTACATCTCGTGTTCCGGCACATAAATACGGGCGCGCAAAACTGACAGATCAGCAACTTCCAAGAGCTCCTGCCCGGAATTTAAGTACATTCCCGTCAGGTCCTGGACTCGCGGAGTAACGACTGTTCCCCTGATCGGGCTGCTCAATTTCAAGGCCTCCGCCATCTCCGAATACTGCTGTACTTGTGCCGCCTGATGTTGTCTCTCCTTCATCGCCGGACCAAAGTCCTTATACTCTCGCTCCGCCTCTTTCGCCCGCCCCGAGGCCAACAGCAGTTGCGCCCGTGCCCCCTCATAACCTGAGGTCAAAGGAAGGTTTTGTAAAACCCCAAGCGTCTGTCCGGCTGACACCTGGTCTCCTTCCCGCACATTGATGGTCTTCAGAACTCCAGGCACATGGGCTCGTACGGTGGCCGCATGGAATGGCTCGAGGATAAACTTTCCGGCAATGGAGTCATGCCAGACCGGCAAGGCCACAAGCACCGCCAGGGTAATGGCCACCGCAAGCGAATGTGCAGGCGTGAACCACGCGACGACTCGATCTTTTTTGTCCAGGTATACGAATTTCATAAAGTTCCCCAATAACCGAATCCGAGAGCGAAAGATAATGGCCGCAACTCCCAGTTCAGGAATGAATCCCCACTCCGGACTGAAATTCCGGACAAAATTCCCCGCGAAGCGCGCCAGAATATAGAGCACTGAATAGCTGTAAACACCCGAAAGTAGCGCGTAAACAATGAATCCCAGCCGCCGGCTCTTCGGTACATAGGGAACTTCCACCGGCAGCCGCCAGATGTGAGATCTCGTCCAGGCGGAAACGTAGGCGGTCGAATCTTCCTTCAGATCACGGATGGCCACGATTTCACAGAGCATGTAATAGCCGTCGAGCTTCATCAACGGATTCCAGTTCAGCAGCAACGACATCAGGCCCGTCATCATCATGATGAAATGGGCGCTGTCATGAACCAGTGTCTGCGGCGGCGTCGCCCACCAGATTGGCGTCGCCACTGCGCAGAGAATCAGCTCCGACCAGATCCCAGCCATCGCGATGATGAACCTTTGGTAGCGGGAACCCTGAACGAACCCCTCGGTGGTATCGGTGTAAAAAGCCGGCGTCAGATAGACCAACGCAAAACCCATCGCTGGCACCCGGGCGCCATAGTGCTTGCATGCGTGGGCGTGGGCGAATTCATGCACCGCAACGACGAACATTCCCAAGGTGTACAGCGCGAAGACATCCCCCCATGTCTTGTTGGCGAAAGTGTAAAAATCCAGCGTGTCCCGCCAGATCTCGCTCCAATGAGTTACGCTGATGCCCACGCCGATTCCGATACCAATAAGGCTCAAAACCGTAAACCAGGCGGTGTAGATAAACTTGGTCTTCCCGTAAAACCACGTCAGAAAACGATCTGGATTGAAAGCCGGAAAGGACACGTCCGAAAGATCCGCCCAGCGGCTACGACCCTGGAGTCTCTTCTTGCGCTCTTCAACGCTCAGTTTCAGCAGCAGAATATTTTTTTCCTGCGGAGTCTTGTACCAGAAGTCGTTTGCCTCCAGCATGTCGGAAAATTCCCTTACGCTGGCTGCGTCGTACTCAACGTTATTCTCTTGCGAATAGATTTCTGCAATCTGCTCGTAGGATCGGACGCCATCAAATAACTGCGCAATTCTCCATTGCTCCGGGCTGAGCGAATACATCCCCGAGCACGCCGGCACATAGACCCGGACCATGGGTCTCCCATCTTCGATGTGCTCCTTGAAAGAGGTTCCCGGATCCAGCCGCGGATAGCCCTCCGCAAGCTTCCGCGCCGGTATGTCCGGCAGGGCCACTTCCAGTGCGCGCGTCAGGTTCATGATTGTTTCAGTGGGAATTGTCCAGATGCACTGAGGCGTTCATCCCCGGCCGCAGCGATCCACGATCGCCCGTCAATTCCACCAGCACCTCAAACGTCCCGCTCGAGGGATCCACCACCGGGCTCACTTGCTTTACCTTCGCAAGGTGCTTTTCCGTCGGCGTGTCCACGCAGGTTACTTCCACCTGCTGCCCGTTGCGCATCTTTCCGAAATACTTTTCAGGCAGCGTGAAGCGCATCAGGAGCGGGGCTTCCGCCGTCACCCAGAACAGCCGGTCACCCTTAGCCACGTTCTGCCCCTCGCGCACATACCGCCGCGCGATCAGCCCGTTGAACGGTGCGATCACCTTGGTCTTCTCCAGCTCCAGTTCCAGCGAGTGCTCCTCTTCCTTGGCTGTATTCAGCGTTTCCTTCACCCTCAAAATATCCCACTGGTCCGACTCCGCCTTGTATTTCGCGTGCTCCAGTTGCTCTTGCGAAGTCAGCCCTAGCGCGAACAGATTTTTTTGCCGCCCATAGTCGGCTTTCAATACCTCCGCCTCCGCTTCCCAATTCTTCAGGTCCGCTTCGACGCTCCGGGTTTTCGCTCTCGCCGCGGCCAGATTCGCCTGGATTTGCCGTCCATCCAATTCCGCCAGCAACCCTCCTGCCCTCACTCGTGCCGGTGCATCCACATAAATCTTCTGGATCAAGCCGTCCCGTTGCGCCGTCAAATCCACTTGATGCTCCACGATGATGGGCCCCGAAACGGATAGCGTCGCGTCTCCCGGATCGCCGGTAGTTGGAGCCGCAGGCTTCGGCTGCACCGGCGTCGACACTGGCGCCGCAGCATTGGTCACGCCGCCCACAGGCGCTTTTTCGTCCCCGCACCCGCTCGCCAGGAACGCCGCTCCCAGCCCAATCCACATCCACTCTTTTCGCATGACTTCTCCGTGCTTCTACCAGCCCAGCCAATACCAGATTTTCGAGTAAATCCACAAAAACGGCCGCCGGAAAAATACATACCCCGACGGCGACCAGCCGACTCGCACCTTCCCGCGGCCTTCCATTCCTGCTCGAATCACGCCCTGCTCGTTCGGCACCGCCACGCGCGCGTAAAATACCGCCCCGTCGTGCAACATCGTTCCTTTCGGGCTTATCACGGCTACCTCTCCGTGAAAGGTACGCATCGGATAGCTGTTCAGCTTCACCACCGCTCGCTGCCCGCTCTTCAGCAATCCGGCGTCTGCATCCTCGACGGCCACGTCCACCATCGCTTGCGAAGTATCCACCACTTCCGCAAACGAATCCCCTTGCTCCAGTTTTCGCCCGGCAAACTCTTCCACGTGCGGTGTCGCCACCACTCCGTCAATCGGTGAGCGCAATTTGCTCCGCTCCAGCATTTGCTTCGCCCGCTCCACTTCCGCCTTCCAATAATCCGCTTGCACCCGGCGCACTCCGGCTTCTGTTCCATCATTCGTTGCCAGCGCCTTGTTCATCTCCAGCATCGCCGTTTCGTATTTCGACTCCGCCGCCGCCAGCGCCGACCGGAAATTCCAGCCCTCCATTTCCGCCAAGACCTGGCCGCGCTGCACGTGTTCCCCTTCCCGCACGAACACTTTTCCGATCACTCCCTCCACTTCCGGCTGCACCAGCGCTCGCTTCCCCGGCGCCACCACCGCATCGCCATCCACCCGGAGCGGCAGTGGGCACGCCACCAGAAACAGCAACCCGATCCCCGCCAGTGTCAGGATCGCCGTCCGCTTCCGTTTCTGCATTGCCATGAACTTCCGTTTCCGCACCAGCACCGGCTCCAGCACAGAAATAAACGGCACCTCTTTGTACATCTGCGCGTTTCGCAGGGCCACGGTTGCTTGTCCCGCCAGGACTTCCACGATTTCCAGGTGCGCCGGCCCCAGAAAATCCGGGTCGCTGCTCTCCATCGCCAGCATCCCCACGCGCCCCGTATCGTCGTTCAGCGGTCGCGCATAAAACCCCCGCATGCCGGATTCCTCGAAATACTTCTTGAATTTCGCTTTTGTCTCCTCGCGTTCTGCGTCAATCTCTTCGCCATGCTGTCTCACGTGAATCACTTCTTCCGAGAGCGACGCCCATTGCAGAATCCCATTCAATGGCGCGATATCCGGGTGGTCGGCCTGCACCTGGGTCAAGCCGGTAACCGCGCTCAACTTGAACCGTCCGCCGTGTTCCAGCACAATCGCGGCCCGCTCGTAGGGAATCACCGCCTGCGGCGCGTTCACGATCGTCTGCAGCATCCTTTCCAGATTCAATGTTGACGTTATCTCGTGGCTGACCTTGTTCAGTGTCTCCAGCACCTCCACCTTGCGCTCCGCCAACAGCAGGCTCGCGTTGTGCAGTGCCGTCGACGCCGTCTCCGCCAAACTGCTCAGCGTAAACAAGTCGTCCTCGTCGAACGGCGTGCCATCAAGTTTATTAATCGCCTCAACGACTCCCACCAGCGCCGATTTGTCCAGGATCGGAGCAACCACAAGCGAAAATACTCCCGCGTCCCCTGCATCCTTATTCCGCTGCACCAGCCGCTCGTCATTCGCATCGCTGATGCAAACCGGCTCGCCGTTGTCCGATATCGTTCCCGCTACGCCCTCGTTCGCTTTCAACTTCTGCCCTTTAAATGTGGTCGCGTCTTCTCCCGCCTGGTACATCAACTCCACCGACTCGTCCGGCAGCATCAGCCAGATGTTCACCGCCTGGCATTCCAGGAGCTCCGAAAGCTTGGTCCCAATCAGCGGTAGCAGCTCATCCATCTCCAGCGTTGAGGAAAATACTTTTTCCAGATCGTAAAGCTGCGTTAATCGCGTGATCGACGCCATCGTCCCGTTCCGCTCTTCTTCATACGCTCCTGCCGTCGCGATCGCCGCCGCTGCCACCTCCGCTGCAGGCACCAACGCCTCCACCACTTCCGCCGAGATTTCCTCCTCAAACGCCAGTATCTCCAGCGCTCCGATCAGGCTCTCATTGTGAATCAGTGGAAGGTAGGTCAGCGACAGCAGCGATTTGCGGATATCGATATGCGGATAATCTTCCCGCTTAACTTCCGCCGCTGTCCGGTTGATCGCCTCGCTCCCGGCAAACACCATTCCCAGCAGCCCGGACTCTGCGGGAATCTCTTCATTGTGTAGTTTCGCCTCGCCTACCGTTGCGCGCGGCACCCAAAGTGTTTTCTCTCCGGCAACCGCCAGCGTATACACGCTTACCGCCGCGTCGGCGATCAACTCCGACACAAACCGCGCAAACACTTTCGCCCGAGGCGCAACTTCCTGCTCCGCGAGTAAATTTAGTGAGAGAGGTAAAAGATCAAGAACGGATTCTTGTTCCTGGCTGGCCAACGCTCGACCTTCCGTCTGGTGACTGGATCGCGGGGAGAGTCACCAGCCCACTGCCTTTCTTGCTTTTTGTCCCAAGATTATCTAAGTTGTCCGCGCACTCTAACAAAGCGATACTGGGGTGTCAATCAGCCCG
>Ga0210410_10003924_pt1 | contig 13137 bp, 11 predicted proteins | sample IncBWC4MmetaG_FD_161058 | JGI IMG/M metagenome (GOLD analysis project Ga0210410, IMG submission 161058) | Forest soil microbial communities from Barre Woods Harvard Forest LTER site, Petersham, Massachusetts, United States - Inc-BW-C-4-M | ecosystem: Environmental > Terrestrial > Soil >... | reverse complement strand
ATTGCCGGGGACGTAGCTTGCGAATGGACGACCCCGACGCGCGGATCGCATTCGCAGTCGGCGGCATAGCGCAGGATATTTTGGCGGAACAAGCGAGCTTGAATGCGTCAAGTTATATTTAAACGTCCAACATTCAATCGAAACGATTATCGACGTTTTTAATATAGGCACCATCTTGTTCGTTTGGATTTCATTCTTGCTGTCATACATTTACTCCAATGCCGACCAACATCAAAATGCCGCTTTCGGATGTTTCCCTTTACCAACCTGTAGATGCCGAAGGTAATGATGCATCCTCAGGTTTCTTGCTTCCGGCGGCGTCCGATCCTCATGCAGGGGGCGAAGATGGAGCCATCGTTTGACGCGCTCGTTCAGGTTGCGGATCGGCTATGCGAGGATTTAAGCCCCGGCGGGCGGCGCCGTTTGTTTTTTTTGCTACGCACGTCGGACGGAATCGAACCGAGGGAATCCCTCGCGCTGGCAGCCCAGATGGAGAATTTCGTTTCGAGCGAACCGGCTTGCTGCGGCGGTCACGGATCAGCGGCGAATCGTGTCGACCGCCGGGACGCCTCGCGTGATCCGACCGCCGGGCGCGACAGTTGCGAGCCGAGCGCGCGCGAGGCTCAATCGCTCGAGCGCACGGTGCCGCCGGCGGCCAACGGTGCTGACCAATTGTCGAGGGGGGTGCCGCGCAAGGAGTTTCTTGACGCCATCAGCGCGGGTGCGACCAACCATCAGCTCGCAGTAAGATTTGGCCTGACCTTGCGGCAAGCCAATGGTCTGCGGATCGGCCTGGCACGGCGCAAATCCGCTAAACAGGGCGGCGCGACAAGCGTGCCCGGCAGCAGCCGGTTTGTTCGGCGCAAGCCGCACAAGACGTGCCTCGGCCAAAACACCGCGCAGCCGGAGATTATTGAAGACGTGGTTCGCTACTTGCGCCAGACCGGCGACGTCGTTGTGCGCAGCGGCGACAACTACTTGATCAATGCGCGTCATATCATGACGGTGATGGAGCTGGTGGATCGCGCCAACCGCAAGCGGGAGGAGCAAGGCCGGCCGCTGTTCTGCATGGACACGCTCCGCAACAGGCCGCCGCCTTCGCAAGCCGCGTGACCGGCGCGTAGATCGGTCCGCTCGTTCCGCCACGGCGGCGACGCGCTACCACGCTATGGCATAACCGCGCTGGAAGGCAGGGCTGGCGGCACCGCGCAGCATGGCACCGTCCTTCATCGCGACGTTCAGCTGACTCATATGAAAGTCGGGCTTCACTGCAATCTCATGACCCTTGCGCCTGAGCGCATCAAGTTCGTCTGCACTAAACCGGCGTTCCACCGAAACCACGTTCGGCTTGAACCGCGACGGTGAGCTTGAGCTGTGAAAATGCTCGGTGCGGAATGCCGGCGCTTCCACGGCGCGCTGCAGCGAAAGCCCGCAATGCAGCCATCTGATGAAAAACTGCAGTCCATATTGATCCTGGTAATCGGCTCCTGGCACGCCGAATGCGATGCAGGAACGGCTGCCGTCACAGGCAATGGTCGGACTCAAGGTTGTCCGCGGCCGCTTGCCGGGACCGATACAATTGGGATGCCCTGCGGTCAGGTTGAACATTTGCGCCCTGGTATTAAGCGAGAATCCGAGGCCTGGAATAACCGGAGAATCCTGAAACCAGCCGCCGCTCGGCGTCACCGAGATGACGTTGCCACGCCGGTCGGCAACGGAGATGTGGCAGGTATCGGATTCCATCACCACCGGCGAGCGCGGCTGCGTGGCTTCGGTCGGAAGAGCGTCATATTCATCTGCCCGCAGTCCCGGCTGCACCTGACGTGCCGCGGCATCCGTGATTCCGGCAAACCTGCCGACGGCGTAATCTGCCGACAGCAATTTTTTCAGCAAATCTTCCGCGTCGGGAACATCGCCGAAATACGCGTCCCGATCCGCGAAACAGAGCTTGGCGGTCTCGACCAGGAGGTGCAACAACTCGGGATCTGTCGGCTTCGCCGCGCCGAGATTCGCCGCCGTCAGAAGATTGAGGTTTTCCAAGAACAGCGGTCCCTGAGACCACACCGAGGGCTTGTAAACTTCCCAATCCCGATAGGCCGTATGGACGGAATCCTCCCAGCCGGCCTGCCAGCCGGATAAATCGTCATTGCTGACGAGCCCGCCGGTTTCGAGCACGTCGCTCGAAAGATCGCGGCTCGATACGAAGCGCGCGATTGCGTCCGCCATGGCGCCGTCATAAAAGTGCCGCCGCGCGGCTTCGATCTGAAGCTCTCGCTTGCCGCCGGCATTCTCGGCGACGCCGATGATGTTCGCCAATGTTGCCGCCAGCGGCAGATTTTGCAGGGTCGCCCCTTCGCGCGGGAGATCGCCGTTCGGCAGATACACTTCACAGGCGGCGTTCCAGCCTTCCTCGCACAGGCGCGCCTTGACCAGTTTGATTTTCTTGGCAAGCAAACGGCTGACGACGATTCCGGATCTCGCAATCCGCACCGCAGGCTCCAAGATCGTGCGGATCGACGCTGTGCCGACATCGCGAAGCAAAAGCAGCCAGGCCCCGAACGCGCCCGGCACGGTGGCCGAGAGCAACCCGACCGCCGGAATTTGCGCGTGTCCCAATCCGGCAAATAATTCCGCCGTGGCACGCCCCGGCGCGACACCTTGTCCGCACAATACCCGCGGCCGCCCCGCTCCAGCGGTCTTGACGAGAGCGACCATTTCTCCGCCAAGACCATTGTATTCAGGTTCGACGACATGGAGGACGAAGGCGGCCGCGGCGGCGGCATCGAAGGCATTCCCGCCATTCTGCAAAATCCGCATTCCGGCGGCGCTCGCCAGCGGGTGCGTTGAACTTACCACGCCAAGGCCGCCGTAAACCTCGGGACGGGACACGCTGCCTGCTTCGACGTGCAAAACTTCAGTCTCGACGTCGTTACTGATTGGCTGATGCACCGAGTACATGCCTGCTCCTCCAACTGATCCAGTCGGATCTTCGAAAAAGCCGCCTCTCAACGCGGCTCCATGCCGGCCTTCCTGATGACGGCGGCGGCGGCCGGCGCGGTGAGAAATTCGACCAGTGTGGTCGCGTGCTTCGGCTCCCTGGCGCGCGCATGCAGGCCAGCCGAGAACACCGTGACGTGTTGAATGTCCGCCGGCAACGGGCCGACGAAATCGATCCCGGCGTACGGCAGGAGTTCGCTGATCTGATGGAAGCCGATATCGGCCTCACCGCGCGCGAAGACTGCGTCCATGCCCTCGCGCTTGACCGTCCTGAGCTTGGGTATCAATGCATCGGCGATCCCCATGCGCCCAAACAGGTCCGCCATATGGCGGCCGCTCGGACCGGTGGAACAGGCGATCGAGTTCGCCAGGAGCAGCGCCCGCTTCAAAGCACCGGCTGAACTGATGTCCGGCTTCGGCGCGCCGCGGCGCACCGCGACTCCGATGCCGGAACTGGCAAGATCGGTCCGGCTGCCTTCGGCAATCTTTCCATCTTTGATGAGCGCATCGATTGATCCGCCGGACATGATCACCAGATCGACGACGGCGCCGGCCTTGAGACGAGTCATCATATCGCCCCAATGCGCTTCAGTCGTGACCACCTTGTGCTTGGTTGCCTGCTCGAACGGCGGCACGAGCTCGAGAAAGGCCGCCCTAAACGCGGCCGACATCATGACATTGATTTGCGCCGCCTGTATCATGTCCGGATCGACCATGCCCAACGCAAAACGACGGTGTCACAGCGCAAATTTTCGAGTCAAGCAATCGCAACGCCGTCCGACAATCCTGGCGAAACATCCAGACAAAACATTTGAACGTTTGTTTTCGCCTCTCGAATTATTCGATGGCGCTTCGACAATGCGGCAAAACGTCGATTTTATCGCGTCCTCAGCGGGGCTCCATGCCGGCCCTCCTGATGGCGGAAGCGGCGGCCGGCGCGGTGAGAAATGCGACCAGCTCCAATGCACGCTCCGGCCCCTTGGCGTCCACATGCAGGCCGGCTGAGAACACAGTCACGTGTTGAATGTCCGGCGGCAACGGGCCGACGAAATCGGTGCCGGGGATCGGCAGCAGCTCGCTGACCTGCTGGAACCCGATTTCGGCGTCGCCGCGCGCAACGATGACGCCGACATACTCGCCCTTGATCTGCTGAAGCTTGGGCTTCAATGCGTCGGCGATACCCAAGCGCTGCAACAGCGTCACGACGTAACGGCCGCTCGGACCGATGGAATAGGCAATCGACTTTGCCGCGAGCAGCGTTTCTTTCAGCGCCTCGGCGGAGCCGATGTCCGGCTTCGGTGCGCCGGCGCGGACAGCGACGCCGACACCCGAACTGGCGAGATCGGTGCGACTGCCCGGCATGACCAGGCCGTCCTTGATAAGCGCGTCGATCGAGAAATCAGCCATGATGACCAAATCGGCCGTCTCGCCGCCTCTGAGACGAACCATCATCTCGTCCCAATGCGCTTCAGTCGTTGCCACCTTACGCCCGCTGACGCGCTCAAACTGCGGCGCGAGCGCGCGATATGCCGCATTGAAGGCGGCCGAAATCATGACGTTGATTTCGGTTGCTCGTGCCGTGCTTGAGCCGACGATATGGCGGTCGCGAGTGTCGCTCTGAGCCATCGTTTTCATCATCACCATCGCTTGCGATTTTGTCCGGGCTATGCGCAGCCAATGCAAAACGACGTTGTCATGACGAAAATTTTTGTGTCAAGCTTTGACAAAGCGCTCGGTTATCATGATGAAACATCGCTAAAACAAACGATCAAACATTCGAATGTGCGTTTGCCGCATTCGATTTATCCAGTTTGCATCCAAACATCGTTGGGTGTGACTTCAGGCGCTTGATATCGTCTTGGGTATTTTGCCGCGGCTTTGCGCATGACGCGCCAGAACATATTTGGCGTCGGTCTTCTGCGAATGTTATGCGGCCACCAATCTTGTATTGCGTCGCAAATCGTTGCGCAGGTGCCATAATCGCCAATTGCTTGACACTAAAACTTTCGCTGTGAAACGGTTGCTCATCCATTTCGCCTGACCGGACCGCGCGGAGGCGGCGAAAATGAGCCGATGGCAGAAGCGCGGCAGCATTTTCGATCTGGCGTTCGCACAGAACGGTCCGCCGCCAAAGGAGTTCAGAGCGCGCGCCAGGAGCTGAGCATCGGTTCATACCTGCCCCCTCAAAACGAGAATCGAAAGGGGGCGCGCAACACCACTGATGGCGGAGGTAGCGGGACATGCTGGATCGGGCGCTTCGCAACGATTTATTCGGTCGAGAATGTCGGTCCACCACGCCGGTCGGTTACGCGGAGAGGGGCGTGATCTACACGGCGGCCCAGGGCTGCTGGCTCTCCACCGAAGACGGACGACGGTGGTTTGATGCGACGGGCGGCAGCGGCGCGGTCAATCTCGGCCACGGACACCCAATCGTCAATCGAGCCGTGCACGGCCAGATTGACCAGCTCATTCATACGGGTTGGAACATAGGCAGCCGCACTCGGCGCGAGGCTGGCGAGCGGTTGGCGAATTTTGTGCCGATCGAAGACGCGGCAATAATGCCTTGCGTGACCGGTACCGAGGCTATCGAGGCTGCGACCAAGATCGCGCGCGCGGTGACCGGCCGCAAGTCTGTGGTCGGTTTCGCGCACTCGTATCACGGCAAGACCGCTGGAGCGCTGGCGCTCACCTGGCGAAGCTCGTTTCGAACGTTTGTCGATCTCGATCCAAGCCACTCGTTGTTTCTAAAGGCCCCCTTCGACGAGACGAGTGAGGCGGATAGCGATCGGCTTGTCGAAGAAATTTCCGATTGGTTCAACGTTCGGGAAAAAGCAAAGGAGCTTCCGGCTGCGCTCATCATCGAGCCGATTCAAGTCGGTGAAGGGATTCTCAGTCCAGGCAAGCGATTTCTCAGCCGGCTACGAAAGCTCTGTCAGGAACGGGGCGTTTTGTTGATCTTCGACGAAATCTATACCGGATTTGGCCGCTGCGGCGCTCCCTTCATGGCAGGCAAGCTCGGCGTGATCCCCGACATCATGGTGATTGGAAAAGCTCTCGCAAACGGATTTCCGATCGCCGCCGTCGTGGGGCGAAGGCACCACATGGACGTGCTGCCAAATGGCCATCACTCGGCAACTTTCGCAGGTCATCCGGTGAGTTGGGCGGCAGCGGAGGCGGTGCTGGGTGTCATGTGTGACCAGCAACCCTGGGAGCAGGCGAACCGATCCGGCCAGCGTCTGTTGAAGACATTGAGGGATATCGCTCGAAGCACGCCATTCATGCGCGCGATCCGCGGCGAAGGACTGTTGATTGCATTCGACTGTGAAGATCGCGCCGCGCCGGAGCGCGGCCCTGAACTGATGCAGCGCGTTATGGCCGCCTGCGATCTCGAGCGCATCGAGATCAGAGGCGGCGGCCATCGCGGCAACACGATCAAGCTGACGCCTCCGCTTCTCATGGAGGACGATGACTTGTGGTTCCTCACTACCGGGTTGGAACGCGCACTCGCCCGCGTCATGAAGGAATTATAAATGTCATTCGAAAAATTACGGGACACGGTGCTGATCAACGATCTGTGCGCGGGTTGCGGCCTGTGCGGCGCCGTCTGCCCCAAGGATCTGATCGATTTCGAGGGCCACGAGCCGGTTCTGCGCACAGCGCCGGAGGCCTGCGGCGATTGCATTCTCTGTCATGACGTGTGTCCAGGTGCCGATCCGGCAACGCCAGCGGCCGAGTCACATATTTTCGGGCGACACCGCACTTTCAGCGAGCGATGGATCGGCATCCACCGCAAAGTCCACCATGGCTACTCCACAGACCCGGTATTGTTCGAACGCTCCGCAAGCGGCGGAGGAATCACTGGCACTCTCATGGCCGCACGCGATCGGCTTCAGCTCGGGGCCGTTCTGGCTGTCGGGCGTTCGACGACGCGGCCGGCCTACGCCGAAGGCGTCATCTGCCGGACCGACGAAGAAATACTCGAAACCTGCCAGTCCAGTTATCAGCTGTTTCCCTATCTGAGGAAATTGCGGCGCTTGCTGCAGGCGCCGGAGGCCGAACGTATCGCCGTGGCGGGATTGGCCTGTCACGTACAAGCCATTCGCAAGCTGCAAATGCTCGATTGCGAAATCGGCGAGCGAGCGCGAGAGCGTATCGGCTTCATCGTCGAGGCGGCGTGTTCCTCCAACACCTTGCCGTCCGGGACTGACGCAATGCTTCGGGAGGAGGTCGGCGTAACGCTGAACGACACCAAGCGCCTGCGCTACCGCGAAGGATCCTATCCCGGCGAAATCCGCGGCCAAACGGCGGATGGGCGTGACTTCGCGTTTCCGTTCTGGAAAGCCGTACGGCATCTCAAGGCAAGCAAGACGCATCGGTGCCTGTCATGCGGCGACTGGTTTTCCGGGCTGGCCGATGTTGCGGTTTGCGACGGCGACCAGAATATTTTCGCGACAAGCCAGAACGGAACGGCCCCGGCCAAATACGCCAAGATCCTGGTCCGCACGCCGCTCGGCGAAGACGTAGTCGCGTGGGCCGCCGCAACCGGCCGGATGGTGCTGTGGCCGGGATCGATCGACGATGCCAATAGCCTCGGTTGCGAGCGTAAGCGCAACCGCCGCGCCTCCTACGAGCTTAGAGGCGGCGCGCTGCCGGCCGGGCCGATTCCCGGATACATCGATCGCGGTCCCATCATCGACGATGAGTTCCTAATCCCCGATATGCCTGACCAAGCGCGACTTCCCGACAAGGAAACGCAATGAACCCGGATGCTTGCCGCAGCCGACGCATCGACTTGCTCAACGATTCCACCGTGCGAAAGCTGCCCCGCCGCAGCGTCGCGCTTTGGCCAATCGGCAGCCTGGAACCGCACGGCCGTCTGCCGCTGGGCATCGACACGTTCATACCGACCAAGATCCTCGAAAGTGTCGCGCTGCGAACATCCGATGCCTGGCTGATGCCGCCGCTACCGTTCGGATACCTTTTCAAATACCGAGCATGGCCGGGCTCCGTCGGCGTCCCGGCGCACGCCCTTGCCGAATGCTTCGTCAGCGCCTGCGGCGGTCTCGCGCAGCTTGGCATCAGCCGCTTGTTCGTGATGTCGGGGCACGATGAAAACCGCGAGGCGGCGCTGACCGGGCTCCGCGAGGCTCAAGACACATTCGGCGTTCGCTCGGTCTACTGCGGTTGGATCGATCTGGCCATGACGCTATTGCCGCAGCTCAATGCCAGCGGTCATGAAGGCCACGGCAGTGAGTGTGAAACGTCGGTGTTCATGCACCTCTTCCCGGATTTGCCGCTCCCGGCCGATCTGGCGAACGATCGAAAGGCCGAGGTGCGCCCTCCCGCCATGGGCGACGACGACCTCTTCGCACCTCAGGAATGCGGAACTTGGGTGCGCCAAGTCGATGCCAAGACCAACTCCAGGAGTTCGACGGGATCGAACGATGCCGCGTCGTCCGACAAAGGACAACGCATTATCGATCATATTGTCGGCCGCGCCTGTGAAATCGTGGGAGCACTTCGCAATGGAGACTAAAGGTCCACTGCAATCGTGGAGGCTTGCGCTTTATCTCGACCGGCCGCTGTCGCAATCCAAATTCGCCCGCGGCGTGCTGCGGTTCGACGAGCGCGGCCAGATTGCCTGTATTCTCGATGTGAATGCACAGGCGATCGCGGATGGCAACGCCGAAGCCAAATCGCTGATTGCGAATTGTCCGGTCGTGCGAACACTCGAGCAGGCACGGGAGTACAATATCGATGCCGCCGTCATCGGCGTCTGCCCGATCGACGCCGACCAGCGGTTCCCCGACGCCATGCTGAGCTTCATCGAGCAGTGCATCGAGCACGATGTAATGATCGTCAATCCTCTGCACGTGACACCCTGGGACGATGCGCGGTTGCGCTCGCGCCCGGAGACCTGGGACCGCTTTGTCAATCTTCGCGCGTCCCCGCCCCGGCGCCTTTTCGCGGATTGCGACTTGCAAAGCTTTCGAGTGCTGACCTGCGGCAACGACTGTTCGGTCGGCAAGATGACAACGGCGTTGAAGATCGTCGATGAGCTGCGAGACATGGGCAAGCGCGCCGCGTTTCTCGCTACCGGTCAAACCGGCATGCTCATTGCCGGCGGCAAAGGGTTGGCTGTCGACCACGTCGAAGGCGACTTCATGTCGGGAGCCGTCGAGCAGGCCATTCTCGAATTGGAATCCGAGGCCGATATCATCGTCGTCGAAGGCCAGGCCTCGTTGCTGCACCCGGCCTATAGCGGTGTCACGGCGGCGCTGCTGCACGGCACGCGACCCCAGGCGATCGTGCTTTGCTCCGATCCATGGCGCCTGCGTCTGAAATTCTATTCGGAACGTCCGGTGCCGTCATTGGTGCAGGAGTGGCAGGCGATCGAGGCGCTGTGCGCCCCGGGATTCCCTCCTGCCCTGGCGGGCGTCGCTCAGCCGGGCGGCGAGGGACATTATCCTGAGCTCGGCGTTCCATGCTGCGATCCGCTCAGCGCCGGAGGGACAAGGGACATTTCGCTGCGGATCGGCGAACTGTCGGAAGCATCGAAAGCGCCGCGCGAGCGCGTCGAAGCCTGACGGGTAATCCGGTGAAGTACGACAATTTACCAGGCGACAAATCGATTTCGCATCGAAGCCTTCTGGTCGCATGCCTTGGCAAGACTCCGGCCGAACTCATCAATCTGAATCTCGGAGGCGCCGTGACGCCTCTGACCTTCGCACTCGAAAAACTGGGAGTCAGGTTCGAGACCAGCGGTCCGGGAATCGAAGTGATTCCTCCGTCATCTTTTGCACCATGCGCGAATACGGCGCTGCAACTTGGACCGTCCAGCGCGGCCGCCAGAATGCTGATTGGAGTTCTCGCCGGCCTTGGGGTGTCTTGCATTGTCGACGGTGATCACGTTCTCCGCTGTCGGCCAATGGAATGGATTGTTGAGCCATTAAACGAAATGGGTGCTGCAATCTCTTACATTGCCGAGGAAGGCCGCTTACCCGTCCGAATTCGACCGTCGAAATTCGTCGGAGGAACGGCAGAGTTGCAAGTGGTGAGCGCACAGGCGGCGTCATCGCTCCTGCTTGCGGCATACGCCGCCGGCGTACCAATCAAAATCCGGAAGGTTGCCAGCGCACGGGATCATACAGAAAGGATGCTGTCGGCGCTCGGTACGACGGTGATCGTTGAGGAGGGGTCGATCGAGTTCAAACCTGCAACCCGACGGCGCGAAATCGGGACATGGCGAATCGCGGCTGATCCGTCAGCTGCCGCATATTTGGCGGCGGCCCATGTCCTCAGCGGGCGATCAAAAAAGCTGCAGCTCTCTAATATCTGTCTTAACCCAACGCGGCTCGGATTCTTCGATTTTCTTTCGCAATGCGGCGCAACAGTCGACATGCGCACCAACAGCGAGGTTTTTGGTGAACCCGTCGGTACAATCGAGGTGAGCGCTGCGGCACGGCTCCGCCCGCCTTGCTTCTGGGGAGGGAAGAGTCGCATACACTCCATGATTGACGAAGTGCCTTTGGCCGCGGCCGTCGCCGCAGTCGCCGGCCCTGGCACTTTCACCGATTGTGAGGAACTCGTGTTCAAAGAAACGAATCGTCTTATGACAACGCAACAATTGCTTTCGGCCTTCGCGTGCAAATCGCACGTCGGTGAAAATGGAATTGCGATTTTTGAACGAGTTGCAGCGAAGCCGCTGGGCAACTCGGTGGTGGTCGATTCATTCGGCGATCATAGGATAGCGATGAGTGCAGCCGTGCTCGCCGGCGCACTGCGTGTCAAGGCAACGATCTTGGACGGCTCGTGCGTCGTAACATCCTTTCCGAACTTTGCCGCGGCCATGACGCAATGCGGCTTCCCGGTTCATGCGTCCGGCAAACACCTCGAGGTCGGGAAGTGACACCAGACGGCTTCATCATGACGGTATTTGCAGGCGAGGGCCGCCGCGGCAACGCAACCGGACTTGCAATCTTGGGCCACGCTCTGCCCCAGACGGAATGCCAGCGACTGGCTACCGCACTCGGTTTGCCCGACAGCGGCTTTTTATTTCGGCAACCGGACAGCGACCACTGGCAATTGGCCTCGTTTTCCCCTGTTGAACCGCTAGCGGTTTGCTTTCAGACCTTGCTGGCAAGCGCGTTCGTGCTGCGCAGCCAGGGAAAGGCGAAATTGCCTGTCCAAGTGCGGGCATCTCCCGGTTCACGATATTTCCTGGTGTCCGACCAACCCGGCGATCCGAGCCTGCTATGGGTCCGTTTGCGCAGGACGCACGGCACCGCGCACCCGGCACCGCAGTCGGCGTTCGAGTATCTCAATGTCAAAGACGTGGAAGCGCCGCCGGTCATCGTCGATATGGGCCGGGCGCGGATAGTATTGGAGGTCGGCAGAGAACGGCTCTTTGCCTTCAGGCAGGACCCGGACGCCGTAATGTCCTTCTGCCGACATGCAGAAGTGAGCGGCATTTGTCTCTTTGCCCGCGGCGATCGGGGCGAAATCGATGCGCGGGTTTTCACAACCTCGTTGGAGGGCCGCGAGGATTGCGGCACTGGCGGCGCCATCGCTTCGATCGCGCTTTATCTCAGCTACACGGGCAAAGCGGGAGATGTCATGGCCGCAGTCAAGGTGCGACAGGGCCACGGGCGCGAGGGATTCGGCGGCCTGATGATGCTGAAGGCCGACCGCGACGATGTCTGGCTCGGCGGTCGCGTCGAGCCGATCATGCACGGACATTTCGCACTAATCGACGAGGGCGGTCGCGAATGAAAGCGGTGGTGGTGGGCAACGGCCGCGGTGTTCATGTGTCGCGAATGCCCTGTCCGGTACTCGGGCCAGGACAGATCGAAATCGTCGTGCGCCGAAGCTTGGTCAGTTCGGGCACGGAGTTGCACTATAGCGATACGATGCGGCAATCACGGGAGCTGTTTCGCCTCGGTTATTGCGCGGTCGGTGAAGTCACGGCGTTGGCACGGGATGTTGCCGAACCGCGCGTCGGCTCCCGTATGCTTGCGATGGGGTGGCAGCATGCCACGCATTCCGAGCGCATCTGTGTGCCGCAGCGCCTGGTCGTAGAACTGCCGGCAGGACTCGATTTTGATTCGGCGGTGTTCGGCGGGCTCGCCGCAACGGCGCTCCATGCCACGCACCGAGGCCGCCACCGCGGCGGCGAGCGAACGCTGGTCGTCGGGCTCGGATTGGTCGGCCAGTTGGTGGCGCAGTGCGTGCGCCGGTCGTCGTCCTTTCTTGCCATCGCCGATCGCGTGCCGATGCGTTGCCGCATCGCCTGCGAGACCGGCGCCGACGAGGTGTTCGCTCTCGATCGACCGAGCGAAGTCGGCGCTGGCGGCTTCGACGTCGTTTATCTATGCGTCACCGGGGATGCTACCGGAATATTTGCGCGAATTTTTCCGATCATGGCGCGCGCCGTCGATGGCCAGCCTCGCGGACGCATTGTGTGCGTCGGCCGGTTCGCGGCAAGCATCCCCTTCGGTCCCGAACTCGGCAACGTCGATTTCCGTTACTCCGCGCGCTGCGGGGCCGGATACCGATTTGATCCTTACGTTGCCGGGGCAACGGACATCGTGCCGGAGGACGGCGAGCAAACCGTCGACGCCAATCTGAGGCAAGCTGTGGGAATGATAGCGACGGGTCGCATCAAAGCCAAAGCTCTTCACACCCACACTGTCCCGATTGCACAGGCGGCCGATGCCTACGCATTGGCGCAACGCCCCGACCAAGCCCTTGGCGTCATAATTTCCTATCCATGAGGATTTCGGCCACCTGTCACCTGCCACACCTGTAGAAGGCATTGGATCGATAAGAAATGAAAACCATGAAAGGCGTCGCGTTCGCGCTGGAGAGATCGACTAGATGACGGATGGAGAGAGAAAGACGGCGCCATGTGGCTCCTGGAAATCGCCAATAACGTCGGCTCTCATCGCCGCGCAATCAATCGTGCTCTCGGAGGTGCGCCTTGATGGCGGCAACGTCTACTGGCTCGAAGGACGGCCGGAAGAGCGGGGCCGCTGTGTCGTGGTGTGTGGCGGAAGCGGTGGATCAGATGTCGATATTACGCCAGCGCCGTTCAATGTCCGTAGCCGGGTGCACGAATATGGCGGCGGTGCTTGGACCGTC
>Ga0210410_10003923_pt1 | contig 13137 bp, 8 predicted proteins | sample IncBWC4MmetaG_FD_161058 | JGI IMG/M metagenome (GOLD analysis project Ga0210410, IMG submission 161058) | Forest soil microbial communities from Barre Woods Harvard Forest LTER site, Petersham, Massachusetts, United States - Inc-BW-C-4-M | ecosystem: Environmental > Terrestrial > Soil >... | reverse complement strand
CATTCGAGAACGCGCCCAGCATTCACGGTTGTGCTGGCATTCGCGGTTGTGCTGGCATTCACGGTCGCGCCGCGCATTCACTGCGTCCGACGTTCCCAACGCTTAGGCGGCATTGAATCCCCAGTCTTCGCAGATTCCCACGTCTCGCAGCAGATTCCCACGTCTCGCAAAAGAGGCGAGACGTGGGGCACCCTATGTTCGTCGTCTTCTTATGTTCTTCTTTGATCGATCCTGTGACGGCGCGTCTGAAGCCGCGCCCTTTCAAAGCGTGGAGAATTCGACACGCGGGGATTGAATTCCCACGTCTCGCAAAAGAGGCGAGACATGGGGGCACCCAGCGATTCCAAGCAATCTAGGGCAGGGTCACGGTCTCTCCTGCTAGCAGATTGGTGCATTGCGCGGTGGGAATGCCCCTGAGATTGGCGGCACCGGTGATGGTCGAGCCGGGATCGCAGAATAGGTCCACGCTGTTGCCGCCGACAAGAGTGAGCGTACTGCCGAAGCCCACGTCGATGCTGGACTGATTTGCGGCCACCAGTCCGCTGTGAAGGCCTCCTGTAATCGTGGCGCCGATTAGGGTCGCGTGGGAGGTATTGAGAGCCACCACTCCCTGGCCGTTGCTGCCGGTAATCACCAGGTTACCGTTGGATGTGCTCATCGAAGCACCATCGGAGATGAGCACTCCTCCGGTGGTGCCGCCGGAGGTTTGCCCAGGCTTGTTGATGATCAGCTTGGCTGCGACCACGTTGAGCGATCCGCCGGTGTCGATCGTCACCCCGTTGTTGTTGGTTCCGGCGGAGTTATCGATGATCACATCGCTGGGCGCACCAAGCGGATAGTAGGTGTTGAAGGTTACCAGGTCGATGATGGAGCCATCGTGCGCAGTGATGCCCTGCTGCATATTTTTGATGGTGGTGCCGTAGACCGTGATATGGGAAGCGCCAACATCCATGCCGACGTGATACCCCGCTCCGGTGGAACTCTGAAACAGGCTGCGCTCTACGTGGACGTCGGATAAGTCGTAGACGCCGAGCGTAGAGTATCCCGGATCCGTCGCCGTAACGTATGCGATGGACACCTGGCTGTTCTCGAACACGAGGATTCCCTCGGTTCCGCCTTGTATATTCAAGTGCCGCAAGCGGATGTCGCTGCTGCCATGACCGATCCCGATAGCCGGAACGGTTACGGTGTCGGCCGTGATGGTGAATCCATCGACGGTAACGCTGTGGGAGCCTTCGATGTACAAGAGACTGTTGACTATGTTGCCTGCCCCCGTGGTGGGCAGAGCCAGCGTCGCGCCGGTCAGGCCTTTGAGTGTGAGGCTTTCGAAGCCGATGACGTGCACGTACTCGGTGCAAGTTCCGCTCACCGAGACCGTGGTGGGCATCACCTTGTTCAGCTTGGATAGTGTGGCATTCAATGATTGACCGCTGTTGCAATCCACGGTAATCGCCGACGGCGATGTTTCAGCTACGGCGACTGAAGCTACCAAAACCAGCAGAATCAGAATTCCTCGACTTGTCCAATTCATGGGCTCCCCTTTTTCAGTTGTTTCGATTTTTGTCTTTGATCTCTTAGTCGATCGCTGTTACTCGTTCGCTGAAGAAATCCACTTCGGAACGTCTTCTCTAGATCGCCATTTGCGGGAGAATCTTGCAGGAGTGTCTCCGTCCAGATAACGACTGCGATCACCGGCTCCAAATCGCCCAGCGGATTATGAACTTGCCCCCGTGCTTTCGACAAGACAAATATGAGGCTGACATTGCTGCCACGCTTTGTCGCGAGCTCTAGCACGTAAGTCCAACGTGCATGGCCTAAAGTCCTCGCAAACGTCGGGCGATGCGACTTGCGGCACTTTGAACACGGGTCTCTAGGCTTGACAGCCCTACGCGCCGTTCCTAGAATCCTGACAAGGATTGCAGATTGGGTCCAAAAGGTAAGCTTCTGCATCTAAGATAGTTAAGCAGGATGGTTAAGCGGGCTAGTTAAGTAAAATAGTCAGTAGAATGAATCGGACGCAGTTTCTCCCCCCGACAACCGCGGATCGGACTGAGACCACTGACAGGATGATGAATGCCCTCTGAACCCAATATCGGGAGTCGGGAACGCGAAATTCTGACTGCGATTGTCGAGACGTTCATCTCGACGGGCGAGCCGGTGGGGTCGCGCACGCTGGCGAGGTCGAATCGCGAAGGGCTGAGTCCGGCGTCGATTCGGAATGTGATGGCGGATTTGTCGGACGCGGGATATCTGGATCAGCCGCACACGTCGGCGGGGAGGATTCCGACGACGGAAGCTTATCGTTATTACGTGGAGCAGATTTCGGGGAATGCGCGGCTAGCTCCGCAGGAAGAGGCGATGATTTCGGAGTCGCTGGCGGGGATCAACGATGTGCAGGAGTTTATGGAGCGCACGTCGCATGTGCTGTCGCTGATTTCGCGCAATGTGGGCGTGACGGTGGCCACGACCGGGGCGAAGAATGCTTTGGAGCATGTTTACTTTTCGCGGCTGAGCGAGCAGAAAGTGTTGGCGGTGCTGGTGACTAAGTCCGGGTTGGTTCGTGATCGCGTGCTGCGGCTGGATTTGTCGCAGAACGATCTGGACCTGGCGGCGCGGTATATCAACGAGAATTTTCGCGGCTGGACCATGGAATCGATGCGCGCGGAGCTGGCGCGGCGTCTGGAGAAAGAGCGCAGCGAATATGACCGGCTGATGAGTTCGATTGAACAACTTTATAAGCAAGGTGCGCTGGCGCATGAGCAGGGCGGGCATGCGGTGTTTGTGGAAGGCGCGGCGAACCTGGTGAGTGGAGAGCATGACCGGCAGCGGTTGCAGGAGATGTTGCAGACGCTGGAAGAGAAGGAAAAAGTCGTCAAGCTGTTGGGGGCGTATCTGGATGTGAAGCAGGAGGCGGTGCGGGTGGTAATTGGGCTGGATCAGACGCTGCCTTCGATGCAGAATTTTGTGCTGATTGGGGCTCCGGCGCACTCGGGGAATGAAGTGATGGGATCGCTGGCGGTGATTGGTCCGACGCGGATGGATTATCAGCATACGATGACCGCGGTGGCGTATATTGCGCGGCTGTTTGACAAGATTTTGAATGAATCGGAGTGAATGATTATTTGGAGTGGGTTCATAAATAGTTATGGCAAAGATCAACATAAAATCGGAAGCGGAGAGCACGGGGCTTGATGTGGAGCATGAACTTCCTGCCGGAGATGGCGGAGAAGTGGGAGCGTCCGCGGGTGGCGTGGTATTTGAGGGGGTTGGCGAAAGTGAATTGCAGAAGCTGAAAGCGGAGCGCGATTCGCTGGTGGACCGGCTGGCGCGGGCGCAGGCTGAGTTTGAGAATGCGCGGCGGCGGGCGAGCAAAGAGCAGGCGGATTTTCGCGACTATGCCACGCTGGATGCGATCCGGTCGCTACTGCCGGTCATGGACAGCTTCGAGCGCGCACTGCAAGTGAAGTCCGACGCGGGAGATTTTCGCAGTGGTGTGGAATTAATTTACAAGCAGTTGCAGGATGCGCTGGCGAAGCTGGGCGTGAGGGAAATTTCGGGCAAGGGCGAGCCGTTCGATCCGCGGTATCACGAGGCCATTGAGATGGTAGAGACCACCGAGGTTCCGGACCATCAAGTTCTCGAGGAGTTGCAGCGGGGATACAAGATCAAAGACCGGCTGCTGCGGCCGGCGATGGTGAGAGTGGCGAAAAATCCTGGGGCATGATTTAGCAGCGCCCGATCTCTTGTTCAACATTCTTTGGAGCTTATTCTGACGACGAACGCAAAACGTGACTACTATGAGGTGCTGGGCGTAACCCGCACCGTGACTGAGGTCGAGCTGAAGAGCACGTATCGGAGGCTCGCGCTGCAATACCATCCTGATCGCAATCCGAACAATCCGGATGCGGAGGAGAAATTCAAGGAAGTTGGCGAAGCGTATGCGGTGCTCGCGGATGCGGATAAGCGCGCCGCGTATGACCGCTATGGCCATGCTGGGCTTGGCGGTGGCGGCGGAGGGCAGGGCGGAGGCTTCGATGCCTCGGTCATCCAGGATTTCGGCGACATCTTTGGCGAATTCTTTGGATTCGGCGACGCCATCGGCGGTGGCGGACGACGTCGCAGCCGGGTGCAGCGCGGCGCCGACCTTCGCGAGGATCTGACTCTGGAATTCGAACAGGCATTCTTCGGCACTGAGTCGAAGGTTATGGTGCGCCGCCATGAGGCTTGTGAGGAGTGTCGAGGTTCGGGTTCAGCGCCGGGAAAGGGTCCGACGACTTGCCGGTCGTGCAACGGGCGCGGGCAGGTTCGTTATCAGCAGGGATTTTTCAGCATCGCGCGTACCTGTCCAGCGTGCCAGGGAACGGGCAGCGTGATTACCGATCCGTGCGCGAAGTGCAAAGGCGAAGGCCGCGTACTGAAGCAGCGGACGGTGGAAGCCAAGGTTCCAGCGGGCGTGGAAGATGGAACGCGTATTCGTTTTGCCGGTGGTGGCGAAGTGGGGCAGTTCGGTGGTCCCGCGGGCGATTTATATATTGTGTTGCATGTGAAGGAGCATCCGTTCTTTGCGCGCGAAGGCAACGACCTGCATTGCGTGGTGCCGATCTCGGTCACGCAGGCCGCGATGGGAGCTGAGATTCGTGTTCCGACCATGGATGGCGAACATGCGCTGAAAGTTCCCGACGGGACACAGCCGGGGGCCGTGTTTCGGATTCGCCACAAGGGCGTCCCGGTGCTGAACGGTCACGGCAAGGGCGACTTGTATGTAGAGGTGCGAGTGCAGGTTCCGACCCGGCTGAACAAGCGTCAGCGCGAACTGTTGCAAGAACTTGAAGTCACGGCGAAGGTTGACAACCAGCCGATGCTGCAATCGCTGCTTGGCAAGGTTAAGCAGATGTTCGATTAGGTTGAGGCGGCTTTTATTTTCTGATCACCTTGCCGTTAACCCGCAGCGCCCAAGGGCACGCTCATTTCGTTGTCGCTGCGGCATCGCTGAAGCGATGCCCTGATACGAACCGGCATCTGATACGAAGGGGCGTCTGACGAATCGTCATCTACGAACCGGCGTCTGATACTAACCGCACTCCTAACCCGAACCGAAACACAAATCCATGACACGCAGACGATGGATTGCGGATGAATTCTCCGGCGACCGAGCTGCGCTGGTTGGCGTCCATGCCGATCACCTCGTGCGCGTTCTGCGTGCGCGCGTGGGCCAGGAGTTCGATATTGCCGCGGACAATGTCGTCAGGCGGGGGCGAGTGGTCGCGATGGCGGAAGGCCGCGTGGAATTCGAACTCGGGGAAGAAATTCCTGCCGTTGTTGTCCCTCGCGTCTTGATATTTCTTTCCATCTTCAAATTCGACCGGATGGAGTGGGCGATCGAGAAGTGCACCGAGCTGGGAGTCTCACAGATTGTTCCCGTGATCGCGCGGCGGACGGACGCTCATCTAGCCGCAGCATCGGTTAAGCGAGTGGACCGCTGGCGGCGCATCGCGCTTCATGCCGCGGAGCAGTCGCGCCGAGCATCGCCATTAGAGATTGCCGACGCCGCGAAGCTTGAGGATGTCTTGAATCACACCGCGAGCCTGAAGATTGTGCTGGCCGAATCCGAGCAGGGAACTCTCTTGCGCGACGCTCTGGGGCCATCCAAATCCGGGGCTGAAGTTGTGCTTGCGATCGGCCCGGAGGGCGGATGGACCGCGCCAGAACTCGAAAGTTTTGCCCAAGCAGGATGGGAGTCCGCGTCATTGGGATCGACAATTTTGCGCGCCGAGACTGCTGCCATTGCTGCGGCTGCGATTACAATTTCAGAATTGGGTTCATAGGAATTAAAACCAGAGATGGCGCACTGCCTGCGAAGGCGGCAAGTGTTATCCTGAGCGGCGATGGCAGTGTTGAAATTAAAGCCGCAGCCCGCGCAATTTGTTGCCGACAGTCGCCAGCGGGAAGCTATCGAACATGTCCACGGCCCCATGTTGGTGGTGGCGGGCGCAGGCACGGGCAAGACTTCGGTCCTCACGCACCGCATTGAATACCTTGTGGGTGAGGGACACGCGCGGCCGGACGAGATTCTCGCCCTTACCTACACGAGGAATGCCGCGATCGAAATGTGCGATCGCGTCGCCACGTTGCTGGGCGGCAAGAAAGTACAAGCCACAACCTTCCACGACTATTGCCTGAAACTGCTGCAGCGCACGGGCAACGACTTCAGCGTGCTCGACGACAAAGATCTGTGGATATACCTCCGCCGTCGAGTCCGAGACCTGCACCTTCAGCATTACATCCGTGCCGCCAATATCGGACAATTTCTAACCGATCTTCTCGATTTCGTTAGCCGCTGTCACGACGAACTCGTCACTCCCGAAAAATACGCGGAATATGTGGCGCGTCTGGAGCGCGGTGAATTGCCGATTCCGCGCGTGGTCAAGTCGAAGGTCGTTCTGGACGAAGCCGAAGGGCTGGGCCGGTGCCAGGAAATCGCCCGCGTGTTTGCGACCCTGGAGCGTTGGCTGAAGGATGAGAATCTGGGCACCTTCAGTCACATGATCACTCGTGCTCATAGCCTATTGCACTCCGACGCCAAAGTTCTGACTGAGGCTCGGGCGGCGGCGCGCTTCATCTTGGTCGACGAATTTCAAGACGCCAACTTCGCCCAGGTAAAGATTCTGGCGAGGCTTGCGGGAGAAGAAGCGAATATCTTTGCTGTCGGCGACCCCGACCAGGCGATCTACCGCTTTCGCGGCGCGTCGAGTGCGGCGTTCGAGCTTTTTCATCGTCACTTTCCATCGCCCAAGCTGGTCGTCTTGCAGAAAAATCGCCGGTCCACAACTCCGATCCTGCAGAATGCTTTCGCCCTGATCGATCAGAACCCTCCCGTCTTTGCCAAGCACGCCGACGGCGCTCTCGCCTACAGCCGCAGCCCGTTGGTCTCGGCGCGTGAGGAGCAAGCTGCGGCGGAAGGCAAGCCGCTGGCCAGCGGTCCGGTCTCGGTCGTAGTGCTGACATCGAAAGATGCCGAGGGCCCGGACCTCGTCAGTTTCATTCGAGACTTTCAGAAGAAGACGAAGTGCAAGTGGTCGGACTTCGGCATTCTTTACCGGTTGCACTTCCATCGCGATGAAGTCGTGAGCGAACTGGCCGAAGCGGGTATCCCCTTCATCATTGAGGGCGTTGATGTCTCCGACTCGCCGCAAGCACGCGATCTGTTCGCCTGCCTCAACGCGGTTGTGAACAGCGGGGACGACGTCAGCTGGTTTCGGGTTGCGGCTCTGCCGCGCTTCACGGCGAATCCCGAAAAACTTCGCACGGTGCTGCGTGACATCGCCGGGCAGTCGCGTGCCGGGCAGGTTGTGCCGTTGTCGTCTGCGCTTGATCGGGTCGCTGGCGGGGCGGAAGTTGTGGCTGCGGTTCAGGGCGCGCGCGAAGAAATTCGCCGCCGGAATGCCAGGGGCCGAGCCGCGATGGAAATCATCGTCCGCACGTTTGCGCTTGATGCCAAGTCTCAGATCGTGCAGGCGATTCTTAAATTCGTGGCGGCATGGGAAGAGAAAAGGATCAACGCCAACACCAGCATTGAGGAACTGGTGGATTATCTCGAATATTTTCGTGAGGCGGGAGGCGTCGTTCCGATGGACTCGCCGACTGACGGCAACGCCGTCCGGTTGATGTCCGTTCATCTGGCCAAGGGGCTGGAATTTCCGCATGTCTTCATCCTGCGCGCGAATACGGGATCATTTCCGGCGCAATTCCGTGAGACGCTCGTGGCATTTCCCTGTGAACTTCTCGACCCCGACTCCGCCGCGGGAGGCGACGATAAGAGCCTTCATAGTCAGGACGAGCGGCGACTGTTCTACGTGGCCATGACTCGGGCTCGCGACTCTTTGCATATCTATGCCCGTCAGGGGCGCGGCAAGGTCAACAAGAATCCGGATGGCTACACTCGCGAACTGATCGAGAACGCAAAGCTGAGGCAGTGGTTGAGGGTGATTCCCGCTCGGGGCTCGCAGACGAGCCTGGAGATTTTCGCGGAGGCCTCGGCTGCGCCTCCGTTCGAGTCGCGCACCAGCGAGTGGCTCGAGCTGCCGGTTATGCCGGGCTTAGAGTCACGCCTGAGCGCTTCGGCTGTCGATACCTACCACCGTTGCGGATTGCAGTTCAAGCTGGAACGTGACTGGCGACTTGCCGGCAAGCCGGCAGCAGCGATGCAGTACGGAGCGGCTGTGCATCGCGTGCTCAAGACTTATTTCGATTCGGTGCGCCTTGGCCGCCCGAAAACCGACGACGAGTTGATCGAGTTATTCAGGACGGACCTCGCCGGCTCCAGGATTCAGGATAGATATCAGCATGAGCTGTACGAAAAACAGGGCGTCGAGCAACTGCGGGACTTTCTTGCTTCCGCGCGGTTGCTGGCGGCAGAGCAGGTTCTGCACACCGAAGAATCGTTTGAGATTCAGATCGGCGCGACCAAAGTAGCCGGGCGCATCGATCGCATTGATCGTCGCCCCGGGGGCGGAGTTGCCATCGTGGACTACAAGACCGGCAAAGCTCGCGATCAGGAATCCGCAGACGAAAGCCTGCAGCTCTCGCTCTATGCGATTGCCGCCCGTGAAGAGTGGGGATACACGGTCGACGCGCTGGTCTTCCACAATCTCGAAAACAACATTCCGGTCGTCAGTACGCGGACGGAGGCACAGTTGCTGGCCGCGCGCGAGACTGTGCAGGAAGCCGCGGCTGGAATCGCGGCCGGAGACTTTCAGGCGAACCCGAAGAGGCATTGTTCGTTCTGCGCCTACCGCAGCCTCTGTCCGGAGATGGAGAAACAGATTCCGGACCGGACCCGGACGGCCAACTAGGTTTCTTCTCGACTTTCTCGACGCAAAAACCTCCACAAAAAAACTTAGGGGACGCTGTTCGCGTCCCCTTGGTCACTTCGTACTGAACTTTCTTTGGTGCTCTTGCTTAGTGCTTTTTCTTCTTTGCCTTTTTCTTGGTTGCCATTGTTCTATTCTCCCTTCCATTCTTCATGGAAATTTTGCAACGATGAAATGTTGCAACTAGTTGAATGTATAGAGTTATTGAAAAATGAAGTCAAGAAAAAAATGACGACGCGACTGCATGAAGTCGTGGTACCAAAGTCATGCGAGACAAGTTTTCATCGTCTCCGACCAGGAAATGACAAGAAAAAGTTTTCGAACGCCAGTGAGACGATGCAGTCCTCGCTTCATTCTCGTGAAGTGAACACAGGGTGGAATGTGTCTGCGAAGAAAAAGTTGTCAACGTTCGTCGAACTCGTTGTCGCAGATGCCGTGCGACGCATTACGCTTGGGCGCATCTATAATGAGTGAGTAAATCTACGCGCGGGGAGCTTGATTCATGGCCGCTTTCGATGATGTGGTGATAATTTCCGGATGCCGCACTCCAGTGGGAAAGTTCCAGGGCAGCCTGTCCGATCTCAGCGCTCCGCAACTCGGCGCGATCGCTGTTCGCGAAGCGGTGAAGCGCTCCGGGGTCGATGTCGCACATATTGATGAGTGCATCATGGGCAACGTGATCTCGGCCGGGCTGGGGCAAAATCCAGCGCGACAGGCCGCAATCTTCGGCGGACTCTCACCCGCGACAGGTGCCATGACAATAAACAAAGTCTGCGGCTCAGGATTGAAATCCGTCGCCCTTGCCGCGCAAGCGGTGCAGACCGGAAACAGTTCCGTCGTCGTTGCCGGCGGCATGGAGTCGATGACCAACGCTCCTTATTTACTTCCGCAAGCGCGTAAGGGATACCGTCTGGGCAACGCCCAGGTCGTCGATGCGATGGTTCACGACGGCCTCTGGGATATTTACAACGACTATCACATGGGCATCACGGGAGAGAACGTCGCCGAGAAATACGGCATCACCCGCGAAGAGCAGGATGAGTTCGCCGTCAATTCGCATCGCAAGGCTGTGGCAGCGATCCGGGAGTGCCGGTTCAAGTCGCAGATCGTTCCGGTCGAGATTCCAGCCAGAAAAAAGGGCGCTGCTCCGACGATCTTTGATAAGGATGAAGGCCCCCGCGAGGAAACGACCATCGAAGTGCTGCGTTCGCTAAAGCCTGCATTCAAGAAAGACGGAACCGTTACCGCGGGCAACGCGCCCGGGGTGAACGACGGCGCTGCGGCAGTCGTGGTCACCAGCGCGAGCCGAGCTAAAGAACTTGGCGCGACGCCAATGGTCCGCATCGTCGCTCAAGCCACCAGTGGGGTTGAACCGAAGTGGGTAATGATGGCTCCCGTGGGTGCGGTTCGTACCATATGGGAAAAGACTGGATGGAAGAATGAAGATGTCGATCTCTATGAACTGAACGAGGCCTTTTCGGTGCAAGCGCTGGGCGTGATGCGCGAGCTTGGCCTCGATCCGAACAAAGTGAATGTGAATGGCGGTGCCGTGGCTCTCGGCCATCCCATCGGCGCCAGCGGCGCTCGGGTGCTGGTGACGCTGATCTATGAAATGATTCGGCGCGATGTGAAGCGGGGGATCGCCGCTCTGTGCCTGGGCGGAGGCAACGCAGTGGCCATGGCGGTTGAGAGGTAGGGGTTTCTGCTCTACGGACCGGACCCCGCGCTCGCCATCGGCAACGTTACCGTGAAAATCGCGCCTCCAGCCGGAGCGTTAGCGGCTTCCACGGTCCCGTTGTGTTCCTTCAACACCGACTTGCAGATGCTCAAACCGAGACCGGTGCCGCGTCCTGGCCGCTTCGTCGTATAGAACGGATCGAATATTCCGGAGAGATGTTCGCGCGGAATGCCGGGACCATCGTCCTGAAAACTCACCCACACGGAATTGTCCGCGACCCCCATGCGAATGCGCAGCGTGCCCCGATCGCGCGCCTCCCGGATCGCCTGCTCCGCATTCAGAATCAGGTTCAAGAAGACTTGCATCAACTGGTGCGGATCGCCCAGCGCATAGGGCAGAGCCGCCTCCCGCAGAAAGTCGATAGTGATGTTGTTCTTGCGCAGCGAGTAAGCGTGCAGGTTCAGCGTGCGCTCAACCACTTCCGCCAGATTAATCCGGCTTTTGCCGGGCGCGGGAGGGCGCGCGAAGTAGGTCAGATTCTGCACAATCTCGGCCGCACGCCGGGCCTGTTGTTGCAACATGACCAATTGCTTTCGCGACGTCTCGTTGGTCTCGGTGTCCTGCAGCAATTCACTCACGCCCAGAATACTGGTCAAAGGATTATTTAGTTCGTGGGCGACGCCGCCGATCATGGCGCCCATCGCGGCCAGGCGCTCGCTCTGGACGACTTGCTGTTCGAGCCTTCGTTGCAGCGTGATTTCCCGCACCGAAACGATCACGGCTGTAATTTTTCCTTCGGAGTCGACCAGTTGGCTGGCCGAAGCGCGCATCGTCCGCCAACTTCCATCGCGATGACGAGCGGAATATTCCGCCGCCCCGAATATCTGCTGACCGGAGACCACGCTGCGGTAGAGGGCTGCCAGTTCGGAGGAATGATCATCCAGATCTGAAATCTTCTTCCCAATCAGGTCGTCTGGCGTGAGTTCCAGCAAATCGCGCACGCGCGAGTTGACGAACGTATATCTCTCGTCGAGACCAACCACTAAAATCAAATCCGGGAAGCCCTCCAGGAGACGCCGGCGAAATTCCTCCTGCTGCACCAGTTGCCGCTCCATGGTTCGCTTGTCGGTGATGTCGATCAGCGTTCCCTGATAGCGAATGATCTTGCCCGCCGTATCCCACACTGCGCGGGAAGAATCGAGAAAAATGGCTGCGCTGCCATCCTTTCGCCTTAAAGTGACTTCGCGAGTGCGAACGCCCACGCGATCATCCAGTGCACGCCCTAACACCGGGGCGCCATCGTCAACATTCAAAGCCGATGGCTGCGCCGATAAAAGGTCGCGCTTCTCGGCATACCCGAGCATGCTGACCAGCGCGGGATTGGCGTCGAGCAACTGACCTTCGGGCGTGCTGAAATAGACTCCCTCCTGCAGAGTCTCGAACAATTCGGTGAAGCGCAGTTCCTTCTCGCGCTGTTCGGTCACGTCGCGGCCCAACATGCTTGCGCCCACGACTTCGTCGCCTTTGATGATCGCGTTCAGCACGCCTTCGAAATAGAGAGGGCGCGTTGTGTTCTTGATTCGCAGGCGAATCGTCCCGCTCCAGTGCCGCTTTTCAAGGAAGTGTCCAAGGCCGCGTTCCATGTCTTCACGGCTGGGTTCGTCGATGAAGTCATAAATCTTGCGTCCTACAAGGTCAGAGTAAGGCACTCCGGTCAGTTCGGAGACCCTCCGGTTGACGGTTCGTAGAGTGCCATCGAGCGATACCGCGCAGGCGGGGTCGTCAAACGAATCGATCAGCTCCTTGAAGTTGCGCTGCGAGCGCTGGATGACCTGGCTGAGTTGGTCGAGTTGCTCCTCCGACGGCGCAGCACCCACATGCTCCTGCAAGTCGTGCAGCAAAACTTTGAGTTCGGAGACTTCCCGACGCCTGCCATAGGCGTAGACCGCAAAGAGAATTGACAAGACCAGCACGCCGACAGGGATGGCGCGAAGGGAATAAGGAATGTTATCGAGCCGTTCCCACAAAAGCGCCGCCAGGGCGACGGCCAGGAAAATCAAGAAACTCAAGACCCATCGCCACAACTGCGATTCTTCGCGATCAAGGTTGCCGGAAGGGCGGGGAGATCGCGGAACGTTCGCGGGGTCCGGAACCATAGGAAATCATCCGATAGCGACTGTAAGCCATCGTACTTATTCAATACTCGCCCGACAACCTGCTTTGTTGGAGAACTTGGTACCCGAGTGCTACGACCGACGTTCCGACGGGCGCGCGTACGACATCATTGTTCTTCTACGGAGTTCACCGTATTGCGGAGTGTACGGTACCGCGCTATTCTGCAATCAAGTTAGGACGACTTCTAACTGCGCGTAGGTTCTCTCAAGATGGGTGGCCATGGGTTAGTGTCGGATCAGACCGACCTTCAGACCCTCACGGCCACCCTAGTTTTTTCTCCCGCCTAGTTTTTGTTAATTCCCTTGTTTGCGTTTCCCAGGATTTCGGGGTCTTTCCCGGTGTGCGCTTTTACTGCATCCAGAATTCGGATGTAGTCATGTTTTTCCATGCGCAACATGAAGGTCTTTGGCGTAT
>Ga0210410_10003921_pt1 | contig 13141 bp, 8 predicted proteins | sample IncBWC4MmetaG_FD_161058 | JGI IMG/M metagenome (GOLD analysis project Ga0210410, IMG submission 161058) | Forest soil microbial communities from Barre Woods Harvard Forest LTER site, Petersham, Massachusetts, United States - Inc-BW-C-4-M | ecosystem: Environmental > Terrestrial > Soil >... | reverse complement strand
CTGGCGCGGCCGGCTGGACAACATCCTGAAAGCGAAAACGGACACGCTGGACTCGTACGAAGACGACGACTGGCGCTGGCCGATCGGCAAAGGCGACTACGTCGAGGGACTCGTAACCGCCGTGGACCAAAAAGCTGCGGCGATCAAGATCGGCTCGCTGCACGCAATGCTCACGCCGCCCGATTTCGCCTGGACCGGGCACAAGTTACCCGCCGAGATCTTGAAGCCGGGCGATCTTGTCGAGGTCAGCATCAAGGACATCGGCGGCAACGTCGCGCACGTGCAGCTCGAGCAAAACGTCGGCCCGCAGGCGGCCATGGTGGCGATCGACAATCCCACCGGTGAAATTAAGGCCATGGTGGGCGGCTACAGCTTCGACGAATCGAAATTCAATCGCGCCACGCAGGCGCAACGGCAGGTCGGCTCCTCATTCAAGGTCTACGTCTATTCGGCCGCGCTCGAGCAGGGCTTCACTCCGTTCGACACCATTCTCGATGCTCCCTTCACCACCATGAGCGGCGGACAGCCGTACTCGCCGCACAACTACGATGAAAAATTTGAAGGCGTGATCACGCTGCGGCGCGCGCTGGACGGCTCGCGCAACGTGCCCGCCGTGAAGCTCGCCGAAAAAGTGGGCATGAACGCGGTGATCGACGTCGCCCGGCGCTTCGGCATCACGAGCCCGCTGCCGCCGTATCTTCCCATTACGCTGGGCGCGGCGGATTTGAATCTGCTCGAGCATACCTCCGCGTTCACCGTGTTTCCCGATGACGGCATTCGCATCGACCCACACATGATTCGCCGCGTGACCACGTATGACGGCGCGCTGCTCGAGCAGGCGCATCCGCTGGTCCACGACGTGATCGAACCGGACGTCGCGCGCACGATGACCTCGATGCTCGAGGACGTCGTCCAGCGCGGCACGGGAACGCCCGCCCGTGCCCTGGGCCGGCCCGCCGGAGGAAAAACCGGCACGACCAACGATTTTACCGATGCGTGGTTCATCGGCTTCACGCCGGAAATCACCGCGGGCGTCTGGGTGGGCTACGACGATAAGTCGGTGTCGCTCGGCAAGCCCGAGACAGGCGCCGTAGCCGCGCTGCCCATCTGGCTCGAGTTCATGCAAGGCGCGCTCGACGGAAAACCCATTCAGGCGTTCCAGAATGTCGAGCCGCTCGACAAAGTCGCGCTCACGAAAAGCGTAAAGGTGGATACGCCCGACAACGCCCCCACGGAAGCTGGCGAAGGCCCAACCAAGTTGGAGGCCAAGCCTGAAACTGGTCCATCGTTGCCCGATTCCGCCCCGCCCGCCGAAGCTCCAGCCAGGGCCACGCAGCCTCCGCCAACTCCTGCGGCGGCACCCAACCCTCGGAGCTAGGATACGAGGCGGTAGGACAGCCACTCCTGGCTGTCCCCGGTAAGCCCTGCTGAGATTGTTGGGGAAGCCAGGAGTGGCTGTCCCGCTTGAAAGCCCACAACTACCGGAACGGATCCCAACCCATCGGCTTCAGGGTGCTTTCGTGGCCACCGGCATCCACAAGGACGACCTTTCTCTCCTCGGTGATTTCCCCGATGATGCTCATGGAGACGCCCCCTGCTTTTCGAGGCAAGCGGCGAGCGAGCTTTCGCGGCACGGTGAAGAGCAGCTCGTAATCCTCGCCGCCGTGCAGCGCCAGCCGAAGCGGCTCGAGGCCAAGTCGCCGCAAATCCGATGGGACTTCCACTGCCGGGATTTTCGGCGCCCATACGATCGCGCCAACTCCACTGGCCCGGCACACGTGCCCCAGATCGGTCGAAAGGCCGTCCGAGGTATCGATCATTGAGGTGGCGAGTCGGTTGGCGGCGAGCCACTGCCCCAGCGCCAGCCGCGGCTCCGGGTAAAGATGCTTCTGTAGGAGCCTCGCCCGGCCCTTTCGCGTATGCCAGTTCTTCTGGACGAGACGCCAGCCCAGTTCCGCCTCACCCAGCGTTCCACTGACGCACAGCAAGTCACCAGGACGAGCGCCCGAGCGCAAGATTGCCCTGCCTCGATCAATTTCGCCAAGAACGGTGAGGCTGATTACGACCGTGGCGTACTTTGTCGTGTCGCCCCCGGCGAGCTGCAACCCGAATCGTCCGGCAGCGCGAGCCATGCCCCCGAGGAAGTCGTCAAACCACTTGCGGGTGCAGGCGGCAGGCAGCCCCAGTGTCAGAAAGAAACACTTCGGCCGTGCCCCCATTGCCGCGATGTCGCTCGTAGCCCGGGCCAGAGCCTTGTATCCCACGACCTTCGGCGGGTGCGCCTTCCGAAGAAAATGAACGTTTTCAAGGAACGCATCCGCGGTAATAACGAATTCCGACTTGCCGCCTGCAGAAAGTACCGCGGCGTCGTCGCCGATGCCCACTTGGAGCCCGTTCAGGGCAATCGGGAACCTTCGCCGTACCCTTTCGATCAGTGTTTCTTCGCTGGCCATCAGTACAGTTGTCAGGAGTCGATTTTCCGTGATCTCATGGTAGTCACATTTTAGGGTATGGCGCCCTTTCTCGTAAGGGTTTTGAATGTCCCCGATCGGGAATCGAAATGGTGGATCGGGAAATTAAGGGTTGACTCGATAGAGGCCGATCAATAGACTTGCCCCTGTTTCGGACCAGTACCCCCGGTTCAAACTGCAGTGGCGATGGCATGAGCCGCGTCAGGGGATGATCGGCTCCAGCTCCCTCGAAAGTAGAAGTAGGGTCGGTTTTGGGATTTCATTAGATGAAACCTGAAGCTTATACATTTATTGTGACCTCGAACCGGAAGGGGACCTTCCGCAAGATCACGCTGCACGGCTATCTCTTGCATCTGGTCGTCCTTTTGGCCATGGTCGGCGGCATGACGGTCCTCGCGGCCGTCGGATCCTACACCCGGATGCTCTGGAAAGTGACCAATTACAACGCCCTTCGCCGCCAGCAGGACACCCTGAAGCACAACTACGAAAAGCTCCAATCCAGCGTGAAGGACACGAACGAGCGGATGAATTCGCTGCAATCGCTGGCCACCGAAGTGGCGATGACCTACGGCTTCATGCGATTCCGCCAGAGCCCCTTTGGCGTGAATGAAGATTCGGTGGCGCCCGCCAGCGAATTCGATCAGTCCATCGCCCAGTTCAATTTCCTCGAATCCAATGTAAAGGAAGCCTCGCTCCCGGCCGGAAGCCTGCGTTTGCTGCCGACTCCGGCGCTGGCGGACCTGACTTCCACTCCGACGCTCTGGCCCGTGGTCGGGCACCTAACGGGCACTTTCGGAGAACGGATGGACCCGTTCAGCGGTGAAGGCGCCTTCCATACGGGCGTCGATATTTCCTCCCAGTACGGTGACACGGTGCATGCTTCCGCGGACGGCGTGGTGATCGAGGCAAACGAGCGCGCGGGCTACGGCCGGCTGGTGGTCATCGATCATGGCTTTGGTCTCACCACCTATTACGGGCATCTTTCCAGCTTCAGCGTTCACGACGGGCAGCAGGTCCGGCGGGGCGATACGATCGGCAACGTCGGCGTGAGCGGCCGTTCCACCGGTCCGCACGTGCACTACGAAGTTCGCATCAACGGCGCGCCGGTCAACCCGATGCGCTACCTGCGGCAGGCCGCCGTGACGGCTTCCGCTTCTTCCGCAGACTAAGTTCCCTCCGAGTAGTTCCATCCCCGAGGAATTCGTACACTTCAGCGTTTCATCTTGAGGTGGAATTTGTTCCCAACCGTCCTTCGCTGTTATAGGATTTCGGGCGGGTGGGGCGGGTGGCCCGGCCTTTGAAGTTGAACTTGGGGTGCCCCGTCCTTCGCTTTTTGAAGGGCGGGGCTTTTGACTGATCCCCAAGCCCAGATCAGCTCAGGGGATCGATGCGAACCAACCCGGATTCCTTCTTCGCGTAGAAGGAAAAACTGCTCCAAGGCCAATCTCGGGGATGTGCGACCAGTTTCCTTTTCAACGGATTCATGTGCATGTATTGGAGTTTCTCGACGAACTTCGCTTGACTCCAGACGTTGAAATCGTAGAAGCGCGGCTGCCAGACGGTAACAGCTGCACGTGATGAAGTGCAGGTGGCGCAGTCCGTAACGGCGTCGCAAGCCTTTGGGCATGCGTAGTCGAACCAAAAGCCCCGCCCTTGGAAAACCGCCAAGGACTGGGCACCCCAAGTTCAGAATCCTAACTCAGGATGGACGTACGGGAGTAGTATGAGTCCGTGTTAGGGAGACGATTCCGGGGAAGGCGAAAGGGCGGGCCACCCGCCCGCGTCTTTAACAGTATTATTGGTAAAGCGGAGTTGTTAGGGGACGCGAGCGAGGCAGTGCCGTTGGCTCAAGTATCGGTTGCAGCTATTAAGTCAACTCCGAACGTTGCGGCACAGGCTCGAAATGGCACGTGTGCTGCGGCATTTCCTATTTTCTGAATCGCTTTATGGAATCAAAAACGCGCGACAATATCATTTACTTGCTGGTGGGTCTTGGGATTGCTGGACTTTTGGCGGGCGATGCTTTTTACGCGCAGGCTCACGATCGCGAAATGTGGATGCCGTCCACGCTCGCTTTGCGTCTGGCATTCAGTACGCCTCTAATAGGATACTTCGTTGCGAGAGAAACATGGAAAGTCAAGGCGACTTTTGTTCAGGTGATCGCGTGTGTATTGTTTGCGAGTATTGTACATCTGGCGATTTGGTTCGGCCTTCGGCAAACTCTTGGACAGCTTTCCGGTATAGCCTTCTCAGCTTGGGCTATCCTTGAGATTTTTCTGCTTGTGCAGCTATTAGTATGGGTGGTCCAGCATCTCAGGCCTGCGGGGGATTAGGGCCGACAATTTCGCACATACATATTCCTGGGATGCGAACGGCCGACCAGTTGTGGCGGACAACGTGGGTATCACCTACGATGCTCTCGGACGCGTCGTGGAAGAGTACAAAGGTGGAAGCTACACCGAGTTTGGATACTCGACGGCAGGCCAGAAGATACAGGCAATGAATGGCCAATCCGTTTTGACCACATTTGTGCCGATGGTTGGCGGCGACGTTGGGTTAGCGCCGTCCGGAAGTACGTTCAGTTATACCCGTACCGATTGGCTGGGCAACGCTCGCCTGTTAACGACAATGTCGCAGACAGTGGCCGGGGACGTCGCGTATGCGCCATTCGGCGAGACGTATGCCTCATCGGGCACGCCGTGGCTTTCCTTCACTGGCGGGTGGCGCACCTTTTGAAGCGGTTTTGATTCTCCGGGTGGCCGCTCCTTCGTAGTTTCTCGAAGGAGCGGAGAGTCTGGCTTTTCGCAACTTCTGCTGAATTCAATACATTCCCAACCGTCCTTCGCTGTTATACGATCTCGCTAAATCTTGCGGTCGCCTATTGCAGGTGCGCCATGGAAGGAAAAACGCCATGAAACATCGGTTCGCCGGTCGGACCCGGTCGGGCAGCAGACGTGAAGCTATTTTAGCGGTGCGGATTTTGGCGGCACTGGCGTTGCTGTCGCTTTTTCCCGGGCGCGCTGCAGCGAAATCGATGGCGCGCGCCGAATGCTCGAAGCTGCTGGACTTGAAACTGAAAGACACGCTCATCACGGAAGCTGCCATCGTCCCCGCCGCCGGCGACTTGCCGGAATACTGCCGTGTGCAGGGCGGGCTCGAAACGGTGATTCTCTTTGAAGTCGCGATGCCCACCTCGGTGTGGAACGGCAAATTGTTTTACGTCGGCGGAGCTGGCTATAACGGCTCCGTGCCGGAGCTGACCGACGCGCTGGCTCGCGGCTATGCGGCGGCAGGTTCGGACACGGGCCATCGCGGCTTCCACTGGGACGCTTCGGCGATGTACAACAACCCGCAGTCGCAGGTGAACTACGGCCACCGCGCGACGCACCTAGTGGCGCAGCTTTCGAAAGAAATTATCCGGGCGTACTACGGCTCGCCGGCCAAACGCTCTTATTTTTGCGGCTGTTCGAACGGCGGGAAGATGGCGCTGATGGAGGCGGAGCGTTATCCGGATGATTTCGACGGCATCGTCGGCGGCGGGTATGTGCTCGACCGCACCAAGGAAATGGCGATGTTCATCTGGACGCAGCGCGCGCTGCTGGGCTCTGAGATTCCGCCCTACAAAATTCCCGCGATGGAAAAAGCCACGCTCGCGGCCTGCGATGCCCGCGACGGCCTCGCGGATGGTCTGATCGACCGACCCGATCTCTGCAAGTTCGATCCGAAATCGACGATCTGCCCCGGCGCGGACGGCCCGGACTGCCTGACCGCGCGCCAGGCGGAGGCCTGGCGGAAAATCCTCGATGGCCCCGTGAATTCCGCGGGGAAAAACCTCTACCTCGGCTACTCGCCCGGACACGAAGGCGACTATCCCTACTACATTACGGGGATCGGCACGATGCACGGCTATCCGTCGAGCAACTTCATGTATGAAGACACCTTCATGCGCTGGGTCGTCTTCGGGCCGGAGTTTGATTCCGTGCGCGGGTTTGATTTCGATAAAAGCCCAGCGGCACTCGTGAAATTTGAAAAAGATCAGGACGCGGGCAGCGCCGATCTGAGCGCGTTCCAGAAGCACGGCGGCAAGCTGATCCTCTACAACGGCTGGGCCGACCACTCGACGCCGCCGATGCGATCGGTCGAGTACTTCGAGCAGCTCCGCGCGAAAACGCCGGGGCGCGACGAGTTCGTGCGCCTCTTCATGATGCCGGGCCTTTATCATTGCAACGGCGGGCCGGGACCGAACGTCTTTGGTGGCCTCGGCCAGAGAGGCTACAAGCTGAACGATCCCGAAGGCGACATCATCGGCGCACTCGACCGGTGGGTGGAAAACGGAATCGCGCCTTCCAAAATCCTGACGGTCAAATTCAAGAATGATGACGCGCGCCACGGCGTGGCGCGCACGCGTCCTGTCTGCCCGTATCCGAAAATGGCGGCGTACGCGGGCCCGGGCAGTGTGGACGACGCTGCGAATTTCAGGTGCGCTATGCCGAAGGCCACGTTGGCTGTGCGATAGCTGAACCGAGCGGGGAATCACCTTGGCTTGTCAGCGCCCGCCTTGAAAATATCGGGGGTCAATTCCACCAAAACGCGGACTCGCTCTGCTGTCTGCGTGACCTCCGCTGAATTCAGCACACTTTGAAGGGACGCGAGAGCTGCGGGGCTCATCGACTGGCGCGTTTTTGGGCTATCGAGGCCCATGCGGCCGAACGCGCGTACAACTTCCAAAGCGGACCGAAGCTCGTGCGCGTCTTCGCCGTTGTCGCACTCGCCTTCGAGAGAGATGCGCAAGTCGTCGCCTTCGGGCCGCGCGGCCAGCGTGATCCATCGCACCGAGCGGGCCAGGGCCATCAGTTGCGCGTTGGGAGCTCCTTGAAGCGCGCTGTTTCCGGGATCGTCCGGCATCGGCGGGACGCGCACGATGGCAAATGCGGCGGCGCCGTCTAGGTGAGAGGCGCGCTCGCGGACCGGGTCCGCGGCGGAATCATCCGAGTGGGCGGCGAACAGCGGATCGATGCTTTGCCCGGAGACGAGAGCGAGGCGATGCTCGTCGAGAAAAAAAGCGGAAGTCCAGCTTCCCTGCGCACCCGTCGGGAAAACAAACACTTCGCGGCCGCGCTGGTGATCGATTCTGCCCTGGCGCGCGGCGTAGTCGCGAATTTTTGCCTGATCGAAGCGGCCCTCGGCGATCGCGATATTTCTCTTCTGGTCTCTCGCTGGCGACACCGGCCACAACGCGACCGCCGCGCGATCCAGATCCTTTTCAAAATCAAATCCTGTCCCGCGGATGAAATCCGCGTAGTCCTGATTCGGGACGGTGATCGGCCCTTTGTCCGGGCGATGTTGATAGAAGGAAGAGGCGCGGATGGCAGCGAGATCGAGATAAACGAGCGTCGATGCGCCGCCAGGGAGCGCGTCGAGCAAGCCGGGCTCGGGTGAAGCGAGCGACGCGCCGACCGAACGGGAATTTGCTGCGATCAACGCTGCCGCGATCGCCGCGCAGAGTGCGACAGAGGCGCACATCAACAACCTGTTCGTACCGGTACGCATAGAGCTCCCTTTCGTGCACAGGCTCCCGGCAGCGGAAATGAGGAACAGAGAGAGATCGAATCGTGCCGTTTATGTGCATGCAAATCTTTACATTGGGCAAGTTGCTTCCCGAAAAAAGATTACTTTTGTAAACAACAGTAACAATCAAATTAAGGCTAAGTTATTTTTCCTCAGAGCTTGCGCCATAGCAAGGACAGTGTGCACCACACCGTCGAGAATGTCGCCGCATCAAGACATTCGTCGCAAGGCGAATGGCGAACCAACGGCCTTGAAGCAACAGGAACCGCTCGCCCACGGCTTGATGAGCGCGGCGGCTTCTCGAACTGTCGGAACCATCAAGCTCCTGACGGAACTTACGCAGGTTGCCGCGCTCCGTGCAAGCGCGCGGTCATTTCATTTTCGATGGCCAGGCAACCCCAGTTTTGTTTCCGAGCGTGGTCGGAGAATTCAATCCGGCTGCGCGGCGTGCCGCTACCGTCCGAGCCCCGCGACGCAAATAGCAGCATGATTCAGGAAGTTTTAGCAATCGATCGTTTTTCAAAAATTGCCCCCACTGTTTTCCTGAAATAGAGACAGCGACGTTACACGCGCATGACAATCGCCATTTTTCGGCGCTCTATCATGAATTGTTTGCGGAGCTGTTCGCCGACGCCTGTATTGCGTCACGTCCACGCGGCGCAAAGTACCGGCTCGATTCCACGATTCAAGAAAGGACGAACTGAATGACAGAGAACTTGGGCGATAGGCGAAGCAAAACGGCAACGGGTCGGCTCGCATATTTCATTTTTTCTATAGCATTAATTTTTGCAGGGTTTCTGGCCGACGCCCGCTCCGTTTCTGCTGCGCCAATCCCGGCTCCTGGAACTTTTGCACTCCCTGCGTTTGCCCGGAAATACGGAATGCCTTGCTCGTCGTGCCACGATTCGTGGCCAAGGCTGAGTCCGTTTGGGCAGGCGTTCAAAGACAACGGCTACCAACTGATGGACGATCGCGACGCCCCCATTTACCAGAATCCTGGGTATTGGCCCGTCACGTTCCGCATCACCCCAATTTGGCATCGCGAGAGCACGAATCGAGTTGCAGTTGACGGCACAGGCGCAGCGGCCGGTACAACGGTTGAGGCGCAGGTCACCACGCACGGATTCGACTGGAGCGGCCTCGACTTCCACACTGCGGGAACGCTGGCGAGGAACATTTCGTTCTACGTTTTGCCCTCCTCGGACAGCACGGGCGCCTTCCACTTCGAATCGGTGTGGGCGCGTCTCGATAACCTGTTCCAAAGCAGCTGGTTCAACGTCAAGGTCGGAAAGTTCGAACTCGACAATCTCCAGTCTGAAAAGCGCATCCTCACGCTCAGCAATGTCGGTGGAAGCTACCAGAACTACCACTTCCAGCCGCTCGTTACACCCGGAGGCTCCGCCAACGGATTCGCCGCCGAAGGTCTGTACAAGTTCGGAATCGGCGACAACCAGGTGGGTATCGAGTGGATGGGTCATTCCAAGGACGACCGCACGCGTATCTCGGCCTCGCTCTTGAACTCCAACGACGGCCAGCCGAATTTCACCTCCAACAACGGGCAGGGCGGTTTCATCACGGGTAAGGCCTACGACGGGTATTTCGCGGCGAGCCAGGCTTTTCAAGTCGGAAGCCTTGGTCTGCAGCGAGTCGGCGGGTTCGGCTACGTCGGCGAGGCGCCAACGTCCTGTCAGTTCTCGGCGGGAGGAACGTGCATCGTGGGCGCCGGCGTCGGTAACAAGCTTTTCTACCGAGCCGGATTCATCGGGATGTGGTTCGTCAAGAAATTTGATGTAACCACAATGTACTTCCATGGATGGGACGACGTCGCTCTGACGGCGGCGGCCCCAGACACGGCACCTCTGACGGGAGCCCGGTCGCCTTCGTGGAACGGTGCATTGATTGAACCGCACTATACGGTGAACCCGCGGGTGGTCTTCACCGGCCGCTACGAAGCAATCCGAATGCAGCAGCAGGTGCTTGCTTCGAATCCGTCCAACTTCGGCGACATGGACGTCGCCACTGCGGGACTCCGCTTCTATCCGTTCATTTCCAGCCGCGCCGGCTTCGCGATTCACAGCGAATACTCGTGGTTGCGCCAGCGCGGTGCCGCTCCGATCTCGGGGCTCGATCTAACCAGCAGCAGCGTTTTGCTGGGACTCGATTTTGCGTTCTGAGGAGGAGACGATGCGCATACTGAACACCATCAAATTTGCACTTCTAGCAGTCAGTCTCCTGGCCGCAGCGGGTTCGGCGGCGGCTCAGGAATCGCACATCGGCAAATGGACGGGTCACGCCGATGCGGGAAAACCACTGTACTTCCGTTATTGCTGGGGTTGCCATGGCCCTCATGGCGATGGCAACGGCGAGAACGGACAATACCTCAACCTCCAGCCGCGGAACTTTGTCGCCGCGACGTTCAAGTGCCGCTCGACGCCCACGGGCACGTTGCCGACTGACGAGGATCTTTTCAACGCCATCACGCGCGGCCTCATCAACTCCGGCATGCCCCCTTGGGAAGAACTGACCGCACAGCAGCGCGCCGACCTCGTCGCATTCATCAAGACGTTTTCGCCGCGCTGGAAAGCGGAAGGGCCGGGCCAGCCGATTCAGGTTCCGGCGGAATCTGCGGTCAATCTCGACAGCTTGAAGCACGGCAAGGAACTCTTCACCAAACTCGAGTGCTTCAAGTGCCACGGCGAGCAGGGGCGCGGCGATGGTCCCTCGGCCGCGGCCCTGACCGACAACAACAACCAGTCCATCCACCCCTACGACTTCGAATCCGGCACGCGCTTCAAGTGCGGGACGACGAACGCCGACTTGTACAAGATTTTCATGACAGGGGTCGATGGCACGCCCATGCCGTCCTTCGCCGACGTGATCAAGCCCGCAGAAGCTTGGGATCTCGTGCACTACCTGCGGACTTTGCAGATCAACCACAAGGGGCCCGAGATGACTCTTTGGGAAAGCACAAAGGAAGGCGCGGAAATCGTCAAGGAGACGAAGGCGAGCCGCGGAACGCCGACCGGTTCTGGAACGGATTAGCAAGAGATCGAGCCCCCAAAAAAATCAACAGAGAGCGAAGGAGGCAACACCATGCAGGCAAGAAAACTCATGATCGCAGTCGCAGCTGTTTTTACCGTCATGACGATGACGTCCGCGAGGCCGGGCAACGGCACGGTCAGCGGCCACGTCACGTTCGATGGCACGCCGGCGAAGCCCAAGACGATCGACATGTCGCAGGAGCCGAGCTGCGCGAAGCAATACTCGAAGCCCGTGTCCGCGGAGAACGTGGTCACCGGCCCGGGGAACGCGCTCGAAAACGTCGTGGTCTATATCTCCGCGGGCGTGCAGGACGACGCCCCGCCGCCGTCGCAACCGGCTGTCCTTGTGCAGAAGGGTTGCCGCTACGCGCCGCACATCCTGGCGTTTCAGGTCAACCAGGATTTTGAGATCGTCAACGACGACCAGACCTCGCACAACATTCACACGCTCCCGCAAAGCAACCGTGAATGGAACAAGTCGCAGCCGCCCGGAGCGCCGCCGATCGAAGACAAGTACGGCCGTCCGGAATTCATCCCGGTGAAGTGCAACATCCATCCCTGGATGAAGGGCACCCTCGCCGTGATGAAGAACGCGCACTATTCGATCACCAGTGAGGACGGGGAATTCAAGCTCCCGAACCTCGCGCCCGGCACCTACACGATCACCGCGTGGCATGAATCCTACGGCGAACAGACGCAGGAAATCACCATCAGCGGCACCGAAACGAAGACGCTGAACTTCGTCTTCAAAGCGAAGCCGTACTGAGCCGCGGCTTCGTGCCGTAGCGTTCGCGGGTTACGAACTGAGAACGATTCGCCGCATGGTTGGGGCCTCGTCGTGAAGGCGAGGCTTCAGCGCGTGCGGCGAATCGTTTTTTTGTCGGCTCGGACAGTTTGAGCAGGGCTACGAACTAGTTTGCGGGAAATCAGCGGGCACGTGAAAATCCCTTAAAAACTATAGTTGGTTGCGGGAAGGGCATTGCGTCTGACGGGGGTTGGGGTGTACAGTAAAGCTTCCAGCACAGGCGCTAGACAGGGTGGCATGAGGGTTTCCACAAGTCTTCCACAGGGTGCCCTTGCAATTCGTGTTCCCTTTTGTTATATTTTCTCGGTTTGCGCCGTGCTGGCGTAGCTCAGTTGGTAGAGCATCTGATTTGTAATCAGAGGGTCGGGGGTTCAAATCCCTCCGCCAGCTCTGCCAAAAATTTTTTGAGTCAGGGGAAAAATTCCCAATTGATTGCGGGAGGCAGGTTCCTGCATCGCGAACGAAGCGTGAAAGTGTCTTTTGTTATTGCAAACTTCGCGGATGCTCTGAGGCCTTCTATGCTTGTTTCCCCCCGTGCGGACGGGTGGGTGAGTGGCTAAAACCAGCAGACTGTAAATCTGCCGCTCCTTGCGGGCTACGGAGGTTCGAATCCTCCCCCGTCCACCATCTGGCCGCATTGCTCGCGGCGAGTAATCGCGGCGAGCTGCTGGAAATAACCTGAAACGCGGACCGGGTGAGATCGCGAGTTTTCAGGTGCGGGATTCCATGTTGCGGTGAACTCTCCGCTTCTTGCGGGCGGTGCAGACGATGCAGGTAACCCGCATAAATGTTGACCCCGTTGGCGTCGCAAATTCCGATGGAGCCGAATGTAGGTCTCATCGTGTCGCGGGTTGTGCTGGGCGCGGCGGACAGAACTCGCCTGGGTAGCTCAGTTGGTAGAGCGCGTCCTTGGTAAGGACGAGGTCACCGGTTCAATCCCGGTCCCAGGCTCCACAAGTTAGGCGGGTGCGGTCCTTGCTTGAAGGCCGCGAGCAGTTTGCAGGAGCAGACCGGGCGGGGGTAACTCAACGGTAGAGTCTCGCTCTTCCAAGGCGATGGTTGCCGGTTCAAATCCGGTCCCCCGCTCCAACGATTTTGTACGTGCTGGACGTGAGCTCATTCTCTTGAGGACTTGAATCGATGGCGAAGGAAAAATTCGAGCGAACCAAGCCGCACCTGAATATCGGGACGATCGGTCACATCGATCACGGCAAGACGACGCTGACGGCGGCGATCACGAAGGTGCTGAGTAAGCA
>Ga0210410_10003920_pt1 | contig 13144 bp, 12 predicted proteins | sample IncBWC4MmetaG_FD_161058 | JGI IMG/M metagenome (GOLD analysis project Ga0210410, IMG submission 161058) | Forest soil microbial communities from Barre Woods Harvard Forest LTER site, Petersham, Massachusetts, United States - Inc-BW-C-4-M | ecosystem: Environmental > Terrestrial > Soil >... | reverse complement strand
GCGGGAGTTTGGCATGGCTGGTTCAAGCGCTTAGCTGGAGCAATTCCGGTGGTCCATGTTAATGATGCTGCCAAACGGGAGAAGCGGAGGACCGCCCAACCCAGCATCGTTGAGCAGTTCCAGAAATTCAGTCTAGAACCTACTGTTCACATCCATTGGAAAACACGACGGCGCTCTGAACGATATTGATGGAAACTGAACCACGCAGTACGCTTGACGCATCGGAATGAGTTGCGAACAACTGGGCACACGAGCTGAGAGCCTACCGTTTCCGCAGGAGACGCACTGATAGTAGGCGCGTTCCAGTCGTAGGGGACCGCGGACACTCTCGACCTGTTTGGTCCGGCGCCGGCAAATCATCGCTGGTATCGGCATTGAGACGTTGCTCGACGGCGGCTACAGAGCGCTCCAGAATTCCCTGAGCCCACACATCTTCGATTAGACTTCTAAAGTAGCTATTCAGATTCACCTGGACGAAGCTGAGAGCCTGCTTTGAGTTGCATTTAAGGACTCAAGACAAGAAAACTCAATCCAAACCGGCAGGAAAGGAGGGGCGGCCTTACGCTCGCGCCGCTTCTCCCCGAATAATATCGTAGCGCTCGATCACCGCAGCGACGCCCATCCGTTCTGTGCCGTCTTCCATGCGCCGCTCCACGCGCACGACTTTTCCCAGTGCTCGCACAAATACTTCCGTGCCGTGCGTAATCTCCGCGGGCAGCGTAAGCGTGATATCCAGCTCCGAGCCAGCCTCGAGGTCCTGCTCGATCACAAAATACAACCCGCGCGTCGAAATGTCGCGCGTCCTTCCTTCCTGGGAATCGTCTTGGCGTTCTGCTGGTATTCGAATAATGATTGGCAAGGACAAATCATAACGACGGGCCGTCCGGCGTTCCGTCATTCCCCCGACCTCCGTTAGTTGCGGCGGTGACGTGCTTTGAACCGCGCTGTCGGTATGTGAAGTTACTAGAAAGCAGCAAAGTTTGCCAGTCCCACCCCGCGGCCCCCACGGCTCGATGGTAGCAGCAGGTTCCAATACTTCTATTCGTTCCGCGTCCCCACCACAGCCGGCGCTTCCACCACGCTTGGCGAGGCTGATGAGCGCCGCGTGCGCGGCGTATCCAGATTGAACTGCCTCATTTTGTAGAGCAGCGCCTTGTAGCTGATGCCCAGCATTTTCGCGGCGTCCTTACGGCACCACCGCGTCTTCTCCAGCGCATCCGCGATCGCCTCCATTTCCGCTTCGTCCTTCAAACCACGCACCAGCGCTTTCAAGCCTTGCTCGCGCGGCGGAGTGGACTCTTGTCGCGGAGAAGTGCGTTGCCGCGCCGAGGACATCTCCACCAACTCCTGCAGGCTGCCTTCATCGTCCTCGAGAATCACATACCTCTTCACGAAATTCTCCAGCTCGCGCAAATTCCCCGGCCACGGATAGTTTACCGCTGCGTCCAGCAGATGCTTTGAAGGTCCCGATGGTGTCTTTCCGAATTTCTCGCTGTACTGCTCGAGAAAATGCCGGAACAACAGTGGAATCTCGACCAGCCGCTCGCGCAACGGCGGCACCAGAATCGAAAGTACGTTCAACCGGTAGTACAGGTCTTCACGGAAACGGCCCGTCTTCATGGCCTCTTGCACGTCTACGTTTGTGGCGGCAAGCACCCGCACATCGGTATCAATCAGATGCCGCCCACCCAGCCGTGAATACTGATGATCTTGCAGCACGTGCAGCAGTTTGGCCTGCAAGGGTGTGGTCATTTCCGCGATTTCGTCCAGGAAGATCGTCCCCTTGTTGGCCATTTCAAATTTACCGGGCTTGCTCCGGATCGCACCAGTGAAGGCGCCCTGTTCAAACCCAAACAATTCCGATTCCAGCAGTTCACCGGGCAGCGCCGCGCAATTCACTTTTATGAAAGGCTGGTTGCGCCGCTTCGAACGCAAATGAATCATCCGCGCCACGACTTCCTTACCGACGCCGCTTTCTCCGCAAATAAAAACCGGCACATCCACCGGAGCAATCTGCAATATCTGCTGTCGAATGCGCACCATCTGGGGGCTGGCAGCGAGAAAGCTTAGATCCTCCGTCACCTGGTCACAATAATCGCGCAGTGCCTGGTTTTCCGTGGTGAGCTGTTTCTTGTGCCGCGATTTCAGCATGGCCGCGTCCAACTCGGTCTTCTCGAACGGCTTCGTCAGGTAGTCGTGCGCTCCGATCCGAATCGCTTCCACAACCGTGCCCACTTCATTCGAGCACGACAACATGATGACGTTCAGGCCGCGGTCCACCTGCATCAGCTCTTTCAAAGTCTCGATCCCGTTAAGCTCCGGCATGAGAACGTCCAAAATGATAAAGTCCGGCCGCTCTCCGCCGTTCACTTTCGCAATAGCTTCTCTTCCGGAACTCACCGTCTCGACGTCGTATCCGTCCACTTCCAGAAGTGTCTGCAAATATTTTCGGATGCTCGGCTCATCATCCACCACCAGAATTTTCTCTTTAGCGGCCATTGAATTCTCCCTTTATCCTTCCACGAGTTTCCAAAACTATCCTTGATCCATCGGCAACAAAAATGTGAATTTGCTTCCTGTTTTCGCTTCACTCTGGACCCAGATCTTCCCGCGATGCGCCTGAATAAGCCGCTTCGCTATCGCAAGTCCGAGACCCATCCCGGAAGTGTTGCGGTCCACGCGCACGAAATCTTCGAAAATCTCCTGATGATGCTCTGCCGCAATCCCCGGTCCAGAGTCCGACACGGAAACTTCCACACTATTCGGCCGCGGCAGCCGGAATCGTCGCCGTTCTTCCACCGGCGCCTCCGCCGCCACGCGGCGCTCCCAGAAATGAGGCCCGGCTCTCAAGGTCACGCTTCCGCCCGCCGGCGTATGTTTCAGCGAATTATCCAAAAGATTCGCGGCCACCTGCTGCACTTTCTGGTAATCGAATCGGAACGTCGGTATCGATGGATCGAAGCTTGCGTCCAGCTTGACCCCTTTGCGCTGAAAAGCCTCTGACCACCGCTTCGCCAGCTCATCCAAACAATCGCGGAGATCATTCTCTCGAAGCTGCAGCACCAGTTTTCCGCTCTCTAACGCGGAATAGTTCAGGAACATGGAAACCAGCCGCACTAGCCGTTCGCAACTGTCTTTCGATTCCTCCAGAATGTCGCGCTGCTTGTCCGTCAATCTTCCCAGCGATCCCGTCAGCATCAAGTCGTAGTAACCCTTGATCACCGCCAGCGGCGTCTTCAATTCATGCGCTGCAGAGGCCAGAAACACCGTCTTCTGACGGTTCACTTCCTGTAATTTCAAATAGGCCGCCAGCAAATTCCGATACGTAATCTCTCGTTCCTGCAAAAGCTCCTGAACCGTGAGCTGCGTCGCCGCGTCTGGCGCAGCCCGTCCTGCGGGTTCCGTATCCAGTTGAACGATCAAACATCCCGGTTCGGCTATCCAATGAATGCGCGCGCGAATCTTCTTCTCCCCGCGCATCACTTCCATTTCCACTTCGTTCTCTCCGGCGTCGATTTTTTGTCCGATCTGATTCGGCTCGACTTTCAGGAGGTCACTGAACAGATTCAACCGGCTTGCCTCGCTGGCGGCTTCTGGCCCAAGATATTCTCGCGCGCTGCCATTTGATAGCAGCACGCGCCCGTTCCTGTCAGCCACCCAAATCGGTGTTTTCGCCGCCTCCAGCAGCGTGCTCACAAGACCGAAGGGAAGGGCGAGGGTTTTCTGATGATCGGCAACCGTAGGTGTGGCAATGATACCAGGCATTTGCGGGTCTCGTCTCTCCACCGCTATAGGAAAAAATTTTCCCTAACTGAATTCTCATGCTCGCAGAGGACTTTCAGACTGTCAATGGCAAATGCGTTCCATTTGCACAATTAAGGAAACCAAGTGGCATGCGCGTGAACAAGAATCGACCAACCACAAATTACCTATTCGGAGTCCGTTCCAACACTATGTAACTAAATGGCTTATTCGAATCTTCTGCAAATCAAATGTGGCACTGCATATGCTTACCTCCGTACTAGTGCTCTGGTACTAAGCGAAATACTATGCAAACTCGCCTTTTGAAGGATGGTCAGCGCGTGGTTCCTTCTAATTTAAGACGGTCACCCCGCATTCGTTTACAGATGCCCGTCTTCTTGCGCGCCGCTGACACCTCCGGGGCCGAATTCATCGAGCTTACAAAGACCCTCAACATCAGCTCTACGGGTGCCTGTGTGGCGTCTACCCACATACTCCGCCCCGACCAGATCGTCCATCTCACCATCCCGGCCCCCTCCTCCGCTTCTTCCGGAGTGCTCCCCAGCGAGACTCCCCCTATCACCGCCAAGGTGATCCGCCAGGATTCCGCCGGCGAAACGCGACTTTTTGGGCTGGTATTCCTCAAGCCACTTGAGTAAAGTATTGCCGCTTTGACCGACAGCTTCCTTCGACTCGGGTAAAAATGTTCCCTCGCCCCGAATCGGAACAGAACGCCGTTCGAAAAGAATGGACCCTATATCCAATCGGCTGAATAAGATAGGTAGGAGGCCAGGTTTCCCCGATTAATACAGGAGCGGCCTCAGAACAGTTTTGATTGGTCTCTTGCTTGCTCCTTATAGAAAGCGAAAGCCACATGTGCTTTCCCCAAACCCCGCGGGGATAGGCTAAAGTCAGGTGTATACCGGATATGCCCAGCCCCGGCGCACCCGCGCCCCCGCGTTTGCCGATTGAGGATTTCTATCTCGAGCTGCTTGCCGACACGCTCGAAGGTCTTGATATTTCTGCGCGCGGCCAGTTCCTCCAGCGCTACTTCCGCACCATCACGCACCTGGATCTTGGCGAAGCTCAGTGTGTGCAACTCTGGGATGAAATGCTCGAGCGTCGCCGCGAACTCAGCGAGCATATGGAGCGGCAAATCTCCTTGAAAACAGCTCTCATGGACGTGCTGACCTCCGCCGGACTCTTCCGCATCCCCATCCTCATCGAGTACGACGAACTGAAAAAGCTGCAGTTCAATGCCGTCACTGATCCCCTAACCGGTCTCTACAACCGCCGCCTTTTTAGCGAAGCCTTCGAAAAGGAACTGAATCGCGCCCGTCGCTACGGCTCGCCTCTGGGCCTCGTCACTCTCGATTTGCACCGCTTCAAAGAAGTGAACGACAAGCACGGCCATCCTCGCGGCGATGAAGTTTTGCGCGCTGCCGCGACCACTCTGAAAAAAGCTTTGCGCACCTCGGACTCCGCCTTCCGCATCGGCGGCGACGAATTCGCCCTTCTCCTACCGCAAACCGATGCGGCCCAAGCCATCGCTCTCAGTAGACGCGTCGGCACAGTTTTTGGTGAATCCATCGCCCACTTCCAAATGGGAGTAAGCGTCAGCATGGACCACGGCGTCGCCACATTTCCTCAAGACGGCGATCAAGCCGATCAATTAATCCGCGTCGCCGATGAGCGCCTCTACCGCTTGAAGCAAGCGAATCACGGCAGGACTACCACCAGCGGCTCCCAAACGGAGCTCGCATCAAGCCCTGCCCCCGAACCCCCCGCTCCTCCTTCCGATCGCCAGTCCGCCGCGCCGCGAACCATTCCGTTCGAATTCAAACGCCCACCCGAAAAACCCGAAACCACCATCGCTGCCGCTGCTACGACAACCGCCTCTGAGATCTCCAGCAGGCAAACTCTGGCCGTCCCGCCACCCGTCCGGATTTACTCCGTCCCACGCAAGGCCGAGCGCGTTTCCATGTCCGGCACCAACGCTTACGCAGTTCTCGGCGATCAGGGCGTGCGACGCGCTCGTGTCTTGGATCTCGGTTTCGGCGGTGTCGCTCTCGAACTCGAATCGCAGGAAGAAATTCCGGAAAGTATTCTTGCCATCTTGCACGTGCCCATTCTTCCGCCAGTGCGCGTCAATCTGAAGCCCGTCTGGTTCCAGCGCACACCGCAAGGCGCCTATCGCATCGGCTGCGCATTCGTCTCCTGAACTCCGGCCGTCTCAACCTAAATTTTAATCTCGGCGTCTTTCCCCAACATTAACGGCCCGTCTGCGCCAAATGCATCCGCAGATGCCGTGAGGTAAAAAGAAGCGCCTGCTGTATATGTGCAAGTCCCAGGCCCCACCGCCGCGCCGCCTGATCAGCCGACTCCCCCCTGGCAGCGAGCCTCATCCACAACGCGAGTTCTTTCTGATTTGGCTTTACTGGGTTTCCCGAAGCACTGATCGAAATACTTCCCGACGTCAAACAAAGAGTCGTCTCAAGGGACTCCTCGGATCCCGCTTCCTTCAGTAGCTCGATCAATTTCTCCATCAAAATAAGATGCAGGTTCCGATTGCGGCTATTCTCAGCTTCCCGGAATTCGACAACGATATCCCCGAAATAAACGCGGCCGCCCGCCCCTTCATCCGCCGACGGCTTCGCCAGCGGCTGCGCAACACAAAACAGCGAATCACCGCTCTCGATTGCAGCAAGAAAACTCTTAATCGCAAAACCAGCCGCCGCGTCAGCTGCAACTACGCCGGCTCCTGCTGTCCGCTTCGGCATCTCTCGAACCGCCTCTACCCGCATGCCTGCGAACCTACGCGAAGCCAATCCACCCTGCAAGTGCGAACACTCGCGAGCGCCGCACGTCACCACCAGGGCCTCTGCACTCCGCCAATTCCGGCGACACCACGACCCTGCTAGAATCTCGCTGTCGAACCCGTCGCCCACGGAGCCTCTCATGAACGAACCCACGCCAAGCCGCCCCTACTGGCCCGATTTCGCCGAGATGCCCAAAGATCCGTCGAAGGGTCTGAAACCCTGGAGCTGGGCCCTGGAGCGTCTCGAAAAATCACACAACTATTGGATCGCCACCACCCGTCCCGGCGGCCGGCCGCATCTCATGCTCGTCTGGGGAGTCTGGTGGGAAAACGCTTTCTGGTTCAGCACTGGCCCGAACACTCGCAAAGCAAAAAACATGGCCGCGCACGCCTATTGCTCGATCGGCACCGAGCAAGCCGACGAAGCCGTCATCCTAGAAGGAGTGCCCCAAGAAGTCACTGACCGCGCCATCTGGAAGCGCCTCGCCGCTATCTACAACAAAAAGTACGGCGGCGACGTCGAACCCATGCTTATGACTTCCGGCGGCAACGTCTATCGGGTCGATCCCCAAACCGCCTTTGGCCAAGACGAGCATGCCGCAAATTTCGCCGAATCCGTCACTCGCTGGCGTTTCTCTCAAAAGGCGTAAACGCGGGTGGCTTGGTCTCTCCGTTTGACCTGCGAGATAATACCGTCCTCGCTATGCCGAATTGTGCATTAAAGCTAAAACGGGCGAGCGCCCCAGATTCAGCCGCAGGAATGGCAAAACCTTGTTCAATTCGGCGTCGTAAAAACCGAGGGGTTTAGAAGGAACCTATCTCTTCGACGCCAGCGCGCAACTCGTCGCGAAGGTCGCATCTTGCTTGGGTCAAGCTCGCGGTGCCATTCCGAGCTATGGAAGAGCACATTGAAGAACTCGTAAGCCGCGCTGAACTCGACCGAAGCGCCGAGGGTGAACAGACCACGCACTTACTCCTTCGGCGCCTGGTTCCACATCTCCTGCTTCACCTTCCACTCCCCATTCACCTCACGGTGCAGCACCAGCGCCATCTTACCGCGCGAATCGATAGCCGGTTTTCCATCCGGCGGCTGCACGACCTGATGTTCCGTAGCCCATTCCGAAGCCCAATCCCCCGAAATCTGTATGTCATGAAAATTAAGCTCTTCTTTCACCACTTTGTACCCCGGCATTTGCGAAAGAATATTTTCCACCCACGTCACAATCGCCTTCTTCCCAATCAGCGGCGCCTCCCCGGGCATCAAACTCACGCCATCTTCCGCCCACGTCCCCAATATCCCCGCCGTGTCCATCTTCAAATGCATTTCCAAGTATCGCTTGTTGAAGGTATCGACCTCGTCCCTGGCGCTAACCGCGCCTCCTCCAAACGCAACCGCCGCCACGCAGCTTGCTACCATCGCCAAAGCCACGCCGCCTATCCATCTCATTCAGCACCCCCATCGCCACGCAATCTTGGACCGCCAACATAGCCTGTCTCTGATTCAAACGCCACGCGAGTTAATGGTCCTTAATGGTCCCACTGACAAGCAAGGCCAGTTTGGTTTCGGAGATGTTTGGACTTGGACGGCTCTTTGCGCTGATACCAAGCGAATCGTGAGTTGGAAGATTGGCACGCGTGGCGCGTCTACGGCCTACGCTATCATCCACGACTTGGCCGCACGTTTGGCCAACTGCACCCAGTTAACGACGGACGGGGTTTCTAAATTGCTCGTGGGCGTTCCAAAAGGAGCGTGGGTAGCCTTGTCTAGGAACGAGGACAAAGTTTTAGCTTACGCTGCCGAGTTGCAGGACGCGATTCAAAAAGCTAAAGACGCCGGGGAAAACGATCCCATTGTGATGCGAGTTCCGGAAGGGGACGGTACCACCTTGCTCCTGTCAGGAGCTTAATTGCCCACTTACCCGGTTGCCTATGCGGAAATACTGGGAATGGGCTTATTTAGGGCAAGCGGGGTTTTTTGAGAGGTTCAAGATCGTTTTCGATAACGCAAACAAACTCTTCACGATTGAAATGCCCGAATTACGGCGTTACAAATTCAAACTGTACCACTACCGGATTTTCACCGAATTTGGAAATATCACCATTTTGCCCGTATAATGGGGTTTGCATCGCGACCTAGCGACGCGGCTGTAGCTCTCACCCCTTTAGGGGTGAGGCCTTTCTCACCGAGAACTGGCAGGCCGTGCAGACCGGACGCGAACGAATGGAGCCTCATGAAACCCGGTATTCATCCCGACTATCACGCCGTAACAGTCCATTGCGCCTGCGGCCACAATTTCTCTACCCGCTCGACCATCAAAGGCGACATGCTCAAAGTCGAAATTTGCTCGAATTGCCACCCTTTTTTCACCGGCAAACAAAAACTGATTGACACCGCAGGTCGCGTCGAACGCTTCACCAAAAAATACGCCGACGCTGCCGCCAAAGTCGAAGCCTCAAAAACCGCCGCCGCAAAAAAGTAACGCGTCGCCGAATCTAGCGCCTCGAAAAGTGGGACAGACATTCCTGTCCCCTTTCTTTTTCTCTGTGCACGCTTCGTCCTCTGTGCTCTCCGTGTTAAATCCTTTCGTACCGTGTAAAATGACTTCCCAACGTGGCCACGCAATCCCGCATGTTCGAACCCCGCCGTCCCGGCGAACTCGTCGAGACTGCCCCGCCCCGAGTGACCCTGCGCAACGCCTTCGCGCATCCCTACGACTCCGCCATAGCCGCCGCGCGCACTTGCTACGCCTCGCGCCTGATCGTCCCCGAAGAAATCACCGACAAGCAGCGCCTCAACATTGGCGCCGCCACTTTCTACAGCGGCCACCACACCGTCTATCAACACGCCCATTTCGAATTCGGCCTTGAATACGTCAGCCGACAATTCGTCTGGTCCTTCCTCCACGTTCACCCCTTCTATAATTCCGAGCAGCAAAGCCAGCGTTACGTTCGCCTCGATCGCGCACAGGGCTACATCCCGCCCTCTTCCCTCTTCTTCAACGACGCTCATCGTGCCATTTACGAACACGCCATCGCCCGCGCCTGGAACACCTACCGCGAACTCTCGACGCTCCTCGTCAACGACGCCCGCGCCATCCTCAGCGACATTTGGCACATCGGCCCCATGTCCCACCCCAAGCGCCTCCAAAAAATCGAGCGCGCCGCCGAAAAGCGCGCCATCGAAATCGCGCGTTACGTTCTTCCCGTCGCGGCCTTCACTACCATGGTCCACACCATCTCCGGCATCGTCCTTCACCGTCTCTGGCGCATGAGCGCCGCCTCGGACACACCCAGCGAATCCCGCGCCGTCATCGGCGAAATGGTCTCCCAAGTCCGCGCCGTCGACCCGCAATTCTTTGAACGCTTCGGAACTGAGCCTCTAGAAGAACGCCCGGAGTGGAACACGGACGCACCGAACACTTTCGCCGGCGAAGCCTTCGCCCACGAATTCGACGCCAAGCTCACCGGAAAAACTTCCAAGCTGATCGACTATTCGGCAAACGCCCCCCGCGTAATGGCCGAAGCCTACCGCGCCGTTGTTGGCCTAACGGAATCCCAATGCCCCGACTCCGAAGCCATCGACCGCCTTCTAAATCCCGCCCGCAATCCCTACCGGCTAGAAATCCTCGATGTCGGCGTCCACGCCCCCATGATGCGCGCTCTCCAACACGCCAATTACACCTTCGCCAAGAAAATCAGCCACACCGCTGACAGCCAGGACCAACGTCATCGCATGGTCCCCGGCTCCCGCCCGCTCCTAACGCTCGCCGACACTCGCGAGCCTGACTACATCACTCCCGCTCTCCTCACGCAAAATCCCCGCGCCAAAGAACTCTACGACCGGGCCATGCAAGATGCCTGGGCTGCCAAAAACGATCTCCTGGATCGCGGTGTTCCTCTGGAAATCGCGCTCTATCTCTTACCCAACGCCAAATCCATCCGCCTGGTCGAAAGCGGCTCCCTCCTCCATCTCCTCCACAAATGGACCATGCGCACCTGCTTCAACGCCCAGGAAGAAATCTACGCCGCCTCCATGGACGAAGTCGCCCAACTCCGCGAAGTCCACCCCCAACTCGCCCGCCACATCGGTCCTCCCTGCCATCTCCGCGCCAACATCACCACCCCTATCTGCACCGAAGGCTCCCACTTCTGCGGAGTAAAAGTCTGGCTCGACTTCCCTAACATTCAACGTCAAATTTAGATATAACTTAGCATCAGCGCACTCCAAATTCTCCGTAGCTGAAGGAGCTGTTCATACCCGCCGTGCCGCCTTCGCCGTTTCCGTCCATCCTAATCATGATCGCATGCGAAAATTTGGCGAACTTCGCCCATCATTTCAAGCTCCCTCTTTGTTTACATCACGCAAAATTTTAACAATGTCAGATGTACCCGAATGGGCTTTTATTGCATTTCATAGTTCGAGGGTGAGTAACAAACAATCTAGTTAGCTCGATGTCGGTGATCCATCGGAGCTTTATCCAGGGGCCCCTATGTCCGTTCCCTTCCAGTTTTTCCGCAGCAAAGCCCTTTCCAACCTGTTCAAGCCGCTGCTCATAGCATTCATTCTCTGCGTGTGCTCCTCCGCCGGCTGTGGAGGCGGGAGTTCGGCTCCGCCGATCTCTGTCAACCTCTCCCCGTCCTCCGCGCAGACTGTTCAACAGGGACAGACCGTCAGCGTTGCGGCCACACTCGCTAATGATCTATCAAGTAAGGGCGTAACTTGGTCTCTTACTGGCACCGGCTGCACCGGCGCAGGCTGCGGCGCACTCACGAATCAGACGAGCACTTCCGCAACCTACAATGCCCCCACTTCGATACCCTCGGACCTTGCAGTGACGGTCACGGCCGCGTCGGTGGCGGACCCTTCGAAGTCCGCCTCTATCGCCATCACCGTGCCTTCCACCGTTGTGACGATCCAAAACAAAGTCACCGAGCTCGCCGCGGGGACCGCCAACCATTTCTTCGGCCAGTTCATCGCAACGGTTCAGAACGACCCCGCGGACGGCGGCGTAACCTGGACGTTGACCGCTAACGGCGCGCCGTGTTCGCCCGCCTGCGGCACACTTTCGTCAGCCAATATATTCAGTGTGAATTACGCGCCGCCGTCCAGTGTTCCCGCCGCACCGGATAATATGCCGGCGATTACAGCAACATCTGTAAGCAGTCCAACAAGGTCTGATACGAACGCATTCACTATTTTTGACGGGTCCGCCGCTTGCGGCACGGGCGGCAACGAAAGCCTGCTCAACGGCGAGTACGCCATTCTTCTCCAGGGTTGGATCGGAAGCGGTACAGCCAATCCTCTTTTGTTTGGAGCCAGTTTCGCTGCTGATGGTACGGGCAAGATCACAGGCGGGGCAGACCAATTCAACCCACTCCTCAACCATTCCTACTCGGGATTTGGTCTCATCCCTTCAGCGAGCTCCTACTCGGTTGGTCCCGACAATCGCGGTTGCCTAACCTTAACGGACCAGTTCGACACCACTTTTACGTTCCACTTCTCTCTTGGTGGCGTCACCGGAGGGATTGCCTCTAAAGGCGACATTATCTTCTTCAACGAGCAGTCGGCGACCCCCGAACGCGGCGCGGGCATTCTGCGCCGCCAAGACCCAACAGCCTTCTCGCTTAGCGCCCTCGCGTCCAATTATGCCTTTGGTGTGGACGGCTGGGAGAACTCGAAAGGTCCTATAACTCATTTCGCTCTGGCTGGCTCATTTGCCCAAAGCGGAGGAGCCCTATCCAATCCGGCCCTCGACTTCAATGACGGCGGTCATCTGGGAACCCAACAAGCAGGGGGATTGAGTTTTGGGGCTATCCAGCCCGTCGCGACATTAACCGGGACGACCTACGCAACACTCACCGTTCCGGGACTACCCTCCGATACCGCTAACGTGACTGTTTACGTGATCAATTCATCGGAACTCTTCTTCATTTCCAATGACCTTGGCGCGGCCTTCAGCGGCCGCGCAATCGCCTCCCCCAGTTCCTTCAGCCCCTCGTCGGTCTCCCCGAACTATATTTTCCACTTTACGGGAAATTCCTCGGGGGCCGCATCCGTCTCTATCGGCCTCGTGAATTTTTCTGGCGGCATATCCGGCACGGTCTCCGGAACTATGGACCACTACGCCGGAGGCGCGGCCACCAATCAGAGCCTCACTGGCAGCTATGCCTTCACGCAGCTTTACGGACGCATGGGTATCACAGGCTCCAGTGCCGCCACATCACCCATTTGCTATCTAACGAATCCATTCGACGGCGTTTCCGCCTTTTGCATCGGTACAGACTCTTCCGCCACCTTCGGGGTCTTCGATACGCAGCCCACTGCGACGTACGGTAGCAGCTCGCTCTCGGGCAATTTTTACTTCGGCAGCAGCGAACCAGGCGACAACACAGTTCCAGATCTTTCCGGAGTCGCTTCGATTTCCTCTGGCAGCCTGACAGGCACGAAGGACACGAGCACTACGGCTGGGCTGTCGCTCGGCTCCGCATTCAAGGCCACTCTGTCCATCAACGCAGACGGCACCGGCAACCTCGGCGCCAACACTGTGATTGTAACCAACGGCACGGTGCTCTACTTCATTGACG
>Ga0210410_10003919_pt1 | contig 13145 bp, 10 predicted proteins | sample IncBWC4MmetaG_FD_161058 | JGI IMG/M metagenome (GOLD analysis project Ga0210410, IMG submission 161058) | Forest soil microbial communities from Barre Woods Harvard Forest LTER site, Petersham, Massachusetts, United States - Inc-BW-C-4-M | ecosystem: Environmental > Terrestrial > Soil >... | reverse complement strand
ACCCACATGGGCGTGAAGCGCACCGCAACCGCTGCCTGAGCCTCGACGGTTGCAACCGTGACCTGTTCCTGCAAACCAGCGCTGCAATTGCTCCGGCACGTTCCGTCGATCTGAATCGTTCCTTCGTGCGCGTCGTCGGAAAGCTCAGCGCGCCCGACAGCGACTGTGCCGCCGGTAATTTTCAAAACATCGCCGGGCTTGGCGCCGATGCGCAACAGGTCCGCCGGCGCAAGCCGGGCAATCGCGTGGCCGACGTCCTCGACACGCGCCTCCGCAACACGAAGCGTGACTGTCGTACCGGCAAATGGTGTGGAATTTTGGGCGTTCGAGAGACTCGCGGCTTGCCCCTCAGGAGGTGCGAAAGGCCCGCCGGTCATGTCATCCCGCAAGTCAGGCAATCTACTCACCCTCAAATCGAAATTCGGTTCTTCGTCCCCTTCGATCCCAACCGCCGTTCCGTGTCCCGCGTGCTGGAATTCTTGCGCGCGTGCGTCGTCTACCCGTGGTGAAAAATCCCCGGCGGCCAAATCCTCATTTCCTGAGCAGCATTTTTTCGACGTCTTCGATGTGCCGCCGCATGGCCAGCTTCGCTGCGTCGGCGTCATGGCGGTTCAGCGCCAGAAGAATTTTCCGGTGGCCGGCCAGCGATTTTTGCGGACGACCGTCAACCTGCAAGCTGCGTTCCCGCGAATCGCGCAGCAAATCCATCAATGTGTCGAGCACCTTGCGCACCACGCTGTTGCCGGAAGCCAACGCAATGGCGTAGTGAAACTCCGTGTCCTCGGCGATGGTGCTTTCCCCGTTGGCCAATTTCTGATCCTGCCGTGCGAGGATCTCCTCCATCTCGGCAAGTTCTTCGGGGGAAACGCGCATGGCGGCGCGGGAGGCGAGCGACGGCTCCAGCATCTTGCGAAAATCCAGCAGTTCGCCGACCAGTTCTTCCTTGCGCTTCCGCGCATTAGCCAACGGATTGACCAGAGAGTCCGAAGATATTTGGCGAACAATTGTGCCGGCGCCCTGGCGCGGCTCAACCATGCCCGTTAACTCGAGGCTGCGAATCGCATCGCGGATCGAGCTTCGGCTCACGCCCAGCGATTCCGCCAAATCGCGCTCCGAGGGGAGCTTGTCGCCCGGCTGCAGTTTTTTCAGGATCAACCGTTCGATCTGTTTGGCCACGCCCTCGTAAACTTTGTCTCGGCGGACCGTCTCAAAGTCGGTTTTCAGGTTGAGTGACAAGCAAGGCTCCAAGTGGTCCGGTAAGTGGACCAGCGGGAGTATACACCCCTTGTCAAGCACCCGGCAATACTTTTTGGGCCTCATTCAGGCCCGCGAACAAATCGATCCCCGAAGATGCCAAAGCCTCAATGAGCGGTAATAAAAAAATACGCGCTCATCCCCAGGCCCACTCCAACCACCGCATATCTCATTTTTTTCGGATCGGCTCTCTGCGCAAAGTGCGCCCCAAACCATCCGCCGGTCAGAGCTCCCGCGAGCATCACCAGGCACTGCGGCCATAGCACTGCTCCTGCCCAGATGAAGGTCACGACCGCGGCCACATTGATGGTGGCGGCCAGCAGGGTACGAATGGCGCCCATAGCCAGAAGGTCGCGCATTCCCAAGGCTGCAAACATTCCGAGCATGATAAAACCTATTCCCGCACCGAAGTATCCGCCGTAGACTGCCACCGCCAGTTCCACCACCGAACTCACCACGACAGCCTGCCAGGATATTTGCCGAAGATCATCAACGACGGATGTACGGCCTGCAATGGCGCGGATTTGATTGCCGAATGCGAACAGCAACGTGCCACTCAGCAGCAGCCAGGGCACGAGATGAAGGAAGGTGTGTTGCGGGGTCTTAATCAGCAGCAGCGCGCCAACCCATCCCCCGGCCAGACTGGTCAACAGCAAGGGAATCAGCAAGCGAAGTGGCGTATCCAGCCGCTTCAGGAAAACAACCGTGCTGGCCGCCAAACCCGGCCACAGCGCCACGGTGTTCGTGGCGTTGGCTTCGACGGCGGGCACACCTGTGAAAAGCAGGACAGGGAAGGAGACGAAGCTGCCCCCGCCGGCCACCGCATTCAAAATGCCGGCGATCGCGGCGGCGAAAAACAGGAGGATGGCATGAGCAAAGTGCAAACTACTGTTTACCAGAAAAGCCGATTATCTGCGAACCGATTCTCTCGCCGCGGGCTGCGCTAGGCCAATCATGTTCCCAATCCGATGAGCGATCTGCGCGGCCGTTGGAGCCATTTTTCCCTCTCGTCCCATGACTAAAGTTTTCTCGCATGCATGGCTTTTGCGATTATTGGCTTGACACACTTCTGCGAGTACGCTAAACGCGAGACCGCGGATTTTGTTTCGCTGGCACAATTTGGGGTGGAACTGGCAAGTCAGGAAATCGCTGCGCAGCGGCGGACTATGGGGCAAGCGGAGAATTGAGTTGGGCACCTAGCGGGATAAATTCGCAGCCCCGGCCGGGGTTTAACCGGATGATGACTTCTGAACGCGCCTCTCCCAGGAGGGAGAATTGACCATGGACACTTTCAGCCATACGCCGAGTTCCTCGGCATCCGCCAACCAAGCACTGAACTTGAAGAAGAAACCTTTCTATCGCAGCTTGTGGGGCCAGGTTCTGGTGGGCGTGGCAATAGCGATCGTGCTTGGCTACTTCCGGCCGCACACCGCGGTGGCCATGAAACCTCTGGGTGACGCGTTCATCCGGCTGATCAGCATGATCATCACCCTGGTTATTTTTTGCACCGTGGTGACGGGCATTGCCAGCATGCAGGACATGAAGAAAGTCGGCCGGGTCGGCGGCAAGGCGTTGATCTATTTTGAGATTGTGTCGACGCTGGCGTTGCTGATCGGTCTGGTCGTCGGCAACTTGGCGCATACCGGCGCGGCTTTCAACGTGAATCCCGCGACGCTTGATGGCAAAGCAGTGGCGGGTTACGCCGACGCGGCCAAGGCGCAGACCGTCACCGATTTCATCCTCCACATCATCCCGACCACGATCGTGGACGCATTCGCTAAGGGAGATATCTTGCAGGTGGTGCTGTTGGCGCTACTGTTCGGTTTCGCCTTGTCGGCCACTGGGAAACGCGGCGAGCCGCTGCTGAAGGTCCTTCAATCCCTGATGCACGCGGTTTTTGGTGTGATCAACATCATCATGCGAGTTGCACCGATTGGTGCTTTTGGCGCGATGGCTTTTACCATCGGCGCATATGGAATAGCTTCGCTCGGGCCGCTGGTCAAGCTGATCGCCACGTTCTGGATCACGTGCATCCTGTTCGTGCTGATTATCATGGGCGGCATTGCGTGGGCCGCGGGATTCAGCATTTTCAAATATCTCGCGTACATCAAGGAGGAGATCATCCTCACTCTGGCCACCAGCTCGTCGGAACCCGCGCTCCCGCGGCTGATGGAGAAGATGGAACAGCTGGGATGTTCCCCGGCGCTGGTGGGACTGGTGGTGCCAACTGGTTACACATTCAATACCGATGGCAGCAGCTTATACATGACGCTGGCGGCGCTGTTCGTCGCCGAGGCCACGGGCATACATTTGACTCTGACGCAGCAGCTCACGCTTTTCGCAGTTGCAGTGTTGACCTCGAAGGGCGCCTCCGGAGTGCAGGGCGCGGCGTTCATCGCTTTGGTTGGGACATTGAAGGTGATTCCGACTATCCCGGTGGCCGGTATGGCCTTGATTCTTGGAATCGATCGCTTCATGTCCATGTTCCGCGCGACAGTAAATATGCTGGGCAACGGGCTGGCCACGCTGGTGGTGGCGCGCTGGGAACACGAGCTCGACCCGGCGGTGCTGCGGCGTAACTTGTCATCGCCGGACGCGTGGCGAAATCAGGTAGAAGTCGCGAAGGAAGCTACAGGGCTCCCACAGTAGAGCGTGGCCTCTCCCTTCTTCTACTCCCAATCTTAACTGAGGCTGGTCATCACGTGTTGTTGGCTCCCATCAGTCTCAATATCACTCTTGCGATCATCTCTAATGCACCCACTTCTACAAAAAATGGAGGGATTTTTCCCTCCGTTGATCCATCCCGAACAGACACGCGCGACTGGCAGCGACAAGAAAATTCCACAATCTGCTTGACACACTTGACCTGCTGTAGTATCAGCAGTCGCGTGTTCCGGGGAAATTTTCGACGGAAGGGATAAATATGCGCTCGCCAAAATATTTGTGGCTGGTCCTGAGCTTGTTCATCATCGCCCCCGCGCCGCTAGCGTTCGCTCAGAGCGCGAAGCCATCCGACGCCTCGACACCGTCCACTTCGACAAGCAAGCCCGCATCGGAGGAAGAGGTTCAGCAATTGCGACGCGAGGTCGCGGAGCTGAAGGCGCAAATCCAACGGCTGATCCAAACGAGCGCGCCCGCACAGAGCGCAGCTCCACGCCTGGTGCTGACCAACTCGGTCACGGACTCCGGTTTAGCCGCCAGTGTCGCCCCGGATACCGGCGTCGCGCCGGCCCCTCCCGCCACCACGGCGGACATCGAGGTGCTGGAAAGAGAGATTAACGTTCTTCAGCAGAAGACCAGCGAGACTCCCCCGGTGACAGCGGGTTGGAATGGCGAGCACTTTTTCCTGAAGAGTTCCGATGGCAACTTTACGATGATGCCGATCGGGTATGTGAACGCGCAATACACCTTCTACAAAGGCGATGGCGCGCCCTCGAATACCTTCGCCATCCAGCGCGCCCGCTTCGGCGTGCAGGGCAACTACGGGAAGCAACTCGACTACGCCTTCTTGTTCGAGACCGCCTCCAGCCTCACGATCCGCGACGCTTATATGGATTTTAAGCCTTGGAACGCGCTCAAGTTCATGGGTGGCCAGTACAAGGTGCCTTTTTCGATGGAAGTCGGAACCGCGGACACCTCCGTTGAATTTAATAACCGCTCCATCGTTTCCGTGCTGTATCCGGATGCCGGCGGAAATTTCCGCGCTCCGGGCGTCGATATTCACGGAGATTTGTGGAACAGCCGGGCGCAGTATTGGGTTGGCATTTTCAACGGACAGGGACTTCTGACGGCGGGAACTACGAACGAGCCCGAAGTTGTTGGCAGGGTCCGCTTCACTCCCTGGAAAGATTCCAAGGACAGTAAGCTGAAGGGGTTCTCTTTCGGCGGCTCCGCGCAGCACGGCCGATCCAAGGGCCTTGCAAACGAACTGAGCTTCAGCGGCGCGATGAACGACGGCACCTACAATTTCTTTCCGCAGTTCCGGATCAATGGTGGAATCCAGAGGTACAACGGGTTTTTCTCGTATTTGAACGGGCCCTTGGGTATTCGCGGAGAATATACGCATCTTTTGGAGAAGCGGGATAACATTGGCTCATTAACGCCAGGGGGTATTGGCTTCAACACCATCCCCGGCGTTACGGGTCAAGGCTTTTACGTGGCGGCAGGTTATTTGCTCACGGGCGAAAGAGAGCCGGAGAACGCCATTCCGCGCGTCAAGCACCCGGTAATTGGCCCGAATTCTCCCGGAGAATCGGGGCCCCCAGGTTGGGGTGCATGGCAAGTCAAATTCCGCTATTCCTGGCTGGAAGGAAAAGCCGCAGGTTCAACTTGCGACGCCACCACGATCCCCGCATGCCCGATCACCCCGGCAATCGTTGCACCGTTCAGTCGCCACACCGATCAGTTCACCGCGGGTTTCAACTGGTATCTCAATTATTGGGTACTTGTGAAATCGGACTTTAACTTCAACCAGCTCAAGAACCAAAGCGTTCAGGGAATTCTGCCGCGCAATTACTATGTGTTTCTTGAGGGTATCCAGTTTCGGTTCTGATCCGGATCTTCGGAGCTTGGGTTAAATCATTTGCTGTCGGTATGGGGTGACGCCCCGCGTAAACCCAAGCGCGCGGCGGACCTAGGCAACAATCGCTTTTGAGTGAAGTAGTTCGGCTCGCCAAATATCGTTGGAGGAAATTCGATGAAACCGAAAGTGTTTCCCCTTCTCGCCCACATCGCGCTGTTCGGAGCCATTTTCCTTCTGAACAGTTGCGGGAGCGGCCAGCCTGGATGTCCCGTTTGCGGCACCGATAAGAACGCGACGGTCGGGTTGATTGATGTGATGCTCGTGCCGGAACACAATCCAAACGGCGAGCCCGGCGGACCTTTCAACATTTTCGATATCAGCTGGACGGATCCGGCCAACCGCCTTTATTACGTCACCGACCGCATCGGCCTCGACGTTCCTGTCTTTAGCACCGTTTCCGACACCGCGTTGTGGGCCATCGGCGGAGACAATTCCGTCGCCGAAGCCGGGCTTAACGCCAGCGCATGCTGGGTGGATACCACGAACGCGGCCACACTCGGCGAAACCATTCCGCCTACTACCACCGCACAAGGCAACTTTACCCGCTTCGGATGCAAGACCAATGGTTTCCGCCTTCCCGGTTTCTTTGGTCCCAACGGCCATTTCGGCGGATTTATAGGGGGCCAGTGCTGCGCCTCTCGTGCTAACAACTTGAACCCACTTACAGGTCCCAATGGTCTCGAAGTCTCGAACGACGGAAATTTCGCGTTTATCGGGAATGGCAGCTCATCCTTGTTCGTTTTTGACATGTCCACCACGATCGCAAGCAATTTCACGACGGCGCCCGCGCTAACCGCCGTTATACCCACGGGCACGTCTCCGGACTATGACGGCCCCGCCGGCGTCAGCGCGTGTATCGCGTCCGCGAATGGTAGAGCCTTTTCTGATCCCACTTGTGGCGACCTCCGCGCCGATGAGCTTGCAACAACGGGGAGCGTAGTAGCTTTCCCCCAGGATGGTGCCTCGCATTTTCTCGTTGCAATCATCAATGGCGATCCAGGGCTCCCTTTCGTCAGCATCATTGACGCCACGGGCGTTGTAACGAGGACCGGGACCAACGTACAGCAGCACTGTCTGTCCTACGCAGACGCAACATTCGCGGCCGCCAATGCTGGTACCCAACCTCCATTCAGTCCCGGTGGACCGGTCTCGACGTTTCCGGCGAACTACTCCACTTGCGTCCTTGGCCAGATCTACTACGACGGCGCAGTCCAGAATGACGACACGGTGTTGATTGATGACGGCGGCGCAAACGCCACGGCCGGATTTTCTTGCCCCGATCCGTCCCTCCAATTTATTGGCACTCCTGGTGTGCCGGGCCCGGCCGTTCCGTCCGGCGCCTCTGGCCATGCCGCTGGCTTCAACCCGGATATTCCGTGCCATCACAGCGCACAGCTCACGGCGACCACGGCAACCCAGCCTGGCGGAGTCTTCTGCCCGGCAGGCCCTAACACGCCCGCGGGTTGCGTAGGTGCAATCGCTCCGGCGGGCCTGGGTGGGTTGCTCTATTATCCTCCGACACACACCTTTATGGTGACGAACGGAAATGCGACCGGCGACATTACCGTCGGGAGCGTCGATGTAATTGATCCCCTGCATCCGATCACCGTCGCCGGCGTCACTAAATATGTGCCGGCAATCATCAACAGCTTTCCGATTTACAATTGCATGCCTACGGGTTTGAGTCTCGGGCCGGGCACGGATGTCCTGGTGGGTTGCGCGGATCATGACGGGCGTGCGTTTGCGCCGTCCACCGTCATTATCAACGGCACCACCGGCGCGGTCCTCGTCACCATCAACAATGTCGGGTTTGTCGATCAGACCTGGTATAACCCCGGCGACAACACGTACTACCTGGCGGCGAGAGATATGCCCTCCGGTCCGGTGCTCGGCGTCATTGATGCCGCCTCCAAACTGTGGTTGCAAAACGTCCCCACCAACGGCAATGCTCATAGCGTTGCGGCTGATCCGAAGAACAATCACATCTTCGTGCCACTGCCCTCGGGGGGCAGTAATTGCCAAACGATCAATGCCGATGGTTGTGTGGGCGTCTACTCAAAGCAGTAATTAAATACGGGGAAGTGCTTTCGAATCGGGAGCCCCGGATTCACGTTCGTGAATTCGGGTTTCTCCTTTTCAAGCTAGTGGGCTATCGGACCATCGTCTCCTGATACCGCATCATCTTCCATTGCCCGTCGCGCTTGGTCCAAAGTTCGCCGATGAAAACCCTCCTGAATCGAAGCGCCGAATTTTTGGGGAATTGCATGCTGCTTTCGTAGGTGACGAACGCGTAGTCTGGCCCCAGCGGCTGCACCTGGAACATCTGAAGCAGGTAATCGGTGTACATGCAGTGCTCGACTTCACGCAGAACATGCAGCTTGGCCCGCTCGCCGTCGCCGTCGGATTCCACCGCTTGAAAATCTTCGGTGAGAAATTGTGCATAGGCATCTTTGTCTTTTTTCTTGAACGCGTCCCATGCGGCCCTCACTTTCGCCTCCAGCAAGGCGGCCAGCTTGGACTCGGCTGTTGCATTTGCTGACGGCGCGCTCGCCGGGGCTTTGTTCGACGTCGCGGGTTGCTGTGCGAGTGCAATGCAGGGCGCCACGAGAGCGATACCTGAACAAAGTATCCAATTTCGCATTTTTCCCCCTTGATTGGGCCGCCGCGAATCTTACAAGTGTCCCGCGTCACAGTCAAAGCGGAGTACAAGGCCGCTGAGGAGACTATTTTTTCGAGGCACCACTTGACTCAGGGGGTTGCCGTTCCAAAGGCCGTCGGCTACTATGGCCTCCGCGACGAAAGTTTTTGTTCCTGGGGCAATCGCGCGGCCCGGGCCGCCGATTCTGTGGAAAGTTAATTAGGAGACGAATCGATGAAACCAACCTCACTGGTTCTGCTTGTGCCGCTCGCGCTGGCATCGTTCGCATTCTCGGCAATGCCGCCGCAGCAAGCTCCAGTGTGGCGGCAATCGCAAAAGTCAGATGCCGCGCGCGGGATTAGTTTCACCCGATTCACCCTGGCGGGCAAGTTCCTGAAATCTCCTCCAGATAGTGACACCGCGAATCGTCCCGCTTTCGTGCTGGACTGCATCCCCGGAAAGGGATCTCATCCCCACAAGGGCAGGTTCCTGGCCGGAAATTTTCTCGTCGGCACCGGCCTGAAGATCGACTACGTTGAGCCCGAAGAAATTCATGGGACCTCCTACTTCCCAATGGTTGCAATTCAATATCGCCTGGATGATGCCAAAGAAGAGCGGGAAAAATGGTCGGCGGGAACGGACAAGACGTCTGCCTCCATCCCGGCCGGTTGGCTGAAGAAAATGCTGCGCGCGCACTCCGCTGAATTAACTGCGGCGGATGACCACGGGTCTCCACTCGTTATGCACTTTGACATACCCGACCCAACTGCCGTCGAGCAAGGCTGCGGTATGGATGAGCGCAAGAAGTGAAAAATGTTTATGCATAGATTGCTTCTCCCGTACGGTTTTCCTGGCTCCCCAGGCCAGCAGCCAGCCCAATTCAGCTTGTGATAGACCGCATGGAAAGTTTCTCTCGGCGAATTTCTGCGATTCCTCCAGGTTGTTTGACCAGGCCGTCAAAGCCCCGGTTAACCAATAAGTTCCGACACCAATTATCGATATTGCGAGTTTGCCGACCGGAGAGCACGATTCTATTCAAGCCCGTCTCCAACAAAGGAGTACACCCTTATGACACCATCTGCGCCCAAGGTGGCTGTTTGGCCTGTTCTCATCCTGGTTTTGATTTTCTTCACCCTTACCGCAAACTCCCAGAACATCATCGCGCTGGTAGGCAGCGGCTCAAATCTTCCCACGCCACTCTACTCCCACTGGGTCGAGGAATATAACAAGCTCAGCCCCGGCGTGCAGGTCCGTTATCTCAGCACCGGCACGGTAAAGGGCATCGAGGACATCTCCCGTGGCGTCGGCGACTTCGCGGCCGGCGAGGTTCCTATGAGCGACGACCAGATGAAATCCGCGAAAACTCCCATCCTGCACATCCCCACGGTTCTCGTCGCCATCGTCCCGATTTATCACGTTCCAGGCGTGAGAGGAAATCTTCGCTTTTCGGGCCCCGTCCTCGCCGAAATCTTCCTCGGCACCATCAAGAGTTGGGACGATCCTCAGCTCAAGGAACTCAATCCCGGCCAGGTCCTCCCCCATCTGGACATCGCCGTCGTCCACCGCACCGACGGCAAAGGTTCCAACTACATACTCTCCGATTATCTTTCCAAGACCAGTTCGAAGTGGCGCAGTCAGATTGGCAAGACGCCCTCGCCTGCCTGGCCCGTCGGCATCAGCGCCAATCGCGGCGAAGACATGATGGAGAAAGTGAAAAGCGCTTCCGGCGCCATCGGCTACATTGAAATCGGCTTCGCGATCAACGACAACAGCGTCGGCGTCGGGCATGTCCAGAATGCCTCGGGGAAATTTGTCGGTGCCACCCAGGCCACCATCGCCGCTGCCTACCACTCCGCCGAAAAGTCCATCCCCGCGGATTTTCGCGCCTCGCTTACAAATGTCACGGGCAACGAAACCTATCCGATCGTGAGCTTCACCTGGCTCTATGTGCCGGAAAAATCGGCGGATCAGGAGCGTTCCCGCGCCCTCGCCAATTTCCTCGAATGGGCGCTCAGCATGGGTGAACAAAGCGCGGAGCAACACGGGTACACGCCGTTGCCCTCCTCGCTCGCCCCCAAAGTTCTCGCAAAAGTGCATTCCATGCGCTGAACGCTTCTGACCGGATCTTTTGTGCCAAAATCCCAATCTCCTCCGGATCCGCGCCACCAAATGAAAAGCACGCAATTTCATGGAAGTTTGGGCTTTCATTTTGATCGTCAATCCGCAGCTTAAACCGGATTAAAGGCCACTTGTCACCGAGAACCCCGTGGAGGAAACTATCTGGAAGGCTGCTTCGGCGTGAGTTGATTACCCTGCGAAGCTACCCCGAGGAGTTTGCTATGAAGCTTGCCGGCCTCCGCTACGCGACTCTCGCGTTTTGTCTTGCCCTTTTCCTCTTATCTATTTCCTTTGCAGGCCTTCCGGTTGCCGCGCAATCCACTGGCCTCATCGCTGAGCACGCCGCAAAACCAGACAATCCTGAACTTCCCGTTGGAACAATTCTTCCCGTAAGGCTTAATCGGGATTTGTCGTCGAAGACCGCGCGGCCGGGGACAGTCGTGACCGGCCGCATCATGCAGGACGTGCCTCTGCCGAACGATGACAAAATTCCCGAAGGAGCGAAAGTGACCGGCGCGATCGTATCGGTGGAGCGGGCAGGGAACGGCACGAATGGAGAAATCTCCTTCCGTTTTGACACACTTGAAATTCATCACCGCAATATTCCCATCGTCGCCAATCTGCGGGCCCTCGCCGGCTTTATGGAAGTGCGGTCGGCGCAAACTCCCGAATTCTCCCCGGGTTTCGGCACGCCCTATATCTGGGCGACCACGCGCCAAATCGGTGGCGACGAAGTTTATGGAGTCGGAGGGCCGGTCACCAACCAAAACAGCGAGACTGTAGGTAAAGCGGTTTATGGCGGCGTGCTGGTTCACGTACGCGCGCGACCGGAATCCCGGTGCCACGGCGCGCTCGATTCTGAAGATCGCCTTCAGGCGCTCTGGGTTTTCTCGTCCGATGCCTGTGGAGTCTACGGAATCCAGGGAGTAAGAATTGCGCATGCGGGCCGCACGGAACCCGTCGGAGAAATCGTACTGGTTGCTGACCAGCAGGATTTACTGGTCCGTGGCGCCAGCGCCATGTTGCTGCGTACCATTCGATAGAAGTTCGACGCGGATGGCTTCTGGGAAAGAGCTCCCGTAAAAGCCGCGCCAATTTTCTTGCCGCGAGATTTTCCGATCGTGGCTATGCCCGGACGGTCGCAGCGCCCCGCATGTTTTCTTCCCTTTGCTTCGTAATATTCGCGAGCAGTTCATAGGACCGGAGCCGGTCCTCGAAATCATAAGTGTTCGCAACCACGATCAGCTCCTCCGCTTGCGTCTCTTCCAGGAATGCGCTCAATCGCGTTGCCACGCGCTCCGGGCCGCCGACTATCGCCGCTCCAAACTTTGCAGCCACCATCTCCCGCTCGTCGGCTGTCCATTCGATGTTCTTCGAGGGCGGCGGCATCGCCCCGGGAACTCCGCGGATCAGATTCAGAAACATTTGCACCGGCGTCGTCGCCAGAAACTGCGCCCGCTCGTCCGACTCCGCAACCAGGATCGGCACTCCCACCATAGCGTACGGCTTCTCCAGAACTTCCGAAGGCCGAAATGTCGAACGGTAAATCTGCAAGGCCGGCAACAGTGGCTGCGGCTGAAAATGCGCGGCGAACGCAAACGGCAATCCGACTGCCCCTGCCAACCGTGCGCTGAAATCACTCGATCCCAGCAGGTAAATCGGAACGTTGGTTCCTTCCCCAGGATATGCATGCACACGCTGCGAAGCCGATCTCTGGCCCAAATACCGCCGCAACTCTTCCACCTGTTCCGGGAAATCGTCACCGGCACTGTGGAACGAACCGCGGAGCGCCCGCATCGCCGCCGAGTCCCCGCCCGGCGCGCGCCCAAGTCCCAGATCAATGCGCCCCGGGAAAAGCGATTCCAGGGTCCCAAACTGTTCGGCAATCACCAGCGGCGAATGATTCGGCAACATGATGCCGCCGGAGCCCACCCGAATTTTGCGAGTTCCGTTCGCCACATAGCCGATCAGCACGGAAGTCGCGGAACACGCCACGCCCTGAATGTTGTGGTGCTCCGCCAGCCAGAACCGCCGGTAGCCCAATGATTCCGCATGCTGCGCCAACGCAAGGGAATTGTGAAACGCCTCCGCAGCGGTTCCTCCCTGCCGCACATGCGCCAGGTCCAGAACAGACAGTGGCGTATTTGAAAGCCGTGAATGATTTGCCATCGACCCCTCTAATTCTTTGCAGCGACCGCAACTTTCCTACGCGTTGTTACATCTATTGGATGCATCAACCCTTTCACTGGTATTTCGGAAGCTCCTGGGCCGGAAAACGGGCCAGTTCCGTACGTTTCAGCCGCCATGCCGGCCTTTATTACGAAAGGACTTCAATTTCCAGTTCAACCAGTTAAAATCATGGATTCCGAATCACCCTTGGCCCGCGGCCTGGTTTCAGGCCGGGTGGTTCATTGGAAGGAGTTTGGGTGAAACACGAGAAACATCCAGCCCCCGATTCTGAATTCGTCATACACGGTCCCCGTTATTGGAGGGCGATAAATCTCTTGCTCGCTCTTGCCACACTGCTCAGCGCTTGCCACTCGCAACAGGCGC
>Ga0210410_10003918_pt1 | contig 13149 bp, 13 predicted proteins | sample IncBWC4MmetaG_FD_161058 | JGI IMG/M metagenome (GOLD analysis project Ga0210410, IMG submission 161058) | Forest soil microbial communities from Barre Woods Harvard Forest LTER site, Petersham, Massachusetts, United States - Inc-BW-C-4-M | ecosystem: Environmental > Terrestrial > Soil >... | reverse complement strand
CGGAACTCACCGGGAACAAACCGGCAAAAACCCGCGGCTGCACCTGTTTGAAACCGGCGAGCGGTTCCTTGGCCGGGTTTTTTTCCAGCGTGATGGTGTCCCCCACCGGGGCCCCATCGATCTCTCTGATTCCGGCAATGACGAATCCCACCTCGCCGGTTTCCAGCGACTCTCGGGTAACCGGTTTGGGTGAGAAACGGCCCAGCTTGTCGATCTGGTGGCTACGGCCGGTCGACATCACCCTGATCTTCTCCCCGGTGCGCAGCGCCCCATTCATCACCCGCACCAGGGAGACCACGCCCACGTAGTTGTCGAACCAGGAATCGATGATCAACGCCTGCAAAGGACCGTCCGGATCTCCCTTGGGCGCCGGAATGCGCTTGACGAGTTGTTCCAACAGTTCGGGAACGCCCTGGCCGGTCTTGGCGCTGACCAGAGCCGCATCTTCCGCCGGGATGCCGATGATCTCTTCGATCTCGTGAATGACTTTGGCAGGATCGGCGGACGGCAGATCGATCTTGTTAATGACCGGCAGCACCTCCAAGCCCTGCTCCAACGCGGTGTAGCAGTTGGCGACGCTCTGGGCCTCGACGCCCTGAGCGGCATCGACCACCAGCAGCGCTCCCTCGCAGGCCGCGAGCGAGCGCGAGACCTCATAGGAAAAATCCACGTGCCCCGGAGTGTCGATGAAATTGAGCTGGTACAACTCGCCGGTGACGGATTTGAAACCCAGCGTCACGCTCTGCGCTTTAATGGTTATGCCGCGCTCGCGCTCCAGATCCATGCTGTCGAGAACCTGGGCCTGCATCTCGCGCGCATCGAGCCCACCGCATTCCTGGATGAAGCGATCGGCCAATGTCGATTTGCCATGGTCAACATGAGCAATAATGGAAAAATTGCGGATATTCTTCATCGAAGCCTGGGTTAGGGCAAACCGAGCATTATACCGGTCGGCGGTGCAGGCTGAGGGCCTTATCTACCTCTTCCGGGTCTAGCCGGCCATGACAGACCAATTCCCCTGCGAAGAGCAGTACGGGTACCTTGTGGCCGTAGCGCGCTCGGGTGGCGGCTTGAAGATCGACGTCGATGACATCGATCGGTATGCCACGCGCCGCGGGCAAGGCAGCCAGCTCGCTCAGCATCTCCTCGCACAGGCCGCACCCAGCGCGTGAATACAGCGAGAATCGCATGCCTTGGAGCCTGCTCAGACCGGCTCCTAGTGTCGAGGTGGCTCGCCGCTGCTATAGATTTTTACCGAGTGCGCAATGAACTCGACTGTTTGCGCGGGAACCTCGCCAACCGCCGTCACCTGGTGGCCTTGGATGATGGTGGAGAAAGCATACCCTGAGCCCACACGAGCCAGTCCCTGCACGGGACGCTCAGGTTGGGCATCGGGCGCGGCGGTGGCACCGGGCGCAGTCGCCGGTTGCTCCTCGACGAACACGGACACGGTCGCCACTCCATCGGAATAGACCAAATGACTCGCCGGCGCCGAGGCGCCTCCCAGCGTTTGTGCACCCTGCACGGTCAAACGAAATCCCGGGGGCAATTGGCTGGCGCGGTACGCGGCGAGCGCCGCAGACGTGTTGTCGGGCGACGGTCCTTGACGCACCCAGCGCATTCCCTCGGTGCGTACCGTGGGAGCCAAGTCGCCATCCGGAATGTTCTCCGGCATGTCCAGTCGCGCAAAGAATATCTGCTCAATGACAGCACCGCTTGAATCGCATAGTTGCGTCTTCAGCGGCATCGCCGTCTTCTCATCGAGCCACAGGCGGTAGCCAAAACGGAACTGATCCTTGGGGTTGACCGCGATCACCCGCGCCGGGCGGCCTAGAATATGGGTCGACGGCAAGGCTTCGATGCGATAGAAATCGCTCACCGCGGCGTCAAATTGCGGCAGCGAACCCAAAAAAGGTCCTCTATCCTGCCGCTGCTCGACCAGAACCGTATGCTGATCGGGCAAGTAGCAGGTCAACTCGCCGTTGGCGCGCACAAATTCACGTCCGGAGCCATCCAGCGACTGCAGCCGTTCGGTCACGTGACCCGCCCGCACCCGGTGGACGATGCGCATGGTCTCGACTCGACCCCCGCTCAAGTGAACAAACGTGCCGTCGTAATTGCGCGTCGCCAGTGCCTTATTCATCCTCTCCAGCCATGCGCGCGGATCATCGGCGCTCCGGCTGAGCTGCGGGACCACCGTCAGCAGCGCTCCTACCAGCGTGCAGGGAACCAACCAATTGGCGCGGCTTTGCTGGGTTCGCGTCATGGAGCGACGCGCACATCCGGTGTCAATGAGGGTTGCGCCACCCCTTGAATAGGCGCCGGCTGCGGCTCATCGTCTTCGATGAGCAGGTCCGCCAACACGCCGCGCTGGCTCAAGCCCAAGGAGTACTTGCTGTGGGCGAAAACATAGTTCGTCAATCGGGCAGGCGACAGGGCCGCCGGGACATCCGCCGAGCTGACCGGTACCGTGTACGAAAGCGCCTCGCGTGAGCCTCCCCCGCCCTGAACGGATGCGTTCTGTGCCGCAACGCCGCTCGGCGCAATGCCGGCATTCTGTGCCGTCGGCGCAGAAGCCACGCGCAGACCAGGAGAAATCGCGCGTTGTTGCAGAGCAACGATGGCAACCGTCGCCACGCCCGCGGCAACGGTGACCCCGGCGAGAGGCCGCCACCAGCGCGACGCCCGGGGTTGATGCGTGTGCCCCGGCACTTGGGCCGGTTCGCCGTCAATCGCCAGGTTCACACCCGCGGCGAAGCCCCGGGTCAAAATATGGGAACCGGCGCCGCGCAGCGCCTCGCCGATCAATGCATACCGCCCGAAGCTCTCACGCAGCTCGCCATCGCGGGTCAAGCGCTTCAACAACAGTTCGGTTTCCGTGTTGGGCAGTTCTCCATCGAGAAATGCCGAGACTTGTTCACGAATTTGTTCGCTCATGTGTCCTCAGGACGGCCCAGGCCGCCGTCAAAAATCGGTCGTAACTTTTTGTCAATCGCTTCTCGCGCTCTGAAGATTCGTGAGCGCACCGTGCCTACTGGACAGTCCATCGTCTGGGCAATATCTTCATAACTTAATCCTTCCAGCTCTCGAAGCACGATTGCCGTGCGCAGATCTTCCGGCAAGTTCTCGATCGCCCGGTTTACCGTCTCGCGAATCTCATCGGTGAGCAACAAGCCTTCGGGCGTCTCGGATTCGGCGAGGCGTGCGTGCAAATCGTATTGCTCGGGGTCCTGCAAATCCAGATCGTAATCCATGGGGCGCCGCTTGGTCGCCACCAGGGCGTTCTTGGCGGTGTTGATCGCGATTCGGTAAAGCCACGTGTAAAACGCGCTATCGCCGCGAAACGACTGCAACGCACGGAATGCTTTGACGAAAGCCTCCTGTGCGATGTCTTCAGCCTCAGTTGCATCGTGCACGTAACGCATGATCAGCTTCAGCACCTTGTGCTGGTATCGCAGGACCAATAAATCGAACGCCGCGCGCTCGCCGCGCTGGACTCTTTCGACCAGTTTGAGGTCACTCTCCTCGACGCTCATGGGTGATCACAAACCGGCGGGCTTAAACCTACGCCTGTCGCGATAGACCCACGCCTCGCGGAAAAGTTCGACAATTCCCGCGCCGGGATGATTAAACGTGAATTTGCGCACACGCCCGGGATTCTATCAGCGGTACCGGACCGCGTTAGCGTTCGGCAGGCGAGTTGGCGGTAATCCGTTCGATCAGCGCCGCCAGGTGCGCAGGCGGAGGTTCCTGGCCCAAACAGTAGGCATAAATCACCGGATCCTGGGTCTCCAGGAGCAGCTGGAACGCCTGCTGCTCCTCCGGCTGGGCCGCGGCATAGCGCTCATCCACATAGCGCGTCAGCAAAATATCGAGCTCCTTCATTCCCCGCCGGCATCGCCAACGCAATTTCCCGACGTCAGCCGCCATCAATGTCGCCGTTGGACCATCATCTGCTTGATCTCGCCGATCGCCTTGGCCGGATTCAAGTCCTTGGGGCAGGCCTCGGTGCAATTCATGATGGTATGACAGCGATAGAGCCGGAACGGATCTTCGAGATTGTCCAAACGCTCGCCCGCCGCCTCATCGCGGCTGTCCACGATCCAGCGGTATGCGGCCAACAGTGCCGCCGGCCCCAGATAGCGATCGCTGTTCCACCAGTAGCTCGGGCAACTCGTGGAACAGCAGGCGCAAAGGATGCAGGCCGAAGGACGGTCGACCTTTTCCTGGTCCTCTTTGGACTGTAGCCGCTCGCCGTCCGGCGGCGGCGGTGTGCGGGTCTGCAGCCACGGCTTGATCGAAGCGTACTGGGCATAGAAATTGGTCAGATCGGGCACCAAATCCTTGATGACCGGCAAGTGCGGCAGCGGATAGATCCTGATGTCACGTTTGACATCGGCGCAGGCGCTGATGCAGGCCAGCGCATTCTTGCCGTCGATATTCATGGCGCAGGAACCGCAGATGCCCTCGCGGCATGAACGGCGAAAGGTGAGCGTCGTGTCGATCTCGTTCTTGATCTTGATCAGCGCGTCCAACACCATCGGGCCGCAGTGGTCCATATCGACCTCGTAGGTGTCGATCCTGGGATTCTCCTTCACGTCGGGATCGAAACGGTAAATCTTGAAAACGCGGATATTGTTCGCGCCGGAAGCGGCTTTGTAGACACGGCCGTCGCGGCGAAGCTTGGAATTGGGCGGAAGAAAAAATTCAGCCATCGATATTCCTCAATAGGTCCGCGCTTTCGGGGGGATCGATTCGACCTCGTCGGTCAAGGTATTCAAATGTACCGGCCGATAGTCGAAGCGGCTGGCACCGGCGGAATCGACCCAGCAGAGCGTGTGTTTCAACCATTTTTGATCGTCGCGATTGGGAAAATCCTCACGCGCCTGCGCGCCGCGGCTTTCTTTGCGATTCTCCGCCGAATGCAGGGTGGCTACGGCCTGTCCCAATAAATTATCCAGCTCCAACGTCTCGATCAGATCGCTGTTCCACACCAGGGAATGATCCGCGACTTTGACGTCGGCGAACGATGCGAAAACCTCGGCCAGCTTGTGCTTGCCCTCATTCAGGCTTTCCGCGCTGCGAAACACGGCGGCATCGCTTTGCATGACGCGCTGCATGTTCAAGCGAATGTCGGCCGTGCGTTGCGAGCCCTTGGCATTTCGAAGTCTATCCAGGCGCTCGACGCAAGCCGCCCCGGCGTCCGTTTTGAGCGCGCGATGCGCCGTGCCCGGTTTCACCACGCGCGCGCAATGCTGTGCCGCTTCGCGGCCGAACACGACCAGGTCGAGCAGCGAGTTGGACCCCAGGCGGTTCGCACCATGCACCGAGACGCACGCTGCCTCACCGACCGCCATGAGGCCGGGCACCAAACTTTCGCCGCTCACCGTCCGCGTGACGGCCTGCCCATGCACGTTGCACGGGATGCCGCCCATGTTGTAGTGCACGGTCGGCAGCACGGGTATCGGCTCTTTGTTGACGTCCACGCCGGCGAATATTCGGGCGGTTTCCGCGATGCCGGGCAATCGCTCTTTGATCACCGCGGGACCCAGGTGCTCCAGATGCAGATCGATATGATCCTTGAGCTTGCCGACGCCGCGTCCCTCGCGAATCTCAACGGTCATGGAGCGGCTGACGACATCGCGGGAGGCCAGGTCCTTGGCGTTCGGCGCGTAGCGCTCCATGAATCGCTCGCCCGCAGAGTTGGTCAGGTATCCGCCCTCTCCGCGAGAGCCTTCAGTGATCAGGCAGCCGGCCCCATAGATGCCCGTGGGATGAAACTGCACGAATTCCATGTCCTGCAAGGGCAGCCCGGCGCGCAGCGCCATGCCCCCGCCATCACCCGTGCAGGTGTGCGCCGACGTGCATGAAAACCAGGCTCGACCGTAGCCGCCGGTGGCCAAAATCACCTGATGCGCCCTGAAGCGGTGCAGCGTGCCATCGGACATGTCGAGCGCCACCACGCCCCGGCATTCGCCATTTTCCATAATGAGGTCGAGCGCAAAGTACTCGATGAAGAAACTGGCCTCGTGCTTCAAGGACTGTTGATACAGCGTGTGCAGCATGGCATGACCGGTACGATCCGCCGCGGCGCAGGTTCGCTGGGCGATTCCCTTGCCGTAATGCGTCGTCATGCCGCCAAAGGGGCGCTGATAAATGCGCCCATCCTCGGTGCGCGAAAACGGCACGCCGTAATGTTCGAGCTCGATGACCGCGGCCGGTGCCTCCTTGCACATGAATTCGATGGCGTCCTGATCGCCAAGCCAGTCGGAGCCCTTGACCGTGTCGTACATATGCCAGCGCCAGTCATCGGCGCCCATGTTGCCGAGCGCCGCCGAAATTCCTCCCTGCGCCGCGACCGTATGACTGCGGGTCGGAAACACCTTGGTCAAGCACGCCGTCGACAGGCCGGCCTCGGCCAACCCGAACGTGGCGCGCAAACCCGCCCCGCCGGCGCCGACGACGACGACGTCGTAGGTATGATCGATGAACTTGTAGTCGCTCATAGCCTGGAGAATCCGAACACGGCGCGCAAAATGGCAAAGATGCCGGCCCCGCCGGCGAGGACGTATAGAAACCGCAGCACCATCAGACTCAAGACTTTCATGCCGCTCGAGTTCACGTAATCCTCGACGATCACCTGGGTGCCCAAATAAGAGTGGTAGGTGAGCACCGCAACCAACAATATCGCCAAGAATCCGGTGACGGGCACCGCAAGCCAGGTGTGCACGGTTTCATAGTCGAGGCCGGGCAGTGTCAGCAAGGAAATTAAAAACCATAGCGTCAATGGAACCAGCGCCACGGCAGTGACTCTTTGAGCCCACCAATGTGCAGTACCCTCTTTGGCAGACCCCAAACCTTCCACCCGGCTCAAAGGACTTCGCAGACTCATGATAGGCGGGGCCAAACCCAAGCGGCTACACCTACGGTCAATGCAATTGCACCGAAGACTGCGGCCCAACCGCTCAAGTGCCGCTGTGTGCGCTCGAATCCCCTTCCTGCATCCCAGAACAAATGGCGGATGCCGTTCAGCAGGTGAAACAAAAATGCGAAGGTCCAGCCGAGCAGAACGGTGAGCCCTATGGGACCCTTGAAAAATCGCGCGGCCGACGAGTAAGAATCCGGACCGTCCGCCAGGGACACGAGCCAATAGCTCAAGGCAAGGAGACCCAATGCCAGCGCGGCGCCCGTGAGCCGGTGCAATATCGACAGCGTGTTGCCGATCTGCCAGCGGTAGATTCCGGCGTGCGGCGAGGTCGGACGGGGGCGTGCGGGCATCATTGCTCCGGATGATTAGAGAATGAGCGCATCGCAGTTAAAAATCGATGCAGCGGCCACGGAGTTCCCAATCACCAAAGCGCGTCGGCTCGGGGCCTTTGCGTCCGCCAATCTCGGGCGGCGCTTTCGCGGCCGGAACCGGCACAGCCTCTGCGGGCGGCGTTGCAGGCATGGAATCTTCGGAAATCGGCGTCACCATGAAAGTTTGCCAGAAATCAGGGGCAAACGGTGCATTCAGAAGGGCTTGACATCGCGGGTGCCGCACCCATCTCATATATAATGACCATCGATTCAGCCTCTTCCGGCCGTTTGACGCATTTGGGAGTTTTGCGATTTTCCGGTGCCGATGCGCTGTCCTTCCTGCAGGGTCAGGTATCGAACGATACGCAGCGCCTGAGTAAAAACGCGCCGCTGTTGGCTGCCTACTCCAGTGCGCAGGGGCGCGTGCTGGCACTCATATATCTGTTGCCCCATTCGAGTGGGGTGATTGCAATTCTGCCGCGCGAAATCTTGAGCACGACGATGCAGCGCATGCGCAAGTTCGTTCTGCGTGCCAAGGTGCAGATTGAAGACGCCGGCGACTCGCTCGCGGTAGCGGGTCACGTTGGGGAGATGCCGCAGTCGAGCAGCGGTTACACCGAAATGGATGGTGTCGGCATTGCCCCGGTGGGTCATGACAAAACTCGCCATTGGCTCGTCGCCGCTGCGGGAAAACTTCCGCCCAGCGGCGATGCTGCGGCGGCAAAACGAATTGAGGGCGAATGGCGCCTCGCGGACATTCGCGCGGGCCTGCCGCAAATTTATGCTGCCACGAGCGAGGCCTTCGTCGCGCAAATGTTGAATCTCGATCTGCTGGACGGCATCAGTTTCACCAAGGGCTGCTACACCGGCCAGGAAATCATCGCGCGCACTCAGCACCTGGGACGCATCAAGCGCCGGCTGTTCCGGTTGCAGCTGCCGCCGGGAACTTGGGAAGTCGGTCAGGCGCTGCGCCTCGCGGATGGCCGTCAAGGACGGTTGACGGAAGTTGCGCAAAGCAACGGACGCATCGAGGCGCTGGCCGTCTTGAGCGTGGAGCCGGGTGCGGCCCTCAGCAGCGATGCGCCCACGGAGATTCTGGTGGACGCCGCCGAATTGCCGCTGCCCTACCCAATTCGCTAGCGGCGCTAGAATTCCGGCCGCATGTGCGGAAACAGCAGCACGTCGCGGATGGAGGGCGAATTGGTATACAGCATGACCAGCCGATCGACGCCCAATCCCAGTCCCGCGGTGGGAGGCATGCCGTATTCCAGCGCTCGCACGTAATCCGCGTCGTAGAACATGGCTTCTTCATCGCCCGCGTCCTTGCGCATCACCTGATCCTTGAAGCGCTGGGCCTGATCCTCGGCGTCGTTCAGCTCCGAAAACCCGTTTGCCAACTCGCGCCCGCCGATGAAAAATTCGAATCGATCCGTGATGAAGGGGTCCGCATCGTTACGGCGTGACAGCGGCGACACTTCAGCCGGATACCCAAAGGCAAAGGTGGGCTGGATCAGCGTATGTTCGCCGCTCCTCTCGAATATCTCGATTTGCAGCTTGCCTGGTCCGTCGCCGGCTTTATGGGGAATTCTCATCTGATCGCACACGCGCCGCAGGTAGGGTGCATCGCGCAGCGACATCGGATCCAAGTCAGGATTGTTCGCCAGAATGATGTCTTCGATGCTCATTCGGGCGAAGCCCTTCGATAGGTCGAACTCCGTGCCTTGGTAAATGAGCTGGCGCGAGCCCAAGAGGGTATCGGCAAGTCCCTGGAACAGCTTTTCGATCAATTCCATCAGGTCGGTGTAGTCGGCATAGGCCTGATACAACTCGAGCATGGTGAATTCGGGGTTGTGCTGAGTCGATACGCCCTCGTTGCGGAAATTCCTGTTGATCTCATAGACGCGCTCGAAGCCGCCCACCGTCAGGCGCTTCAAATACAGCTCTGGAGCGATGCGCAGGTACATATCGACATCCAACGCATTGTGGTGGGTCTTGAAGGGACGCGCGGCCGCACCCCCGGGAATGGGATGCAGCATGGGGGTTTCCACTTCGAGGAAACCGCGCGAGTCGAGGAAGGCACGCAAGTAGCGCACGATCGCCGATCGCGTTTCGAACACGCGCCGGCTCTCTTCGTTCATGATCAGATCGACGTAGCGGCGCCGGTAACGCATTTCGGTATCGGTAATGCCGTGCCATTTGTCCGGCAGCGGGCGCAGCGACTTGGTCAGAAGCACGGCGCGATCGACCTTTACCGTCAATTCGCCGGTCTTGGTCAGGAACAGCACGCCCTCGGCGCCGATCACATCGCCGATGTCCCAGGTCTTGAAGTCCTCGTAAGTTTCCTGCAGCGTATCGCGCTCCAGCCGCAGCTGAATTCCACCGCTGCCGTCTTCGATCTTCGCGAAGCTACCCTTGCCCATGACATTCTTGCGGCGCAGGCGGCCGGCGACACTCACCCGGACCGCCTCGGCCGCGAGCGCCTCGGGTGATTTGCGGCCGTATGCCGTCAGGAGATCGGCCGCCAGCGCATTGCGCCGAAAATCGTTCGGAAAGGCGATGCCGCGCTCGCGCAATTTCGCCAGCTTCGCCCTGCGCTCGCCGATCAGGTGGTTTTCGTCGTTGTCGCTCATGGTCCTCGAGATTACAGGCCTTGTTTCAAGCTGGCTTGCATGAATTCGTCCAGCGCGCCATCGAGCACCGCGGTGGTATTGCCGATCTCCACGCCGGTGCGCAAGTCCTTGATGCGCGACTGGTCCAGGACATAGCTGCGAATCTGGTTGCCCCAGCTGACGTCCGACTTCGAGTCCTCGAGCACCTTGGCGGCGGCGTTGCGCTTGTTGAATTCGAGTTCGTAAAGCTTGGCCTTGAGCATCTTCATCGCCGTCGAGCGGTTCTTGTGCTGGCTGCGCTCACCTTGGCAGGCCACGACGATGCCGCTCGGCATATGCGTAATTCGTACCGCAGACTCGGTCTTGTTGACGTGCTGCCCGCCTGCGCCGCTGGATCGGTATACATCGGTGCGCAAGTCCGCCGGATTGATTTCTATATCGATGTCATCGTCGACTTCCGGCGAGACGAACACGGAAGCAAACGAGGTATGCCGGCGGTTGCCCGAATCAAAAGGGGACTTGCGCACCAGGCGATGCACACCGGTTTCGGTCCGCAGCCAACCGTACGCGTAGTCGCCGATCATATTGACCGTCGCGCCCTTGATGCCGGCAACTTCGCCGTCGCTTTGATCGATGATCTCGGTCTTGATGCCATGCGAGTCGGCCCACTTCAAATACATGCGCAGCAGCATTTGAGCCCAGTCCTGAGCCTCCGTGCCGCCCGCCCCGGCTTGGATGTCGAGAAAGGCATTGTGCGAGTCCATTTTGCCCGGAAACATGCGCTGGAACTCGAGTCTTTCGACCTCGGCAGAGGCAAGGTTGACGTCGGCCTCGATGCCCGCAGCCGCCGAAGCATCCGACTCCGCCGCAGCCAGATCGATCAGTTCCGAGGCATCATTCAAGCTGAGCTTCAAGCGATCAAGACTGCCGACGATTTGCTCGAGTTTCGCCCGCTCCTTGCCGAGCTCTTGCGCGCGATCGGGGTCATCCCAAATACCCGGCTGCTCCAACTCGCGCGCTACTTCCTGAAGACGCTCGTGCTTGTTGTCGTAATCAAAGATACCTCCTCAAGGAATCGGTGCGTTCCTCGAGATCTTTGATGGATCGTTTGATCTGATTGATTTCCATGGCCGCGAATCCTAGCACATTGATCAGGCGATCTTGAGGTGCTGGCAGTTCAGCTGCATGCGTTCAGCACCGCGGAATTCGTTGATCTCGAGGCGATAGGCAAGTTGTATCGTTGACCCATACCTTAAGGTTGCATCCAGGGATGTGCCTCCCACATAGCCGAAAGCGATCGCATCGATCGGCTCGCTGCCGCGATTCGCAGAATCGAGCCGCAGCTTCATATGTTTGCCGCCGACGATTCTGGCATCCACCACCTTGAACTCCCCGTCAAATACCGGCTCGGGAAATCCTTGACCCCAAGGACCCGCGCCGCGCAGCGCCTGCGCCGTTTCGATGCACAGCTCCTCGGCGCTCAGCGCGCCATCCGAGTAAATGACGCCGGCGAGCGAATCGCGATCGGTGCGCGCGGCAATTTCAGCCGCGAAAGCAATCCTGAAGTCGGTCAATTTTCCTTCGCGCAGGGTCAGGCCGGCGGCCATGGCGTGACCACCGAATTTGTCGATGAGCCCGGGCTGCCGCGCGGCAATGCTGTCGAGGGCATCTCGAATGTTCACGCCGGACACGGAGCGCGCCGAGCCGCGCAGCGAGCCGTCCTCCGCGCGCGCAAAGGCAATCACCGGCCGGTGCAGCCGGTCCTTGATTCTGCCGGCGACCAGGCCCACCACGCCTTGATGCCAGCTTTCGTCGAACAGGCACACCCCGAGCGATTCGAGCGCATCGCCGACGTGCATGTCGTCGGCAAGCCCCACGGCTTCGAGTTGCATTCGCTGTTCGATTTCACGCCGCTCGTCATTGAGTTTTGCGAGCAATCCCGCCAATCGCGCGGCCTCCCCGGGCTGGTCGGCCAACAGACAGGCTATGCCGACGCTCATGTCAGTGAGCCGTCCCGCCGCGTTCAATCGCGGCGCCACCGCGAACCCTAAATCAGCGGCCGTGAGCTGCTCCTGCCGGCGACCGGCCGACTCGAGCAATGCGCGAATGCCGGCGACGCAGCGGCCCGCGCGAATACGCTTGATGCCCTGCGAGACCAGTATTCGATTGTTGCGATCCAGCGGAACCATATCGGCAACGGTTCCAAGGGCCACCAAGTCCAGCAAGTCCGCCACCCGGAATCGTTCCTCCCCGAGCGCCTTGGCCAGCGCCGCGACCAGGTAGAAAGCAACACCCACGCCGGCCAGGGCGGGGCTTGCGAATTGGCTGCCCGGGAGGTTGGGATTGACGATCACCTCCGCTCGCGGCAGGACAGCGCCCGGCAAGTGATGATCGGTGACGAGCACGGGCACCCCGATGTCTCTGGCCGCCTCGACTCCCGCCACACTGGAGACGCCGTTATCCACGGTGACGATCAAAGATGGTGCGCGGCCGGCAGCCAATGCCACGATTTCCGGCGTCAGCCCGTAGCCGAAGCGAAATCGATTGGGCACCAGGAAATCGACGTGTGCAAAATGCATGGCGCGCAGCGCCCTGACGACCAAGGCGGTGCTGGTGGCGCCGTCGGCGTCGAAATCGCCGATCACCAGCACACGGCCTGCGGAGCGATGGGCCGCCAGCAGCCGCGTCGCCGCGTCCAGTCCCTCCAGAGATCGAACCGGCAGCATTCGATCCAAGGACAAATCCAAGTCCGACTCATTGTCGATGCCGCGGGCGGCATAGACGCGTCGTAGCACCGGATGCAGACCCGCGAAATCATGGGCTTCCCTAAGCGCCCGGCGCTTGATCTGCATGCCGGTCACGCGAAGAACTCCCACCATGGCTTGCTCCTGCGCCAGAAGCGCCGGATGCTTCGCGCGTTCACCGTGAAGCATCGATCGTCCGCTGAGAGCTCCAACCGCGCCAGAATGCCCGCGCGCAGCTGCGCCACGGCGGGCTTGAGCCAGCGTGATTCCACGTCATGCCATCCCTCGCTGCCCGGCACGTGGGACGCGGCGATCACGCCGCTGTGCGATTCTTCGCCTTTGAAGGCGCTGAAAAATACGTCATCGCCCGTTGTCCAGCCTTGGATGTTCGGCAACGAAGCCAGCGGCGTTCCGCCGCCCCAAAGCCACAGCCCGCTCATGCGGGGCAGATTTGAGCGGCCTCGGCTGCCATTCGCCTCATGCTCGAACAACCACAT
>Ga0210410_10003916_pt1 | contig 13152 bp, 10 predicted proteins | sample IncBWC4MmetaG_FD_161058 | JGI IMG/M metagenome (GOLD analysis project Ga0210410, IMG submission 161058) | Forest soil microbial communities from Barre Woods Harvard Forest LTER site, Petersham, Massachusetts, United States - Inc-BW-C-4-M | ecosystem: Environmental > Terrestrial > Soil >... | reverse complement strand
GGTTCCACGGATCGCGACTTGCTGACCCTCATACCCGGAATTATCGGCACCTGGACGTTCGTCCCTCTCGGTGATCGAAGCATGGCGCCGAACCTCGAAATTCTTACGCGCTACTTGATGTTGTGTCGGCTAGAAAATCGGAGTTGGCCCGATGTGGAGAGCGAGCTCAGATCCGACGAGAAATCCACGTCAAATAACATATCCTACCTGAGCTACGTTCTCGTGATGTACAAGATGACGCCGCATCAGGTGGAAGCCCTACGAGCTATCTGGGACCATTTAGATCTAGAAGACGAGTTTAGGAGTCGCCATCTGGATTATTTCATTACGCGGAGTTCTCAGACCGCCACTGCATCCTCCGGAGTGAACTGGCTCACGCTGATATATCAAAATTCAGGTTGGCGTGTATTTAGGGTGAACGCACACTGACGAAAGGCGGAGCTCGGCTAGCGTGCGGGGCGTTCCGCTTCAGGTAAAGAGGTTTCGAATCAACGGCTATAGCTGCAGAAGCACGTTTGGACTTTCCAATCCCCATGTGGGGTGGCATACTGGCTGGGATCAGAACAAATGCAACTCCCGACTTTAGTCTCCGTTAGCGGCAATCGCCAAATTACACGCGCCGTTTTCGGCCTAATTGTTCTCGCGACGATTTGGGAGTTGGCGAGTTGGATTGTCGCCGGTTCGAACCAGATGTTGATCATGTTCGGGCTGAGTTTTGTGGTCCTGGCCATGGTCGTCCACATTCTGAACGACTGGCGCAGCGGCGTTTTGCTCTTCCTGATTTGGCTGCTGTTTGAGGACCTCGCCCGCAAATATCTTGGCAACAGCATGATCGTTTATTTCGCTAAGGACTTTCTGGTTGCCATAGCGTATCTCTCCTTTTACTTCGCGAAACGCCGGAAGGAAGTGGAATTTTTCAAGCCTCCGTTCCTTGTTCCGCTCGCACTTTTCTTCGCGCTGGCGCTCGCTCAGGTGTTCAATCCCAACTCCCCGAACATCCTGTACGGTGTTCTGGGCTTGAAGCTCTATTTCTACTACGTTCCGCTCATGTATCTCGGGTACGCCATGTTGACGCGCCCCGCGGATTTGGATCGGCTTCTGAAGGTGAGCCTGATTGGCGGGATCGTCGTTTCTGGTTTGGGGGTCGCCCAGTCGGTGCTAGGGGTCGGCTTTTTGACTCCCCAAGACTCTGCAGCCGAGCTCTACTCATTATCTCATTTTACTAGATACTCACCAGTTACTCACCGGGAGGTGTTCGCCTCAAGCTCTGTATTCGTCAGTGCGGGACGGTTTTCCTTTTACCTGGTCATGCTTTGGATTATTGCCCTCGGGGTGCAAGGTTATCTTATGCTGAGCCGCCGGCCGGACGCCAAGTACGGGTACTTGGGCATGGGCATAATCACGGTTGCCGTAATAACCACCGGTACACGCGGTCCATTTGTGTTCACGATTGGCAGTTGTTCGTGATGACCGCCGCATTTCTTTGGGGCGCCCCTTGGCGGTGGGGACAGGGCCATCGAATGATTAAGGCGCTCCGACGGGGCTTTTTGTTCGGGGGCCTCGGTCTGATCCTCATGGTCGAGGTCTTTCCAACGGTGATTGGAGGCCATTGGGCGTTTTTGACCGAAACCCTGTCGCTCTCCGGAGAGGGCTCGCAACTCGCCAGCCGAGCCTGGGAATACCCAGTACAGAATTTGATGGGCGCCTTCGGCGAAGGACAGGTTCTCACAGGACACGGTACCGGCCTATCCTCATTGGGGATGGAGTACGTAGGTCGTCTGTTGAATGAACCCCTGCCGGAATTCAATGTGGAGAGCGGTTATGGTGGCCTCATCGTTGAGATGGGCATATTCGGCATCGTTCTGTGGTTCCTGTGGGTCTCGGTGCTGCTCTGGCAGGGATGGAAGATCGTTCGCAAGCTTCGTGAAACGGTCTATTTTCCCATCGGATTTGCGATTTGGTGGTATTGCGTGGTGGCTTTGGTTTTACTGATGTATTTTGGGTTGCAAGCCTATCAAAACTTTGTGAATAACGCCTATTTGTGGCTCCTCGTTGGCGTGCTGTACCGTCTCCCCAAGCTGGCGGAGATGCCTCAGGCCGTTCCCGTTCCCAAACATCTGCGCGGTGTGCCCCGCTGGCGGCTCGCGCTGGCAGGAAAATAGCCGGCGTGTGCGGCATTGCAGGGATTGCGATGGCTCACCCTGGCGATTCGCTGCGTCCCGCCGCGGATCGCATGGCCGCCGCAATGAAGCATCGCGGTCCGGACAGCCAGGGCGTCCAGGAATTTCTATCCTGCTTGTTGGTCAACGCGCGCCTCTCAATCATCGATCTGAGCGAACGCGGTCGGATGCCGATGTCCAGCGCGGATGGCCAGGCCTGGATCACGTACAACGGAGAGACCTACAACGCGGAGGAATTGCGCGCTGAACTCGAACGGCGCGGCCATTCCTTCCGCACGACGTCAGACACGGAAGTTGTGCTGCAGCTCTACCTGGAATATGGCGAGCGTTTCGTTGAGAAGCTCCGTGGCATGTTCGCATTCGCGATTTGGGATGCGCGCGAAAGCAAACTCGTGCTGGGACGCGACCGCCTGGGCATCAAGCCGCTTTACGTTCACGAATCCGGCGGTCAACTCGTCTTCGCGTCGGAACTAAAGGCGCTACTGGCATCCGGCCTCGTTCCTCGCCAGCTCGATCCCGCAGGCCTCCGCGCGTTTCTTCAGCTCGGGCACATTCCGCCTCCGTGGACGGCGATTCGCGGCGTAACTTCGCTGCCGCCCGGCCATATCGGCGTGTGGAAGGACGGAAATTGGCGAACCGAGCCGTACTGGAGGTTAAGTCCCCACTCTTCGCCGCGCGTTCCGGGCGATCATCTCGCGGCGGATCTTTCGGCATTGCTGCTCGACGCGATGCGGAATCATCTCGTGTCTGATGTTCCTGTGCTCATTTTCTTGAGCGGAGGGACGGACTCGGCCTGCCTGGGCGCGCTCGCCCGAGCCGCGGGAGCGCAAAATCTTTCGGCGATGACGGTGGGATTCGGCGAATCCGAATTCGACGAGAGTGAGTTGACCCGCCGCACGGCGGAAGCTCTCGGCATCCCGCTCGAGGTCGTAACGCTTGAGGCGAGCCGCGTGGAGGCGGATCTCGACCACGCCATCTGGTCGCTGGACGAACCATCCGTCGACGGACTCAACTCCTACTGGATTTCGAAGCTGGGAGCGGAAGCCGGATTTAAAGTCGCGCTGTCAGGCCAGGGCGGCGACGAGTTGTTCGGCGGGTACGATTCGCTCGCCTGGTTTGAACGTTTCAACAGGGTGGCGCGCTGGGCCAAGCCGCTGCCCCCGTTTCCGCTTCGGCGCCTGCTCGATCAAGATGCGTTTCCGTTCCGCTGGAGAAAGCTTTCGTACCTGATTGGCGCCGACGAGCCATTTGTGGCGGCGCAGCTTGCTGTGAAGGTGCTTTTCCTGGACCGGGACGTCCGCGATCTGATTTCGCCGTCGTTCTCCCGCAATGGCCATCACGCGGAGGCGCGAGACCATTTGGCGTACTGGTCCAGGCAAGTGGAGAATGAGGATCTCCGAGAGAGGCTCGCTTTCCTGGACATTCACGCGCACCTCGAGCCGCGTCTCTTGCGCGATCTCGATGCGATGAGCATGGCGCACAGCATCGAAGTTCGCCCGGTTTTTCTCGATCATCGCGTCGTGGAGTTTCTGCTTGCCGTTCCGTCAAGCATTCGCATGCGGCAGAAGCGTCTCCTGCTGGACGCGGCGAAGGCGTTCCTGCCGCCCGCTCTGCTGGCGGATCTGGAGTCACGGCGGAAACGCACGTTCACCTTCCCGTTTCAGCGCTGGCTGTCACGCGATCTGCGCGGCCCGTTGAAGGAAGCATTCGAGCCCGAACGTCTGACACGGACGGGCATCCTCCAGCCTGCGGCCGTGAACCGGCTGTGGAATCGTTACGAACGGTCGGAGGGAGCCGTGGGCTGGTCGCGCATCTGGGATCTGTTCGTTCTCGAGCGCTGGTGCGAGCTCATGCAGGTCAGCCCGTAGGAGCGCTGAAGAGAATGCCGCCCGTCCGGATTGCCGTTGTTTCTCCCTTCATCGACAAGCGCCACGGAACCGAGCGGCGAATCGCCGAATGGATCACCCGCCTGCCGCCGGAGTACGAAATTCATATCTACAGCCAGCGCGTGGAAGACGTGGACCTCGCGCGTATGCGGTGGCGCCGGATTCCGAGCATCCCCGGGCCGCACCTTCTGAATTTTCTATGGTGGCTCGCGGCGAATCATCTGTGGCGCTGGTGGGACGCGCGCGTGCGCGGGCTACGGCACGATCTCGTGTACACCGCCGGAACGAATTGCTGGGACGCGGATTTGATCTCCGTGCATATCGTGTTTGCCGAGTTCGTCCGCATGGCCGAACCTGAATTGCGTTTTCGAGCCAACCCTCTTCGATTTTGGCCCCGACTGATTCATCGATGGCTTTACTACCGGCTGATCATTTTTCTGGAACGCCAGATGTACACGAATCCCCGGACTGGCCTGATCCTGATCGCCAAAAAAACGGCGGACGATTTGAAACGCCATTACGGCCTTGCCGGCCCCTTTCCAATCGTCTACATCGGTCTCGACAAGGAAATTTTCAATCCGGGGTTGAGGCGAGAAATGCGGCCCGAGGTTCGCGAGCAACTTGGCCTCGGAGACGATAAATTTGTCCTCGCGCTCGTGGGTAACGATTGGAAGAAGAAAGGCCTCGTGACGCTGGTCGAAGCGCTGGCGCAACTCAAAGATCTGCCACTAGTCCTCGTCGTCGCGGGCAAGGACGATCCGGCGCCCTACCAAAGCCGAATTCGAGATCTAGGCCTAGAGGAAAAGGTGAGATTCTGCCCGTCCCGCGCGGACGTGCATTGGTATTACGCGGCGGCGGACGCATACGTCGGCCCGTCTCTCGAAGACACGTTCGCGCAGCCGCCCGCCGAAGCCATGGCCTGCGGCCTGCCCGTCATCACCACCGCGACAAACGGGACCGCGGAAATCATGACCGACGGCGTGGATGGACTGATCTTGCAGGATCCCAACGACGTTGCCGGCCTCGCCCAGAGGATTCGGTGGCTCTATGAGCATCCAGAACAGAGGGATTCCATCGCCGTGCACGCCGCCATGACTGCCAGTGAATACACGTGGGACCGCAACGGCGTCGAGATGCGCGCTATTTTCGCCAATGCCCATATTCGCAAAGAAAGTGACCTCGTTCGGCCAACGGCATGACGCCGGTCGAGGAAAGCATCATCCAGAGGTGAATCTGCCTTTCAATCGCAAGAATCGGTCTTCAAAGAGTCTCCGGGAAACGTACGCGATCGCGACCGCGACACTCGAAGCTACAAGGAATCGAATCAGGAGCAGTCGACCCGGGTCGGTCTTGGGTAGCGGTAATGCGTTTCGCGCGGCCAAATAATCGAATCCCTCGAAAAGCAGAAGATGGTAGAGGTATAGCCCGTAGCTGATTTCACCAAAAAAACGAAACGTTTTCGCGTGCGGGATGCGCTTCCACGGGCTTGTGCCCAACATCAAAAACGCGCCAAGAAGAGCGACAAAGAACAGATGCCACGGCACAACTTGCATCGCCGCACCGAGGGGCCGCTGACGTGTCCAGATTCCCCATCGCAACCCTGCTAAGTAGATTCCGATTGCAACTGTAGCCAACACGTATATGACCCACTGCACTTGGCGCCGGGAAGGTTGAAAAGTCCTCAGCCAAAGAGATAGCAAGGCGCCGCATGCCAAGCCATCCGCCGAGTTCCACGTGTAATCATTGCCAACAAAGGAGACGGACCCGTTTTGTCGGCTCCAGTAGAATGTCACCAAGCGCAACAGGGGCGACAACAGAATAATGGCGACACAGCAAAACGTGAGCTGTCTGATAGGCAATTTTCGAACGACCGCGGGCCACACGAAATAAAAGTGCTCCTCAACGGCGAGTGACCAAAGAATCGGGTAGGCAATCGCAATACCGAATAGCGGGGTCAGGTTTGAAAGGTAGAGCAAACTGAGGCCGATGAAATTCCAGGGGGCGTGTTTCACTACGACCAAAGCAAGAATGGTCAGGAGATACGCAGGTAGAATTCTAAAGGCCCGCCGCTTGTAAAACCGCGAATAGTAGTCCGTCCGCCCTTTGGAATCGATCAATAGGCCGGTGATCAGAAACCCGGACAGGACAAAAAAGAGGTTCACTCCCAACCTGCCCACCCACATTCCCATCAGGACGAGACGTACGGGCTTTGAAAATTGCGCAAGGTCGACGTTCCAATAAAATCCGTGATAAAAAAGTACCGCGAGGATTGCAATGCCACGGATCGAATCGAGTTCTGGCATAACGGGCCGAAGCAACGGCTCGTTCGGCTTGGACTCCGCGGGCGTCGGGCAGATGTGACCGGTCGAGGGAATCGCGGTCATGATGTTCAGGCTTACGAAGCACCACTATACATCAGGCTCTCGATCGTGAATCGAGGGATTCAGCATACCGTGCCCCCAGCTTTTATGCTTACCGGTGCTGAGGAGCAGATCGGACTCTGGAGTCAGTCGCTATGATAGTTCCACACTCCCTGAAGTTGTCAGGCGCGCGATGATTTTCTTCAGTCTCGGGAGCTCATGCTAAGCCTCTCGGCTCGGTACCATGTGACAAATTTTTCGAGCCCTTCCTCCAACGTGGTTCGCGGCCGGTAGCCGAGCAGTTGCTCGGCTTTCGAGATATCAGCCCAGGTCAGCGGCACATCCCCCTGTTGCAGCCCTTCCTGTTTCCGAATGGCTTTCTTGCCGATCGCTGCTTCGAGCATGCGAACGAGTTCGGACAGCTTGACCGGATGGGAATTGCCAAGATTGAAGATTTCGAACGGCGCCTGGTCTGTGGAAGAGGACGCGAAATTGTAGTCGAGCGCGGCGAGGACGCCCGCCACGATGTCGTCGACGTAGGTGTAGTCCCGCCCCGTTTCTCCGTCGCCGAAAATGGGGAGCGGTTTGCCGGCTTCGATCAGCGCGACGAATTTGTGGATAGCCAGGTCCGGGCGCTGCCGCGGGCCGTAGACGGTAAAAAAGCGCAAGGCGATCACTGGCAGTTTGTACAGGTGCGCGTAGGTGTGGCAAAAGAGTTCGCCCGCGAGCTTGGTGGCGGCGTACGGCGAAATGGGGCGCAGGCCGGCTTGCGCCTCGGAAAATGGCGCGCTCTTGCAGGCGCCGTACACCGAACTCGAAGAGCCGGAGATCAGCCGCGAAATGCGGAATTCCCTGCAAAGATCGAGCAGATTCACCGTGCCGGCCACATTCACACGCTCATACAGCCTCGGCTGCTCGATCGACGGTCGCACGCCGGCGCGTGCGGCGAGATGAATCACCGCGTCCGGGCGGACGCTCGCGAATGTTTCCCGCATGCGATCCGGCGAGCAAATGTCCTGCTCGAAAAAATCGAAGCCGCCGATTTTTCGGATCGACTCCAGATTCGCTTTTTTCCACGCGGGAGAATAGAAATCGTCCAGATTGTCCACAATGCTCAAGCAGGCATGACTTCGGAGCAAGGCCTCCGCAACGTGCGAGCCGATGAATCCGGCTCCGCCCGTGAGTAATATGCGCCTGGAATTTGCAGCCACCGAGCGATCTCCTTCGTGCCCGCAACGCGAAGGCCAGCCTAGCAGGAAAAGTTATTTGCGCATAGGCGGCCATCTTGCGAATTGTGAGCCGTCAAGCGCACGTTCTGAATCATGCGTCGCGGCATGAGGTAGACTCTCTCGATGTTCTTCCGCGCCAAATTCCCTCCGGCCGAATTAACCGCAAGTTACGCGCACCACAAAGAAGAAATCCGACCGCGATGTTCCGCTCGGCCGCAGGGAGGCCCGGATCGGGAGAACCGGTGCCGGACATGAGCTCGATTGTGGGATTGTTCACGGATGTTTTGCCGCCGGGCGGCGTGCAACGCGCCGGCCGGCACGTTGGCGCCGTGGCCGCGAAATTTGCTTCCGATCGCGGCTTGGCGGCTCGCTTCCTGAGCCTCAAGGATCCGCGGGGATTGCACAACGTGCGCGTCGGTTCCCTGGAGTTTTCCGTTTCGGGACACGCAGGCAGCAAAATTCAATTCATCCAAGCCGCGCTGCGAGCGGCGGGGCGCGGACCAGCCTTGGTGATTGCGCTTCATCCGCACCTGGCTCCAGTTGTGTCGCTGATGAGGGCGCGGCGCCGAAAATTCCGCTCAATCGTATTCACACATGGCGTCGAGGTGTGGCAGCCGCTGGACTGGCTTCGCGGCGCCGCTCTGCGCCGGGCGGATTTGGTACTCGGGCCGAGCGCGGACACGGTGCAACATCTAATTTCCGAGCAGCGGATTTCTCCGGGCAAAGTCCAGCGGCTCGCGTGGGCGCTCGATCCGGAATTTGAAGCGCGTGTCGCGGAGCGCGCTTCACTCGCGCCTCCGGCCGAGTTTCCACGGACCGGCCGGGTCGTCTTGACCGTTGGACGGTGGGACTCCGCAGAAAAATACAAAGGAGCGGACACTTTAATCGCTGCGTTGCAGCGCGTTGCGAAGACGATGTCCGAGGCTTCGCTCGTGCTCGTCGGCGACGGAAATGACCGGCCAAGGCTGGAGCAACTCGCCCGCGATCTCCAGGTCGCAGACCGCACACATTTTTTGAACGGCCTCACATCCGAACAGCTTTCCGCCTGTTATGCCAACTGCAATGCTTTTGCTCTGCCGAGCAGCGGCGAGGGTTTTGGAATGGTGTTCCTCGAAGCGATGGCCTACGGAAAACCTGTGATCGGCGGGGCGCACGGGGGAATTCCGGACATCGTGGAGGATGGGAAAACGGGATTGCTCGTGCCGCACGGCAACGCCGAGCGTCTCGCGCAAGCAATCGAATTTGTTCTTGGCAACGCGACCCGGGCTGGGGAAATGGGCGCCCGCGGTCGGGAACGCGTAGCCAACGAGTTTTCTTTCGACCGCTTTCAATCGCGCCTGACGAAAGTGCTGAACGGTGTTCTCGCGCAGGAACATGGAGCGCAGAACCTTCGCGTCGATGGGGAAGACACGGGAGTATAATTCGCCGCGGCAAGGAATTTTCAAGACACTTACAAGCTGGAAGCGCGCGTCTCTATGCGTCTGTTGTACGTGACCCAATCGTATTACCCCTTCCTCGATCGCGGGGGTCCTACCGTAAAAGTGCGCGCCCTCGCATTGGGCTTGGCCTCTTTAGGTCACGATGTCACCGTGTTGAGCGCCGATCTGGGATTCGACCGGGCGAAGCGAGAAAGCGTGGGCGCGATCGCTGGGCGCTGGGGACTCGAAGCAAAAGAAAACGGCGTGGAAGCAGTATATCTTCGGACGCGGGCTCAGTATCGTTCGCTGACTTGGAATCCGGGCGCGGCCGCGTTTTGCCGTGAGCGGCTCTCCAACTTTCAACTCACGCACATCTACGGGCTCTACGATCTTCTGGGACCGCGCGTCGCCAGCGCGTGCCGCCGAATGTCACTCCCTTACGTCATCGAGCCCATGGGTATGTTCGTGCCTATTGTACGCAACCTCCGGATGAAACGGCTTTATCACTTCGGGCTCGGAGACCGGATGCTCGAAGGCGCCAGCCGAGTGATTGCCACATCGGAGCAGGAGCGCGAGGAGTTGCACGAGGGCGGCGTCCAGCGTTCCAAAATCGTGGTGCGCCGAAACGGAATTGAGCCCCCCGACCAATTTCCTCCCCCGGGCTCGTTCCGTAACCAATGGGGCATCACCCCCGAGACGAAGCTTGTGTTGTTCTTGGGGCGTCTTGTATCTAAGAAGAGCCCGGATTTGATGTTGGAAGCATTTTCTCGCTGGAGCCGGCGCCGAAACGGAACTCGAAGCCGTTCGGTGCTGGTGATGGCGGGGCCGGACGAGGGAGACGGTTTCCGCGAGCGATTGGAAACGCGCGCCGCTCAAATGGAGCTTAACGGCAAAGTCCTATTTACGGGGCCTCTCTACGGAGATGCCAAGTGGGCCGCCTACCGGGATGCAGATGTGTTCGTCCTTCCTTCCCAGAACGAGAATTTCGGAAACACGGCGGCGGAAGCAATCGCATGCGGAACTCCCGTGCTCGTGACGGATCGATGTGGAATCGCGCCGCTGGTGGCGGGACGCGCGGGCCTGGTTGTTTCGCACGATTGCTCCGAACTCGAAGCGGGGATGGCGCGAATTCTGGATGATCCTGCGCTCGGCGCGCAATTGCGCGAAGGTTGCAAAGCGGTGGCGAGTTCGCTGAGCTGGACCGAACCGATCGCGGAAATGGAAGCTCTCTACCGGGAAGTCATTTCGGAGCGCCACAACTCATGAAGGATCATCCCATTCTTCGGGCATGCTGGTCGGTCGTAAACTCGCTGCTTCTTCTTTCGGCTATCGCCGTCGTCTTCAGTATTGGCTGGGAATTTTCAACCCGTAGCTATTTGAAGGGCTTTTCCGACGCCATCATTCCCGCTGCCGACGATCCGGAACAAAAAATCGAAGCCATTTTGCAATGGATGGCTCATGGGCCCGCGCGGCGGGACTCGCCCGATCCGGGTGCTTTGGCCGCGCGAAATCCAGAAGAAACGCTCAACGTCCAAAGCCTGCTCAACGTTTGCGGCACGGCTTCAAACGCTTTCGTGAACGTGGCGCAGGTCAGCGGCTTGCAGGCGCGGCGATTGCTATTGCTCGACCAACGCGGGTACAGCAAACACGTCGTCGTGGAGGTGCTGCTCGGCAACCGATGGATCGTGGTTGACCCGGCCCACCATTTTATTTTGCGGCTTGCGGATGGGCGGCCGGCGACTCGCGCGGAGTTGAGGGATCCCGCGGTATTCCGGGCGGCGACGGCGCAAATCCCTGGCTATCCGCAATCCTACACGTACGAGAGCACCGTTCACGTTCGCCTCTCGCGAATTCCGTGGATTGGGAAACGTCTGCGCGGAATTTTTAGCTATATCTGGCCGTCGTGGGAAGAATCCATCAATTGGACCTTGCTCGTCGAGCGGGAATCGTTCGCCATGCTCGTCGCTTCTCTGTTTCTGCTGTGCGTGGCGCTGGCTGCGCGGCTGCTGCTGGGCTGGTATTGCGGGACCAGGCTGGGCATCGCCCGCACAAGGTTCCGCGATCAGCTCGTGCGCGCCGGGCAAACGGTGGCCGGAACGTCTCACTAAACCTTCCAGGTTGTATCAATTCTTGCGGCAGAGGATTTGATATTGGGTGCCGATCGGAACGCGATACACCCAGTCTTCGATCTTCCGGAACGCCTGTAAAACCCGCGGAAAAATAAATCGAAAATCGGTGCGCACAATTTCAAAACCTGCGTCCCGCAGCAGCGCTCTCGCCCTGGGCGGAGACAGCAGAATTGCGTCGCGGTCGAAGGCACAGCGCGACATCACGTAACGCGTGGCCAGACTCCAGGGGCTATTCTCCCAGAACGAAAAAAATCCTCGCGGACGAATGGCCCGGCGAACGATGGCCAGCGCCGTCGCGCGCTGGACCGGCTGGATGTGATGAAACACCCCGTTGCAATACGCCAGATCGATGTCGCCTGAAGATTGAAAGACTCCGATGGCTTCGTACCGAATTCGCTCGCTTCCGCGGAGTTTTCGCGCGATCTCGAGCGACTTGGCGGACACATCCACTCCGATCGCCGACTTCGCGTTGAGCGCATTGAGAAGAAGCGGAGTCGTGGAGCCGTCTCCGCAGCCAAAATCCAGAATCGACTCAACCCGCACACCGAGTTCACCGAGGCAACGCTTGAGCCAAGCGACCCGGCCTTCGGCAAAATACTCGCGGCTTTCCCCGGATGGCGCGATTGCGGCAGACAGTGCTTGCTCATACGCCGCCGCATATTCGTCGAAAAGATCCTCGGCTTCGTTCATCGGCGGGACATCCCGAGCACGCTGAGAAAGAAACTGGACAGAACGATCTGGAACCCGAGCGTGAAGCACACCACGCCGGGGATCACGATACGAAGCGTCTTCTCCGGATCGAGCGGGCCGAACGCAAGGATGCGCCAATACTCCAGCCCGAGCGCCCAGGCGCCAGCGCCGGCCAGAATCAGCAGGATGCCCGCGATAAGCCCAGTCTCGAGCGTAACGTAGCGAAACACTCGAGAGAGGCGAGGATCTTCCGGCAGCAGACCTTCGGAGATTGCAAAAATCTTGGTGAACGTCGCGAACACGACGGACTGAAATCCAATCAGAACCGCCATGGCCGCGAAGAGCAGGGTGTGGACATCGAACACGACGTTGCCGATTCTTCTCGGACCCGGCAGGAGAATCACGCTCAGCACAACGCCGAAGGTGAATGACACGATGCCGGGGTAGAGGAACAACCACCGCGGGCTGTATAAGAGCAGAAACCGCAAGTGTCGCCAGCCGTCGCGCCACGTGCGCAGATGCGGTGGGCGGTCCCGGCGATCGGGAGCAAGAGTCGTGGGAATTTCCGTGACCCGCAATCCAAACGCGGAAGCCTTCACCACCATCTCGCTCGCAAATTCCATGCCGAGGGTTCGCAATCCAAGCCGATCGATTGCGTCCTTGCGAAATGCGCGCAGCCCGCAATGAAAATCCCTCACCGAACTCTTGAAGAACAGGCGCCCTAGGCCGGTCAGAACCGGATTCCCAAGATAACGGTGCAGCGCTGGCATCGCGCCCGGCAGGATTTTCCCCTGAAACCGATTACCCATGACCAGATCAAAGCCCTCGCGCAGCTTGGCGAGAAATTCGTCCAGCTGCGAGAAATCGTACGTGTCGTCCGCGTCGCCCATCAGGACGAATTCGCCACGTGCGGCAGCGATCCCGCTCAGCAGGGCGCTGCCGTATCCGCGCCGTTCGACGAGAACGACGCGCGCGCCGAAGTCGCGGGCGATTTGTTGCGACCCGTCGGTGCTGCCGTTGTCCGCGACGATCACTTCGCCCCGAATGCCGTGCCGTTCCAGCGCGGCGATCGCTTTCTGGACGCAAACGCCGACAGTCGCCGCTTCGTCCAGGCAGGGCATGACGACGGAAAGCTCCAGCTCCGCGCGGCTTCCCGCAGCCTGTGAATTCACGTACGTCTGCGCCGCGGAACTCATGAATTGATGTTCAATCCCACTCACTTTCCTGCCGGTCCCAGCCGGATCGATCCGTCGCCCCGGT
>Ga0210410_10003915_pt1 | contig 13155 bp, 9 predicted proteins | sample IncBWC4MmetaG_FD_161058 | JGI IMG/M metagenome (GOLD analysis project Ga0210410, IMG submission 161058) | Forest soil microbial communities from Barre Woods Harvard Forest LTER site, Petersham, Massachusetts, United States - Inc-BW-C-4-M | ecosystem: Environmental > Terrestrial > Soil >... | reverse complement strand
CAGATTTCATTGACTCACGCGAAAAAGATTTGTCGAGCTAAGGCAGTTGTACAACGCAGAAAAGATTGCCGTCAGGGTCCTCCAAAACGACGAAATCAGAACCGGGGCGATACCTCCATGGATAGCGCCGCGCTCCAAGCTGTAGCAGTCGATTCACTTCTTCCTCCTGCTTCTTCGTGTAAAGGTCTAAGTGCATCCAATTTCGCCCTGGTCGCCGTTTCTCCCGCAGTTGGAACGACAGGTTCGGCCCTTTTCCTTCCGGGTCGCGCAGGACCACCCATCCGTCTTTTGCGGGCCGTCTTGGAACGTAGTGGAGCGCGTTTTGCCAGAAGGTCACCATGCGGTCAAATTCGTGGCAGTGTATGACAATGGAACCAATTCTCATTCTGTTCGCTCGGATGAATGATACCTGTTGCAATCAGGATTGGCTGTTGAAAGAGTCCAGCATAATACGAGTCAAGCATCGGCTCTGCTGTCCGAACTCGAACCGCTCATGCGAAAAAAACTGCCTCCAGGGCATTACGCTTTTGCGAGCCTCTCCGCGCAGCGGGCCACAGTGGCTCTCGCTGAAGGCGATCTCGCACTAGCGTTGAAGTTTTCTAACGAGGCGGTACAAATTGGTGAAGCCGGGCTGAAGAAACGCGGCGCCGGAGCCTTTGCTTTTCCAGGATTTCTGCTGAAGCGATCTGCGATCGAACTGGCATCAGGAAATACGGAACAAGCCATCGTCGACGCGAATCGTGCGCTCAGCCTGCAAAAAACGAATGCTCAACCGGGGTCGTTCTCATCCAGGACTTGGGGCCGCGTATTTGGCCTTAGCGCGCGCTTTGCACGCGCAAGGCAAGCACGATGAAGCGCGCATCGCGGCCCGTTCAGCGGCGGAACAGCTTAGCGCCGCAGTCGGTCCCGACCATCCTGACACCCACAGTGCTCTGCAAATCGCCGGTTCCGCCTCAAATTAATTTCAAGAACGTCACGCCCGCCTGTCGGGTTTCCCCACAGCTTTTCGATATTTAAGGGTAGCAGTAACCCGGCATCTCTGAGGACGTTTGGCGGCTGGGAAGTTCGGGTTCCCCCAAACCATCTTTCATGATCAGGAAAAATCACAAGAAGTGAGAAGGAAAATTCCGTGAACCGCGCATATATTGTCTTGACCGTCTGGGTCGTGATCATCAGCGGCATGTTGCCACTGATAGCGCAGAGCAACGCCGGTGGCGTCGTGCCCAGGCTCGTGAATTATTCCGGAAAGGCTGTCGATGCCCAGGGAAAAACCCTCATGGGCGTCGCCGGGGTTACGTTTGCCATTTATAAGGAGCAAACAGACGGGGCCCCGCTGTGGTTGGAAACTCAGAACGCGCAGGCGGACGCGGGAGCTAAATTACTCCGTTCAACTTGGTGCAACCCAGCCCGACGGTTTGGCGTTAGAATCGGCAGACTCGCAAATTGTTCGACTGATACTGATCATGTTGCTGTTATGTATATGTAAGTAAAAGGGTTATTTTTGCAGCAAAAGACGGCTTTCTGCGGTATTATATGCCACGCTCCTTTGAGGCCTCAACGGCATCAAAGGCCCCCCGGCCAAGCTGGCGCCGCTTGTAGCATGTCCCCCCTCAAAAGTATCGCTGCACACTCCTGCCTTTGCGAAGGGGTATCATGGCTTCCCATGTTTTGCCGCAGAAACTAGCCGGTCGTTACGATGTCAAGGACGTCCTGGGCCAAGGTGGTATGGGCCTGGTTTATCGAGCATACGACAACGTGATTCGGCGGGACGTTGCGCTGAAAACTTTGCGCGACGCTCCCGAACCGGCTTCCCTCCAGCTGTTCTACAAAGAATCCGACGTGCTGGCATCGATGAGCCATCCCAACATCATCGAGATTTTCGACATCGGAGAATTTGATGAGAACGGCAAGAAGAAGCCTTACTTCGTCATGCCTTTGTTACCGGGCACCACTCTCGACAATCTGATTCGCAATGCTCGACACCGTCTGACAGCGCAGCGCACGGTTGAGATCATGACGCAGGCCTGCCGCGGATTGCAGGCCGCTCACGAACGCGGTCTCGTGCATCGCGATCTCAAGCCCAGCAACATCTTCGTGATGGAAGATGATTCAGTAAAGATCATCGATTTTGGTGTGGCCCACATGACCAATGTGCACACGACTGTGGGCTTGAAGGGCACGTTGCTGTACATGTCGCCCGAGCAGATTGAGGGCAAGCCTTTATCCGGGCTTTCCGATCTGTTTTCTCTCAGCGTGGTGTGCTACGAATCGTTGACGGGAAGACACCCTTTCCGCCGCGCCAACGAAGAAGAGATTGTCGACGCCATCCGTCATCAAATTCCACCTCCGGCGTCAGAACTTAATGCGGAGGTGAATCAGTCGATCAGTCGCGTAGTTCATAAGGGAATGGCAAAGCAGCCGTGGCATCGCTTCGCGAACGCCCGCGACTTCGGCGAGAGTCTCAATAAAGCGCTGCGAAATGAGCCGATTGAATTTTTTGACGCGGCCCAGCTGCGTCCCCGGCTCGAACGCGCGACGAAGGCTTTGGAGGAAGGCGATCATCAGTACGCCGGCGAGCTGCTGTCGGGATTGGAAGCAGAGGGCCACATCGATACTTCGCTTGCAACGCTGCGGCGGCAATTGGACCGGGCGGTTCGGCAAAAAACGGTGGCGCAGTTGCTGAGCAGCGCAAAGGCCCGCTTCGAGGAAGATGAGGATCCGCTGGCCTTGCAGAAGATTCAGGAAATTCTGCAATTGGAGCCGGGCAACGCAGCGGCCATGGGCTTGAAGAGCAAGATCGAGAGCCGGCGCAGTGAACGGCAGATCGAGAACTGGTACCGTCTCGCACAACAACACATCGACAATCACGCCTACCTTCACGCCCGCGAAGGTTTGCAGAATGTGCTGCAGCTGAGGCCCACGGAAGCGCGCGCCATGCAGTTGCTGGGCGAAGTGGACCGCCAGGAACAGGAATACAACCGGCTGCGCCAGGAAAAAAGGCAGCTGCACGATGCTGCCATGGATGCCTGGCAACAAGGAGAAATCAGCAATGCCCTCACCAAGCTGGCCTTGGTGTTGGAACTGGACCGGAAGGCTCCCGATTCCTCCAGTCCGGAACGAACCAGCTACCAAAATCTCTACGATCAGGTTCGTTCCGAACATGACGCGCTCAACAATGCCTACGCGGAAATGTGCAGGCACCGAGCCGAGGGCAATCTCAATGGTGCCCTGCAACTTTGCGACACCTGGATGTCGAAGTATCCGAACAACGCACTGTTTCAGGCGCTGAAGTTCGATCTTGAGGAACAGAAAAGACAGGAACTGTCGGCTTTTATCGCCACCGTTGACCGGCAGGTTGAAGGCGAGCCCGATCTTGACAAGCGCGTGGGCATTCTAAAGGAAGCTCTCAAGGTCTATCCGGACGAGGCGCACTTCCAGCGTGCTCTCAGGCTGGTTGAGGACAAGCGTGATCTAGTGAACTCGATCGTGGCGCGAGCTCATTTTCACGAGGAACAGGGACAGTTCAGCGATGCGCTGGGCGACTGGGAGATTCTGCGAACCATCTACAACCGGTATCCCGGTTTGAATTTCGAGATCGAACGCTTAGAGAAGCGGCGCGAAAATCAATCTCGGATCGAGGCCAAGGCTCGCTTTGCTGAGCAGATCGAAGGCTGTCTGAAGTCGGCTTCCTACGCGCGGGCCCTGGAGTTGCTGGAGCAAGCGGAACCCGAGTTTCCCAATGACGTCGAGTTAGCTGGCTTGAAGAAGGCTGCCGAAGCTGGTCTTCAACAGGCCACGGAAGTGCAGCGGCTGATGACTCAAGGGCAGGATTTATGTGCGCAGGGAAAGTTCACCGAAGGCGTTCAACTCCTGCGCCAAGCTCATGAGCTTGATGAAACGAACCCGGTTGCTCGGAGCGTTCTGTTTAATACTCTCATCGAACGGGCGCAGACGTTTGTAGAGAACGATTGGCAGGCTGCGGAGGATCTCATTCGGCAGGCGTTTGAGTTGAATCCGGGACATCCCATGGCCAGGAATCTGCAGACGGTTGTGCTGGATCGAAAGCGCGATCATCTCGTGAATGAATGTTTTTCCCAAGTGCGGAGTCTTCGGGCTGCGGGCGATTTCGCGAGCGCGCTGGCTCGGATGGAACACGCCCTGGCGACTTATCCCAACGAGAAGCGACTGCTGCAGATGCGCGATACGCTGCAAAATGAGAAGGCGCAGGCGGAACTGGCGAAAGCGCGCAGCCGTGACCTCGAAGAACTACGAAACCTCAAAGCTGAGGCGGAGAAGGCCACCGACATCAAGGTCAAACGATCCTATCGGGACCGCGCAAAGGCTCTTGCAGCAAAGTACGCGGACGATGCGGAAGTTCGCACGCTTCTGACTAGTTTCGATCCCCTCTTAAACCCGCCGGCAGCTCAGCCAAAGCCCCCGAGCGTCGCCGCCAGTGACGCGCAGGGTGAATCAAACCTGCCAAGCGCGACTCGGTTTTTCTCGCCGGGTGCGGTGGGCGCCAAGCCTAGACCTTTTGCCCCGGTCAGTCCCGGCAAGCCTTCTGTTCAGTCGATGATGGCGATGGAAGTTGAATCCGAACCTGCAACGTCAGGTGCGCCGGTCGGCACTCCTCGCCCACAGCCCGTTTCCGCGCTCTCCAGTTTTTTCAACCAGAAGATAACCGCGATCGCCGCCGGTATTTTCGTCTTGCTGTTGGTGACGACTTTGGTCGTGATCAAGGTCATGCGTCGTCCGCCATCTCCGTCCAGCGCGGCGTCCATGATGGTGCACATTCACGCTTCGCCGCCCGGCGCCGCCATCAAGGTCAACAACGAAGTGCGCGGTGTCTCTGAGGTCGACGTTAGTTTGCCATTCGGCAACTACCAGATCGAAGCACAACTGGATGGATATCAACCAGCACAAACCGGATTTGAGGCGCGAACTGGTGCGCCTGGCTCTGTCGATCTGACCCTGCAACCGATGCAATCTGTTCTGCCCGTAGTGAGGCTAACTGCCGATACGGGTGCCGGCAAGGTTGTGCTGGATGATCGACCTGCTTTCGAACTGGATGGGGGGCAATGGACTGCAGATAATCTCACACCTGGACAGCACCAACTAAAATTCACCGGACCGCAATCGGAAGCTGCGTTCGCCTTTACCGCGGCTGCCGGTTCTGTGCCGGTGATCAGCGGTCCGCTCAGCGCCAAGGGTGGGCACGCGGTGCTCGTGAGCAATTCGGCAAATCATCTGCGCGTGTACTACAGCGACGCCCACACAACAGTCTCTTTGGACAGTCAGCCCACAGTGGAGATCGGGAGCGACGGGATCGAGCTTCCGAATGTCGCCCCGGGTCCCCATCAGTTGACGTTCAGCCAGGGTAGCGACCGTCACGTTGTAGCCATCGACGTGGGGACTGCGCCGGCTCTCAGCGCATTTCTGGTATCGGACCAGGATATAGGCACTCTTGTTGTCGCCACTGGCGAGGACGGCGCCCAGGTGTACCTGAACAATCAACTCCAAAAGAAGACTACGAATAAAGACGGACAATTGCGAATCTCTGACTTGGCTCCGAAGAATTACACAGTGCGCGTTGCCAAGGAGGGATTTCAAAGTCCGAGCGAACGGCAAATTTCCCTTCGCAAGGGTGATGTCGCAAAAGTTAATTTCGCGTTGACCTCGCTTCCGCATGCGGCTTTTCTTGTCATCGATGGCGGAGTTGCCGGAACCTCGGTCTTGCTCGATGGAGCCGCTGTGGGAACGCTGCAAGCGGATGGTAAGTTCCGGTTCCCGGTAGGACCCGGTGAACATGTGATCGAATTGCACAGAGATCGCTTCAATCCCAAAACGCTGCATAAACGTTTCGCAGCAGGTGCAATCGTCACTGTCAGTGGTTCGGAATTGGCCATGGACACAGCGACCGGTCAGCTCAAGGTCACATTCACGCCGGCGGATGCGGTTGTGGCTCTCGTGAAAGATGGAGAGGCTCCGACCAACATTACTAGTGGCACCCCCGTTTCCGTAGCGCCCGGGAACTATCAACTAACGGCGCGCGTGGGGAACTTTCCTCGCTCCGTTCCTTTGGAGATGAGTGCGGGTGAATCCCGTACGATTGGCCCTCTGTCCCTCGCACCTGGCAACATGCAGGGCTTTCACGATGCTGGGTGGAAGGCGAGCGATGGTTGGTTCGTCCATCGTGGCGGAGGTTTCGTGTTGTACGACTCTCCTTCTACTGTGGGAACGTTGGTATTCAGCGCCATGCTCGACAAAGGGCATCGTCTGCAGTGGGTATTCAACTACACCGATGACCGCAACTACGAACTTTTCCAGATGGATGAGAATAATTTCTATCGCAGCGCAATTCGCGACGGTAAGAAGACGGAAGAAGCCAAAGTTCCATTCAAGACGGATAAGAAGAACTCCCGGACTTTCCAGATTGTGATCGCACCCAACCGGATCGTGCACCAAATCCAGCAAGGTAACGGCTGGGCGTCCCTCGACTCCTGGAACCAATCCAGCGGCAGCCTGAGCTCCGGTAGATTCGGTTTCTACCTGCCGGGCAGCGATGAGGTGAAAGTGTCAAATTTCAGCCAGTACGGGGAGCTGAAACTGCGCTGATCGGACGGCTTTGCGATTCGTTTTGAGAATCGGTGGGCAGGAATTCATGGCGGGCCGGCGCTGCTTATCTAGCCAAACCACCCGCTTCGCGTAAACCGAATGCTTATGATTAATAATGACTCGAAATCTTAGCGTGCAAGCGCTGAAGCCGCGAAGCCTTTGCTGATACTGAAGTACGTTCCCCCTTGACTCACGACGTCGATGGCGTCTTCAAGACACTGCATTTTGTCTTTCGCACAAACCCCCTTGATTCCAGCTTGTTTTGCCTCTTGCTCCAGTTGGCTCGAGGGATCAGTCGTGATCATCAAAATACGTGCATCGGGATTAAGTTCGGTTAAGCGGCCTGCCGCTTCTAATCCATTCATTTCCGGCATCATCAAGTCCATGACGGTAAGCTCGGGCCTGACCTCGGAAAATGTTTCCAGTGCCTCACGTCCATCACGAGCTTCTGCGACGACAACCCAGTCCCTGTGCCGTTGCAGAGTCGCCTTGATGGCGTTTCTCGCCACAGCATTGTCATCTACCAGAAGAATTCGCAACAAAACCGGACCTCTTTCGGCTAAGCAAATTCGGCATCTGACGGGTCGTTTCTTCGTCCTAAATGGACAACCAAAAACGAAGCACCGCACCCACAACTCGGGTGGCGGATGATGATTGCGAACGAAGAGGCTGACCCAACGATACGCTACGAGGCTCGGGATGAAATAGGGCAGATACTGTAAGCTAGCGCAAAATATCCAACACCTGAGATTCGGGAAGCGTGCATCGCCAGCGATAAATTCAAAGCACCGTCTTCAGCCGACACGCTCGAGGATGATGGGCAACGCTCACCTGCGGTTTGATGAACATCTCTGGCCCGCTGACCTCCGATCTCATTACCGAGCCGGTGCTGGCTGCGGAGTAGTCTGCGGAGCCGACGTGCTGGGATTCGAAAAATTAACTTTCGGAACTTGCCGCGCCCCTTCCGATGCTGTGAAGTACGCTTCATTCGGTTTGAACCCGGCCCATCCCGCAAAAATGCTATTCGGGAACTGCTGGATGTAGGTGTTGTAGTCCTGGAGAGTGTCGTTGTAGCGCTTGCGCTCGACGGCAATACGGTTCTCGGTACCCGCGAGTTCATCCTGTAATCGCAGGAAGTTTTCGTTTGATTTTAGTTGCGGATAATTCTCCACGATCAGGAGCAAGCGGCCGATCGCTCCATCGAGCTGTCCGTTGGCTGCGATCTTCCCTTGCGGGCTTCCCGCCGAGAGCAGCGCCGAGCGGGCTTTGGCGATATCGCCGAATACAGTCTGCTCTTGCTGCGCGTATCCCTTTACCGTGTCGACCAAGTTCGGAATCAGGTCGGCACGGCGCTGGAGCACGACATCAACCTGGGACCAGGCGCTTTTCACCGCTTCATTCTTGGTCACCAGCGTGTTCTTCACGCTCACGTACTGACCGAAGAGGACGAGCACGAATACGAGCAAAACGATGATGACGATCACTGCAATCAAACCTTTACCCATACCATCCTCCTCAAGACTTCAGTGTGATAGCTACACCTGCACGGATGCATCTGAGTCTAACGCCTCGTCGACAGCAGCGGTAACTTTCTCGATCGCTGCGAGATAGCGGGCAGCCAGCTCGTTGATGTCGATCTTCTTGCGATCCGTTTTGTGTTCACGAACATCCAGGGTCTGCTGGATCGCGGACGGATCGAATCCCACCTGCTTTGCCAGAACCTCCACTGCTTCTCTTCTTCCCGGCTGCGAACTATTCCCGAGGGCGATCAGGGCGTGGCGAAACAGCGTGCCGAAGGAAGGCACAGCGCGTAAGAGCAAGTCCCACAATCGCGAATTGTTCCCAGAGGCTAACAGGATCTGCTGGCGAAGCAGAATCAACTTCTCTCGCAACTCGTATTCGACCTGCACACGGTGCACGTGCATGGAAATTCGCAGGCCCTGAACCACGTCTTCACCAAATAGAACGCGGTGATGTTGCTGCATGTCCAACAGTTCAATGGTGAAGACATCGGTGGACCGCCCTAGTTCTTTGCAGGTCATACAAAGCGGCGGAGGCTGCTTCTGCTGGTCCCACCACTTGGTGACGGGAGCTAACGCCTGCAAGGCCGCGAACGAGCAGTCGCGCAGAACGCAGAACAGGTTCAGGTTCGACAGGCCAGGATGAAAATCGCCGGAGACCGCTGAGCCGAACAAAATGACGCTCTCGAGGTTCGGTCCAGCCGCTCCGCGGATCCGTGTCACAAATTCTCTGATCGTATCTTCAGGAACCATAGCACCCTCGCTTGCTACCAACTGCTGCTTGCCCCGCCGCCACCAGAACTGCCTCCTCCAAAGCCGCCGAATCCGCCGCCTCCTCCAAACCCGCCGCCTCCACCGAATCCACCGCCTCCGAAGCCGCCCCCGCGCCCTCCGAAGACTTGGGAAAACAGAAGCCAGAACAGGATGTTGCGTAAAGGAGTGAAGAGGACGATGAGGACAACGACGATAATTCCAATAATTCCCCCAACCGACAAACCGCCGCCCGGTTGGGGTTCTGGCTGGGTGGGTGCTCGCGGCTGCGAATTCGTGAGTTGCACGCCGGCATCCGTCGCAATGACATTCGCCACACGGCTTGTGACCAGCAGCAGGGCATCGTTGTAGTTTCCGCTGCGCACGAGCGGGATGGCTTCGCGCTGAAAACCCCCAACTTTGCCGTCGGGCAAAATCGGTTCCAGGCCGTATCCGACCTCGATGCGAGCACGGTGCTCTTTTATTGCGTACACAATCAGCACGCCACGGTTTGTGGATTTGGCGCCCACGCCCCATTTCTTGAAAAGGTCAACCGCGTAACTCTCTATGTCGGACCCATCAAGGGAATTAACTGTTAGCACAGCTATCTGTGCGTGAGCTTTCTCGTCGACCTGCCGAGCGATGTCAGTGATCTGAGAGATCGTGGCCTGATCAAGAACGTGCGCGAAATCATTGACGTATCCCGTGGGCTGAAGTTGTGAAACCGATTCTGCCCACGTCAGGATGCCCAGCGAGAAAACCAAGATCGTAGCTAGACACAATCTCTTGCTCAAATTCACACGCAAATTGTACAAGACAGAGCCGAATCTGTTGGGACGATGCCCCGGGACTCAAGATCTACGCAGAAGCTCACGTCACCTTGGTAATTTGAAGAAACTCACTGTCCGGATAATGATTGATATCATGTCGAACCCTGAAAACACACGTCGATGGCCACGCGTTCCAGTCGACATGCCCGTGCGCGTCCTAACCTCGAAAGGCTTTTCGACGACTGTAGTGGAGGGCCGGGGCACCGAATTGAGCGAGGGCGGCATGGTGTTGTATGCGGGAATCCTGCTGAATCCAGGCGACCTGCTTGAGATTGAGTTTGACACGCCCATCCACTCGCGCATGACGGCGATCGTTCGCACCCGAACCGGGTTCTGCTTTGGTCTGGAATTCATCACCCCGCTGCCTGCATAACTCTTAATCTCTTCAGATCACCTCTCTCAGATCACCTCTCTCAGATCACCTCTCTCTTGGCATTGACGGCGGTTTGTTCTAGCATCCCTAAGCACGTTCGGGGGTGGTTTCATGTACTTCGAACAGTTCTATCTGGGGTGCCTGGCCCATGCTTCCTACCTGCTTGCTTCCGAGGGAGAAGCGGTCGTGGTGGATCCGCAGCGGGACGTCGAGTTGTACTTGGCGGCAGCGGCGCGCCAGGGAGTCGCGATCCGGCACATTGTTGAAACCCATCTACACGCAGACTTCGTTTCCGGGCACAAGGAATTGGCTGCTCGCACCGGTGCGAAAATCTATATCGGTGCGGAAGCTGGAGCGATGTTTTCGCACGTACCGGTAGGCGATGGGTACGAGTTGAGATTTGGTAAGGCATCGATCCGCGTACGGGAAACGCCGGGCCACACTCCGGAGAGCATCTGCCTCGTCGTCACCGACGAAGAGAAATCACCCGCGCCATGGGCGGTTCTGACTGGCGACACCCTGTTTATTGGCGATGTTGGCCGGCCTGACCTGTCTCCCCGGCATACCCCAGCGCAACTTGCGGGCTTGCTCTACGACAGCTTGCACAAGAAGTTGCTGGCACTTGCCGACGATGTCCTGGTCTATCCCGCCCACGGGGCTGGCTCGCTCTGCGGAAAAAATATGCGGGCGGAGCGGTCATCGACGATCGGCACGGAGCGCCTGACCAACTACGCGCTCCAGATTAAGAGCAGGGAAGAGTTCATCACGCAGCTGACCAGTAACCTTCCCGCTCGACCGGAATACTTCGTGAAGGATGCCGAGATCAATCGTGCCGGCGCCGGAGCGCTCTCGGATCTGCCGCCTCTGCGGCCCCTGACGCCGGCTGAATTGAATGCCATGTTGAGCGGAGGAGAAATCGCCCTCGACGTGCGGCCTGGTGACGAGTTCGCAGCAGGCCATGTGCCAGGCTCGGTGAACATTGCGCTTTCAGGTCAGTTTGCGTCTTGGGCAGGCACAGTGCTGGGGTTGTCGGCGCACCCCGTGCTGATTGGAGATTCGGACTCCCAATTGGAAGAGGCCCGCCTGAGGCTGGCGCGTGTGGGCATTGAGGTTCTGGACGGATATCTGGATGGAGGCATTCCGGCCTGGAAGAAATCTGGATTTGCCTTGGCCACCATTTCACAGTTGACTGCGGGAGAAATCGACGCCCGGTTGAAATTAAACGACGTGCAAGTGCTCGACGTGCGCCGCGAGCCGGAGTGGGATGCCGCGCACATTGAGAACGCGACGTGGTGGCCCCTTGACAACTTCAGAGTTTCTCCCCCAGAACTGGATCACCATGCGCCCATCGCGGTTCACTGCAAGGGTGGATACCGTAGCATGATTGCCAGCAGCCTGCTGCAGCGCGCCGGTTTCAAGCAGATTATCAATGTCATCGGCGGGTTCGATGCCTGGCAGGAGGCGAAACTGGCCACTGTGAGCTCGAAACCGGCAGGAGCTTAACTCAGAGCCTGTGGAAACAGTGTTTCTGCAGGAACACTTTGACGGCATTGTTGTACATACAAGATTGCCCGTAAAGGGTGTAACTGCGTGAGGATAAGCGACTAGGCGGTCTCTCCGAATTCCTGCTCCATTTCTAATCCCAGGTCCACCACGGTGCGAATCAGTGCTTCCATTTGCTGCTCAGTGACCGTTGGATTCATGCAGGTTAACTTCAGGCACTGTCTGTCGCGGACCCGCGTGCCGCCGAGGACCGCGAGACCGCGATCGAACAGGCGCTGGCGAAGTTTGGTGTTCATCGAGTCTGAATCCAGTTCCAGACGAGTCGGGACGTAACGAAATAGGACAGTGCTCAATTGTGGCTCGCGCACCAGTTTGAGTCGGGGCGTATCGTGCACCACGGTTGCGGCGTGCACAGCCAGTTCGATGGTGCGGTCAATCATATCAGCCAGTTGGGTGCGACCGAGGCTCTGGAACGAAATCCACAATTTCAGCGCGTCAAACCGCCGGCTGGTGAGCAGGGAAGTCGTAACCAGATTCGGGATTCCTGCATCTTCATGGAGTTCGGGGTTAAGGTAATCGGCGTGAAGTCTGATTGCGTCGAAGTGGCTCGGATCGCGCAGCAGAAAAGCTCCGCAGGGGATGGGCTGCCAGAACAGCTTGTGAAAGTCGATGCCAATAGAGTCTGCGGAATCGATGCCGGAGAGTTGATCGCGATGACGGGCGGAGAAAAGCAGGGCCCCGCCATAAGCCGCATCGACGTGAAGCCAAGCGCCCGCGCTGTGGGACAGTGATGCCAACTCGGGCAAAGGGTCGACTGAGCCGAAGTCAGTGGTGCCCACCGTCGCCACGATCGCCATAGGAAGCAGACCGGCTGCCTCGAATGCTGCGAGAGAATCCCGTAAGGCCGAAGGGCTCATACGGAAGCTCTCGTCCACGGCCACTCGGATCACAGCATCGGTACCCAAGCCTAACTGCGAGGCTGCCTTCTCTACCGTGAAATGCGCGACTTCGGAACAAAAAATGCGCAATCGTTTCGCATCTGGCGGAAGGCCCGATTTTTGCGCGGACCAATGCCAGCGCTTCCCGAGGAATGCGTCGCGAGCCAGCAACAGGCCCATGAAATTGGACTGAGAGCCACCGGTGGTGAAGGTTCCATCGGCGCTTGAGGGGAGCCCGGCCTCGGCGCAGAGCCAGCGAATCAGTTTCTGCTCCACGATCGTGGCGATGGGCGCCTGATCGAAGGAGTCCATTGATTGATTGAGTGCGCTAATCACGACTTCGGCAGCCAGAGCGGCCAGCAGAGGAGGGCAGTGGAGGTGAGCAGCGGTATTGGGGTGGGTGACTCGTACCGAGTTCGAAACCACCATGCGCAACGTAGCGACGATCTGCTCCAACGAGCCGGGCGTCTCCGGAAGAAAGTCCGAGTTGACCAACTTACTCAGCGCGGTGGCGTTCTTGCCGTGATAAGGACGGGCCGGCAAGGAAGCGCAAATGATTTGAACGGCTTGACCAACCAGCTGCTGGTAGCGATCTTTGCCATGTTCGGTAAGCGTCAGAAAATCAG
>Ga0210410_10003914_pt1 | contig 13155 bp, 9 predicted proteins | sample IncBWC4MmetaG_FD_161058 | JGI IMG/M metagenome (GOLD analysis project Ga0210410, IMG submission 161058) | Forest soil microbial communities from Barre Woods Harvard Forest LTER site, Petersham, Massachusetts, United States - Inc-BW-C-4-M | ecosystem: Environmental > Terrestrial > Soil >... | reverse complement strand
CATCGTGTACACGTACTCGACTCCGATTCCATAAGCTCCGTAATGGTTCTTCACAATGTCCATGACGGCGTCGTAAGTCTCCTTGTGAGCCCAGTCGCGCTGCCATTCCAGCATGGTTGAAAGTGACGTCACGGGTTTCGCCCCCGCCTGGATTACTCGCTTCATAGCGTTGTCATGAGCGAGTTGAGTAACGTCACCGCAGCAATCTTCCACCACGTAGATTTCGTAGCCGTCGTGGATGGCCTGGACCGTAGGGAATGCCACACACACCTCTGTCCATAGACCAGCCAGTACGATCTTTTTGCGCCCTGTCTTTCCAATGGCCGCTACGAAGTTCTTGTCGTCCCAGGCGTTCATCGATGAACGCTCGATTGGTTCCTTGTCCGGGAACACGGCTCGGATCTGCGGCCACAGGTTCCCGCTGAAGCTCTTCGTCTCCACCGTCGTCAGCACCACCGACACGTCGAATACCCGCGCTGCTTTTCCTAACGCGACAGTATTGTTGATAATCGTCTGGCGATCAAAGTTACTCGTTCCGAACAACATTTGTGGTTGGTGATCGATCAGCGCCACGACGCAGTTGTCTGGCGTGAGAAGTCCTTTTTCGCTACGCTTCGATGTTCCGTTATTTTGACCCATATTCGTTTCTCCGTTGGTTCGGTATAAGTTGCACTTTCAAATCGCGCTTTGCAGTCGTTTGTAATGTCCATGGTTTTCGCAACGATTGCACCTCCGAGCAAAACTGCAATGACCGGGCGATACTAGCAACGCTGGGGAGCGAGATAAAATTACATGTTCCTGTTAGACCTCCTGGGGATTTATCACCCGCAGACACGGGTCCATTGCTGCCAGCGCATTCGTGCAGGATGCAGCTCATAGTGCGCTGCACCACACGTGCAGCTTTCCATTTACGTCGGAGTGTGACGTTCGGAAAGGTGTAGATCGATTTAAACAAAGTCGAATGCAACAGAAGAAGACCATCGTTAGCCCACGTGCGTGCAGCTCGCGACTACAAGGAAGATGTAATTGTTTACCGCGGTGATGCTTGCTAGCATCGCGTTATTGGATGGCTCAATGGATCGGGCACTCCGCCGGACTCTCATATCGAGCTCGAGATTAAACGATGAGGATTGCGCGCGACCAAGGCTGGGCTACGATCACAACTTCGTATTGATGGTGCGGCTGGAAAACTAAGGACAGGTGCTCGTTTACATAGTCCCGCAAGTGGCGCACTCTTCGAGGCTGCACGACAGAGCCGGGCCCGCAGTTCTATACCCGGCACTTCCTGGACAACCAGCAGTGCGGGAAAGCATTGAAAAGGGAGGCAAGACACGCTGGACTTTGCCTCGAGACACAACACTTCCCGGATTCACCTAATCATCCAAGGATTCCTTCGACAGAACTCCCACCGGGCCACGTGGGACGCAGCACTACCAACTTTGAATTTTCAGCTGATAAATGACGAGACCTCGCATTTCCCAATGAGACATATCTCAGTATCTCGCCAACTTTCAGTCTAGTACGAGGAAATGGGAATTCGGATCAGATTCGGAATCCGTTCTCCCTTCGAATGATTCGCCACGGAGGCGAGGTCCGGCACGAAGATCAACAAACTGAACATCCACGGTGATGTTGGTGACGAGGCACTACAAGGAACATGTAATTTATTCGGGCCCCAGACGCTTGCTACTATCGCGCAGTCGAAGAGCCGACATCAACCAGGAGGCTACGTATGAGGTCTGTAACCGCGGCTGAGGAAGAAACTCAAGCTCCAGATCGTTTAACCGAGACTATCGTCGACAAACTAAACAATCCCGCCACCTCCCCAGATTTCGATTTCCATGAAGGGGTGAATCAAGTCATGGCAAACGTTGGAATGTCGGCCGCGGACAGCGGTGGGCAACTAACGTTCTATGGCCAAGATCCCATTGTTCCTAGCCGGATCCGGTTTGCAACGATGGCAGGCATAGGCCTTGCTGCCAAAACTATTGCGGCCGCAGCGGTGTGGAGAGACCGAACTGGACAGGGCCAGGACGTTCATGTCGACGTTCGCAAGGCCTTTCGACGCTTCGCCGGTTTCTTCGAAGGGATCTGGGAGACCGTGAACGGGCGCTCTCCCGCAATGGGTTTCTTCGACAATAATCCCTTCTTTAAGTTTCCACTCTTCCGTGAGACACGCGATGGCCGGCATGTCGTGACTCTAAACTTCTACCCTAAGCTGCATCAGCGCGCACTCAACTTCTTCCGATGCAGCGACAGCGTCGAATCGCTCGAGAATTCCATCCTGCAGTGGCGTGCAGATGACCTGGAGGCGGCTGCTGCCGAAGAGGGATTAGTCCTTGCCAAGGTTCGTACGTTTGAAGAGTTGCGCGAGGAGTTGCAGTACACCGAAGTGCTCGCGAGGATGCCCCTGATTTCCGTCGAGAAGATCGGCGAAAGTGAACCCATTCCTTTCAAGCCAGACGCCAAAGCACCACTTGACGGAATTCGGGCCTTCGGAATGGGGCATGTGATTGCCGGCGCGGCAATTGGGCGAGACCTGGCCTTCTATGGTGCCGAAGTCCTGAATTTCTGGAGGCCCAACGACACCGAAGTAGAGGCCTTCTTCTGGGACGTTCAGGTTGGCATGCGCTCTACGATTCTGGATTCCTCGAAAGAAGATCGCGCCAAGTTCGATGCCCTACTCAAGGATGCCGACATCTTCTTCGCAAACAAGCGCCCTGGTTATTTGAAATCCAACGGACTGGATGCGGAAGAGTTATGCGCCAAAAAGCCCGGACTGATCCACGCCACCGTCGTTCTTCACGGAGAAACGGGGCCGTGGTCGAACCGGCCTGGCTTTGATGAGATTGGTGCAACGGTGTCGGGTGTCTTCGCTCTCGAAGGGTCTCTCAGCAGCCCGAAGCAGCCGCCCATCGTTCCCATCTGCGACAACGTTGTGGGTTGGCTCGGCACTGTGGGCGTTCTCGCAGCGCTGCGCAGGCGAGCCGTGGAGGGAGGAAGCTACAAGGTCGTTGTCTCGCTCACTCGCACTGTGCTCTGGCAGCTCTCGCTCGGCATCTTCGACAGGGCCTACGCTCATACGACGGCCGGCTCCTCTGAAGAGCACACAAATGTCGCCCCGGATCTGTTCACCGCAGAGACGCCGCTCGGCACGTACCAGGGGCTCGACGAGCAGGTCTACCTGTCCAAGTCTCCTGGGTCGTATCGGACCGTGATCGTTCCGCGAGGATCGAACAAGCCTGAGTGGCTGAGTTGATTTGAATATTTGTATAGCATTTCGGACTGCCAGCAGTTCGGATTTGACAACAGCCCCTTCGGCGATGGTCGGCGGTTAAGGGAACCCAATCATTGGGTTACTGGGCAACTGGCTTGGCTTTGGTTGAACGGGCATTGATTGCACCTTTAAAGAAGAGAGGACAACATGAATTCCGGAAAACTCTACATTCTCCAGTACCGACCAGGCGGCGAAATCATCGAGATGGATCCCGATGGTGGCAATCGCCGCACCCTGCTTGGGAATCTGCTCGACAACGTAGACGGAATCGTTATCGATAAGAGGGCCAAGACGTTGTACTGGACAAACATGGGACCTGCTATCGGTCCAAGTGAAGGAGAATTTTTTCAGGCTGACGGTTCGATCGAGTGCATTGGGCTAAACGGTGCCAATCGTCGTACGTTGGTGGGTCATGGTCTCACGGTGACGCCCAAGCAGGTAGCCGCCGACTTCGGCGCGGGATTCTTGTATTGGTGTGATCGCGAGGGCATGCGCGTGATGCGCTCGAACCTCGACGGTTCGAACGTGACTGTTCTCGTTCGCAACGGTGTGTTTCCTGCCGATTCGCGGGATGTTATGCGTCACTGCGTCGGCATCGCCGTTGATCCGGTCAACCGCTATATCTACTGGACGCAAAAGGGGCCACCGGATGGTGGCAAGGGGCGGATCTTCCGAGCCGGGCTGGAAATTCCGGCGGGTCAGCAGCCCGAGAACCGCACTGATATCGAACTGCTGATCGATCACTTGCCTGAGCCGATCGATCTCGAACTCGACACCAAGAACAACCTTCTCTACTGGACTGACCGAGGCAACCTCGATGGCGGCAACTCGCTAAACCGCGCCCGTATCGGCATCAAGCAACTGGAAAACCACGAGGTACTCGCAACTGGACTGCAGGAAGGTATTGGGCTTGCCATCGATCACGCCAATCAGCGTGCGTTTACGACAGAGCTCGGTGGAGAAGTGCGCGTAGCCTCGCTCAAGGCCAACGCGCAATTCACCACGATTGCAAAGTTAGGGGTCCTAACTGGAATTGCCTACGTTGCGTAAGCGGCGAGGCTCGTCGTCCTGGTCTTGTTAACCGCTACTTCGCGCCGGGATCGAACCCGGCTGAAGCACGCGTAATGAATGCAATCGAGGAAAATATGAAAAATGATCTCAATGTAAGAACAGTCGGTATCGTGGGTTGTGGGCTGATCGGCATGAGTTGGGCGGCTTACTATCTCGCGAAAGGATTTGCGGTGCGCGCAACCGATCCCGCGGCAGACGCTGAAAAGAAAATGCGCGCGTATATCGATAGCGCATGGACACTGCTGGAGGAAATGGGCCTTGAGCCCGGCGCCGATAAAAACAAGCTGACGTTTTCTACAGATCTGAAGGCCTCTCTGAAAGGCGTCGACTTCGTCCAGGAAAACGGCCCGGAGCGGTTAGATCTCAAGCTCAAGCTTTTCAAAGACATTTCTGACGCTGTTGGCCCCGATGCCATCATTGCGAGTAGTTCTTCGGGCATTCCTGTTTCGAATTTCCAAACTGAGGCGACGAACCCGGCGCGTATCGTGCTTGGGCATCCTTTCAACCCACCACACGTCGTCCCGCTGGTCGAAGTCGTCGGAGGCAAGCTAACATCCGCTGAGAACGTTACACGTGCTGTCAAATTCTATGCACAGATCGGCAAGAAGCCGATTCGCATGAAGAAGGAAATGAAAGGTCATATCGCGAACCGCATTCAGGCCGCGGTGTTCCGTGAGGTGCTCTATTTGCTGGATCAGGATGCGGCCAGCCTGGCCGACATCGACATCGCAATGGCACATGGTCCGGGGCTGCGATGGGCCATCCTCGGCCAGTTCATGAACGCGAATCTGGGCGGTGGAGACGCGGGAATCAAACATCTTCTCGAGCATCTCGGTCCAGCGATGGAAGGTTGGTGGGCGGATCTCGGTCGCATCGAGCACGTAACTCCGCAGATGGCTGAGAAGGCCGAAGCCGGAATCAATGAGATTCTCAAGGTACACACGGCCAACGACATTGCAGCTGCGCGGGACAACGTTTTGTTGCAGACTCTCAAGGCAAAGGTTGCAGACAAAAGGCTGCCGTACTGAGTACTTATCTCATTCCACAAGTGAGAAGACCTTGAGCCAAGTACAGCCATCGCAGCTTCGAACCTGGGCTGCGATGGCCGAACGAGGCTCTCCAATATTCGGTGAAAGACTTGTACACGCTGCCCAACAGAAGCTGAAGCTCATCTTCGTCGTGCCCTGCAACGGCGAGTACGCCATTCTCAAGGAATTTGCCATACTCGAAAAAAGCCGAATGTTCCCGGCCTGGACCCTCCCGGTCTGGACGTCGTCTCTGCAGCGAAAGGTTTTGGCTGCGAGCGTTTGGGCCAAAACCAAGCAGGAGATCAAGGGAGCATTTTCCGACTTCCTTAGACACAAAAGAAAGAGGGAAAATCGACATGCTCACTGGAACCACCCGCTCGACCGGTTCTCTCCTTCTGATGCTCTTCGGCATCTCCTGCCACGTTGCTGCGTCGTCGATCCCCGGATCGTTTGCCTTGCAGGGAGGGGAGCCAAGCGCGGAGGCACGCCTGGAGATGACGACGGCAGGCAAGGAACACTTGACGAGGCATCTCGATTTCGCCATGACCAGGGCGGCTAACGGCCTGGTGGTGCGCGACTATCAGGTGGAACTCACGAAGAAGCTGCACGTCATTATCGTGAGCGATGACCTGTCCGTCTTCCTGCATGTCCACCCGCGACTGCTGCAGAACGGGCACTTTGTCCTCGATCAGCACTTTCCCGCAGAAGGGAAGTACCACATCTTCGCAGACGCTACGCCGGCAGGCCTCGAGCAGCAGGTCTTCCGCTTCGACATCGGCATCGGGGCGGTCTCTGCGGGACATACCGGCGCGCTGACTCCCACAGGAAGCATTGTGACGACAGGACCCTATACGGTCACGCTGAGCACCGCAACCCTGACCGTCGGCAGACCGGAGATGATCCAGATCCACATCGCAAAGCACGGCGCTCCGGCGAGAGATCTGCATCCTTATCTGGGAGTTGCCGCTCATGCTGTCCTGGTCCAATCCACCGACCAGAGCTACGTCCACGCACATTCCATGTCGGGAGACTCCATGGGTCACATGGATATGGGAGGGGGGCATTCGAAGTCCATGGCTGATTCCGACACTGCTCTCATCGGATCCGACTCCATGCTGCACGTGACGCTGCGGGAGCCGGGAGAGTACAAGCTGTGGCTCCAGTTCCGCGGCGGGGAGGCACTCTATGTAGCACCCTTCGTCGTCATAGGTCGAGAAAAGTTGCAATAACCCCGACCATTCGATGGACTCCGACGACGACATGCTTGCCATTGTGGCACGAGAACTCGTCGAGAAAGGTGGTGTCGGTGACTCTGCCGATGCTGTGTGGGAAGAACTGCGTAACGAACGGACAGCCCATCTCCCACCAGCGCCTGCCGCCGAGCAGTTCCGGCAACGGAAATGGAGTCCGAAATTCCTGACGTGTTGGCAGGAAATCTAGAATTCGGGCTTCAAATTCCCGCTGCTGATCAAAAACCAACCTGTTCTTTGGTAGGGCCGTAATTTGTAGAGCGTTTGCTCTGAGGCATCGCCGGTATGCGCGATGTCTCTCATGCGGGCATCTTCGTATCCGCGAGAATAGGTCAGCCCTCTAGGACAGGGAACCGGTACAACGTGCTGCTGTTCCTGTAGTGATCGAACGTAGACGTCGAGCTGGTTGTCGAGAAGGTCGATGAACTCATTGTGTGCCATCTGGCAGAGAGTTCTTGTCTGCCTCAGCAGATTAGGGACAGCCCACCTCAAGGGCCAGCAGAGCCTTTAGAGAAATCGAGTCTGTGGTTGAATGTTCCGACCCGGATGATCTCTCCGCGTTCCAGTTGGCTTTTCCAAGCGCACGATTTACGGCGGATTCAGTGATAGACACTTGATCTCCAACCGGATTTCTACTCACGGACGACTGGGGTAAGGCTATACTGAAAGTTGCACCTCCGTCTGGGTTGTTTTCGGCCCAAAGCCGTCCGCCGTGTGCTTCGATGATTGAGCGTGATACGGTCAACCCTATCCCCAGCCCCTTTTCCCTCGTAGTCACAAAAGCGTCGAAGATCTTTTCAGTGTCATCGACTCCAGGACCATTGTCGATCACTTGTATGAGCATCTCGTCCTGATCTGTTATTGCCGCCCGAACTTTTACCAGCGGGAGGATCCTACTGCCCTCCATTGCTTCGATAGCGTTCGAAATCAAATTGACGAGTACCCGTTGGATCTGTATCGGGTCTACAGAGGCTTTTAGGAGATGCTCATCAAAGCACGAGTCAATGGGCACTTGACGCTTGTTTGGATCCTCTTGAACGAGACGAACAGCCTCACCAACCATATCAGGGATACTCGCTTCCTTCTTGTCTAAGGACTCCCGATTGAACAATACGCGAATGTGTTGCATCGTTTCATTAATTGCACGAGCATCTCTCAAGATTCGCTTAATCGACGCATTCGCTTCCTCCAGATTTGGCGGATTGGCTGCCAGCCAGCGCTCGGCCGCCTGAGCATTTGCAAGCACGCACATCATCGGCTCATTGAGTTCATGAGCGAATCTAACTGACAGCTCAGCTACGGTCGCGATTCTCGGTGCGTCTCCATCCCAATTCTCATGTGCTCGTACATCAGTCAAATTCATGGCGGTTCTCCAAAACGCAAGCTAGGCCGACTTTTTTGTCTGTGGGCAAAACGCGAGAACTTTTCCGCGATCCAGTTCCGAGACCTCTCGTGGCGACCCTCACAATGGTTTTGGGTATTTGCCGTCATCGTAGCAATTCCGGCGCTAATCCAAACCAATCGCTAAATCGTCCATTTGATTGCCAGTCTGCTCCGGTTCTCTCTTTTGCGAAACCCTAGATGGAACTATAGGATTGCCCCCCAAACGGGTTAGTGCAACAACCTTCTGCGCTCGACATTCAAATCCGGTCGTCGGTGTTGCGTCATTATGTGGAAGCCTCAGGCGCTCAATTTGCGAGAAGACCCCAAGGAAAGTCAGACTGGGCCAGCCCATCTGTCAAAGCTAAGTGAATCCGCAAATGTAATGCCGCGAGTCCTCCACAACGATCACAGCGGACTTGGTTCTAATCACTCGCGATGCGTGAGAACCCTCTCCGCACTACCAGGAATATGCAATATCCTTCGGGCTTCAGCCTTGGATAGGATCACCTCGTGCCTTGGAAGATGGGCTCGTCGGATTGTGACGAGTTTGTAGGTTCCATCAGTCCTGGATCTGCGACAGACTTTAACGTTCCGTGCGGGGCGGCTTATTAGACGTCATCGCTGAGATTGTTCTGAGAGAAGGAGAAACACCGGTGTCTGCTGACAACCCTATCAGTCGTATCGCAATCGTTGGAACCGGAGTCATCGGCGCCAGTTGGGCCGCACTGTTCCTGGCACGTGGTCTCGAAGTGATCGCCACGGACCCAGCTCCAAAGGCCGAAGAGAATCTGCGCGAGTATATCGATACTGCCTGGCCCGCCCTTGAGCAGTTGGGGCTGTCTTCCGGCGCCTCAAGGGAGCGCCTCTCGTTCACGACAAAGTTGAGCAATGCGCTTGAGGGTGTCGATCTGGTCCAGGAGAACGGGCCGGAGAGGCCTGACTTCAAGATCAAGTTGTTCGCCGACATGGACGCGCTCACTCCGGAGACCACGATTCTCGCTTCGAGCTCGTCGGGCATTCCCATTGGCATCAGCCAATCCTCCTGCAAACATCCTGAGCGCTGTGTGATCGGTCACCCCTTCAATCCGCCTCATTTGATTCCTCTGGTCGAGGTGGTCGGTAGTGAAAGGACATCGTCAGCCACGATCGAGCGCGCTATCGCGTTCTACGCTTCAACCGGTAAACGACCCATTCACGTGCGAAAAGAGGTAGTTGGCCATGTCGCGAACCGTCTTCAAGCCGCTCTCTATCGCGAGGTTGTCTACCTGATCGAGCAAGACGTGCTCAGCGTTTCGGATGCGGATGCCGCGGTGAGCTGGGGACCGGGATTGCGTTGGGGTGTCATGGGGCCGAACTTGCTCTTTCATCTTGCCGGCGGCCAGAACGGTATCCACCACTTCATGGAGCAATTTACGGGTCCTATGACCACATGGTGGAAAGATCTCGGGAATCCCGAGTTCACACCCGAGGTGAAAGAGAAGATTGTCAAAGGAGTTCTGGCGGAAGCAGGCAATCGATCCATCGACGAACTCGCCGGGGAGCGCGACGGGGTGCTGCTCAGGCTGCTCAGCTTGAGAGGCACAGCAAAGTAGCGATCTTCGAACATGCTGGAGTCAGGCTGGACATTTTATGTACGCAAACGGAGAGGAATACATATGTCGTCGAAACCAAAAGATACTAAGACGCCTGGCAATAAGAGTGGCCGTGTGTATTTTATCGATGCGAGTGGCGGCCGTCTGCTCTCCGTCAATCCCGATGGAAGCGACCTCAAAGTACTTGTCACCGACCGTCATCGCATCCCCGACGGGATCGTTGTTGATGTAGAGAGCGGCCATATCTACTGGACGGAGATGGGCATCCCGAACAAGGAAGATGGCTCGATTGAACGCGCCAACATCGACGGCAGCAATCACGTCACCATCGTGCCGAACGGGAAGACCTTCACCCCAAAACAGTTGCAGCTCGATAAACGGAACGGCAAGCTCTATTGGTGCGATCGCGAGGGAATGCGTGTGATGCGCTCGAACCTCGACGGATCCAATCTTGAGACCCTGATTCAAACCGGCAAGGGTGAAGCAGACAGAGCAGACCTCACTCGCTGGTGCGTTGGAATTGCCATCGATGTACAAGGCGGCAAGCTCTACTGGACTCAGAAAGGCCTCGACAATGCGGGTGTCGGAAGGATCTTCCGCGCCGGACTCGATATTCCCAGGGGAGAGAGTTGCACCACACGCAGCGATATCGAGCTGTTATTCGATCAGTTGCCGGAGCCGATCGACCTCGATCTGGATCTTGAGCACCTTGTCCTCTACTGGACCGATCGTGGCGATCCGCCGCGAGGCAATACCGTCAGTCGAGCTCCGATGAACGCTGCTCCCCGTTCGGTTAAGCCCGAGATCGTATTCACCCATTTGATGGAAGGAATTGGGCTCGCGCTCGATATCCCTAGTGATCGGATGTTCATGACCGATCTGGGAGGTTCGCTGTACACCGCGAGTCTGGACGGCGCGACGCACAAGACACTGCTTGCTGTTCAGGGGAATCTGACCGGCGTAGCTTACGTCAATTGATCCCGCAGCAGTCAGCGCATTTCGCATTCGCGTTTTGATTGGTGCAACGAAAAGGAAGGAAATCTGGAGGAATTTATGTCCGAAGCACACGGTCAGGAAACAAAGAAGCCGAAGGTACTACCGAAGCCCAACAGCGATTTTTATCAGGTCTTCCAGCTGCTGTCTGAAGCCGAACAACAGACGGTCTCGAAGGTTCGGGCGTTCATGGAAAACTCTGTCGCACCGGTCATCAACGATTTCTGGGCGAAGGACTCCTTCCCGTTTGACCTTTTACCCGGTTTCCGGGATCTCCAAATTGCGGGAGCGGGATACGACGGATACGGATGTGCCGGTGGCAGCAATCTTCTGGCCTGCTATATCGCCATGGAGATAGCTCGGATCGACTGCTCCTTCGCCACCTTCTTCGGTGTTCATAGCGGGCTTGCTATGGGATCGATCTTCCTGTGCGGGTCGGAAGAGCAAAAGAAAAAATGGTTGCCGCCAATGGCGCGGTTGGAAAAGATCGGATCCTTCGGTTTGACTGAGCCTCTGGTCGGCTCGGGCGCCTCAGGTGGCCTCGTGACAACTGCACGGCGCGAGGGAGACACGTGGATTCTGAATGGTCAGAAGAAGTGGATCGGTAACTCTACATTTGGAGACCTAACCATCATTTGGGCGAGGGATTTGGCCGACAACCAGGTGAAGGGCTTCATCGTCGAGAACAAGACCCCCGGCTTCAAGGTTGAGAAGATCCAGCACAAGATGGCGCTGCGGGTTGTGCAGAACGGACTGATCACCCTCGAGAACTGCAAGGTGCCCGAAGAGAACCGCCTGCAGAACGATACCTCCTTCCGCGACACCGCCCGGGTACTTCGCATGACCCGCGGCTTCGTTGCATGGGAGGCTGTCGGATGCCAGATGGGCGCTTACGAGAATGCATTGGCATACGCACAGACTCGCGAACAGTTTGGGAAGCCAATCGCTTCGTTCCAACTCATTCAAGACCTCCTGGTGAAGATGATCGGCAACATCACCGCGTGCCAGTGTATGGTCGTCCGTCTCTCCCAACTGCAGGACCAGGGGAAGCTTGCTGATGAACATGCGTCTCTTGCCAAGGCGTTCTGCACCGTCAAGATGCGTGAGACCGTAGGTTATGCACGAGAGCTTCTTGGAGCGAATGGAATCCTTCTTGACTACAACGTAGGCCGCTTTGTTGCCGATGCCGAGGCAATCTATTCCTACGAGGGAACGCGTGAAATGAATACCCTCATCGTTGGCCGTGCCGTTTCGGGCTTCAGCGCATTCATTTAGTCAGACGCGTCCGTGTTACCGAGTGAGAGGCATCGATGATTTACACCCATTCCATTGGTCGCGCCCTGCAATACTTCCCGCAGCACACAGCTCTGCTACGGGACAGCCAGGCCGTAACCTTTCTTGAACTGGACGTCAGAGTGAGAAGGATCGCCGCGGCGCTTCGGCGTCGCGGTTTCTTGAGTGGAGAGCGACTAGCTTTCCTGATGCCGAATGGGGCCGACTACATCGAGCTGGTGTACGCCTGCAGCCTCCTGGGAGTCATCGCAGTTCCGATCAATACGCGTTATGCAGGTGCCGAGATTGATCGGCTCCTTAAGGATGCACGGCCGCGCGGCCTGATCCGGCATTCAAAGTTTCCGGCACCTACGGTGAGTCTTGATTGGGAACACGTCATCGATCTTGCTCCTCTTGATGACGCCGAAGAAGAGTCATACGCCGGAGAGTTTTACGATCCTGACGCGATCCTCGTGCTCCTGTACACGAGCGGAACGACCGGGGCCCCCAAAGGGGCCGCGCTGACACACGCGAACGTCTTCTCCAATATTCATGACCTCAATTACTGGCTGGCGTACCGAGAGAAGGCCGTCTTTCTTCATGCGTCACCGATGTTCCATATCGCCGATTTTCCGGCGATGTTCGCGGCTCCGGTCTTCGGCGCAGCGCAGATGACACTGGAGCACTTTGACGCGCTATCGTTCTGCGCCTCCGTTCAGACAAGCGGGGTGACACACACGGTGCTCGTTCCGTCGATGATCAACACCCTCTGCCAGTTCCAGGAGCTTGTTGCATTCAATCTGGATTCTCTGGACGTGTTGGCGTACGGAGGCTCACCAATCGCTCCCGCACTTGTACGGGAAGTACGCAGAGCTTTGCCGAAAGCAAAGTTGCTGCAGGTTTACGGTTTGAGCGAAGCCGGTTTCCTGACCGGTTTGACAGATGCCGAACACACCGACGACAGGCTTCAGTCGTGTGGACGTCCATGCCCCGGTGTCGATCTGCGAATTGTCGATGCAGTCGGCAAACCCGTGGCTTCCGGCGAACTCGGAGACTTGGTAGCACGGGGGCCGGGCATCATGCTGGGCTACTGGCACGACATCGAAGAAGACCTGCCAGGGGACGAGTCCTCGGGGGACGAAACCGCAGAAGCATTGCGTGGGGGGTTCTTCCACACCGGAGATATTGGACGCCAGGACAAGGACGGCTACTTCTACATCGTCGATCGAGCAAAAGAGATGATCGTCAGCGGCGGGGAGAATGTCTACTCCGCTGAAGTCGAGGCCGCC
>Ga0210410_10003913_pt1 | contig 13156 bp, 8 predicted proteins | sample IncBWC4MmetaG_FD_161058 | JGI IMG/M metagenome (GOLD analysis project Ga0210410, IMG submission 161058) | Forest soil microbial communities from Barre Woods Harvard Forest LTER site, Petersham, Massachusetts, United States - Inc-BW-C-4-M | ecosystem: Environmental > Terrestrial > Soil >... | reverse complement strand
GCGGAGTAGCTGCAGGTGATTTTGCCGTTGTGGGTGCAGCAGAGGTAGCTGCGGGTGCGACTCCCGGTTTTGGCGGAGCAACAACAGGATGAGCCGCGGCAGGAGCAGCAGTAGACGCTGGAGCGCCCGCGGGCCGTGCCGGCACCACCGCGGGCCTTGACGGCGCGCCAGCCGGAACTGCGCCGGGTGCAGCAGTCTTAGCAGCGATACCGGGAGCAGCCGGAGCGCCGGGGATACCGGGCTTCGCAGCAGCAGGAGGAGCAGCCGCGGCCGCAGGACGCGCAGCGGGCCGGGCCTTGGCAGCCTTGGCCTTGGCTTCCTTCTCCGCTTCCGCGGCAGCTTCCTTGGCTGCCAATTCCTGAAAATGCTTCCGCGCCAACTCGGCGTGATTCAAATCGAGCGAACTCGAGTGCGTCTTCTTGTCCGTGACGCCGATCTCCGGCAGGAAATCGATCAGCACCTTGGCCTTGATCTCGAGTTCCCTGGCCAGCTCGTTGATGCGGATTTGATTGGGATCTGACATTCGTCTCCGTGTCTTGAAACTATTGCGCCGGATCGCTCAGCGTCCGAGCGCTACTCGCCGGAACTCTCCTTCTTCTCAGCCGTGGCTGCCGAGGCTTCCGTCTCTTCCGATCCTTCAGCCTCCTGCGCCGGGACCGCTTCAGCAACTTCGGCTACGCTTGCTTCCGATGATTCCGAAGATTCCTCGGCTTGCACGGGCGCTGCTTCCTCGACAGCAACGACAGCTTCCGCTGCTTCGGCGCTGGCTTCTGGTTGGGGCTCGGCCGCAGCTTCGCTTTCAGCCGGAGCGGCAACCGCCTGTGCTTCCAGCATTTCAAAATAAGCGGCAACGGACTGGTGAATCTTCTCCACCATTTTTTCGCCGATGCCGGGAATTTCGACAAGTTGTTCCGGAGTCATGTCCGCGAGTTTCTCGACGGAAGTGACGCCGTGCGCTTCCAGCTTCTCAATGGTTTTCGGCCCGACACCCGCCAACTCCGTGAGCGGCGTGCCGGGAGCGGTGAGAGCGGCCATCTGCGCTTCGATTTCGCGGCGCTTCTCTTCTTCGCTCTTGATGTCAATGTTCCAGCCGATCAGCTTGCTGGCCAAGCGAACGTTCTGGCCCTTCTTGCCGATGGCCAGCGAAAGCTGGGTGTCTTCGACGATCACTTCCAGGCGCTTTTCCTCGGGATCGACAATCTGGACGCGCGTGACCTTCGCCGGGCTCAAGGCTTTCTGCGCGAACGCGATGGTCTCCTCGCTAAAGGGAATGATGTCGATTTTTTCGCCGCGCAGTTCGCGGATAATGGATTGCACGCGCATGCCCTTCATGCCCACGCAAGCGCCCACCGGATCCACGTCCTTGTCGCGGCTCTCGACGGCAATCTTGGTGCGCTCTCCTGCCTCGCGAGCCACGGCGCGAATCTGCACCGTCCCGTCATAAATTTCCGGCACTTCCATTTCGAACAGCCGCTGCACCAGCGCGGGATCGGCGCGCGAGACAACCACCTGCGGGCCTTTGGCGGCGCGCTCCACTGCGCGAATCGTGGTGCGCAGCCGGTCGCCCACGTTGTAAGCTTCCAGGCGCGACTGCTCGCGCTTGGGCAGGCGCGCTTCGGTGCGGCCCAGGTCCACGATGATGTCCGGACCTTCCAATCGCTTGACGATGCAATTAACCAGCTCGCCCACGCGGGTGTGGAACTCGTTGTAAATGGTGTCGCGCTCGGCTTCGCGAACTTTTTGCAGGATGACCTGCTTGGCCGTCTGCGCCGCGATTCTTCCCAGCACATCCGTGGGCTTCGTCTCGGTCACTTCGCCGCCGACTTCAATCCCCGGATTCCGCTTGCGCGCGTCGTTGAGCGAAATTTCGCGCAACGGATCGGTGACTTCGTCCACCACGACGTGCACTGAAAACACGTCCACCTGGCCGGTTTCCGGATTGAACTTCGAGCGGAGTTCTTCTTCGGTGCGGTAATACTTCCGCGCCGCAACCACCATCGCGTCCTCAATGGCCGCGACGATGATCTCCGGTTCAATGTGCTTTTCCCGGCTGATCTGCTCAATTGTCTGGTACAGCAGACTCGCCATCCCTGTTTCTCCCTAGAATTCCACTTTCAGGTTCGCCTTGCGAATCGCGGTGAAGGGCACGCTCACTTCGTGATTCTTGAGCGCCAGCTTCACCAGCCCGTCCGCGTATCCGGCCAGGCGTCCTTCCAGATATTTCTGGTTCTCCACCGGCTCGTTCACCCAAACCTGCGCCAGCCGTCCCACGAACCGCTCGTAATCCGCCGGCTTGATCAGTTTGCGATCCAGGCCCGGCGAACTGACTTCCAAAATGTAGCCGCTGGCGCCGGGCACCAGCTCTTCGACGTCCAGGATTACGCTCAGCTCGGAGCTGACCCGCTCGCAATCCTTGTGGGTTACACCCAGCCCTTCCGGATTCTCGGGGCCCGGCATCCGGTCCAGATAGACGCGCAGCAACCGCTGCTTGCCTACCTTCCACTCCACATCGAAAACTTCCAGGCCTTGCGAGCGAGCCACCCGCTCAGCAGCCTCGCGAATCTTTCCCAGGTTCATTCTCTTCTACAGACGGGGTTTAACCCCGGCCGGCACCAGTGCGCCCCGGGCCCTTTTCGCGCCCAACAAAAAAGTGGGCTCGCGCCCACTCGGTCTTGCGCCAAATCTGGGAGACGCCAGTATAGGCCGGAAGGCAGGAAAAAGGCAAGCCGCCCATAGGGCATCAAAAATCGGTTTGGGAGCGGGATGGCCGCTGGCAAGTTCGACGGCGGCGTTAGCGTCGCAGGGACTATTTCTCCTCAGCAATGCTTGCCTGTTAACGTCCTTTAGTTTATAAGCAACCACAAGCGCGACCGGCAAGACCTCGGGAGGCTCTCATGCAGCGGCGCAGTTTCCTCACCTTCATGTGGATGGCACTGGGCGCCGGCGTCGCAACGCATTTGGCGGCTCAGGATGACAACAAGTGGGACAATTTCAAGATTGACCGCTCGCGCGGAATCCTGCGTGACGCCTACGACGCGGTAAAGAAGCACTACTACGATCCCAACTTTCACGGCGTCGGTCTGGAAGCCCGCTACCGCGAGTTCGATGAAAAAGTCCGCAACGCCGGGTCGCTGGGGCGCGCCTTCGGCATGGTCGCGGCATTTCTGGACGAGTTGAAGGATTCACACACATTCTTCCGGCCGCCGAGCCGCCCCTTTCGCCTGGATTACGGTTACCGCATCCAGATGTTTGGCGAGAACTGCTTCGTGACTCGTGTCCGGCCAGGAACGGACGCCGTGTCGAAAATTCATCCCGGCGACGAAATCATCCATTTCAACAACTTCGGCGTGAGCCGTCAAAACCTTTGGAAGGTGAATTACTTCTTCAATTCATTGTCACCCCAGGGCGCATCGTTGGTAGACATCCTAAATGCCGACGGAAAAGTAGATAAGTTGAAGATCGACGCCAAAATGGTGCAATTAAAGCGAGTGATGGACATTTCCCGCGGGTCGGACAGTGACGACATCTGGCAGCTCATCCGCCAGGAAGAAAACTGGGACCATTTTGTGCGCCAGCGTTTCCTCGAGAAAGACGGGGTAATGGCCTGGAAGATGCCGGAATTCGATCTCACGGACAGCGAAGTGGACCGCATGTTCGGCACGCTGCGCAAAAACAAGATCCTGATACTGGACCTGCGCGAGAATCACGGCGGCGCCGTCGCCACACTCAGCCGCATAGTGGGGAACATCTTCGACCATGATGTGAAGATTGCCGACCGCGTGGGCCGAAAAGAATCAAAACCCCAAATGGCTAAAACAAGGGGTGGGAACGTCTTCACCGGAAAGCTGATCGTATTGATTGACAGTGAATCGGCGTCGGCTTCGGAGTTGTTAGCACGATTGGTGCAGCTCGAACACCGTGGAACAGTGATCGGCGACCGCAGTGCAGGCGCGGTGATGGAGGCAAAGCATTATCGCTACGAGCAAGGCGCGGACGTGAAGTTCTTCTACAGCTTTTCCGTTACCGACGCCGACCTCATCATGACGGACGGAAAGAGCCTGGAACACGTGGGCGTGGTCCCAGACGAAAGATCCCTGCCAATGTCGCAGGACATTGCCAGCGGGGCCGATCCGGTATTGGCGCGTGCTTTCGAATTGGCCGGTGTCGCCATAACGCCCGCGGACGCAGGAAAACTTTTCCCCTTCGAATGGGAGCCATTCTGAACTGCTCCCGGGCCACCCGCGCGCCCGCCGGAATCTCTCAGGACTTCGCTTTCTTCGAAGGGTTCAACATTCCAGAACTGTTGAGGGCCACCCCTTGGCGAACCAGCGCCTTGAAGGCGGACTCGTCAACTTCTTCTCCTTCGTGGATGTCGATGGCGCGGCGTGTGTTTCCGTCGAGACTCGAGTTGAACAGACGGGCCGGATCCTTCAGAGACGCGCCCTTGGCGAAGGTAAGCTTCACGACTTTCTTGTAGGATTCGCCAGTGCAGATGATGCCGTCATGCGACCAAGTCGGAGTGCCCATCCACTTCCACTCCTCGACGACGTCCGGGTCTGCTGCCTTGATGAGCTTGCGCATTCTGCTGAGGGTTTCCCCGCGCCAGTCCTCGAGTTCGGCGATTCTTTTCGAGATGAGCTCCGATGCCGATCGGCCCTGGCTCGCACCCGACTTTTTCATCTTCTCATCCTATTTGAATTTGTTTTTGAATTTGCATTTGAATTTGCGGGCATGTCCGCCGTAGCCTCGGCGGAGGCGGATGCCCTGCGCTTCGCCCCCGCCGCAGGCGGGAAGGGCGGGTTGCCTTTGACGTTGCCATTTCCTGTGGTCAGGAGAAATTCAAAACCTCCCGCCCGTCACACGAATATGTGGGGAACGAACGTGCTGAGATTGTTCGTAATTGGCCCGGTCGATTCGCGAATGCCGATGCCCGCTGATTCCTGGTCAATGACCCAACTTCCGACGACGGAATAGTGTCCATCGGCTCTGAACACGGGCCCGATTCCCTGGAAGATGAATCCTTCTTCGCCGTACTCGCCTGCCGTAGCGACGTTGCCGACGCTCGAGTGGTATTCGATGTTCCACCCTTCCCGTGAAAGCTTCGGCTTCCTGACATACTCGGACAGATCATGCGGGCCGTCGAAATACGCGGGCAATAGGTTTGGATGCCCAGGATTGAGTTCCCAGAGGATGGGAAGAATTCCTTTGTTTGAGAAGAGCATTTTCCAGATCGGCTCAATCCAGTTCATTTCGCGATAGGTGGAGAGAAGGTGCGGGCCGAATTGTTCGTGAACCAGCCACTCCCACGGGTACAACTTGAAAACATCCGTCATCACGCTGTTGGACATGTCCACGAACCGGCGGCCGTTCCAGCCAATGTCACCAACAATGATTCCCGCGGTAGTGATGCCCGCTTCCTCGGCAGTATCACGCAGGTACGTTGCCGTCATGGTGTCCTCGCCCTGCGGATCGTTGATATGGGCGAAGTGAAGGCGTGTTCCCACCAGGTATTTTTTGAGCTCGCGCCATTTTTTGACCAGCCGTTCGTGAATGGAGTTGAATTGATCAGCGGACTTGAACAGTTCTTCCTTCCAGTACCACTGCGCAATGGAGGCCTCCAGCAGGGCCGTGGGCGTGTCCGCGTTGTATTCCAGTAGTTTTGGCGGATTCACGCCGTCATACGCCAGGTCCATCCTTCCATAGATGGCGGGAGGCTCTTCCTGCCAGGCCCACTTGATGAGGGGAACGACCGCAGTTGGAATTCCGAGTTGGTCGAAGCAGTTGTTGTCAATGACGTGCTGTCCCGCCTTGATGGAAAGGTCCTGGAGAGAGTTTGTAGCTGCTTCCAGCGTGTCCACTTCACGCGAGCTGAGTTCGTAGTACACCGACTCATTCCAATACACGCCGTCACCAGTGTGGTGATAAATCAGCCCGAGTTCTTCAACTTTTTTCTCCCATCGAGAGCGTGGTTTTGTAGCGATTCGCTTCATTCGCCCTCTCCGCCACCGTGGCCGGCAGCGGAGGAGCCAAATCCCCCGCGCGCTACCCCCACCCCATCAGCCCCAAAACTTGCGCCTTCTGGAGCGACACTAGAGCCTCCGCCGGGAACGGCTGCACCGTAGGCGACAGGGCGGGGGGAGTTCATGTAATACCAGTAGTAATACCAATTGGAATGGCCTGGGACATACCCGCCATGCCGATACATGTCTTCGCAGTTATGCGGGTCAATAGCGACGCCGTGAGGATCAACGCAATTGCGAGAAACGGGATGTTCGTCGGAACATCCCGCGAGGGCCGCGGCAATCAACGGGACCAGCCATAGTCTCTTGGTCATGCGCGCTCCACCTCAAGCCGTTCGGCGGCCGGCTGAGAATTTGGTGGTTGAGCTGAATCCGGCGGCTGGCTCGGCCTTTCGCATCCGCACTTCTCACAATTAACCACGCCGCGCCGCCGATTATACCACTCGGGTAATTCATCTTGTGCTGCTTTGTCTTGCTGGTGGTTTTGTCTTTGACTCAGTTTTTGAATTTGCATTTGAATTTGCCTTTGAATTTTCGGGCATGTCCGCCGTAGCCTCGGCGGAGGCGGATGCCCCAGTCTTCGCCCCACCGCAGGCGGGAAGGCTGGGTTGCCTTTGACGTTGCCTTTCGGCCCTGCCCGCCCTGTCTCCCGATATCAAAGGCTCAACAAAAATTCACAGTCGAGTACCATTGACCGCGACGCCAGATTCACAGACAGTAACTTGGGGGGATTCTCGGATGCGGTTGTCGAAATCAATCGTGCGGGGTCAATGGCAATCCTTCCCAAAATGGAACAGCAAAAAGGCGAACAAAAGGCCTGCCCGCCAGGTTTCTGGAGGGCTAATCGCGACACCTACTGATTCTGAATTTCCTGCAATTTACTCAAAACAAAGCCCATCCCAAAACCTAATCGCGACTCCAACCACATCATTCTGCTTCCTTCTTCATGTCCTCGAGGTTCACATCCCACACCAAACTCGATCCTTGCCCCTCTGCCTCCTTGCTTCCCTGCCTCTAGATTTCCTGCCTGCCAGATCTGTGGAGCGCTACTCGCAACATCCCGAAAGTAGAATTCCCGCCAAGTTTCGGAAAACAAATGGCTTAAATTTTTCTACTCGCAACACATTTGCGTTTTTGGCGTCCCGGGCGAATCTGCGGGAGGTAGGTTTGCAGACGCCGGCGCTGCCGCACGGTGCGGGAGTAAAAAGCAAAGGCCTCCTCGAAATCAAGGAGGCCTTCACAATTTCAAGTTCTGGCTTTGGTGAGCCAGCTGAGCCCGAGTTACGGCTTGGGTTGCGTCTGCCCGGGCTGCGCGGGCTTGGGCGCGGCCGGCTTGGGAGCGGTGGCCGGCTTGGTGGAGGCCGCGCCGCCCTTCACCGGATAATTCTGGTCGTACAGCCGGATGATGTCCTGAGTGATGTCAATCGTGTTGGCCGCGTAGATGACCGGCGTGTTTTGCGCGGAGGTGTCGAAAATGACGGCGTAGCCATTGTCCCGCGAGAATTTGTCGAGAACTTCCACCATTTTCCGCCCGATGCGGTCGACAATTTCACGCTGCGCTTCGTTGAAATCTTCCTGCGTCTCCGTCTGCTTGCGCTGGAGGAGGCGTCCCAGGCGGTCGTACTCCGCCGCGAGGCGGGCCTTTTCCTCGTCGCTGAGGGTGTTGGAGCCGGTGCGCACGCGAGCCTGCAAATCGTCAATTTGTTTGCGCAGATTATCGAGCTCGGTCTGACGAGGGGTGAATTGAGATTGCATCTCCGCGGCGGCCTGCTTGCCCTCGGAAGAACTGGTGATGGCCACCTGAACATTGATGACTCCGACTTTCGCCGGAGCGGCCGCGCCGGCCGATTGCGCCCGCAACGCGGGCGTAAACAACAGCGCCGCCAGGGCCGGAACTGCCATTCGCATCTTCATTCTGTCTCCTTGATCGGATATTCCGATAAGTGCAAATCGAGAATTATAGCCGCGCACTCAGAACGCGGTCAATTGTATTCAACGCCCCGTCTAGTGGGGCAGCGGGATCAGCAGAACCCGGTCGTTATTGGGGTCCGCCACGACGGCCAGATTCATGGCCAGGTCAATCCCCACGGAAAATTGTTGCACTTGCGAGACCTGGCCGGAATCGGGCAGGCCGACAATCGCACGTGTTCTTGGCGCGGGGCACTGCGTCCCCTGGCCAATCACCGGCGGGCAGGTGTATTCGATTACAGACATGGTATTGCTGCCCGCATTCACGGTGGCCAGCGTGCTGGTCTGGAAATTGTAATCGAGCGAGGTGGGATTGATGCCCACTTGCACCGTCGTGGCCAAAAACGTTGTTGGGTCGACCAGGGTGAGATTATTTCCGGAACTATTGGCGACCACAAAAAACTGATTCAGCGGGTCGAAAATCACGCCCGTAGGAAGTTGGATGCCGCTGGTCACGCGGTTGGCTGTAAAGGAAGAAACCACATTGACCAGCAGGACGGAACTGCTCTGCGACAACGTGGCCACCGCCGCGAAATTAAAATCCGGATTGGGATCAATGGCAATTGCTCCGGGATTCTGGTCCACGCTGACAGTGCCGGGCGCAGGGGGCGGATTGTTCTGGAAATTAAAAGTGTGAATAGTGCTGGAAATCCCTGCTGTGATAGTGGCGGCGATTATATCGGGATCAATAGCCACGCCCACGGGGCCCCGACAGGCGCCGCAGGAAACAGTGGTTCCTGGCGTGTTGCCGGTGACGTCCACGACGGTGAAATCATCGCTGCCATTGTTGGCCACGATGGCCTGGCCGGTACGGGGAAGAACAGCAACGCCTTCCGGCGAAGTACCCACGGTGGTGGCGCTGGAGAGGGCGGGCGTGAGGAGCGAGCCAGTGGTCAAGTCAATGAGGCCGACAGAGCCGTTGCCGTTGTTGGTGACGACGGCGAGGTCACGGTCATTGTCCACCGCGACGCCGAAAGGAGCGCTTCCTGCAGGCCCGGTGGGCACCGGCTTGATGACCGTCAGGTCCGTGGCGTTCGACAGTTGCCCCGGATTTTGCACCGTGACGATGAAGCGGTGCGCCTGGCCGAGCATGGCCGGGAGAACAGCGGCCACGAGCTGGTGAGGAGTATTGCTCAGAACGCTCAGCTGCGTTCCATCGAGCAACACCTGGGAACCGGCCACGAAGCCCGTGCCATTGATCGTCAAACGCAGTGCGCTGGCGGTCTGCGCGAAGGTGATCGCCGGACTGGCTTCAATGATCTGCGGAGTGCGGATGTTTCCCCCGAGCGACAGGACGGCCACCTGATTGTCACCCTGATTCACGATCAGGGCGTTGTTTGTCGCGTGGTCTATGGCCACGGCTACAGGGGATGTGCCCACACCGATGTCCTGGTGGAGGACGATGCCGCTGGAAAGATCGGCTACCGTCGCAGAATTGCCCGCAAAATTCGCAACCACGCCGAGATTGTCAAGGGAGTTCACCGCGGCGGCGACGAAACCAGCTTCATTAAACGGCAGCCCATTGTTGGTGAACGTAACTGCGTTCACCGACTGGTCCAGCAGGCTGAACGTCGTAAGCGTTGTGCGCAAAGGGTCGGCGAGAAGAACCTGGTGAGTTTCCGTGTTGATGCCCACCCCTTGCACACTGGTAGTGATAATCAGACTCCCGATCGCCCGCGGCGCCCGTCCCCCATCGCCGGCGGCGGGATTGCGGCCAAGATCCACTATGTCCACCGATCCTCCACCGCCAGGACTGACGACTGCCCAGTTCAAGCGCGGATCCACGGCGATGGCCGGACTTGCGCCGACACTGAAAAATGGCGGCAAGCTGCCACCGATGGTCGTCAGTACGCACGGGGGCGTAGTGCAAGCGGGCTTCAGATTGGGGTTGGGCGTGACCAGGTCAATCACTGTCGCAAGGTTGGTGGATGCATTGACGACCAGCGCGCGGTGCGAAAGCGGGTTAACGCCGACGGTGATCGGTTGCGATCCGGAAGGAGTGAAGGGCGTCAGGTCGATCGTTTGCGCCAGGGTCCGTGTGACCAGGTCAATCACGGCCAGAGAATTGTCGCCATTGTTCACTACGAGTGCCAAATCGTGGGGCAATTGTGTGTCAGCCATGTCGTCAATGGCCACTCCCGTCGGCGCATTCGTGCCGCCGTTGATGACGTTGAGCCCAATCGTTTTGACCACCGTGTTTGTCCCCAGATCGATCAGCGACACGTTTCCGCTGCCGCTATTGGCAACCACTGCCAAGTGCAACGCGTTATCAACGGCAATGGCGGACGGGGCCGTCCCAACATTAATTCTCGATCCCGGCGCCGAGGGAACGGTCGTCGACCGCACAGCAAGGTTGATTGCCGAGGGAGCCGCGACACCCGCGTTTTGCACCAAGACGGGATACAGGCCGGGGTCAGTTGCGCCGGCAAACGACACGCCCACGGACAGGTGGCGACTGTCAACGAATGTGGCGCCAGCAGCCTGGCCATTGAATGTCGCCGTGGTAGACCCCGGCGAGTAGTAGCCGCCGGTCAAATTCACGGTCGTGTTGGCAACATTTTGCGGGACGCCGTCGGGATTCGCGGAAATGACCGCGGGGCGAACCGGCGTCAATTGCAGCGCCGGAGCGCCATTGGGTGGATTGATATTCCCGTTCTGCTGCCTCACCCGGATGGACAAGCTCAGCCCACTGCTCCCGGACAACAGGGATCCTGGAATGGTGGCACGAAGGGTAGTCGCATTGATAAAGGTGGTCGGCACCGGGACAAGGTTCGCTCCCACGACCACGGTGCTGGTGATGAAGAATCCCGTTCCGATTACATAGACGCCCTGCTGCACGGAACCCCGACCAGTAGTGGAGGGATCAATGCTTGTGACCGTTGGGACCACGGCAGCTTGCACGTTGATTGTGGCTTGCGCGAAGGGCGATCCAGCTGTCGGCGAGGTGGCGCGAACACTCACAGATCCGCCGGGCGGGACTCCTACAGGTGCGATATAAGTTCCATCGGGCAGTCCGCTACACGGGTTCGGTATCAGTGGCGGTTGGGGACCGGGACAGATGACGCCGATTTTGCCATTGCCGGTGCCATCGCCACCAACGATCGGCGGACTATTTCCATTCTGCACTGTCCAGGTGACGGCTTTGTTTTGCGTTCCGGTGACCGTCAATTGCAGGAAAATTTGATCCAGCGTCTCTATCGTTGCCGCAGCAGGTTTGAGAGTAAGGACCACGGCCGAAACGATCTGAACATTCTGCGCGCCCGCGGCAGTGGCCAGAATGCAACTGACAGCCAGAACCTGAAAATTGCTTTGTGTAGGAATGGTAGCGGGGGCGGTGTACAAGCCGGTACTGGTGATAGTTCCAAAGCCGACCAGTGGACTGGAAACTGTCGGGATGGTGCATCCCGCCGGGCCCACCCCCTGCGTGCAATTCGTCGGCTGCTGATTGGATTTGGCTGTGGGAAGACATATTTGCCAGAACACCGTGGAGGTTGTTGAGCCGGTGACGTTGGCAAGGAACTGCACCTGATTTGTCAAGTTCACTGTCACGGTCGAACCCGCAGGGACCGACACGGTGCTGACTGTAATGCCCACGGGCGTGGAATTCCCACCGCAGGCCGCCACCCAGACGGCCAGGAGGGCAACAGCGCCCAATCTCCACAGTCTCATGCTCATTCCTCCCGGCCGAACCGCGGCCGCCAATCCGCCGCTCCCGCGGAGCGTGCGGTCAATTTCTCTCCAAACAGCGCCGGTCCTGTTCATCAGAACGTCCGGCCGACAGTGAAACGGAACGTATGCTTTGGTTCAATCAATCCAGATGGATATCGCTGCACCGCCCGCTGCAGGAACGTATTCAATTGTGGCACGATCTGCGTCTGGTAAATCTCCTGAGTCAGCGACGCTTTTTGCGCGTCGGATAGGAAGAATCCGCCGCCGCAGGTAAAATCTACGGGAATCGTCTTGCCGGCGGTGGAGCAGGCATTCGTCGGTCCGGTAATCGTGTTGGCCTGGCGCAGGAAATTGTACGCATAATAGAACCGAAACGGCGCGTTGACGATAGGCAGCTGAACCACCAGTTCCGCTCCCGTGGAGGTGTGCGGCGTAAAGTTATTCGCCAGCACCGGCAAGTTGCTGGAGATCTTCAGGCTCGGGAAATCAGGATTGGGATACTGCTGCTGCAGCGGCGCCAGGGCCGTGGGATCCAGATTCAATTGCGATTTCCGGATTAGGCCGTTGATGCCCAGGTCGTTGAACAATGCCACGCTCACCGGCCCGGCGATCGGAATGCGGTAGTCCACATTGGCGACCAGCTGGAAATCACCGCCGGGACGATTGGCGAAGAAGGTGACCGTATTGACTGGAATCGACACGGCCGTGGGTAGACCATTGGATCCGATAATTCGGGGGTCCAGATAGGTGATGTTCTGAACCGCCACGTTCGGAACCGGAACGTACGGCGAGATGGTGTAAAAATCGAACCCGCGAATGTCGTTTTCGCCGCCCAGGTAGAAACGGTTGAATGGCGGCACATCCTTGCCTCCATAGCCGGAAATCATGCTGGTCAGCAGGCGCATGCCAATCACGTTGCGTTTCTTGTAGTGCGGCCGGAAATATTCCGCGGTGAAGGTGTTGCTGAAGGTATTCACATTCCCTTGCAGCGGCCCGCCCTCGAGGCTGAACCCGTAAAAATAGCTCTTACCATGGGTCGGGTTTTGAGGATTGTCGATCGTGTTGTAGGTGATCGTCGGCGAGATCTTGCTCGAGCGGATGCCCTTGAGCGCCGACGGACCGGCCAGGCTGCGGAATTGTACCAGTTGAAACAGTAGACTGGCCGATTGGCTGAACGCGGTAATGTCCGTAGTGGTGAAGCCATAGGTGACGCCCACGCGTGTCCACGAGAACCTGCGCAGCGGGTAGCTGGCGAAGATGGTGAACCCTTCAGAATCGGTGGCGTAGTTTTGCTGCAAGGCAGGATTAAGCGCCACCTGCTGGCCGACAAGTATGCCTGTCTCACGAGCCTGGTTGTAATTGAACCGGTTCTTGAAAACGGTAAACCCGCTTGCGATGGGCCGGTCAAACAAGTAAGGTTCCGTGAAGCCGAACAGAATGTTCTTCTGCCGGTCACCGACTTCCGCCGAAAAAGTCAGCGTTTCGCCGAGACCAAGGAA
>Ga0210410_10003910_pt1 | contig 13163 bp, 13 predicted proteins | sample IncBWC4MmetaG_FD_161058 | JGI IMG/M metagenome (GOLD analysis project Ga0210410, IMG submission 161058) | Forest soil microbial communities from Barre Woods Harvard Forest LTER site, Petersham, Massachusetts, United States - Inc-BW-C-4-M | ecosystem: Environmental > Terrestrial > Soil >... | reverse complement strand
CGATCTACCTGGTGCGCGACATCCACCGTTCCGGCATTACGCTCGTGATCGTCGAGCACATCATGGAAGTCATCATGTCCTTGGCGAGCCGGGTGATGGTGTTCCATCAGGGTCGCGAGATCGCGCGCGGCAGCCCGCGCGAGGTCACCGGCAACCCCGCCGTGATCGAGGCCTATCTCGGCAAGCGCGCGGCCAAGGCTGCCGCCGGCCATACCCCGGTCGAGCTGATGGGCGGTCCCGTGACATGACCGGCCCGCTGCTCAAGATCGAGCATCTCGAAGTGCGCTACGGCGACCTGATCGGTGTATCCGACGTGTCGCTCGAAGTGCCCGAGGGCAGCGTGGTGGCGCTGCTCGGCTCCAATGGCGGCGGCAAGACCACGACGCTGAACGCGATCGCCGGCCTGATCCCGGTGCATTCCGGATCGATCAAGTTTGGCGGCGAGACCATCGCCGGCCAGAACGCATTTGCGATCGTGCGCAAGGGGCTCGCGCTGTCGCCGGAAGGCTGGCGGCTGTTCGTGCAGCAGAGCGTCGAGAACAACCTGCGGCTTGGCGCCACGCCGCTGCACGACAAGGCGCGCACCGCGCTGCTGCTCGAGCGCGTCTACGGGATCTTTCCAAAGCTCGCCGAGCGGCGCAGCCAGCGCGCCGGCACCATGTCCGGCGGCGAACGGCAGATGCTGGCGGTCGGCCGCGCGCTGATGAGCGATCCGAAGCTGTTGATGCTGGACGAGCCGTCGCTGGGTCTGGCGCCGGCCGTGGTCGAGTCGATGTACGAGACGTTCGGGCGGCTGCACAAGGAAGGGTTGACGATCCTGCTGGCCGAGCAGTCCATCGAGCTCGCGCTGGAAGTTTCCGATTTCGCGACCGTGCTGCAGGTCGGCAGAAGCGTGTTGTCCGGCACCGCCGCCGATCTCGCCAACGATCCCCAGGTGCAGAAGGTCTATCTCGGCATCGCCTGAGCGAGGTAGGATCTGCCATCATTCCGGGACGACGCGAAGCATCGAACTACGATGTGCAATTGCACATCTGAGGTTCGCGCTTTGCGCGCCCCGGAATGACGAAGGATTACTTGATCTTGTCGTAGGCGGCGGCGAAATCGGCCAGCGGGATGGGGATGGTGGCGGTTTCCTTGGCGAGATTCTGAAACGACACCTTCAGCTGCTTGCCGGATTTCAACGCCGCCAGAAACTCCGGCGCGATCGGCGTGCTGGCGAAGCAGCCCCGGTTTTCGCAGGTCTGGATCTGCAGGTCGACAACCTTGCCGTCATCGACCTGAAGCTTGGCGCCGGCCGGCAGATTGAGCCCGAGCGGCAGCTGGACCAGCGCGACCGGCGTGTGGGTGTCGCTGGGTACGCGAATGTTGACCAACACGATCAGCTGCCCGGTCTTGCTCAGTACCGCCGTCTGTTCTATCGCGCATTCGAGCGGCGCATCGCGGCTTGCGCTGCTGCAGCGCGCGGCCCAGCCGGGCGGGGTTGCGGCATTGGCAGGCGGGGCCGCCTCGGCTTGAGGCGCAGCTGCGGGCACCGTCTGCGCCGCGCGCGGCGCAGCCTTTGACCTGGGTGCCTGTTGGGCGTGGCTGAACCCGGTCGGCGCGACGGAGACGAGCGCGACCAGGATCGCAAGCTTGATGGATTTTTTCATTGAACCGGCTCCGCGACAATCCGGTTCGGATGTGCCGGCGTGCCGCGACTAAAGTCAAGTCACTCGGCGGCCTGCTTGATCGAGCCTCGCTCGCGCTCCGGGTGTTCCTGGTCGGCACCGTCCGACCGTCCCCAGCCGGAGAACCAGTTCGAGAGGTTGTCGAGATAGAGGTAGATCACCGGCGTCGTGAACAACGTAAGCGCCTGGCTGACGATCAGGCCGCCAACCATCGCGTAGCCGAGCGGCTGGCGGATTTCCGATCCGGTGCCGGTGCCCAGCATCAGCGGCACGCCGCCGAGCATCGCCGCCATCGTCGTCATCATGATCGGACGGAACCGCAGCACGGCGGCCTTTCGGATCGATTGCTCCGGCGACATATGCTCGTCGCGTTCGGCCGCGATCGCAAAATCGACCATCATGATGCCGTTCTTCTTGACGATGCCGATCAGGAGAATGATGCCGATCAGCGCGATCAGGCTGAAATCGTAGCCGAACGCCATCAGGATCGCGAGCGCGCCGACGCCGGCCGAGGGAAGCGTCGACAGAATCGTGATCGGGTGAATGTAGCTTTCGTAGAGGATGCCGAGGATCAGATAGACCACGACCAGCGCGGCCATGATCAAGAGCGGCACGGTGCCGAGCGATTGCTGGAACGCCTGCGCGGTGCCCTGGAAGCTCGAGTTGAGTGTCGCCGGTGCGCCGAGTTCAACCATCGACCTCTGCACGGCTTCGGTCGCCTGGCCGAGCGCCACGCCCTGCGCCAGGTTGAAGCTGATCGTGATCGCCGGGAACTGGCCCTGGTGGCTGATCGAGAGCGGCCGGACCGGGACGCTGGTCCAGCTCGCGAAGGTCGACAGCGGCACCTCGTCGCCAGTGGTCGGTGACTTGACGTAGATCTTGTTGAGCGTGTCGAGGTTGCCCTGCATCTCGGGCAGGATCTCCAGGATCACGTGGTAGCTGTTGAGCTGGGTGAAATACTGGGTGACCTGACGCTGGCCGAACGCGTCGTACAACGTGTCGTCGATCAGTTGCGGCTGGATGCCGTAGCGCGAGGCGGTGTCGCGGTTGATCTTCAGCTCGAGCGTGGTGCCCTGGGTCTGCTGGTCGGTCGCGACGTCGCGCAGCTCCGGCAAGGTCTGCATCTTGGCCAGGATCTTCGGCGCCCATTCGTTCAGCTCGCCGAGATTGGCATCCTGCAGCGTGTATTCGAACTGGGTGCGGGTCGGACGGCCGCCGAGCCGCACGTCCTGCGCCGCCTGCATATAGAGGCGGGCGCCCTCGAGCTTTTCGGTCTTGGGGCGCAGCCGGGCGATGATCTGCTGGGCGGAGGCGGAGCGCTGGTCGCGCGGTTTCAGCGTGATGAACATGTTGCCGTTGTTGCCGGCCCTGCCACTGCCGCCAATCGCCATCGCCACACTGGCGACGTCGGGGTCCTCCTGCACGATCTGGACAAGCGCCTCCATCCGATCCCGCATCGCGGCAAAGGAAATGTCCTGCGAAGCCTCGGCGGTAGCGGTGATCAGGCCGTTATCCTGCTGCGGGAAGAATCCCTTGGGGATGACCATGAAAAGGTAGACCGACAGTCCCAGCGTCGCGAAGAAGATGAGCAGCGTTGTCAACTTCCAGCGCATCGCCGCGTCGAGGCCGCGCTCATAGGCACGCAGCATCCCGTCGAATGCGCGCTCGCTCCACTGGTAAAACTTGCCGTGTTTGGTTTCCCCGTGCGCGCGCAGGAAGCGGGAGGCCATCATCGGCGTCAGCGTCAGCGACACCACCATCGACACGAAGATCGTCATCGCCAGCGTCACCGCGAATTCGCGGAACAGCCGGCCGATGATGCCGCCCATCAGCAATAGCGGGATCAGCACGGCGACCAGCGAAACGCTGATCGACACGATCGTGAACCCGATTTCGCTTGCGCCCTTGAACGCGGCGGCGAGCGGCTTTTCGCCTTCCTCGATATAGCGCGTGATGTTTTCCAGCATCACGATGGCGTCGTCGACCACGAAACCGACGGCAATCGTCAGGGCCATCAGCGACAGGTTATCGAGGGTGTAGCCGAACACCCACATCAGCGCGCAGGCGCCGAGCAAAGCGAGTGGCACGGTCACGGTCGGAATTACCGTGGCCCAGAAACTGCGAAGGAAGACGAAGATGACCATGACGACCAGTGCAATGGTCAGCAACAGCGTGAACTGGACGTCCGCGACGGCGGCGCGAATGGTCTGGGTGCGATCGCTGATGACCTCGATCTTGATCGCCGGCGGGATCGCGGCCACCAGCCGCGGCAGCAGCGACTTGATCTTGTCCACGGTGTCGATGACGTTGGCGCCGGGCTGCTTGAACACCACCAGGAAAACGCCGCGCTTGCCGTTGGCCCACGCCGCCTGCTTGGCGTCTTCCGGCCCGGTGATGGCCTGGCCGATATCGCGAACCCGCAACGGACCGCCGTTGCGGTAGGCGATGATGACGTCGTTCCAGTCCTTCGAATCCAGCAACTGGTCGTTGGCGTAGATCGTGTAGGCGCGGGTCGGGCCGTCGATGTTGCCTTTGGGGCTATCGACTGTCGTGATCGCGATCTGGTTGCGGACATCCTCCAGCGACAGGCCCTTGGCCACCAATTTCGCCGGATCGACCTGGACGCGGATCGACGGCTTCTGCTGACCGCCGATGATGACCTGCGCCACGCCGGAGATCTGGCTGATCTGCTGGGCGAGCTGGGCGTCGACGGCGTCGCTGACGGTGGTGAGCGGCAAGGTCTCGGAAGTCGCCGACAGCAACAGGATCGGCGAATCCGCCGGGTTGACCTTGCGGTAGGTCGGCGGCGAGGGGAGATTTTTCGGCAGCTGGCCGCTGGCGGCGTTGATGGCGCCCTGCACGTCATTGGCGGCGCCGTCGATGCTGCGGTTGAGGTCGAACTGGATGGTGACGGCCGCCGTTCCCAGATAGCTCGTCGAGGTCATCTGGGCGATGCCTGGAATCTGCGCGAACTGCCGTTCCAGCGGCTGCGCCACCGAGGTGGCCATGGTTTCGGGGCTCGCGCCCGGCAACGTCGCGGTGACCTGGATGGTGGGGAAGTCCACCTGCGGCAGCGGCGCAACCGGCAGCAGCGGGTAGGCGACGAGGCCGACGAAGAGAATGCCGGCCATCATCAGCGAGGTGCCGATGGGATAGCGAATAAAGGGTGCGGAAATGCCCTCGCTCATTCCTGCGTGACCTTGGGTTGCGCGGGGTCCGAACTCGCCACCGCGGTGCTGACCAGGGTGCCGGCCTGCACCTTGTATTGGCCCCCGGTGATCACCTGCTGCCCCGGTGACAGGCCCTCATCGACCACCGACCGCCCGTCGATCGATTGGCTGACCTTGACCTTGCGCAGCTCGGCCTTGCTTTCCTGATTGACCACATAGGCATACAGCCCGTCATTACCGTGCTGGATCGCGTCGTCAGGCACTACCGTGGCATCCTTCAGCGTCTTCACCAAAAGGCGCGTCGAAACCGACTGACCCGGCCACAAGGCGTGGTTCTTGTTGTCGAACACCGCCTTGAGACGAATAGTCCCGCTGGAGGTGTCGACCTGATTGTTGATCACCGCCAGTGTTCCCTCCGCAAGCGGTTTCTTGCCATCGGTCGTGATCGCGATGACCTTCAGCGGTTGTGCCGATTGCGCCTCGTTTATATAGGGTAATTGCTCTTCGGGCGCGGTGAAAATGACCGCAATCGGCTCGATTTGTGCGATCGAAACGATACCGGTCTGGGTAGACGCATTGACGATGTTGCCGACGTCGACCTGCCGCAGGCTGGCAACGCCGGTGATTGGCGACTTGACCTGGGTATAATCGAGCTGGGTCTGGGCGTTGAAGATGGCGGCATCGTCGGCGGCGATCTGCGCGGTCAATTGTGCAACGGTGGAGCGCTGGGTATCGGTCTGCTGCCGGGTCGCGAATTCGCCGAGCCTGGTGAAGCGCTGCAGATCGAGATTGGCGTTGGCCAGATTGGCCTCATCCTGGGCCTTCTTGGCCTTGGCCTGATCGAGCGCCGCCTGGAAAGGCCGCGGATCGATTTCAGCAAGCAGATCGCCCTGGCTGACCATCTGGCCTTCCTTGAAGGCTATTTTGTCGATTTGACCGTCGACGCGGGTGCGCACCAGGACCGTGTTGAAACCCTGAACTGAGCCGAGTCCGGTGAGATAGACCGGAAAATCGGCCTTCTCGACGGGGGCAGCGGTAACCCGAACGGCATTCCGCGTCGCCTTTTGCGCGTTGATAGCCGCCGCGGCTTGCTTCTCGGCGTAAAAGCGCTGCCAGCCGTAATAGCCCGCCGCCGCGACCACGGCGATCAGAATAATCCAACGGAGGGTCTTGGCCATGTCAGCTCACGGGTTGCAAAAAAATAACCAAAGGGTCTTCCAATCCGTTCCCCGGGGCAGCAGATATAGTATGCGTGCACTTAATGTGTAAACACACTATCACTTGAGAAACCTAAACAATTGGAAAGCTTTGGGACGGAAAGATACAGATGTCTCTCGATCTCAAACGCCAGCTGGTTGCGCAACTTGTCGAGAGCTCGCGCCTGTTGCGCAACTTTATCGACCATCGCGCCAAGGGCCGCGGCACCACGCGCGCGCAGTGGATCGTGCTGTTCCGATTGCGGCAGCAGGAAGGATTGTCCCAGGTCGATCTCGCCGACATTCTCGAACTGCAGCCGATCTCGCTGGTCCGTCTTCTTGACCGTCTGGTCGAGCACGGTCTGCTTGAGCGCCGGCACGATCCCAAGGACCGCCGCGCCAACCGGCTGTTCCTCACGGCGAGCGGCCGCCAACTGGTCGACGATCTCGACAGTCTGCGCGATTCCATTGCAGCCGACGTGCTGCAGGACATCCCGACCGCCGCGATCGAAACCAGTCTTGCAACGCTCCGAGACATCAAGGAGCGGATCAAGGGTCTTGCCGAGCCGCCGGGCCATGTAGCGGCGAAATAGTTCCAATACCGAATTGAATTGCCATGCTCGCCGCGTGACCCTCAAACGGTCAAATTGGACGTACAATCCTGCTCTTCATGTCGAATGGACCCAGGATACCTCCCTAGGCGCGATCCCCGACTTGTCATACTATGACCAAGTGGGTGCCCGGACCGAGTTCCGGATACTCCGATCAAGGCGCATGCCGACATGAAATGGTTGCGGTCAAACATCAGGATCGGATCGAAGCTTGCGCTGTTCGCGCTGGCGATCCAGTTCGTGCTGTCGTTCGGACATTTCCACGGCAGCGTGCTCGCGCCGGCGGATGCGGGACAGCCGGGGCTCCATGCCGCCGCTCATCTTGCGGCCTCGCCTGTGGCTATCCGGTTGAAGACCCCCGATCATGGGCCTGCCGGCCAGCCAGCCGATGACTGCGCGATCTGTGCGGTTGCGGCATTGGCCAATGCCATGGTGGTTGCAACACCGCCTTATCTGCTGGCGCCTCAGGTTGCGGCATTTCGATATTTGATCATCGACTCCGCGTTCACCGAATTGGACGCCGCTCGCGTCGCGTTTCAGCCCCGCGCGCCGCCCATCGGCTGACATCGATGGCTGGCGGGGCTTGCGCCCCTTTCGGCCGCGCCGTGGTCGCTTCCGGCATCCCGCAAGGGCTTGGCCGGATGCGATCGTCACAACCCGATCCGGTACTGGACCGACCCATGAATAAAAGACCTTTTCGAGCGACCATTGCTGTGATGTCGGCGCTGGCGATACTTTCGCTGGCCTCGCCATCATCGGCGCAACAGGCTGCGGCGCCCGCGGCTCAGCAGGTCCCGGCCCAGCCGCCGTCGGCCGTCGCAGCGTCGCCCGCGGCCTCCGATGCAACCGCCGCCGCCGCCGATGCCGGCAGCAGGCCGCTCAAATCGGTCACGGCCGGGCTGCGCGAACTGTCGCCCTGGTCGATGTTCCTGACGGCGGACATCCTGGTCAAGGCGGTCATGATCGGGCTGGCCTTCGCTTCGCTGGTGACGTGGACGATCTTCATCGCCAAGATCATCGAGCTGGCGCTGGTTCAGCGCAGGCTTCGCGCGGCACTTGGCAAGATCGCCGATGCGAGGTCGCTTGCCGAAGCGCAGTTCGCGCTTGGCGCCAAGGACAGCGTGCTGTCGTCATTGCTGGCTGCCGCCATGCGCGAGGCGAGGCTGTCGGCAGGCATTTCCAGCGACGCCGGCATCAAGGAACGCGCGGCATCGAGCTTTGCCGAGATCGTGCGCGCCGAGGCGCGCCGGATCCGGCTCGGCATGGGATTGCTGGCGACCATCGGCGCGACCTCGCCCTTCGTCGGCCTGTTCGGCACGGTGTGGGGCATCATGAACAGCTTTATCGGCATCTCGAAATCGCAGACCACCAATCTCGCGGTGGTGGCGCCCGGCATCGCCGAGGCGCTGCTCGCCACCGCGTTCGGGCTCGCGGCTGCGATTCCGGCCGTGATCATCTACAACCACTTCTCGCGGGTGACGAAGAGTTACCTCGAACTGGTCGGCCGGTCATCGGGCGCGGCGGCGCGGCTGTTGTCGCGCGATCTCGACCGCACCCATGTCAGCGGACGCCTGCAACCGCGCGCGGCGGAGTAGCTCATGGGCGCCTCGCTGATCGACACAGATCTCGACGACGACAACGATTTCGCGGAAACCCATGAGATCAACGTCACGCCGTTCATCGACGTCATCCTGGTGCTGCTGATCATCTTCATGGTGGCGGCGCCGCTGTCGACCGTCGACCTGCCGGTCGACTTGCCGTCGTCGACCGCAACCCCGACCAAGAAGCCGGACAAGCCGACCTATGTCACCATCAAGCCCGATCTGGCGGTGGCGATCGGCGAAAATCCGGTCAAGCGCGTCGATCTGGTTCGCGCGCTCGATGCGATGGCGGATTCCAGCAAGGACCGCTTTATCTTCCTGCGCGCCGACCGCGCGGTGCCGTATGGCGAACTGATGGACGTGCTGGAAATCCTGCGCGCCGGCGGCTACGCGAAAATCAAGCTGGTGGCGCTGGAGGGCGTTCCAGACACCGCGGCATCCGGGCAACCCAAACCTTGAGCGGAAAATCGATCACGATGTCCGAGCTCGACCTGGAACAAAAATCGCCGCGCCGGCTGTGGATTTTCGCTGGCATGGCCGCGCTTGCGCTGCACTTCGGCGGCGCCGCGCTGGCGGTTGCGCATCTGCGCACCGTCGATGACGATGAGGCCCTCGGCGCTCCGGCGATCGAGATCGGACTGGAGCTGGCATCGCCGCAGGTCCCTGCCACCGATCTGCCGCCGGGGCCGGATACCGAGGCCTCGATGGCTTCTCCCGCGATTGCCGAGCAGAGGGCCGAACTGAAAGAAACGGAGCTGCCGAAGGATACCCCGACCGCATCAGAAGATCCGGATCGTGTGGTGACGCCAACCGACTCGAACAAGCCCAAGGAAGAGGACGCAAAGGTCGCCGCCGTGCAGGCCACTGCCTCGCAGGAATCGGCAGCCGTCGAGGCGACGGCGACCCCGAGCGTCGAGGAGGCGCCGACTGGCCGTTCGGTGGCGCCGGAGCAGGGCGTCGGAAAGGCGCTGCAACGCCTGAAGGCGTCGTGGGTCGCGCAGCTCGGCGCGCATTTCGACAAGCACAAGCGCAATCCGCCGCTGCAGAAGTTCAGGAACGCCACGGTGTTGCTCGACGTGACGTTCGATCGTCTGGGTCATGTCGTCGCAAGCAGCATCGCACAGAGTTCCGGCAATGCCGCCTATGACCAGGCCGCGCTCGACATGCTGCACCGGTCCGATCCGGTGCCACAGCCCCCGCCGCTGGTCGCCGACCAGGGGTTGCATTTCACCCTGCCGGTGAATTTCCGGGTCAAGGGCTGAAGCATAATCCCGCTCACCGCCAGAGATACCTGATCCCGACATAGACGACGACGAGGCAGGCAAAGATCAGCGCCACCGGAAGCCGGGGTTTGGCCTCCAGACCGCCCACGGCTTTCGGTCGCGGCGCCGGCGGGCGTTTGAAGGCGGTGACGTTGTTGGTCGCCTGAACCTTCGAATGGGCGGGGAGATCGGGCGGCGTGCCGGCCCCGCCCATTTCCACGTAATAGGCCTGGTACATCCGGTGGATGGTGGCCTCGGTAGCCTCACCTTCAGGCATCTGCCTGAGCAGCGCCCGGTAGCTCTCGAGGAAGGTTTGGGCTTCCGGGGGCAGGGCGGAGGCGCCATTCAGCTTGGCCATCATCTTCCAGGTCGCAAAATCGGCTCTCGCCCTGGTGTCGGCCCGTCGCGCGATCAGCATGTCGGCAGCTTTGATGGCCATGCCCTTAAGCCTTTTCGGCATCTTCTTTCTAAATCGGACTACGCGTTACCGGTTACCACGAGAACCAACTGGATCACAAAGCCGGTCGATTTCCGCAGTATCGCGGAAATAACATCAAGATTTAGACCGAGTTGCGCGCCGGCCAAGGGGAGAATGATCAGAAACCCGATCAGGATCAGCATGCCATAGGGCTCCAGCCGGGCAAGCGGCACCGCCAGCGCCCGCGGCAGCAACCCGACCGCGACCCGGCCGCCGTCCAGCGGAGGGATCGGCAGCATGTTGAAGATCGCCAGTATGACATTGATGACAAGCGCATTTTTGAGGTTGTCGACAACCCATTGCGCGGCGTTTTCGGGCAGGTAGCCGAGGATATGGAACGCCAGCGCCGCGACCAGGGCCAGCGCGATATTGGTGGCCGGTCCGGCCAGCGCCACCCAGACCATGTCGACCCTCGGATTGCGGAGGGCGCCAAAATTCACCGGTACCGGCTTGGCATAGCCGAACAGGAACGGCGAGTGCGACACCAGCAGGATCGCCGGCATGATCAGGGTGCCGAACGGATCGATATGTTTGAGGGGATTGAAACTGACGCGCCCCTGTTCAAACGCGGTGTTGTCGCCGAGGCGGTGCGCGACATAGCCGTGGGCGGCCTCGTGAAAGGTGATGGCGATGACGAGCGGTAATACCCAGACCGATACGTCGTAGAGGGTGATATTCACGGATGTCCTGACCGGTTCGGCGGATGTGCGTGACCCATGTAGGCATGAACGATCGGCGCGAACAGGGGATGCAAATTCCTAATACGTCGCCCGCCCGCCCGATATGTCGAACACCGCGCCGGTGGAAAACGCGCAATCCTCCGAGGCCAGCCATGCCACCATTGCCGCCAGCTCTTCCACCAGCACAAAACGTCCCTTTGGAATCTTCGACAGCATGAAGTCGATGTGGGCTTGCGTCATCTGGTCGAAGATTGCGGTTTTGGCGGCGGCCGGCGTCACCGCGTTGACGAGGATGTCGTGTTGCGCCAGCTCCTTGCCGAGCGATTTTGTCAGCGCGATCAGGCCGGCCTTCGAGGCCGAGTAGTGCGCCGCGTTGGGATTGCCCTCCTTGCCGGCGATGGACGCAATATTGACGATGCGGCCGTATCCCTGGCCGATCATGACAGGCGCAATCGCCTTGCAGCAGATGAAGGGACCGTCGAGATTGATGCGCAATACCTTGCGCCATTCCTCGAGGTCGGTTTCCCACACCGTCTTGTTGATGCCGGCGATGCCGGCATTGTTGACGAGGATGTCGATCTTGCCGAACGCCTTCAGCGTCGCATCGCGCGTCGCCTCGACCGCGGCTAGGTCCGACACGTCGACCTTGAAGGCGGAGACGGCATTGCCGATTTCTTTTGCGGTCTTCTCGGCGAACGGCTGATCGTGATCCCAGATCGCGACTTTCGCCCCGGAAGCTACAAAGCGTTCGGTGATGGCGCGCCCAAACCCCTGCGCGCCGCCGGTGACCACAGCGCAGCGGCCGTTCAGATCGATCTTGTTCATGGGAAGTCCTTTCGCTGATTGATCCTCATGGTGAGGAGCCCGCCGTAGCCCGGAGGGCGAAGGCGCGGCGTCTCGAACCATGAGGCCCGTGGCCCATCCTTCGAGACGCGGCCAAGAGGCCGCTCCTCAGGATGAGGAGTCTTTGACGTCGCGCCTACAGCGTCCAGCCGCCGTCGATGATGTGCGCGACGCCTGTCGTGAACGCGCTCTCGTCGCTGGCGAGATAGACCGCGAGCGAGGCGATTTCGTCGGCGGTGCCGAGCCGTCCCATCGGCTGGCGGCTGACGAACATCTCGCGGCCGCCGGGACCGGCGGCGGCGGCGCGGCCCAGCATCGACGGGGTCTCGATGGTGCCGGGGCAGATACAATTGCAGCGAATGCCCTTGGTGATGAAATCGGCGGCGACCGCGCGCGTCAGTGCGGCGACCGCGGCCTTGGTGGCGCCGTAGACGTAGCGGTTGGGCGCGGCCTTGAACACGCCGGCGGCGGACGAGATGTTGACGATGGAACCTTTGCCGCGTTCCAGCATGCCCGGCAGAAACGCCCGCAGCGTGCGGTGCATCGACTTGACGTTGAGGTCGAACGAGAAATCCCAGTCGTCGTCGGAACAGTCGAGCACGGTGCCGTTATGCACGAAGCCGGCCGCGTTGAGCAGGATGTCGACGGGCCCAGCGCGCTTGGCCATCGCGGCGACGGCTGCGGTGTCGCGCACGTCAAGCCGCGCCACGTCCGCAACACCCTCCTTGGCGAGCGCAGCCAGGCCCTTCTCGTCGATATCGGTCGCAAACACCGTGGCTCCCTCGCGCGCAAACGCAATGGCCGAAGCGCGGCCGATGCCTGCGGCGCCCGCAGTCACGAATGCGCGTTTGCCCTTGAGGCGGTCTGACATGATCTTCTCCCAGAAATTATCGTCAAATTCCGCTCGTCATACGCGGGCTTGACCCGCGTATCCATCTTCTTCTGAAGAAGGATGGATTGCCGGGTCACCCGTCTACGCTAAAGCTTCGCCGGGTCTTCGGTAGTGGTCCGCCGAAGCCCAGCGAAGGCGGAAGCCCGGCAATGACGACATTTGCTAATGATTATCCCTCGCCACGCCGACATGGCCGGCGATGTCGTGATAGCGGGTGGCGAGCTCCATGCACGCGCCAGTGGCCTGCTGGCCGACGGTCGAGCGATAGAGTTCCTGCCACGGCGTCTGGTTGGCCGGGTAGGGGAAGCCGCCCTTGGCTTTCAGCTCGGCGCGCCGCTTCTTCAGCTCCTCATCCGAAATCAGAATGTTGGCGCTGCCCTTGTTGAGGTCGATGCGAACCTTGTCGCCGGTCTTGAGGATCGCGAGCCCGCCATCGGCGGCGGCCTCCGGCGTGGCGTTGAGAATCGACGGCGAGCCCGAGGTGCCGGACTGGCGGCCGTCGCCGATGCAGGGCAGGGACAGGATGCCGCGTTTGATCAGCGCCGCCGGCGGCTGCATGTTCACGACCTCGGCGCCGCCTGGATAACCGATCGGGCCGGTGCCGCGGATGAACAGGATGCAGTGCTCGTCGATATCGAGCGCGGGATCGTCGATCCGGTGATGATAATCCTCCGGCCCCTCGAACACGATGGCGCGTCCCTCGAACGCGTTGGGGTCCGCAGGGTTGACCAGATAGCGGTCGCGGAATTCCTTCGAGATCACG
>Ga0210410_10003909_pt1 | contig 13164 bp, 9 predicted proteins | sample IncBWC4MmetaG_FD_161058 | JGI IMG/M metagenome (GOLD analysis project Ga0210410, IMG submission 161058) | Forest soil microbial communities from Barre Woods Harvard Forest LTER site, Petersham, Massachusetts, United States - Inc-BW-C-4-M | ecosystem: Environmental > Terrestrial > Soil >... | reverse complement strand
AATGAAGCAACGTTCCGAGACTGCGGAAAACGAACTGCAAATTGTTTATGTGATCGATCCGGGTGCGCGGCACAAGCTAGTGAAAGTTGAGATTGCCGGGAACAAATACTTTTTGACGGAGCGTTTGCGATCCCGGATGCAGGTGCGCCCAGCCGAGCGATTCGAGTCGCGAGGCCGGTACAGCCAAGGATTACTCACCGGGGATATTCACGGGATGGAGGACCTCTACCGGGCGAACGGTTTTCAGCAGATCAAGATTACGAGCAGGGTCGTCGACGATTACGGCGGGCACGAAAATAACCTTGCGCTCGAAATCTCTGTCGATGAAGGTCCCCAAACGCTTGTGGGCGCATTTCACATGGAGGGCACTCAAGCATTCTCCGAGGAACAGCTCGCGGCCCACATCAACACGGCAAAAGGCCAGCCCTTTTCCGAGTTCGACATTGCGCAGGACCGCGACAATCTTCTGAACTATTATTTCAACCACGGATTTCCTAACGCCACTTTCGAGGCGGCGGCAAAGCCCATCCCCGGCGAAGCCAATCGCATGGACGTCACCTTCAAGATTCACGAGGGAGACCAGGTTTTCGTGGATCAGGTATATGTCTCGGGATTGAACTTCACCAAACCATTCATTGTCCAGCGCGAATTGCAAACCAAACCCGGCGACCCCCTCAGCCAGATCGACATGCTGCAAACCCAGCAGCGTCTCTACGATCTCAGCATCTTCAGCCAGGTGGGTACGGCGGTGCAAAATCCGAGCGGCGACGAACCACGGAAGAACGTTCTGGTCGACGTTGAGGAGGCCAAGCGCTACACGTTCAATTACGGCGTGGGGTTGGAATTCCAGACTGGCCAGCCTTCAGCCGTGGGCAGCAACCAGGCGAAAGGCCAGACCGGGGTAAGCCCGCGAGTCTCTCTCGGCATCACCCGTCTGAATTTCCGCGGCCGCAACCACACGATCACCTTCAAAGCTGATGTCGGCAGCCTGCAGCAGCGCGGCCTGGTTAGCTACACCGCTCCGCGGTGGTTCAACAGCCCCGCTTGGAAGTTGTCTTTGACCGGCTTTTACGACAACACGCTCGACGTGACCACATTTACCTCGCAGCGTCTGGAAGGATCGGTACAGGCCGAGCAAATCGTAAGCAAAGCCACCACCATGGCTTATCGCTTTACCTACCGCCGGGTCAAGGCCAGCAACATCAACATCAGCCCCGCTGAAATTCCACTGCTTTCCCTTCCCGTACGCGTCGGTGAACCGGGATTCAGCTATATTCGAAACAAGCGGGACAACAATATTGAAACTACTCGCGGCAGTTACACTACCCTCGACGCCGCAGTAGCAGCCAGTTACTTCGGCTCGGAAGCAGATTTCAGCAGTATCCTCACGCAAAATTCTACTTACCACGCTTTCGGTAAAAACAGGCCGACAGAGAAAAAATTCGTGTTTGCGCGTTCCACTCGAATCGGGCTCGAAAGCGCTTTTGGAAATACGCTGATCCTCCCGCCGGGGCAGGCTTGTCCGGACGTAAGTCAAACCAACTGTCCGTCGACCACCGTTATTCCGCTTGCGGAACGCTTTCTCAGCGGCGGTGGAAACTCCCATCGGGGGTTTGGTTTGAACCAGGCGGGTCCGCGCGACCCTGTGACTGGGTTTCCAGTGGGCGGAAGCGGACTTTTCCTGAATAACCTGGAATTGCGCTTCCCTCCGACAAACTTGCCTTACGTCCAGGACAACCTCAGCTTTGCTATTTTCGAAGACGCCGGAAACGTCTTCACCGATGGCCGGGGCATGCTGGACAACCTGCTCCGCTGGCGCCAGAAAAATCCGCAACTCTGTTTGCAGCCGGGCACTGCCAGCCAATGCGATTACAGCTACGTCTCTCACGCGGTCGGGGTTGGGGTCCGCTACAAGACGCCGATCGGTCCGGTGCGCTTCGATTTCGGGTACAATTTAAATCCGCCAGCGTTTCCAAGTTGCCAAGCGGTAGCCAGCTTCAAGGGCCAGGTGCAATCGTCCTATTGTGTGAATAACAGTATAGGCACCAATGGGACGGCCACGCTGCCTTATTTCGTGCCGCAGCACGCTTCGCACTTCAACGTTTACTTTAGTATTGGACAGAGTTTCTGATGAATAAGAAAAGTACGACCCTCGCTGCCATTCTCGCGCTGTTCACGATTGCCATGCCTGCCCGCGCGGGCGACGTTCTCGACCGCATCGTCGCCACGGTCAACAATCACATCATTTTGCAGAGCGAATGGCAGGATGCTGTACGGTACGAGGCTTTTGTCGATGGACGGTCCATCGACCAGGTGCAAGCTGCGGATCGAAAAGCTGCGCTCGACCACCTGATCGACCAGGAACTGTTGCGCGAGCAAATGCGCTCATCGGGTTACCGGCACGCCAGCAGCGAGGAAGTGGCGAAGCGTATTCAGGAAATCCGTAAACAGTATGGTGAAGCGGAAACTGAGGCCGGTTGGCAGGCCGCGCTTGGGCGCTACCGATTAACCGAGAGCGAACTGAATCAACGGGTCGCCCTGCAAATCGACTTGCTGGGTTTGGTGGATGCCCGGCTTCGGCCCAACATCGTCATAGATTCAAAAAGCATCGAAAGCTACTACAACCAGGAGCTTCTCCCCCAACTCCGGCAATCCGGCGCTGAGCAGGTTCCTCTTGCTGCGGTTACTCCTAAGATCAAAGAGTTGCTTACACAGCAGAAGATGAACCAGATGCTGGTTGCATGGCTGCAAGATTTGCGGGCTGGGAGCGAAATCAGCACTGAAACGGGAGGCCAGTTGCAGTGAGCGAAGCCCGCGCCAAGCCGCGCTGGCGCAGGTTCCGCAGCTATCTGCTGGTGGCGGGAGTTGCAGGGTTGCTCCTGTTGGCTGGGCTGGGTTGGTACGCGACCACTGATTCTTTCCAGGCCTTGGTACGTCGCCGCCTGGTTGCTGAGTTGGAACGGATCACCGGTGGCCGGGTGGATTTGGGCGGGATCCACACCGTTCCGTTCCGCTTCCAGGTCGACATTCGCGACCTGACCATCCACGGTCGCGAAGCCCCAAGCGAGGTTCCTTACGCGCATGTGGATCGGTTGGTCGCGCACCTCAAGCTTATCTCGGCATTGGAAGCTGAAGTCGGATTCTCCTCGCTCATTCTCGACCATCCCGTCTTCCACTTCATCCAATATCCCGACGGCACTACCAATCAACCTGTGCCCAAGTTGAAAGCGGCATCGGCTGGATCATCGATCGAGCGGCTGTTCTCACTTTCCATTGGCGAGTTCGAAGTGCGCCACGGTGAATTGCTGTGGAATGACCAGAGCACACCGCTGGACTTCGTCGCTCGCGATGTGTCGGCAGACATGACCTACTCTTTGCTGCACCGCCGCTACGACGGGAATCTGCTGTTGGGAAAGATCGATACCAAGTTTGAGGCGTATCGCCCTATAGCTTGGATGGCGGAAGCACATTTCGCCATCAGCCAGAATAATCTCGAAATCAAATCGTTGAAGGCGACTTCCGGGCGATTACAGCTGCAAGCGAGTGCTCAGTTACAAGATTTTCGCCAGCCGAAAGTTTCGGCCAAGTATGACGTCACGCTTGATCTGGCCGAAGCCAGCGCGGTTGTTCGGCGCCCCGAAATACGGCAGGGTATTTTGCATGCCAGCGGCGAAGGATCGTGGTCCTCGGCAGCTTTTTCCTCTTCCGGCAAGCTCTCGGTGAAAGATTTTGACTGGCGTGATAAATCGATCGGGCTGCGCGGAGCGACACTGAGCACTGACTACACCTTTGACGCGCAACGGATTGCGTTTTCTCAACTGCAGGCGAAATTGCTGGGAGGAGAAGTGAATGGCGAGGCCGAAGTTGTCAACTGGCTCAATACGCTGCCGCCCGGAAAGCCGGCTAAAGTGAACGTTGCGGAGGAGCAGAAGGGGAACGTTCGGTTGCGGCTGAAAAATCTTTCTGCTGGGGAAATCGCATCCGCCATAGCCTCGGCGGATCGTCCGCTGGAGCGCATGAACCTGGCGGGTGCAGCCAGCGGAACGATTGAGGCTCGGTGGCGCGGGTCTGTGCACAACCTGGAAGCTGAAGTTGCGGTAGACGTGGCACCCCCGGCTCGCCTGAGTGCGGCACAACTGCCGGTTACCGCGCACGCGCGGGTCAAGTACCGGGCGGCCTCGGACGACCTGGACATTGCCGAGTTCAATGCCTCGACGCGCACCACTCAAGTTCGTGCCGCCGGGAGGCTCTCCTCGAGCTCCGCTCTAAACCTCTCGGTCACAACCACCGACCTTCGCGAGTGGCAGCCCGTGGTGAAGGCCGTCGGCTACGAGGAACAAATTCCCGTCACCCTGCGAGGACATGCCTCCTTCAACGGGACGGCTACCGGTAAAATCTCGGCCATTGACTTTGCCGGCAAATTGCAATCGGAAGATTTCGATGTACTGATTCCGGCCACATCACGCACATCCGAAAAGGATGTGCACTGTGATTCTCTGGTCGCGGACGTTCACCTCTCGCCTTATGTTTTTGCAGCGCACAACGGCAGGCTGCATCATGGTGAGACCGCCGCAGCCTTCGACCTTAGCGTCGGACTGCAAGCCAGGCGCCTCACCGATTCTAGCCCCATCGCAGTTCGCGTCGACTTGCGTAACGCCGACGTGGAGGAAATTTTAGCCTTAGGTGGATATGGCTTCCCGATCAGCGGGACCGCCAATCTTTTTGTCCAGATCGATGGCACCAAGGGGGACCCGCGCGGAAGCGGCCACATTGAGCTTTCGGACGCAGTAATTCACGGCGAACCGGTCCAGCACCTGGATTCCAAATTGGCGTTCAATCGCGACCAAGTCTCTCTCGACGACTTTCATCTTGCCTACTATGACGCGCACGTCAGCGGTACTGGCACCTACACATTTTCCACCCGTGCTTTCCGCGTCAACCTGACCGGAGATAACTTCAATCTGGCTCGCATTCCGCAGCTTCAGGCAAGCCGTGTGAGTGTGGACGGCCGCATGGATTTCACCGCCCAGGCTTCGGGCACCCTGGACCAACCGGTCTTCAATACGAACATCCGTTTGCGCGACCTTGCCTTCGACCACGAGGTCGTGGGTGACTATATCTTTGACGCGGTGACCCAGGGCCCCGAACTGCGTGTGAGCGGGCACTCGCAGTTCAAGACCGCGGAGTTGAACATCGACGGTACAGTTCAGTTGCGAGGAGATTGGCCTTCCACAATCAATCTGCATTTCAACCGTTTCGACATCGATTCGATTGTCAGGACTTACATGAAGGCGCGTGTGACGGGCCATTCGACAGTGGCAGGAGACCTGCTGCTACGCGGCCCGTTGCGCAATCCTCGCGAACTGGAACTCGTCGGCAGTCTCCACGATTTCTTTGCCGATGTTGAAAACATTAAAGCCCGCAACAATGGCCCCATGAAGTTTGCGATTGCCAACCAATCCCTCAAAATTGAACAGTTTCATCTGATTGGGGAAGGCACGGATCTAACCGTTGGCGGTGCGGTGCGGCTAAGCGGCGAGAAAGAACTGGATTTGCGAGCCCAGGGTCATGCCAATCTCCTGCTCATTCAGAGTTTCGATCCCGACTTCACTACCTCCGGGGAAGTCGCCGTGGACGTGACCGTTGGAGGAACGGTCCACAAACCTGCGGTCCAGGGAAGGCTGCAAATCACGAACGGCTCGATCGCCTACAGTGATCTCCCAAGTGCGCTGAGCACGATTAACGGATCCCTGGTGTTCAATCAGGACCGGTTGCAAATCGAAACTCTGACGGCGCACGTTGGGGGAGGCGTGGTCACGTTCGGGGGATACGCCACCGCGTACAACCGCCAGCTCAATTTCAATCTGACCCTGCAAACCCAGGACGTGCGTTTGCGTTATCCGCCGGGGGTTAGCTCCATGGCGAATGCTGATCTGCGATGGACAGGCACCTCAGCGGCTTCCGTGCTGTCCGGAGACGTCACCGTCACGAGACTGGCGATCACTCCTGGATTCGACTTCGGCGCAAGTCTGGCACGCAGCGCCCAGAGTTCATCGCTGCCGCAGACCAACCCTTTGCTGAACCGCATCCGCATGGATGTTCACATCGTGACTACGCCGGAGCTGCAGATGCAAACCGCCGTGGTTCGGCTTTCCGGGGACGCTGACTTGCATCTGCGGGGAACGTTGGCTAAGCCGGTTCTGCTGGGGCGCGCCGACGTCACCGAGGGCGAGGTCTATTTCAACGGAACCAAGTACCGTATGGAACGCGGCGATGTAACCTTTGCCAACCCGGTTACGACGACGCCCGTGTTGGATTTGCAGGCGTCCACCCACGTTCGCGATTACGACATCACGGTCAACTTGAACGGTGGAGTCGACAAACTCAATTTAACTTATCATTCCGAGCCGCCTCTGCCCGTGGCCGATATCATCAGCCTGCTTGCCCTCGGCCAAACCCAGCAGCAATCGGCGCAGATGCAGCAATCCGGACAGTCGCCCTTTGCCCAACAAGCTTCCAGCGCAATACTGAATGAGGCGCTGAACTCCGCGATCAGCAACCGTGCGCGCAGCTTGTTTGGGATTAGCCACATCCGGGTTGATCCTCAAGGCATGAACACGGAAACTTCTCCCACCACCAGCGCGCCTGCGGTCACCATTGAGCAGCAGGTGAAGGATAATCTCACCCTGACCTACACCACCAACGTTTCTCAGACTTCTCAGCAGATCATTCAGGCGGAATATAACGTGACCCGTAATGTGTCGATCCTGGCGCTTCGCGACTACAACGGCGTGATCAGCTTCGAAGTACGCATTCGCCGGCGCAAGAAGTAGGCCGCCAAACGCTCGGCAGAAAAATCTGCAAGGATCCTGGACCTCCACGTTCCAGAAACTGAGGGGAGTGCAACTCCATCTCAGCGAAGGAGCATGCGATGCGGAAACAAAAGGGATTCTCGCTGATCGAACTGCTGATCGTGGTGTCAATTATTCTGATCATCGCGGCCATCGCGATTCCGAGCCTGGTGGGAGCAAAGGTGGCGGCCCACGAGGCATCAGCAGCCAACTCGATTCGCACCATCAACACCGCGCAAGTCACTTATCAGTCCGTATATTCCGCGATTGGATATGCGAATTCTCTTGCAGCACTAGGACCTCCAGCCTCGACCGGTTGCCCGGCTACAGGCCCGGCTTCCGGGAACGCGTGCTTGATTGACTTTGCGCTGGCGAACGCCACGACCCCAGCAAAAGCCAAGTCTGGATACTATTTCGGCGTAGGTGTGCCGGGCGGCGGTCCGCCGAATTCGGGTTACACAGTAGGCGGCGCTCCGGCAACGTTCAATCGGACCGGGGTTCGCGGCTTCTGTTCCAACGAGGACGGCGTCATTCATGTTGCCCCGGCCTGGAACGCTGCGCCTCCGATGGCAAGTGCGACTTGCCTCAATGCGCCTTACGTGCAGTTGCAGTAGTCGTCCCTGGTAGCGACGGCATCTTGCCTCGCTGGGGACGACGGCAGGAACTGGCTAGTCCTTCTTCTGGCTGGCGCGCTTTGCCTTGATCCATCCTTCCTTGACGATCTGCCGTGCGCGGCCGATGGCGAGAGAATCTGCTGGAACGTCGTCGGTGATACACGAACCAGCACCGACATAAGCACCCTGCCCGATCTTTACCGGCGCAACCAAAGTTGAGTCACTGCCGATGAATGCGCGGTCTTCAATCACCGTAGTATGTTTACGCTCGCCATCGTAGTTGCAGGTGATGGTGCCGGCTCCGACGTTCACGCGCTCGCCGATCTCCGCGTTTCCAAGATAGCTGAGGTGGTTGGCCTTGGAACCTTTCCCCAGACGGGTTTTCTTGGTTTCAACAAAATTTCCTACGTGTGCGCCCTCGCCGATTTCGCTCCCGGGACGGAGCCGGGAGTAAGGGCCAACTTCCGCGCCCTTCATCACCTGGGCCTCGTCGACAATGCAGCCCGAACGAATGAGCACACCGTCGCCGATCACGGAGTTGGTGATAACAGAGTAGGAGCGGATACGGCAATCGCTGCCAATGCGCGTCTTGCCAAGAATCTGCACGAAGGGCTCAATGACCGTGTCCGCGCCAATCTCAACATCGCCATCGATCACGCAGGTTTGGGGATAGAAAATCGTAACCCCATCCGTCATCAACTGCCGGCACTTGGCCATGCGCATGCGCCAGTCGATCTCCACCAGTTCGGCGCGCGTGTTACTTCCCAGGATCTCATGAGGATCGCTCGCGGCCACCGCCATCACGGATTTCTTCGCTTTGCGCAAGACGGCCGCCATGTCGGTGAGGTAGAACTCGGCGTGAGGATTATCGTTGTTCAGTTCGTCGATGTGGGCGAAAAGCATCTTCGCATCGAAAGCGTAAAAGCCTGAGTTGATTTCGCGAATCTTGCGTTGCGCCAGGGTGGCGGATTTCTCCTCGACGATGGCTTTCACGTCCGGGCTCTTTGGGCTCTTGCGGATCACCCTTCCATAGCCCGTCGGATCCTCCAGCCGCGCTGTCAGGATTGTCATCGCGGGGCGCTCTGAGCTATGAAAGTCGCGCAGCTTCTGAATGGTTTGGGGAGTAATCAACGGAGCATCCCCGGAGAGCACGACGACTTCATTGTACGGTTCTAAAGCTTCGCGCGCCACCATCAGCGCGTGCCCCGTCCCGCGCTGCGCAACTTGCAGCACAAAGTTAACCCCAGTGTGGGCAACTGCCTGGCGTACGCGATCTGCCTCATGTCCGATGATGGCGTAAATATCCTGTGCCAGCGCGACATTGCTCGCGGCAGCGATTACATGTGCCAGCAGCGGCTTTCCTCCGACCTCGTGCAAAACCTTGGGATGTTTCGATTTCAGGCGCGTCCCTTTGCCTGCTGCCATAATTGCGATGGCAACGCGCGGGATGGGATGAGGATTGCTCTTAGCCTTGGACATTAAATCCAATATACCGCGAGTAGTGTTGTCGCGGGTGTCGCCCATGAAGAGGCGTATGCCACGACATCTTTGTGTACCTTCGTGTCCTTTGTGGTTATAGCACTTCAACTTCATCAACCACAAAGGACACGAAGGTACGCAAAGGTGCCTGGCCGAAGTTCATACTGAATTTAGGTGCTGGTTGTTTGGGTCTTCGAACTAGTCCGCTCATCGGAACGCACCCTTATCGCCAGTTCCAGCAGATCGCGGGCAATCCGATCTGTAGCATGCCGTGCCACCTCGCCCTCATCCAGATAATCACCGATCACCGGAGTGACGCCCAGCTCTTTGATGGCGTTCTGGTCGACCACGACCTGGGTCGCTCCTTCCAGCGCATATTTGGCTTTTAACTGTGCTGAGATATGGGTGCGGTTGAGTAGGGCGTAGTCGAAAATGCGTGTCTGGGCATGGCCATTGAGTGCCCGGATATGGTCGGCAGCAGTGCGTCCCAGACTCTCGTTGGCCTGGGTCATCAGGTTACAAATATAAACTTTGGTGGCTGGTGACGAGGCAATAGCCTGTGCGATTCCGCGCACCAACAAGTTTGGAATAAGGCTGGTGAACAGTGAACCGGGGCCGATCGTGATCAGGTCGGCGCGGGCAATCGCTTCCAAAGTTTGGGGAAGGGGTTCTACATCGTGCGGAACCAGAAAAAGCTCTTTGATGCGAACCTTGCTGGCAGTAATTCTGGTCTCTCCGCGTACTCGCGTTCCGTCTTCCATGAGCGCTTCGAGTTCGACATTGGCAGTGGTGGCGGGATGGATGTGGCCGCGCGTAACCAGAATTTCAGACGACAGGCGGACCGCTTCGCTGAAGTCCTTGGTGATCGAAGTTAGCGCCGCGAGAAATAGATTGCCAAAGCTGTGGCCCTCAAGTCCCGAGCCTTTGACGAATCGATGCTGAAACAAACGGGAGAGCAGGGCTTCATCTTCGGACAGCGCGACGATGCAGTTACGGATGTCGCCCGGCGGCAACATGTTCAGTTCCTTGCGCAGGCGGCCGCTGGAACCACCGTCATCACTGACCGTAACCACTGCACAAAGATCGGAGATCTCTGGCTTTCCGGAGTCAGCGGCGGAACGCTCGGCGGGGGAACTCACATACCACTTCAAACCCTTTAGTAGCGTGGAAAGGCCCGTACCACCACCGATCGCGACCACTCGCAGGCCACCGCTTGCGACGGCAGAAGGCCGGTGTTGCAAGGGCTCGGAGTGATCATTGGGGTAGCCCATCGGGGCTGCTTAACCGTCCTCGTCAGCATCTGCCGGGGGAGACAACTCGGCCCCGGGGTCGGGATAGAGCAACTCGGTGAAGCGTGGGTCTTCGGAGAGGTTCTGAAAGTCGGAGTCGTTTCGTGCCTGAAAGCGCAGACCGGGATTCAGGTGAATCGCTTCGTCCAAGTGGCGCAACGAATCTTCGACGTGGCCAGTCAGACAATCCAAGGCCGCCAAGCCATAGGCCACATAGTCAGACTTCGGGGCCTGCTTCGACAGCTTGTCCAGATGCTCGCGGGCACCTACGTAATCGCCGACATTCATCAGGGAAATCGCGTAGTCGTAGTGCTCCTCCGAACTCTTGAACTGGGTGACAGCGCGCTCAGTCTGCTGATTGCAAGCGCTCAAGTGGACCGAAGCGCGATCCGCCAGTTCTTTGCTCGGTCCGACCACAACTTTTTGCAGGTAGGACTTCGCCTTGTCGAACTTGTGCTCTTGCATGGCGCGCAATCCCGCTTCGTAATTTTGCACAGCTTGTGCAAAACGAGGATCGTCGCCGACAGACTTCTTGGGTGTGGTCTTTTGTGCCATCTGCAAGACTCTTCCTGTACTCTTCGTAAGTAGCCTCTTATCTGAAATTTATATGTGTCTTCGTTAACCGTTGCTATCGGTTTTTGTCCCCGTCCCGCCTGGCTTTTGTGACCGCCGGTTCAGGGCGCCATATTCTGGTTGTGGAAAACCAATTTCCGGACGCCAGCAGTGTATACCTCAGCCCTTGGATGCCCGTCAATCTGACTACGCCTTCGTGTGTGCCGCTAATTCATGGAGACCGCTGTTTCCAAGTCTACCTGCCGCCACTCACCCTGCATGATCCCCTTGCGGATCTGGGACGCGGTCTTACCCTTCTGGTGCTGGGAATAGGAATAGTACAGCTCTCTCAAACAGATGTCGCAGCGGGCGCCGTGCGTGTTTTCAAAGCAGGTGTGCAAACTCTTGTGCCCCATCCGATCGCAATAGCAATAACAGGGCTGCTGATGCAGCACCGCCGGTATCTTCGCAGCCAAGTCGTAGGCATGCGTCTGATAAGGATACTGGGCATTCTCGGCCCACAATTGCTCCCTGCCGAGGATGGGGGCGAGTTTGGTCCCTTTCGCCGGTGGACTTGCATTGTAAGCAGGAACCGCGCCTTCCTGCTGGGACGTGGCCCAGGGAGCCGACACCGTTAGGGTCAGCAAGAAGAGACAAGCCAGTAGCCATGCGCGCTTCAACATAATCCAGTTCCTCGGTCTCGATATTGTAATATTGTAACCCGAATCTTTCCGTCGGAGTAGTTAGGGGCATTGCCGTAGTCATCGTCTAGCAACCTCTTACACCGGAAGGCCGTTGCGTATAGAATTAGGAAGATCATGCGCGGACAAGCGGACGCCACGGAACCCGGCACAGTCCACGATGGCAAGCCGGTTCTTTTTCCGCCGTCCCGTGCCATGGTGCTCTCCGTCTGGCTGCGGGATTTGATCATTTCCCTGGCCATTTCCTGTTTCATCATCATCTTCCTGTACCAGCCGGTAAAAGTGGAAGGCACGAGCATGATGCCCTCGCTCGAAGACCAGGAACGCATCTTCGTGAACAAGTTTGTCTACCGGCTGGAGCCGATTCAGCGGGGCGATATCATCGTGTTCCGTTATCCGCGGGACCCGTCCAAGAGTTTCATCAAACGGGTGATTGCTTTGGCAGGGGACCGTGTCCAGATCGATGCCGGCCGGGTGTTTGTGAATGGCAGCCCCATCGACGAAGAGTATGTGCCGCGCGCCTACGAAGATGAACGGTCCTATGCTGAACTGGTCGTCCCGCCAGATAGCTACTTTGTGTTGGGCGATCATCGCAGCTTGTCCAATGACAGCCGGGACTTTGGACCGGTGGGCCAAAGCTACATATATGGCAAGGCTGTTTTCGGATACTGGCCCATGGATAAGATGGGCCGGGTGAGGTGAACCAAGCGGGGTCTCGCCATGCGTTTGCATTTTCATCTTCGGCGTCACGCAACGGAAGGCAAAGTTGAAGTCAACCCCGAGAGTTGGTTTCGCCTGAAATACGAGGCCTACGATGCGGCGCAAGCGGCGAATTCGTCGCGCAGCGACGATGATCTGTTCTTCGACGTGATCGAGTGCACCTCCGACGCCTGCGAACGCCGCCGCACTCCGCGCAAGCCCTCGGACGCATATTGGCGTTCGGCTTAAGTTCGAGGCGAGCGAATCTCCCGGATTTTCACAGACATTTCCATTGCGCATTTCTGCATCCCTGCTAGAATCTCTAAAATCCACTCCCTGGAGTACGAATGCAGGCAATCCTTGCGCTGGAAGATGGCAGAATCTTCCGAGGCAAAGGCTACGGAGCCAAAGGCGAATGTTACGGGGAAGTAGTTTTTAATACTTCCATCACCGGCTATCAGGAAATCTTCACCGATCCTTCCTACGCCGGCCAGATCGTCGTTCTTACTAATCCTGAAATCGGTAACTACGGTACCAACCCTGAAGACAGCGAAGCCACGCGGCCATACATCGAAGGACTGATCGTGCGCGAGTTTTCCCGCGTCAGCTCGAACTGGCGTTCACAGCAGGTCGCGGAAGAGTACCTCGAACAATTCAAGATTCCCGTGCTCGGTGATATTGACACGCGCGCCCTGGTGCGCCATCTGCGCGATAACGGCGTGATGCGCGGAGTCATCTCGACACTTGAAACCGACACCGAGAAACTAATCGCGAAGGCGCTGGCGCTTCCGAAAATGGATGGAACCGACTTGGCGAAGGTCGTCAGTACCAAACACACTTATGTTTGGGAAATGGGGGAGCGTTCTCATATTCCAGAAGAAGTGGTCGGGGTCAAGGACCAACCGGAACGCTTCCACGTAGTCGCGTACGACTATGGCATCAAACACAGCATTCTGCGCAAGCTGCGCGGCGAAGGTTG
>Ga0210410_10003908_pt1 | contig 13166 bp, 12 predicted proteins | sample IncBWC4MmetaG_FD_161058 | JGI IMG/M metagenome (GOLD analysis project Ga0210410, IMG submission 161058) | Forest soil microbial communities from Barre Woods Harvard Forest LTER site, Petersham, Massachusetts, United States - Inc-BW-C-4-M | ecosystem: Environmental > Terrestrial > Soil >... | reverse complement strand
TTACCGAAATAAACTTCTGATGCTGCTCACAAGAACACTCCACAACAGACCGGGCCCGATCGAATTCACAGTGTTCGTCTCGGGAGCCCCGGTTACCGCGACAACCCGTGCGGCGGAGACCTGGCCGAGGCGCGCGTTCAGGCGGTGTTCGAACTGCTCGATCATCGCCGCGGCGACGCCCTGTATCAGGCCAGCGCCGCGGCCGTACTGAGCCACCGATCCTGTCAACGACAGATCGGTATCGACGTGAACTTTTGTGCCCTGAGGGTCCGGCAGAAGCTTGAAGCGGGCAACGGCCTTCGCTGCGCCTCGGCCCTTTGAATCCGAGCCCCTTGCAAGCACGACCAATGAATGTTCGGCTTCGTTGCGTTCGGTAATCTCCGCGGTACCGTTGAAAACAAGCGCGACCGGGCCGAGCTTGATGGCGACATTGCCCTTATAGGTGTTGGCGTCCACCTGCTCGGTGAGATTTGCTCCCGGCAGGCATGGCGCGATCTCCGGAACGTTGAGAATGATCTTCCATGCCTCCTCAGGCGAGGCCGCGACCGTGAAGCTGTTTGCGAAGATCATTGCGGCCCGCCTTCCCGGGCCAGTCTTTCGGCCGCGAGCTGGACGGCGGCCACGATCCCCGCATAGCCGGTACAGCGGCAGATATTGCCCGACAACTCCTGACGGATCTCCTCGGGGCTCGTCGCCCGTCCGCGCGAGATGATGTCGCGGGCCATCAGCAACATGCCCGGCGTGCAGAATCCGCACTGCAGCCCGTGCGCTGCCGAGAACGATTGCCGGATGATGTCCATCTGCGGGTCGTCGGCAAACGCCTCGATGGTCTTCACAGCCCGGCCTTCGAGAGCCGCAGCAAACGTGATGCAACCGCGCACCGGCTCGCCGTCCACAAGCACGGTGCACGCGCCGCAGACGCCGTGCTCGCATGCCAGATGCGTGCCGGTCAGATTGTTATGGTCGCGAACAAAGTCCGCGATCGACATCCGGCCTTCGACGTCGGCCTCGACACATTTCCCATTAAGCGTGATCGATAGTTTATTCAACGCAAGGTCTCCTCTACCGCTCGCGAGACGATCGTCGCATGCAGGTGCGCTTCATAATCGTCCAGTTCCGCGCCGGCCGCTTTGAGATCTTGCGCCACCGCGCGGCTCAGTTCGCTCCTCATGCCGTCGCGCCATCCGCCGGCGGCGCCGGCAAGGGCCGCGACCTCCGGCAGAAGTATCGGCTTGCCGATAGCACAGCCCAGCACCACGCGACTCATATGTTTGCCGGCGAGCACTACAGCCGCGAGCGAGTGGGCGAATTCGCCGCTCTTTCGGCAGAATTTTCGGAAGCCCGTTCGGCTTCCGCCGGGCAAACGCGACAGGCTCACCGCAGTGACGATGTCGCACTCGCCGAGCGCAGGAGCCAGATAGCCGACGAGAAACTCGCCAATCGGCACGATTCGCTCGCCGGATGGGCCGCTGATGTGAACTCTGGCGTCAAGCGCGGTAAAAATCGTGGGCCATTCCGCCACCGGATCGGCATGCGCAAGACTGCCGCCGATCGTCCCGCGATTGCGGATGGCGCGATAGGCCAGCGTGCGTGCGGCGCGAATCATCAAGCCCTGTGACGGATCGGGAGTCTTGCCATCCTCAATTTCGGAGTGCCTCACGGCTGCGCCGAGCCGAACCTCGGCAGCGCTTTCGGTGACCTGACGCATTTCAGGAATGGCGGAGACATCGACCAGCGTGTCCGGCTGCGTCAGGCGCAGGTTGATCATCGGGCCGAGCGTCTGGCCGCCCGCCACATATTTGCAAGATCCCTCCTTCGACTGCATCAGTTCGATGGCGCGCGCGGCCGAGTTGGCAACAAGGTATTCGAGGGGCGCTGGTTTCATGCCGCCGACTCCGTCGCAACGCCGAGAGCCGATGCCGATCTGGAGATCGCGGCACGAACCCGGCGCGGCGTCATCGGCGTCTCGTTTACTTCCGCGCCGATGCTGGCGAGCGCATCGCGAACGGCATTGGCGATCGCGGCCGGCGGCGAGATCGCTCCGCCCTCGCCCATCCCCTTCATGCCGTACTCTGTGTGCTCGGCGGGCGTGCACATATGGGCGATCTTGATGGCCGGAATCTCCATGGCCCCCGGCATCAGATAATCCGCAAACGTGGTGGCGAGCGGCTGGCCGTTCTGATCGTAGGGAATCTCTTCGTACAGAGCGGTGCCTATCCCCTGAGCGATACCGCCGACGATCTGACCGTCGACAATCATCGGATTGACCATGGTGCCGCAATCTTCGACCACCGCATAATCGAGAATCTCGATACCGCCGGTATCGGGATCGACCGCGACAACCGCGCCCTGGGTCGAATAGCAAAACACGCCGGTGTCTATCCCGGGAGAATAAGTGGCATTGACGTCCAGTGTCGGATCGACATTGCGCGGCAGGCCGTCCTGGCGTACGTAAGCCGCGCGTCCGACCTCCGCAAAGGAAACGCTCGCATTCGGACCAAAGACACTGCCGCCGCTCACCGTCACGTCCTCGGGACTGCACTGCATCAGGTTTGCTGCGATCAGCTTGATTTTCTCGAGCAACAGGCGGCACGACTTCGCCACCGCGCCGCCGGCCATCACCATGCTGCGCGACGCAAATGTGCCCATACCGAAGGGGCACAGCGCGCTGTCACCGTGGCGCACCGAAATATGGTCGATGTCAATGCCGAGTTCCTGATGAGCGACCTGCGCAAGCGTGGTCTCCAGCCCCTGGCCATGCGATTGAATGCCGACCAGCAGAAGCAAGGTCCCGTCGCTCATCAGCCGCGCCGTGCTCGATTCATATCCGGGAATGATGGGCACCCCTCGCGTGATCCACTCGCCGCAGCCGTGCGCGGTCTGCTCGGTGTAGGTAGCGAAACCGATGCCGATCAGGCGGCCGTCCGGCTCTCCCCGGCGCTGCCTGCGGCGCACCGCGGCGAGGTCGAGCATTTCCACCGCCTTGGTCACCGAGGCGGGATAGTCACCATTATCGTACAGCAGATTGGTCGCGGACCGATACGGCATCGCTTCCGGCGTCACCATATTCTCGATGCGAACCTCGTGCGGCTCGCGTCCAACGGCACGGGCGACTTCATCGATCGTGCGCTCGATGCAGAAGCACGCGCCGGGCCGCGCCACGCCCCGATAGGGACCGATCGGTGACTTGTTGGTCGCAACCGTCAGGCTCCTGGCGCGGTAGGCCCGAACCTTATAAGGGCCCGGAACGTTCTTGATCGCCATGCCGGTTTCCATGAAGGGACCGTTCGGCCATGTTGCGTATGCGCCGCCGTCGACGGTGATCTCGACGTCGATGCCGAGAATATGACCGCGCTGGTTCGCATAGGCCTTGATCCGATAGAAATGCTCGCGCGCGTGAATTGACGACAGCAGATGTTCACGCCGGTCCTCGATCCAGCGCAGCGGAAACTGGACTTGACGCGCCACCGATGCCACCGCGATCTCTTCGGGATACAGGATGTTCTTGATGCCGAAGCCGCCGCCAACATCCGGGGCGATCACATGGAGCTGGTGCTCCTTGATATCGAGAAACAACGATAGCCCGTACCGGATCTGATGCGGCATCTGGCTTGAATTATAGATGGTAAGTTCGTCGAGCCGCTCGTCCCAGAATGCAAGGATGGCGCGGCCTTCCATCGACACACCGGCCTGCCGGTTCATCTTGTATTCTCGCTCCACCACAACAGTGGCGTCTCGACGAGCCGCGTCGAGGTCTCCGAATTCAAAGTCCTTGGCGATGAAGAGATTGTCACCCCAGGCTTCATGCAGCAGGGCCGCGCCGGGAAGCAGCGCATGGGTCAGATCGGAGATCGCGGGCAGTTCGTCGTATTCGACTTCAACCCGTTGTGCGATGTCCTCCGCCGCGGCGCGAGTGTCGCCGATGCAGAGCGCGATCGGCTGGCCGACGAACAGCACCTTCTGCGTGGCCAGGATCGGATAGTCGGAGGACTTGAATCCGGCGACGTCAGTGACGGCGCGGATCGGCTTGGTGTCGACGAGGTCGTCGCCCAGAATGACCCGCGAGCGCAGTTCCGGCGGTACCGTGATGGACTTGATGCGGGCATGGGCAACCTGGCTACGAACAAAGGCAACATCCTTTGTTCCCGGGAACCTCAAATCCGACGTGAACTGACCGCGTCCCAACAGATGACGCCGGTCCTCCTTGCGCTTCACCCGCGCGCCAACACCATTCTCGCTCATTTCCGTACGTTCCTCGTCTAGTTGGCTTCAGTGCCGCGGCGCTGCGAGACGTGCCAGGGCAGCAGCCATCGCTCGCAGAGATCGACAATGAAGAACATGATCGTTCCGATAACGCCCAGCAGCAGGATCGCCCCGAATGCACGCGGCGTGTTGAAGGTGCTTTGGCTGGTCAGGATGACGTAGCCGAGACCTATTTCGCCGGCGACGAACTCGCCGACAATCGAACCGATCAACGCAAACGAAATGCCGACCTTGGCGCCGGCGAAAATACTCGGCATTGCATTCGGAAATCTGATCTTCACCATGATGTGCCGGTTCGTCGCCCGCGCCGATCGCGCAAGATCGATCATTTCCGGATCAACCGCGCGAAGTCCCAGCGTCGTGTTGATGACGATCGGAAACACCGCAATCAGCGCCGCGATGGCGATTTTCGGAGCCCCGCCGGTCCCGAGCCAGATCACGAACAAGGGCGCGAGCGCGACCTTCGGAACCGAGTTGAGCGCCACCAGCAAAGTGTAGAGCGTGCGCTCCAGGAATTTCGAGGAAACGATCGCGACGGCGAGGGCAATGCCGGCCACTACCGCCATCGCAAAGCCCACCATCGTCACATAGATCGTGTAAAGCGACTGCTCGAAGTAGAATTTCGGGTAGTTGGCGATATCGGAGAACACGCTGGAAGGCGCCGGCAGAATGAACGCCTTGACGTGCAACAACCGGACCGCGGCCTCCCAAACCAGCAGCAGGGTCACCAGGACGATGACGACCGTGCGCATGTATTCGCTTTGCTTCCACAGATTCATGCGAACTACTCGGCCCTGACGACGCCGAGCGTGGCGAACAGGTGACGGATTCGCTGGGCATATTTGCCGAATTCCGGCGTGTTTCTGATGCTCAGCGGACGTGGGCGCGGCAGATCGACCTCGATGATTTCCGCGATCCGGCCGGGATTTTTCGACATCACCACGACGCGGTCAGACAGATGAACCGCCTCCGCGATGCCATGGGTAATGAAGATGATGGTCTTGCGGGTCTCGAACCAAAGCCGCTCAAGCTCGACATTCAGATCATCCCGCGTTAGTGCATCCAGCGCCCCAAACGGCTCGTCCATCAACAAAAGTTCCGGATCGACCAGGAGCGCTCGGCAGATCGCGGCTCGTTGGCGCATGCCGCCGGACAATTCCCATGGGAAACGGTTTTCAAAGCCCTCAAGACCGAAAGTCTTGAGCAGGCTCCGCGCCCGATCGAGGTAATTGCGCCGCTTCAATCCACGGAATTCGGCGATGATCAGCACGTTGTCCAGCACGCTGCGCCAATCGAGCAGGACGTCGCGCTGAAACACCACGCCCATGTTGTCTGGCGGCAGGACGACGCTTTCATCCTTGACGCGGATCTCGCCGGCAGTCGCCGATTGCAGACCTGCGACGCATTTCAGCAGCGTGCTTTTGCCGCACCCGGATGGTCCGACGATGCTGACGAACTCGCCATGCCTGATGTCGAGACTGATGTCGCCGAGCGCGCGCACCGGTCCTTCCGATGTCGCGTACAACTTCTCGACCTTGTCGATGGTGACATAGGGTTTTGCGCTAGGCGCCGCAGCCGGTGCCCGGGAAAGTGCCATCGCCTTCAGCTTCCGATCAGATCATTGGTGAAGAACGCGTCCGGCGGCAGCGTTTCCTTGAGCAGGCCGGCTTCGGTCATCGAGGCGACGGCAAGCTTCCAGTCTTCCGGCGATTGCCAGCCGATCGGTTTGCCTTTGGTGTTGGGGGTATCGAAAAACTCGCCGGACTGCGCAATTTGCGCCCTGAGAATTTCGGGATCGAGCTGGCTGTTGGGCCGATTGGCGATGATTGCCTGGGCCGCCTCATCGACATGAGCGGGATCGCCGAGAATATACCCCCAGGCGCGGCTCTGGGTTTGATTCAGCCGGCGCAGGGCATCGGCTCTTTTGGATATCGTTTCCTCGGTCGCCATCAGACCATAGCTCGGATAGGCGATGCCGTAATTTGCCGCCAGGAAAGAACGTGCCGGCCTCGTCTTCATCACCAGGGGCTCGCCGAATTCCTTCAGCGACATGAAGCCATCGGCTCCCCCGCTGGCATAGGTCGACACCATCGATGGCGGCGAGACCATCACGAAATTTACCTTCTTCGGACCTTCCCCACGTTCGAACCCGAGCCGGTGCAGGAACACGTCGATGAAAGGCGCCGCCGTGCTGCCCGCAAAGCACGCGATTTTCAGGCCGGCCAGATCCTTGGCGTCTTTCGGGCCCTTGTCAGCGTCGACGAGAATGGCAAGGTCGACCTTGCGGAGATAACCGGCGATCGATTTGACCGGGACACCGTTGGACCGGCCGATTGCCGCCGGGCCCAATTGGACGAGGCCGACATCGGAGCGGCCCGCGCCGACCAGATTGATCGTGTTCAACGTTCCGGTGCCGTCCTGCACATCGACGTCGAGGCCGGCTTCCTTGAACCAGCCCTTCTGCCTCGCCAGATGCAGCGCGGCATGAACGCCCCAGGGCGCAAAGTCGACCCGCACGCTGATCGATTCCAGAGCCGTCTGGGCCCGCGACTTCCGCAGCCCGCCCGTCAACGCAACGGCCGACGCGCCAGCAATAAGAGCGCGACGCGTGATCCGCGGCGCCAGCGATTTATTCTCGGCCATCATCCGTCTGTCCTCCCCCGGTTCGCCGGGCTCTTTGGCCTCATGCGAGCGTTGTTTCGATGTCGTCACAGCAGCTCCCCATAATTGACTAACTAGTTAGGATGTCAACAACGGAGTCCCGCAGCAAGCTTCGTGCCATCGGCAACCCTGTAAAGAGCCAGCGGAATCCGCGGCCCGCGAGGGTTTCAGGCACCAGTGTGCTCATGCCGTGTGCAAGGCGGACGCGGAAAGCGGCAGCTTAAGGCTGCTGCGACAGGTGCTTTACGGCGGCGTAGGCGAATGCGATCCCGGGGCCGATGGTGATGCCCGGACCGGGATATTTGCCTCCCATCACCGAGTTCATATCGTTGCCACAGGCATAAAGGCCGTGAATCGGCACATCGTTTTCGCCGAGGACTTGGGCGTCGGCGTCGGTGACAAATCCACGGGAAGCGCCGATGTCGCCGGGAAACAGCCTGATCGCATAGAACGGCGGCTTCCGGATGGGACCAAGGCAAGGGTTCGGCGCGTGCGACCGATCACCAGCGGTAATCCGCTGATAGTCGGTGCTGCCACGGCCGAATTCAGCATCGACGCCGCTGTCGGCATAGTCGTTCATCCGCGCGATCGTTTGGTGAAGACCGCCCGATGCGACACCGAGTTGCTCCGCCAGGCCGGCAATGGTCGGCGCCTTTACCAGATAACCATCGGCCAGAAACCTGGCCTTGCTCCACGGCCCCGGCCGAACCATTCCCAGCCCATATTTCCAGAGCCCGTCGGCATCGGTGATCAGGAATGCCGGAATTGATGGTTCGCCGTCTATCGGTTGATACATGCCTTCCACGAAAGGATGATACGACACCGCTTCGTTGACAAAACGGTGGCCCGCCTTGTTGACCGCGATGATGCCGGGCTTGCCGCGGTCCAGCAGAAAGTGCGGAAACACGGCCATGGAGCCGTCAGACCGCTTGCGCACCGAGACCGGTGCCCAAAACGCGCTGTCCGCGGGGCCTTCGCCGTACCGACCGCCGATAGCCGAAACCAGATCATGCAATTGGCCGGTATGTCCGGGCGCACCCGGGCAATAAGCCGCAACCGGCTTGCGCAACAGTTCCTGGCGCAGCGTCGGGTGACGATTGAACCCGCCCGTCGCCATGATAATGCCGCGCGCGACCGCAATCGATCGCCGTTCGTCGCCTTGTTGAACCGACAGGCCGGCAACCTTACCGTCCCGGATATCGATTCCCACGACCTTTGCCTCCAGCAGCAGCGGCACTTCGTACCTGTCGAGGGAATAGAGCAAGCGTCCGATCAGCGCGTTACCCATCATCAGCCGCGTGCCGCGCTTGTGCGTCAGCCGATCGCGCAAGTGACGGAGGATAATTCTTGTCCCGTGCTTCAACGATGTCCACGACCGGCCCATGTTGACGAGGTGGCCGACGTCCTCCTGGTTCACCATCATTCCGCCGAGAACGGTGAATTCCGGAATCGGCTCGCGAATGAGCGACAGCCGGCTCCCGAGCTTGCGGCCATCGAACGGCATCGCCTCGAGCACCCGGCCGCGCAGGGTGGAGCCTTCGAGTTCGGTCTGATAATCCGGGTGCAGCGACCGCGCGCGAAACTTGACCTCCGTCTGCGTTTCGAGCTCGGCGACGGCTTCCGGACCGTGCGTAAGAAAAGCCCGCCGCATCTGTTCGCTGGAGAGATTGCCGACCGAATTGCGCAGATATAACGCCGCACGCTCAATGCTGTCTGGCGGACTGACATCGGCGGCATGATGCGTGTTGGGGATCCAGGCGCTGCCGGCCGAAGTGGCCGTCGTGCCACCGACATACCCTGTATGCTCGATCAAGAGCACCTTCAGGCCTCGGGTGGCGGCCAGCAGGGTTGCCACCATGCCGGCGCCTCCGGCGCCGACCACGACCACGTCGAAAGACGCGCCTTCCGGGATTTGCGAGAGCGTGCGCAGCATCGTCCGGTTCCTTTCAACTCCCGCGCAGAAGCCCGGGCTTCTTCAGCCGTGCTCGCCCGCACGACATCACCTGCCCGCTCACTTTCAAATTCACGGTCCGTGAAATCCCGCGCACCATTCGTTCGTTTCATCACAAACTATATTTGACCATCTGGTTAGTACAAGATAATTTCCTGAGAGATGGCTGAGCATGATCTCCCCCCTTTTGGAACGCCTTCCCTTTCAGCCGCGGCAACGCTGTCCCTCCTTGCGCTGGTCGTGATGGCCTGGGGCGTGAACTGGACGGTGACGAAGATGATCGTCGCCGACATGCCTCCGCTTTGGGCAGCGGCGATCCGCACCCTTATCGCAACGATCGCGCTGCTACCGGCGCTCGCCTTGAGCGGCCAGTTCATCATTCCAACCCGGAAGGATGTGCCGGTCGTGCTGGCGATTTCGCTGTTCCACATGGTCGCGTTCTCGGCCTTGATGACTGCCGGGTTGAAATATGTGCCGGTCGGGCGCTCCGTCGTTCTGGGCTACACCACGCCGCTTTGGGTGGCGCCCGCCGCATGGTTTTTCATGGATGAGCCGCTATCGCCGCAGCGCATCCTCGGAATTGCCCTGGGCGTTGCCGGGCTTCTCTTTATGTTCAATCCGGCCGCGCTCGACTGGAGCGACCACCAGGCCCTGCTCGGCAACGGCCTGTTATTGCTGTCCGCGTTGGCCTGGTCTGTCAGCATTCTTTACACGCGCGCGCATCGATGGATCGCCACGCCGTTTCAGCTGGTATTTTGGGAGGTGTTGCTCGCAACATTCATTCTGACCGCGCTGGCCGTCGCATTCGAAGGCCGACCGCGAATAATTTGGACGCCGAGCCTCATGGTCGAGCTCGGTTACAGCGGCATCGTGGGCAACGTGCTCGGCTTCTGGGCCATGGCGGTCGTGAACCGGAGTGTCACGGCGACGACGACCTCGATCGGGATTCTCGCGACCCCCATCGTGGGCATAGCCAGTTCGGCCATATGGCTGAGAGAAACAGTGGATGCCCAATTGATCGTCGCCGCAGGCATCATCCTGGCGGGCATGCTGGTCGCAACAATTAATTTGCCCAAACCGAACAGGGCCTGACGCAATCGTGCGCCCATCGCTTTCTTTGTTGGCCTGTCAGGGCGTCGCCGGCTTTCGCGGAAACAACCCCGGCAGCATGGCATTGGTGAAAACTCCGGAGGTTGCGGGCGAATTGCTCAGCCCGTAAGCTTCCACCGTGGTCTTGATCGTCCTTTCCATCTTGTTTGCAGACATCGAGCCGATCCCGTCTGAATAGACTTCCCGCACCAGCAGGTGATCCGCTGCGATATCCAGCCCCTCGCGCGTAACGGCTTCGCTGAATTGCGGTTGATACTCGCGGAATATCCGGACGGTCTGCGGCCGTTGCGCCGTCGCAAAGTCCAGTCCCTGGGCGATCGCCCGGACAAACGACTTCACCAGCGCCGGATCGGAACGCAAGGTATCGTCGTGGACGATGATGCCGTTGCTGTAGATATCCAGACCGTAGTTGGCGTATTCCAAGGCGTACAATTCGAGGTTCGCGGCTTTGGCCGCCTCGCGATACACCGGCAACGCCGACACGTAGTCGCACACGCCATCCACCTGCCCCGCCATCAGCATGCTTGCTTTCGCGGGCTGGTTCACGGTGATGAAATTCACCTTCTCGCCGTCAAAGCCATTCAGGCGAGCAAAGGCCGGCATCACCGTGCGGACCGCATCGCCGCTGGTCGACGCGATCTTCTTGCCAACGAGATCGGCCGGTCGGCTGATGCCGCTCGTCGCCCTCGTAATGATCGACATCAGCGTCTTGTAGTGAACCATGGCAACCAGCGTGACCGGAATATCGCGGCTGCGGCCGAGTACGACAGCGCTTGCATCGGCGAAGCCGAAGGCCGCCGCACCGCTTGCGACGTTTTGAATGGCGTCGGCGGAACCCTTGCTTGACTCGATGGTGACGTCCAGACCCTGCTCTGCGAAGTATCCCTGTTTGAGAGCCGGGTAGAACAGTGCGTGTTTCGGATTGGGCAGAACATCGAACAGAAACTTCACCGCCCTGCGTGATTGCGCGTAAGCGACCTGGCTGGAGGCGGACAGCGCCATCGCCATTGCACCGCCCACCAGTCGCCTTCGCGCAATATCGATGGTCACCCGCAGGCCCCCTGTATGGAAATCCCTGATCGACGCCTCTGTTCGAACCCGGCGCAAACCACGTACGGTTTCACAGGCGGCCCATCTAGTGCAGCTTGGAGAGGTCCTCTTTTTTTGCCTCCGCGACCACACCGGCACGATCATAGGTATTGATCTGCTCGATGAACTGATTGGTCAAGACCTTGTCGACCGCAGGTGTTTCCGGCAGGACAGCCTGGTCCTTGAGGAACTGCAAAAGATGCTGCCAGTCGGCTTCAACAAAGAAGCCATGCCTGGCCCCGATTTTCTCACTGTTCCAGATCGCCAGCCTGCCTTGGTTGACGGCGATCCCCTCCTTCAGTGCTTCGGCTGTGTCGGGGTTCTTGGAACGGGATTCCGGATAATCCTTCCAGGTAATCAGCACGGCGGCTTCAGGATTGGCCATGCTGTAATCATATCCCTTGGCGACCGCTCGAGCGATGCCGACCAACATTTTCGGATTCTTTGCGATGGTGTCATTTCGGGCGAGCAGGCCGACATCCGGCAGTGTGCGCAGAAGGTCCGAGGCCGGAATTTCCCGGAGCTTCAGCCCCGAGAAGGCCAGCTTGGCCAGTGCCGCGTCCCAGAAGATCACGCCGTCGACGAATTTCTGGCGAACCGACGTGATCGCCTGAGCGCCCAGGCCGATCGGAAGAAAGGAGATATCCTTTGCCGGATCCAGTCCGGCTTCTTTCACGAAAGCCTTCCCAAATGTCGTTCCGGCACTTCCCATCGACTGGACGCCAAGCTTCTTGTCCTTCAGATCGGCCAGAGTTTTGATCGGACTGTCGGGCAGCACGGCAACCGACCAGATATTGGCGTAATACAGCTCATAATAGTATCGGATATTCAGCTGACCGGACTGGATGCCAACGAGGGCCTCACCGGGCGAGGCCGCTCCGACTTCGGCGTTGCCTGCCGAAACCTGCAACGCGGACTCGTTCGATCCGCCCACCGCCAGCAGGCTTACATCGTAGCCTTCGGCTTCGAAATAACCCTTCTCCTTTGCTACCACGAACGGGGAGAACGCCTCGTCAATGGCCCTGACCGGAATCAGGATGCGCACCTTCTCCAGCGCGTAAGCAGCCGGCGAAAAGTTCAGCATTAGTGCCGCGACAAGAGCCGCCTGGGGTATCTTGCATCCGATACCAACGTACGACATTCGCATTCTCGCTACCTAAACGTGACTACACCAACACCGGCGCCTCATTACGCCGGATCCAGAAAATATAACGGCGGGCCGCCACTCGCGTAACGCCGTGCATCACCAGGCCAATTACCGAAAGAACGATCAGCACCGCAAACACGCCGGCGATGTCGAGATTGAAATTGAGCGCAATGATCAGGTAGCCCAGGCCGACCTGGGCGCCGACAAATTCGCCGACGACGGCGCCGATTACGGCCAGCACGGCCGCGATCTCGAGCCCCGCGAAAATCAGAACCAATGCTGACGGAATCCGCAATCGCACCAGCGTTTGCCAGTTGGTGGCGCCAAACGCCTTCATCATGTCGAGCTGGTCACGGTCGGTGGCATGAAATCCCGCCACCACGCTGACCAGAATGGGAAAGAAGCATACCAGCGCCGTGATGACGACCTTCGACGTCAGCCCGTATCCGAACCAAATGATGAACAGCGGCGCGATAGCCACCTTGGGCAGGGTCTGCAGTGCCACCAGATACGGGTAGACCAGACGCTCGACCACCGGAATTAGCGAGATCACGGCGCCGATCACAAGCCCAGCCAACACGCCGAACACGAATCCGCAGAGAATCTCGATCAGGGTCGCCCACAGATGCGGCCATAGGGTTCCTGACGCCACCAGCGTGTAGAGCTTTCCAGCTATCTCGTCGGGCGGCGGCAGCACCAGCGGCGATATGTCGAACAGCCGGCAAGCGCCTTGCCAGACGGCAAGAACCGCAAGCGCGAGCAGGACCGACTGCAGCCGGTGCGAAGCGAGCAATTCCCTGATTGCGATCATAGCGCCGGCACCATCGATGCCTCGGCTCCGAAAAGCCTGCGAATGTGGTCGCACAATTCACCAAAGCGCGGCGTCCCCATGGTCCGAAGGTTGCGCGGGCGCGCGATGTCGATATCGACGATTTCCGAAATCCT
>Ga0210410_10003906_pt1 | contig 13175 bp, 4 predicted proteins | sample IncBWC4MmetaG_FD_161058 | JGI IMG/M metagenome (GOLD analysis project Ga0210410, IMG submission 161058) | Forest soil microbial communities from Barre Woods Harvard Forest LTER site, Petersham, Massachusetts, United States - Inc-BW-C-4-M | ecosystem: Environmental > Terrestrial > Soil >... | reverse complement strand
GGGTGGTTCGATGGGGAGACGGTGACTTGCAAGTACCATGGGTGGCGGTTTGAGCCTTGTTCGGGACAGTGCAGGGAGATTCCCTCGCTGACGAGTCATGAGACGCTGGACCCGACGAAGATCTTTGCGGGGGCGTTTCCTTGTGAGGAGCGGGATGGGTATGCGTGGGTGTATTTGCCTGAGGCGGGTACGGGCAAGGTCGTGGGGGAGTTGCCGGCGGTGCCGGAGGTGCCTAAGTTCTCGGCCCGGTTTCGCACGGCGCATTTGACGGCGGAGCTGCCTTGCAATGTGGATCATGGGATTATCGGGTTGATGGACCCGGCGCATGGGCCGTTTGTGCATCAGGCTTGGTGGTGGCGGAGCCGGACGAGCATTCATGAGAAGACGAAGCACTTTGAGCCGCTGAATGACAGCGAGAACCGCGGGAGGAATGCGGGGTTTCGGATGTCGTCGCATGCACCTAGCGCGAACTCGGCTCCGTATAAGCTGCTGGGGGTTTATGGGGAGCCGATTACGACGACGATCGACTTTGTGCTGCCGAATCGGCGGTATGAGACGATTCGGGCGGGGGAGAAGTGGTTTGCGAGTTTGACTACGGTTACTCCGGTGACGGCTTCGACTTCGAGGATCGATGTTTGTGCGGCGTGGAATGTTTTTTATTGGGTTCCATTTGTAACTCCGATTGCTACGTTTTTTGGGGCTCGGTTTGTAAGGCAGGATCAGCAGACGATGATTGAGCAGGCGGAGGGGCTAAGGTTCCATCCGGGGCTGATGCTGATCGATGATGCGGATAAGCCGGCGAAGTGGTACTTCGCGTTGAAGCAGGCTCGGCTGAAGGGGACGGGGGAGCATCCTTTGAGCGGGCCGGTGGAGTTGCATTGGCGGAGTTGAGGGCAACCCGCCCCCTCCCGGTCGAATTGTGCAAAGTCTTCTATTTTCGACGGTTAGGTCTGGACTTGGGCGGTAGTTGCTCCAAGAGTTGTGCAGGGGAGCGCGGCCAGAGTCAGAACGAAAGTCGCGCACTCAGTTGAATCTCGCGGCCTGGGGTGGTCACCTCCGTGATCGACCCGAAACCCGCGGTATTGACGAACCGGTTTGGCGTTCCCAGGTTGGTACGGTTTAACGCGTTGAAGAACTCTCCCCTGGTCTCCAGCCGCAACGACTCTCGCAGGGCAAAGCTTCGGACCACGCTCAGATCCACTGTCTGGGACCCCGGCCCACCTACCGAGTTCCTCCCAACATTCCCAAACGTATAGGCTGCCGGCGCGGCGAATGCCGCCGGATTGAACCATGCCGCCGCAGTCCGCGTGCCCGGCCCGAAGACCGGTTTGCCGGTTGCATTCGCCCGCACCGGGTTCTCTCCCAGCGCAGTTCCCGCATTTGCGGTATCGCCAAACACTGAGATGGTCAGCGGAAATCCGCTTTGTGCCTGAAAGATCGTCGATGCCCTCCAGTCCTTTGTTACCGCACGCGTCACCTGGCTCCTCCCCCACGCCGGAACGTCATAGACCGCGCTCACAGCGAGGCGATTCCGCACATCGCAAGACGGGCCCTTCTCTGCGGCCAGGTTGCTGTTGTCCTGGGGTATCGAAGCCTCAAACATTGGGGAACGAAAGTCCGGCGCATTCGACAAGTTCTTCGACCAGGTATAGTTCGCCAGCAGACTGAGCCCTCTGGCCGCTCTCCGCCGCACATTGACATATCCCGCGTCGTACCAGCTCTGCGCCGAGTTCTCCAGCAGATTGATGGTGCTCACGCCAAACGTGGTGTTCGCCACGGTAATGTTGCTGGGCAGAACGGTGTTCGGAACAAAGCTGATCTTGGTATGTGGCCGCCGCGGCTGAATCAACCCCGGTCCGGGTTGCGCATTGTTGATCAGATGCGCGCGCTGCAAGTGGAAGCCACGCGAACCCAGGTATCCGATCTCCATGACCGTGTTGCTCCCCAGGCTCTGTTCTATCGCTGCGCTCCACTGCTGGATATACTGCGGGGCCGGGTGCGTCTGCATGCCGGTAAAGCTGACAACCGTCGTCCCCAGCACTGCCGGCGCAAAGTCGAATGTCTTGATTGAGGGCGTAAAGTTGTCGCTCTGGTTCGTCTCGGGGAAGGTGTACGGCACATTGTGACGCTGGTTGCACCACGTATTCATATCCACCGGCGTAAAGAAGATCCCATACGCGGCATGGAGCACCGCGCCCACACTCGGCAGGCTGTGCGAGATTCCAAACCGCGGCGCGAAGTCGGTCGCATTCGGATACATCAACCCTTTGGGGAACCCATTCTGGCCGCCGATAAAGACGCTCGGCGTACCGTCTGGCGCAAACGTCAGATTGCTGTTCGCGTATTTGATGTCCACGAGCGCGCTCATGTACTCATACCGGAGGCCATAGTCCACTGTCGTACGCTTGGTCAGCCGGAAGGTGTCTTGTGCATACCCGTTCGCATACCACTGGCGCAGGTTCATCTGCGGAACGCCAGCCTGTCGCTGGCGCACCGCCGGGAGCCCCAGGAGAAAGCTCGCCAGCGCAGAACCGGTGCCATCATTGGCTCCAATATCGGTTGTAAATCCATTGGTGAACTGGTAGTAGCCGCGATTCTGAAAGAACCCCCACATAGGCCAGATGAAGCGCTGATAAGCCGCGCCAAATTTCAGGCTGTGCCGTCCCAACTGCCAGATCAGGGTGTCTCTACCTTCAATCAGCGTGTCCCACGCATGCATCGGGGTGGCCGCATAGCTGTCGCCAATCGGAGAGTAGCCCTGCACGTTGAAGTAAGGCGCACCCCATGCTCCCGGGCCGCCAAATCCGACTCCGGCAATCCCTAACTCTCCGGTAATGTCGTTGGTGTTCGCGCTTTCGGTTGTATGGTTCATGCTCAACCGCGATACTCCGACGGTAGCCACGTTCAGCAGCGACGGCGTAATGATGTGGCTGTACGATCCCATTCCCTGTTGCGACAGATTGTCATGCAGATAACCGAATCCCGGCAGGTTCTCCGGCATAAAACCGTGTTCGCCGCCTGCGCTGTACCTGCCGAAGAGCGTGTCCTTCGCGCTGAACTGGTGATCGAGCCGCAGCGTTCCCTGGTCGGTGTAGTGCTGCTCGTTTCGCACATCGAGGTAGTTGTTCGAGTCGTTGCCTACGCCCACTACTGTCGGCTGCCCCATCATGGTCATGCCGCCGCCCATTCCCATCATCAGGTTTGGCTGAGGGGTGTACTTCGTGAGCATCGTCACGGCAACTGCGCTCAACCGTGCTGCCGGAATCTTGTTGCCGGGAAACGGCTGCCGCGTGAACTGCGGATTCTGTTTGCTGACCGGTAGCACCGGGTTGTAGTTCGGATTCGTCACTGTCGTATTAGGGTCATAGATGGTCACGCCGCTCATGCTGAAGTCGCCCGCAGCCTCGTCGGGGGTCGGCACGGTATCGGTCATGGTGTCGGCCTGCACATGGCGCAGCGCTTCATAATTGGCAAAGAAGAACGTATGTTTTCCCAACAACGGACCGCCCAGGGAGCCGCCAAAGTTGTTCTGGACCAGGTGCTTGGTCCCACCCATATCGTTGAAGGAGTGGGCATCGAGCGCTCCGTTTCGCAGAAACTCGTAGGCAGTGCCGTGCACCGTGCTGCCACCGGATCGCGTCACAATATTCACCTGGCCGCCGCCGGCGCCGCCCATCTCAGCCGAGTAGCTTCCCACCTGCACCTGAAACTCCTGCACCGCATCGGGCGAGGCGCTCAGGTTCTGGGTGTTGAAGGTTGGATCTGTATTCGTCGCCCCATCGAGCAAAAAATAGTTTGCATTCGGCCGGTTACCTCCGACGCTGATGGCTGATCGTTGACCTGGCCGCCAGTAGAGCGGATTCATATCTCCCGACTGCGCTCCATGGCTCAAATGGGCTCCCGGAACTGTCAGCATCAGGTCCACCAACATGCGGCCGTTAAGCGGCAACTGTGCTACCCCGCGCTGATCCACTACCTCGCCTACGCTCGCATCCGCCGTTTTCAGCAACTCCGCCGCAGCCACAGCGGTGACGGTCTGGCTATCCGGCCCTACCGTCAACATCACATCGAGCGTCGTCTGCTGTCCCACCTCTAACTGCAGTGACCGGCGAGCGGCCGCAAACCCGCTGCTCTCGGCCCGCACGAGATAGCTCCCCGGCAGCAGTCCGCCGGCTTCATAGACTCCTTGTCCGTTTGCCACCACTGCGCGTTCAGCGCCTGTCTCCACCGCAGTCAGGGTCACCTTCGCATGCGGGATTGCAAGGTGCTGCGGATCCATCACCACGCCACTCAAGGTCGCATAGTTTGTCTGCGCCAATGCAAGGGACGCCGAAAGAAACAGGGCAAAAAGAAACAGGGCAGGGATGATGGAAAAACGGCTGGGTCTCATGGGTCTCCTGAAGATGCTTTGCCTGCACCTCACGCTGAGGTCTCTCGATGGTGTCAGGTTGGCCCTACCTGGCTTTTGAAACGCTTGATCGCAGCCCAAAAGCGATGGCAACTTATGATTCGTGAGGACCGAACGAGTTTATCCATCAACCGAATCCACTGTCTTCGGTCTCTGGTGGGAGTTGATGCTCCATCTTTCGGTGGACTCTTCTTTCCGGGAGTGCAGCGTTATTGCGGCGGAAGCAATATGGGTGCAGCGGGATGATCCGGCATTATCTGAGTTGGGTGTTTCGAAGGCGCTGACGGCTTAATGAGCGGGTGTCCAGAGGGTTGCGTGGGAGAACGGGCTGGCGGCCGAAGAAGAGTCGCCGACCACCTGGCCGCGATTGTTGATGGCGTTCGCTTCGCTGAAGTTGCCGCCTGGGAGGGTGGGGAGGCCGATCATCACACCGTTGTCGAATAAAAAGGCGTGTGGGGTTAAGTTCGCAAGCGAAGTGCCGACGATCTGGCCGCGGTCGTTGATGGCGGCAGCCTGGCTGGAGGTGTCGCCGGGGAGGGTGCCGAGGTCGGTCATGACACCGTTTTGATACAGGAACGCGTGCATGGCGCCGCTTGCGGTGTTCGCTTTCCCGACGATGTGACCGTGCTTGTTGATGCCGGTGGCGCTGCTGAAGGTGCCCCCGGGGAGGGTGCCGAGGTCAGTCATGACTCCGTTCTCATCGAGAAAGGCGTGAGTTTGGCCGCTGGTGGTGGTTGATTGGCCGACGATCTGGCCGCTGTCGTTGATGGCGGCAGCGCGGCTGGAGGTGCCACCGGGGAGGGTGCCGAGGTCGACCGCGACCCCGTGTTCAAACAAAAACGCGCGGAGAGCGCCCGAGACGCCAACCACCTGGCCGCGGTCGTTGATGGCCAAACCCTGGTTGTTGTTGTTTGCCGCACCGGGAGGAGGGGGGAGCTTAGCCATCACCCCATCGTCAATCAACACAGCGAATTCGAACTGGGCGGTAGCGCCCGAAAAGCCGACGATCTGGCCGTGCTTGTTGATGCCCAAGGCTTCACTGAAGTCGGCACCGGGGAGAGTGCCGAGGTCGGCCATGGCTCCGTTGTCGAATAGAAAAGCATGGGGTTGAGAAAAAAAGTTGGTGGCCGAATCGCCTACCACCTGGCCGCGGTCGTTGACGCCCCTGGCGACGCTGAAGACGCCATGGGGGAGAGTGCCTAGATCCTTGACGGTAAAACTCTGGCCGACGACAGGCTGCCATGCGGCGGCGCATAGCAGGGCTATGACCATAACGATCCGCTCGACGTAGAGACCCCCGTTGATTCGCTTGCCTAGCGATTGCATACTGACACTCCTTTCGAGGGGTGAAGGAGGAGGGTAAAGCGCAGCCCCACGTGGCCGGCCCTTCCACCAACAGGCCGACGTGCCATCGCCTTCCGGAGCGCACCACAAAGACAGAAAACGAAAATATGCGAGCCGCAGCCTTCGTGTCTGTGCGGCGGCACACAGAGTTAAAGGCTTGCCTTAGGCGACTTCCGGATGGTGGGCGATGGGGAGCGGTGCAGGCTGGCTGGAGCCCTGGAAATTGTCGGGAAGTGGTGCGGGGGAGCGTTCCGGGATGACAAATAAAAAGCAAAGAAAGGCGGGCGGATTGACAATTGTTGTTTCGTCCCTCCATACTCTCAGTTCGAATTGGACGGACCAGTCATCTTGTCACGAACTGAATCTCCAATTCGCGCTCTATAACCGCTTTTTGCTGGAGGCCCCTGTGAAGCAACTGTTGTATGTCTGTCTGTTGATCGTTGTGACCGCTATTTTCCCCGTATTTCTTCTCGCGCAAGCCGATCGCGGAGGCATAACTGGTCGGATCACCGACAATACCGGCGCTGTTGTTCCGGAGACGACGGTCACTCTTCGCAATGAAGATACCGGAGTGATCGAGAACGCGGTCACGAATTCCGCGGGTGTCTACACCTTTCAGAACCTGAATCCCGGTTCTTACACGCTTACCGTGAAAAGCTCCGGTTTCAGGAACGTCGAGCGTACCCACACCGTGGTCGACGTGAACCAGGTGAACCAGCAGGACATTTCGCTTGTGATCGGCACAGCTTCGGATACGGTCGAGGTGACGACGGGTGTGCAGCAACTGCAGACGACGTCGGCCTCGGTGGGTCTGGTCGTGGAGGAGCGCTCGATTCAGGAACTGCCGCTGGTCTATGGCAACCCATTCACGCTGGAGACGCTCGCGCCCGGTATCCTCGTCTCCGGCGTCAACCCGAACATCCGCAGCTTCGACAGCAGTACGGCGAATGTCTCGGTCAACGGCTCGGTGCTGAACTCGCTGGAGTACCGGCTCGACGGCGCGCCGGACAATCGCATCCGCCTCTCCGCGTACACGCCCAGCACGGAGTTTATCGGCCAGTACAAGGTGGAGACGGCCAGTTATGACGCCACTGAGGGTCACTCCTCGGGCGGCTTTGTCAACACCGCGCTCAAGAGCGGCACCAACCAGTTCCACGGTGTCGCCTACGCGTCGTACCAGAATCCCTCGGTCAACGCGAACTACTGGCACTTGGCACCGGGCATTCCTGCCAAGCAGGTCTGGTTGCGCGAGGGCGGAGGCGTCGGCGGCCCGATCAAGCGCGACAAGCTCTTCTTCTTCACCGGCTACGAGCACATCCGCGACGCCACGCCCAACGTCCAGACGCTGAGCATTCCCAGCCTGGCCGAGCGCGGCGGCAACTTTTCTGAACTCTACGCGCTCGACAGCAAGCACCCAGCCGGAACTTCGAATCTCTACCAGCTCTACGATCCCACGACGGGGAAATCCATCACAGGCGGGGTCTGCGGCTCGGGCAAGACCTGCGTCAGCCGCCAGGCGATTGCCGGAAACATCCTTCAGCCCAGCGCGATCAGCGCTATCGCCGCGGCGGCGCTCAAGTACTACCCCAATCCCAACACCACGCCGAACTCGGCGGGCGGCGGCAACTTCTCCTACGCTGGTGCGGAGCCTGACTACTACTACGCTCTGATCGCTCGAAGCGACTTCAACATCAACAGCAAGGAGCAGCTCTTCGGGCACTATGTGCAGAGCCGCCGCCTGCAGCCGGGCAAGAACGGCTACTTCCTTCCGGCCTCGGGCACCAGCCTCACCTACCAGAACAAGGGCGCGGCCTTCGGGTACACGTACACCATCAATCCCACCCTGGTGCTCGACGCGCACTTCACCTGGACTCGCTTCGTCAACCAGAACGTCGTCAGCTCGCAGGATAAGTTGAATGCTACCTCCATCGGCATGCCCAGCTATCTGGTCAACGGCCTCGGTGAGAATGCGCAGGCGTTCCCGCGCCTCGACATCACCGGTTACCAGTCGCTGAACTCCGACAATGGCGTCCTCTCGCACGACGACATCACTCTCGGTTCGGTCCAGCTCTCGAAGCTCCTCGGCAATCACTTCCTCCGTGGGGGCTTCGAGTACCGCATGTACAACACCAACGCTGGCATCACGACGCAATCGAACGGCCGCTATCAGCACAACGGCAGCTATGCGACGGCCTCCAGCTCCACCTCGGCTCAGAGCATCGGCTTCGGCCTGGCTGAGTTTGAGTACGGCCTGCCGAGTTCCTCGGCCATCACCATCAACAGCGACTTCGCCTCCCGCTCCAACTACATGGCAGAGTGGCTGCAGGACGACTGGAAGGTGAAGCCGCGGCTGACCGTCAACTTGGGCTTGCGCTTCGAGTATGAGGGCCCCAACAACGAGCGGAACCAGAAGGCGAACACCTACTTCGACTTCAACGTTGCCAACCCGGTGGCCGCCGCGGCGCAGAAGAACTATGCGACGATCGCACCGACTAACCCCAATCTTCCGGCGGCCTGGACTGTCAACGGCGGGATTCGCTTCGTGGGCGATCCCTCGACGCCGCTCGGCGGACACCAGACCTACCAGGCGCAGGTGCTCAACCTGCTTCCCCGCGCCGGGCTCTCGTATCAGGTTGAGCAGAACACCGTGGTCCGCGCCGGCTTCGGCATCTTCAACGATTCGCTCTCGACGTTCTACCTGTCGGGTGGCAACTCCGGCTCGACCTCCACCTTTCTGCTTCCGCAGCAGGGCTTCACGCAGTCGACCTCGGCCACGGGCTCGGGCGACAGCGGCGTCACCTTCACCAGCACGCTGGCCAACCCGTTTCCTAACGGCATCGCGCCGCCGACCGGAAGCTCTCTCGGCCTGCAGACCTTCCTGGGCAACGCCATCACCTTCCAGCCGCTCAATCCGCGCAATCCCTACAACATGCGCTGGAGCGCCGGTATCCAGCATGAGTTCGGCGCGTGGCTGGCTGATGTGAGCTATGTCGGCAACCACGGCGTCCATCTTCCGGTGCAGAAGGAGTACGACGCGATCCCGCAGCAATACCTCTCCACCTACACTGCGGGCTACGACGGTGACGTAAACACGAAGATGAGCACCACGATCAGCAATCCCTTCTACCAGGTATTGCCGAACACGGTGAGCCTCGGTTCCAGCAAGACGACGACGCTGGCTCAACTGCTTCGTCCCTATCCGCAGTTCACCAGCGTGTCGGCCTACGTTACGACCGGCATGTCCATCTACCACTCGGCGCAGGCTTCTCTGGTTCGCCGCTTCGCAAACGGCGCCAGCTTTACCTCGGCCTTCACCTGGAGCAAATCGCTCGACGCTACTCAGTTTCTGAATCCATCCGACGCGCGGCCATGGTACGGACTGTCCACCAACGACCGTGCACTGCGCTTCGCCACCTCCGGGATCTATCAGCTTCCATGGGGTCGGGGACGCCGCTTCCTCAACCAGGGGGGCATTGCCTCGGCTCTGGCGGGCGGGTGGCAGATGCAGGGTGTATACCAGGTGCAGAGCGGACAGCCGCTCAGCTTCACGGGCTCGTCCCTGCCTGTATTCCTCGGTTCCAACCCTGTCGACTCGGCATGGGGCCGCTCCGGCTACAAGAAGAGCATCTCGGGCGCGAACACTGCGGGCAACTGGTTCAACACAGCAAACTGGGCGACAACGACCAGCAACGCTACCTCAGGCAAAGTTCCCGGCGTCTACGGAAACCAGTACCAGGTCCGGACCCTGCCTCTCCGCTTTAGCGGGCTGCGCGCCGACTTCCTCAACCAGTTCGATGCCGCGGTTCAGCGCAACTTTTCGCTCTCGCGCCTGTGGGAGCCTGCCACGCTCCAGTTCCGCTTCGACTTCATTAACGTTTTCAACCACCCGGTCTACAGCGCTCCAGTAACGGACTGGACCAACTCCACCTTCGGGGAGATCACGGCGCAGGGAAATCAGCCGCGCATCTATCAATTCGAAGCCTTCGTCCGCTTCTAAGGCAGTGCGGGGAGGGGAGATAGTTTTGGATACTCTATTGGATCTTCTAAGAGCCAGAGGCGACGTCTGCCGGGTCATCTCCCCGTAGGCGCCGCAGGCTCTCGACGGAAGGCACGAAGTAATAGGAGCCGGTCAGCGGCTGAGTATAGCGGGTGAGCGCATCGCGCGTGCCGTTAAGCAGGCCCGCCATGCTATCGAGCATCTTCGACAGCCGCTTCTGGTCGGCGCTGAACCCGACGAACATGGTGCCGTGGTCGTCGACGTTTCCGTAGGGCATGTTGCGGCGAAAGATGTTCCCGAACACGTCCTGATCGGTGCGAGCGACGTGCGAGTCTGCCGGCTTGTTCTCGAGTTCGATGCTGTCGAGCTTGGTGCGTCCTATGATGAGTTCCTGTTGAGCGACCGGCACCGCTTCCCACGCCGCTACGTTGTGCTTCCACTTTTGCAGCAGCAGGACTGAGCCGGCAGCGCCGGGAACTCCTTCGGGCAAGAGTGCGTCCATCGGAGCGTCCAGCAGCGTTGGATTTTCCGAGCCATCGATGAAGCCGGTGAGATCGCGATCGTGCCGGTACGACCAACTCGAGGTCTCATCCGCGAGCGACGCCAGGCCTGCGAGGTCGCGGATGACCGAGCGCGCCATATCGAAGATAACGTCATACGTGCTGCCGGACAGCCATACCAGCGCATCCCGTTGCGTGGCTGGCATAACGAATCCTTCTATGCCCTTGATCTCCTTGTTGAAGCCCTCCACCCCTGAAGGCGTGTCATCCGGAACAATAGTGCGCCAGAGCTCAGGCCGAAAGCCGATGACGAAGTTCACTCCTCCTGTGGTGGTTCGCGGTTCACGGATAGCGGAGATGGTCGAGGCGAACTCTTTGCATTTCTTCGCGTCTTTCTTCACGTCGAGGAGGTCAAACTCCAGGTACGCATGAGAGGAGGTTCCAAGAGCGAAGATTCCAGCCTGAGGCGTGTACATGCGGGCATTATATCGAGCACCATCTTAACGGCCGCCACAGGCTCGAAATTGTTGGGGGGTGTGGATTAGAAGGCGCTGACGCCCTCTTCGATGACCAGTTCGTCGACGGAGATGTTCAGAGCTTTGCCTAGTTTTTTGAAGTCTTCTTTCCACTCGGCGGACCAGTAGTTTATGTCGCTGCGGCGGAGGAGGTCGTTCCAGATGTTCTGGGCCTGCCAGAGGTTTACTTCGAAGGGCATCTTGTGGATGGTTTCGGCGATGAGGAGCGCGGTGGTGAGGGCGCCGTTGGCTGAGGGGTCGCCGGCGGCGGAGGCTTCGAGGCGGACCATGGCGCGCTTCATGCGCTGGGCGGCGGTGAAGCCGAGGAGTTGAGTGTCGAGGGGGACCTGGTCGGCTTCGGCGCGTTGGAGGAGGGTTTCGATCTCGTCGGGGTCGAAGGCATCGGCTTCGATGGCGCGGCGGAGGCTGGCGTTGATGGCGAAACGGGCGGCGGAGGCGAGGGCGGGGGGCGCGGACATGCCGGTTTCAGTGAGGAAGTGGAGGAGGGAGGCGTGGTCTTCGTAGATCTTGCGGAGGGATTCCTCCATCTCGAAGATGGTCTGGTTGAGGATGGTGTTGAGGATGCGGTGCTGCTCGTCGGCGAAGAGGGAGGTGAGGGAGTAGGCGGCGGTTTCGCCGAAGAAGCGGTCGATGAGGCGGATGACCTCGGGGAGGTTGGCGCGGCGGATGGCGGTGCCGATTTCGGTGGAGAAGGTGTGGAAGGCTTCGACTTCGGCGGGGTCCTGGGAGTTGTAGCGTTTGACGGCGGCGGAGAGGTTCTGGTCGCCGAGGTGGAGGACGGCGAAGCAGATGTCCTCGTTCTCTTCGGTGATGCGGGAGTAGATGAGAGCGCGTCCGACGGCGACGCGGCCGCGGCCGGAGTTGAAGACCTCGTGGCTTTCGCGGTGGACGTCGAAGCAGAAGAGCTCGCCGTGTTCGGGGTAGTTACGGAAGATGGAGCTGATGGCGTAGTGGGCGCCGACTTGCTCGAGGCCGATCTGCATGCTGTTGACGTAGCGGCGGTAGACCTCGGCGCCGTCGCCGATCTCGGGGATGTTGCTTTTGCCCTTGGCGAGGATGTCGAGGAAGCCGGCTTCGAGGGCAGCGCCGGGTTCGCCGAAGAGCTTGCGCGCGAGCTGGATGACGCGGCCGGCGTAGGCGATGATCTGCACGGTCTCGATGCCGGAGATCTCGTCGAAGAACCAGCCGCAGGAGGTGTACATGAGCTGGGTGTGGCGTTCGAGTTCGAGGAGTTCGAGGCAGGTGATGCGTTCGTTCTCGGTGAGTTCGCGTCTGGCTTGCCGTTGGAAGAATTTAATGATGGAGGCCGGGGAGCGGTCGAGGATGACGTCGATGTAGGCGTCGCGCGCGGCCCACAGGTCTTCGAGGAGGGGTTGGGCGAGCTTCTCGGCGAGGGGGGCGGTGCAGTCGCGGAGGTAGTCGAGGGCTTCACGCAAGGGGGTGCGCCACTCCTGGTTCCAGCCGGGCTTGCCGCCGTTGCAGCCGCAGTTGGAGCGCCAGCGTTCGATGCCGTGGGCGCAGGACCAGGAGGTGTCTTCGGCGACCTCGGCCTCCCATTTTGGAGGAAATCTATCGAGGAATTCGCCGTAGTTGGTGAGGCTGGCCTGATGCCCGTTTTCGATGTAATGCATGCCGTAGGAGAGGGCCATTTCTCCGTGCTTGTGATGGTGGCCGTAACTTTCGCCGTCGGTGGCGACGTGGGAGATTTGTGCGCCGTCGGAGTCACCGGGAGAAGGGGGGTGGAAGCCGGCGAGGAGGCGTTTGCCGAAGTCTTCGCCGCTGTTGAGGAGGCCTTCGAAGGCGATGGCGCGGGAGGCGGGGCCGTCGTAGAAGAAGACGTTGATGGAGCGGCCTTCGTCGAGGCGGATGAGGTAGGGGTGGGTGGGGTCGACGGTGGCGTTGGAGGTTTCGGTCCAGGAAACCTCCTCGGCTTCGATGGCCTCGGTGGTTAGAACGGACGATATAGGAGAAGCTGATCCCTCCGCTGCGCTGTGCGATGACAACGACGAGGCGTCTGCGGTGATGTTCGGCGGGTCTGCGGGGGTGCTCGATGAGTTTGCGGTGAGTTTGCGGACGCGGGCGCACTGGACGGGGGCGAGGATGGTGAACTTGATGCCCTCCTGAGCCATGAGGTCGAGGACGCTGCGGTTGACGGCGGTTTCGGCGAGCCACATGCCTTCGGGTTTGCGGCCGTAGCGGAATTCGAAGTCGGCGATGCCCCAGCGGATCTGGGTGAGGGCGTCGCGCTTGTTGGCGAGGGGCATGATGAGGTGGTTGTAGACCTGAGCCATGGCGGAGCCGTGTCCGCTGTAACGCTGGGCGCTGAACTTGTCGGCGTCGAGGATCATGCGGTAGGTGCGGGGGGCCTTGTCGTGGAGCCAGCTGAGGAG
>Ga0210410_10003905_pt1 | contig 13180 bp, 10 predicted proteins | sample IncBWC4MmetaG_FD_161058 | JGI IMG/M metagenome (GOLD analysis project Ga0210410, IMG submission 161058) | Forest soil microbial communities from Barre Woods Harvard Forest LTER site, Petersham, Massachusetts, United States - Inc-BW-C-4-M | ecosystem: Environmental > Terrestrial > Soil >... | reverse complement strand
ACAGGAGAAGAGCAACGCCACTTCCAGCACACACACTATCCGTTTTTACGGTACCTCGGTCGAACTGATCCTTGCTGACGGCAGGATCTACCCTCAAAAAGGCAAGGTCCTGCTTGCGGACCGGCAAATGGATCCAAGCACGGGCACGATTCGCATCATTGCAGCCTTTCCCAATCCCGGCAACGTTCTCCGTCCCGGCCAGTACGGACGTGTGCGTGTCGAAACCAACATAAAAAAAGGCGCTCTGCTGTTGCCTCAGAGCGCCGTTGCGCAGTCGCAAGGGAGCTATCAGGTGGCGGTTGTCGGCAACGATCACAAAGTCAACATGCGCACCGTGAAGCCCGGCGAGACGGTCGGGACGATGTGGGTTATTGAAGACGGCCTCAAGCCGGGTGAGCAAGTTGTTGTCGAGGGGCTGCAACAACTCAAGGAAGGAACTCTCGTTACTCCCAAGCCCATGCATCTTCCCAAGGAAGGAAACTGAGCAATGTCGAAATTCTTCATCAACCGCCCAATCGTCGCGATGGTGATCGCCATCCTTACGGTGATCGTGGGCGCGGTCACCATTACAGGCCTACCGGTGGCGCAATTTCCTAACATCGTTCCACCGGAGATTCAGCTACAAGCCAGCTTTGTCGGGGCGGACGCACAGGCCCTGGAGCAATCCGTCGCGACGCCTATCGAACAGCAAATCAATGGCGTGGACAACATGGACTACATGTATTCCTTGAATGCCACGGGCAATTCACAAACCACCATGGTCGTGGACTTCGACCTGAAGACGGACCCGAACACGGACCTCATCCTCACGCAGTCGCGCGAGCAACTGGCTGTCGGTCAGCTTCCGCCGGACGTTACCAGCTACGGAGTCACCATCAGAAAGTCCGTAACCGCTCCGCTAATGCTGGTCGGAATATTTTCCCCGAAGGGCACTTACGATACAAAGTTCCTCGGCAACTACGCCTATATCAACCTTAACGACCCCATCGCCCGCTTGTACGGAGTGGGCCAGACGCAGGTTTTTGGCGCGGGGCAGTATGCGATGAGGCTCTGGGTACAGCCTGACAAACTGGCGAAGCTGGGCATCACCGTTACGGACATCGTGAGTGCCGTGCAGGCGCAGAACACCGTCAATCCTGCCGGTCAGGTGGGTGGCGAGCCGGCTCTCGCGAACCAACAATTTACGTATTCCGTACTTGCGCAGGGCCGGCTGACGTCCCCGGAACAATTCGAAAACGTGATCGTGCGGGAAACGCCGGATGGCGGTACGGTTCGAGTGAAAGACTTGGCCCGCGTCGAGCTGGGCGCACAAGACTACAGTGTGATCAGCCGCTTGAATGGCAAGCCCGCCATCGTCATTCCCGTTTACCAGTTGCCTGGTTCCAATGCCGTCCAAACGGCCGCAGGCGTCCGAAAGCTGATGGCCGAGATGAAGCAGCGCTTCCCTCAAGACATGGATTACGCCATATCGCTTGACCAGACGAGCGCCGTGACGGAAGGCATAAAGGAGATTATTCAAACCCTCTTGATCGCCATCGTGCTGGTGATCCTAGTAGTCTACCTTTTCCTGCAAGACTGGCGCGCTACTTTGATCCCGATGCTTGCCGTTCCCGTCTCGCTGGTGGGTACGTTTGTTCTCTTCCCGCTGTTCGGCTTCTCCATCAATACCCTTTCCATGTTCGGGTTGGTGCTGGCCGTCGGTTTGGTGGTGGACGATGCCATTGTCGTCGTCGAAGGCGTCCAACGTCACATCGACGAAGGTCTTGCTCCCAAAGACGCAGCTCGAAAAGCAATGGAAGAGCTCTCGGGCCCCGTTATCGGTATCGCCCTGGTTCTCTCGGCGGTCTTCGTCCCCACAGTATTTATCCCAGGCATCACCGGACGCCTCTACCAGCAATTTGCCTTGACCATCGCGATTTCCGTGGTTCTCTCGGCTTTTAACGCACTCACGCTGAGTCCGGCGCTTGCCGCGCTCCTGCTCCGGCCAAAGAAGGAAAGCCGCGGACTGCTCGCAAAATTCTTCGCTTGGTTCAACCGCATGTTCGGAAGCGGCACGGAAATCTATCTTCGGCTGTCCGGTGGGATGATCCGCAAAAGCATCTTGTCGCTGGTGGTGCTTGCGGCCTGCGGGCTTGCCGGGCTTTTCTTTGGCCGCCTCCTGCCATCCAGCTTCCTGCCCGATGAAGACCAGGGCTACGTGTACGTCAACATGGATCTTCCGAATGCGACTTCGCTGGAGCGCACCAGCGAAGCGGCGAGACAGGTTGAGGAGATCCTCGCCAACACGCCAGGCGTGGAATACACCACGAGCGTTGTTGGCTTCAGCTTGCTCAGCTTTGTGCGGACTACTTACAACGGCTTCTTTTTCGTCACGCTGAAGCCCTGGAGCAGCCGCGAAACACGGGCGGAACAGTTCCAGGAAATCAAGGTGCGCTTGAATCAGCAGCTTCGCAACCTTCCGCAAGGAACCGCTTTCAGCTTCTCGCCGCCAGCAATCCCCGGAGTCGGCACATCCGGCGGATTTCAGTTCGTGCTGGAAGACCGTGCCGGGCGGGACGTCCCGTTTCTGGCGGGCAACCTGGAGAAATTCCTGGCCGCTGCTCGCAAGCGTCCCGAAATCGGCTCGATATCCTCTTCCTTTCTACCGAGCGTGCCGCAAAAATTCTTGGAGGTCGACCGGGAGAAAGTTCTGAAGCAAGGGGTGGCCATCAGCGACGTTTACAGAACAATTCAGGCTTTCATGGGCGGGCTGTTCATCAATTACTTCAACGATTTCGGCCGTACATGGCAGGTATACGTGGAGGCCGAAGCGCCTTACCGGTCGAATATGGAAAACCTCGGGCAGTTCTACGTGCGCAACAACGGAGGTGGATCGGTTCCCCTTTCTGCGCTTATGAGGTTTGAGTCGCGTTCCGGCCCCGAATTCACGATGCGCTACAACGAGTATCGCTCAGCGCAAATCAACGGCAGCGCCGCGCCGGGTTATAGCTCGGACCAGGCCACAGCGGCACTGGAGGAAGTTTTCCGGCAGACCATGCCTCGGGAAATGGGCTACGACTACATGGGCATGTCCTATCAAGAGCAGAAGGCACGCCAAGGGGTCCCGGCTTCCGTGATCTTCGGCTTCTCGCTGTTGTTCGTGTTCCTAATTCTGGCAGCACTCTACGAAAGCTGGTCATTACCTTTCAGCGTTTTGCTGAGCACCCCGGTCGCGGTATTCGGCGCCTTTGCGGTGTTGTGGCTGCGCCGGATTGTGCTCAGCGCTTTCTATCCGGCGTACATGGTTCAGATCGAGACCGATGTGTACTCGCAAATCGGGTTGGTGATGCTTATCGGTCTGGCCGCCAAAAACGCGATTCTTATCGTTGAGTTTGCCAAGGAGGAGTACGAAAAGGGAAAGCCTCTCGTTGACGCTGCCCTCGAAGGGGCAAGACTTCGTCTGCGTCCCATTCTGATGACCTCGTTTGCGTTCATTCTCGGCTGCGTGCCGCTCTGGACGGCCAGCGGCGCGGGATCGGTAGCCCGTCAGATCATGGGCACTACCGTAATTGGTGGCATGGTGGCCGCCACCGGGATTGCCATTTTCATTATTCCCGCGCTGTTCGTCTTGGTCGAGCGTTTGGCGAATCGCCGCGGCGCAGCGCACAGTCCCGCTCTTGCGCAACCCAGCCCATCGGAGGCGGACTAACGTGAGAACACTTTTCGCTCTTTCCCTGGTTTTGCTCCTTACTTCGGGTTGCGCTGTGGGGCCCAACTATAAGCGGCCGAGCGCCAACGTTCCTGGTACGTACCGTGGAACTATGCCGCAAGAGGCACCGCAGCCCGCGCCGGAATCGCTCGGTGACCAAAAATGGTGGGAGGTCTTCCAAGACAAGCAGCTTCAAGACCTGATCCACACGGCTCTCCAACAAAACTACGATGTTCGCATAGCGGCAACGCGAATCCTCGAAGCCCAGGCGCAAGTCGGCATCACGCGCGCCGACGGGTTGCCGACGATTAATGCCGGAGCTCAGTCTTTCGATCAACGGTCTGCGCGCCAAAAATTCTTCCCGGCATTCGACACAAGCGCGCACCAGGTGGATCTCTCCTTGGCTTGGGATCTCGATTTCTGGGGAAAGTATCGCCGTGCCAACGAGTCCGCGCGGGCTTCCCTGTTAGCCACTCAGTGGGCGCGTGAAGCAGTCATCAGCACTCTGGTGAGTGACGTTGCCGCAGCCTACTTCCAGCTTCGTGAACTAGACCTGCAGCTCGAAATCTCCCGGCGTACGCTGGTTTCGCGCCAGGACTCCTTGCGACTCACGCAAATGTTAGCAAACGGCGGGGCCACGTCCATGCTTGACGTCCGGCAAGCGGAACAGTTGGTATTCACTGCCGCCGAAACCATTCCCGACCTGGAGCGACGCATCGAGCAGCAGGAAAACTTCATTAGCACTCTCCTCGGAAACAATCCCGGTCCCATAGCGCGTGGTGCGAAGTTGACGGAACAACCGCATTCGCCGGACATTCCCGCAGGGCTTCCCTCCAGCCTGCTGGAGCGGCGGCCCGACATTCGCCAGGCCGAAGCACAATTGATCGCTGCCAACGCTCAAATTGGAGTAGCGAAAGCAGCCTACTTTCCGCAAATCAGCTTGACCGCGAGCAGCGGATTCCAGAGTTCAGCGCTTACCAACCTGTTTACGGGTCCGGCCGGCTTGTGGAATTTCGGAGGATCGCTGGTGCAACCCATCTTCGCCGGGGGAAGAATTCGTTCCGGTGTGAGGTTCTCCGAAGCTCGGCAACAGGAAACACTGCTGATCTATCAACAGACCATCCAGCAGGCTTTTCGCGGAGTTTCGGATGCGCTGGTCGAGTATCGCAAGGACCGGGAGTTTCGAGAGCAACAGCAGCTGCTGGCACTCTCAGCGCAAGACGCGGCGCAACTTTCCGAAATGCGCTATCGAGGCGGCGCCACAAGCTACTTGGAGGTGCTGACGAACGAAACCAATTATTTTGATGCGGAGTTGGGACTCGCTCAAGCTCAGTTGAACGAGCTGTTAGGTCTGGTCAGCATTTACCGAAATCTCGGTGGAGGCTGGCAAGAACAATGAGCAGCTTTATGCGCGAAGCTGGAGCGGCGGTCGTACTGGTAACGCTTACGCTTTCGTTGCAATGCGCTGGGATGGCCGCGCTGATTTCCTTTGCAAAACCTAGTTTGGCACCCGACCGTCTCAGACTAGGGCCGATCCGTTCCGCTCTGCTCATGGTGCGATTAATGACGGCCTTTATTGTTTTGCACATACTCGAGATTCTGCTTTGGGCTGCCTTTTATCGCTGGCTTTGTTTTCCATTGTGGGAGTCCGCGTTTTACTTCTCGACAAGCAGTTATGCCACCGTTGGCTATGGCGATATCGTTCTCCCCCAAGTGTGGCGGACTTTGGGTCCAGTGGAAAGCATCATCGGCGTGTTGATGTGCGGGTTGTCGGCGAGCTTCCTGTTTGCCATCGTGAGCAGGCTAGTCGACCGCGAGATGAAACTTTCACGGGAACCCGCGAAACCCCACAGAGTTTATATTGACCGCGAAACGATCCCTACCATCTGACGGTGCGACAAGGGAGCAAAGTGATGTCGGATGCTGTCTATTCCACAAAAGTCGCTGCGACCGGAGGCCGTCATGCATCGATCCGCAGCGACGACCGCCTGCTCCATCTTCTTGCGGTTGTCGAATCGAATTTTTGAAATACGGAAGGAAGGACAAAACAGACATCCTTTGACAAATCAAAATAGACATCTTTCAGACAGATTGATCAGGACCATCGAAAGCAGTGCGGAAGAATTCGCCCAGAGCACTGTCAAGAAATTACGAAGCAGTTCACGAACAGAGTCGTATCACAAGCTCCCGGATATGGAAATATACGATCGGTGTTATGAGGTCTACCGCAACCTCGGCCGCTGGTTATGGGAGAAGTCAGAGGAGGCGATTCAAGCACGATTCAATGAGCTCGGAGAGAGACGCTGCCAAGAGGGTATTCCTCTGGCCGAAGTCTTGTGGGCATTGGTTTTGACCAAGGACCGTTTGCTCGAGTACGTGGGCGCATGCAGTCTAGCCGACTCGGCAATAGAGCTCTATCAACAGCAAGAACTCGATAGATTGATTGGTCGTTTCTTTGATCGGGCTGTTTGCTATACGGCCGCAAGTTACGAGCGCCAAGCATCCGAAAAAAAGACATGCGGAGAGGACCGCGAATCAAAACACTCGCGGACCTTATGGCCGCAAGGCGGTTTCTTCCGGAATGGTCGTCGGCCAACGATTCCGTAACCCCCGTCGAAGAAAGGATTCGAGCCCCCGGTGCAGCAGGGAAAGGTCCGCTATCTTACATTGACCAAAGAAGTGCAGCCTCAAGTGTGATCCAAATCAGATGTTGCCGGCCGATTTTGCTAGCATGGAGGAAGAAAGCCTCTGCCGGGCGTAGCTGCTCCAAGGGCCGGCGGGTTCCAGTTTCAGGTATGCTTGCCAGTGCTCCCGCGCTTCGGCAAATGCGGCCAGCTTTTCGCAGACGAAGGCAAGATTGTATTGTGCATCGGGATAATTCGGATCAAGTCGAACAGCCAGGCGGAGGTGATTGCGAGCCGCTTGGACGTCCCCCAGTTCGTCCAGAACGCTTCCTAGATTAAAGTGTGCCAGGGCGCTGTCAGGCTGCGAGGAAATCGCACGGCTGAAATACTCGGAAGCCTTTTCGAGGTTCCCGTCCTCATAGTGCAATGTTCCGCAATTGAGCAGCGCCTCGAGCTTTGCAGGATCGAGGCGCAACGCGCGATCATACGCGTCAATCGCTTCTGTTCTTGTCTTTTTGGCGGCTTCGTATTCCAGCGCCAGGGCCAGCCAATCGTCGGCGTTGCGCTCGGCAATGACGCGCACTTTTTCGTCAAGCTCGCGCGTTTCGAAATTCAACACAAACTGGCCGGACAGCGGTTCCACCCGAGTCCCGTGGCGTTCGACAATCACATCTTTTCCGTCAGAAAGTACGCGAAGCTCCGCAAGGGGCGCCTGGACCTGAACGAGCTTCTCGCCAAGGGCGGTCAGTGCGCGCCGCAGGCGATTAGCGGGCACGCCTTTTTCAACCAATTGCTTTACCGTGCGCAGGCCAATCAGGTCGCGGAAATCGTAAAAGCGGTTTCCCTGTTCTCTTCGGGGGGAGACAAGGCGCAAACGGTCCCAGTAGTCCAGCTGCTTCCCGCTCAGACCGAGGATGCGCTGGACATGTTCTGCACTGAATCGATCGGATGCACCCATTGGGGGATTAGCCGGCTGCTTTCTTACCTGGCCTCTTTTGCGCGGGCACAGGCTGCACGGCGCGAGCTGGAGGCTTTTTGCCGGCCGCTACGGCTACGGGCCCCGCCGAAGACGCAGCGGCCGTCTGTGTTGGAGCCTGCTTCTCCGCGAGGCTCTTTTTGAGAGCTTCCATCAAATCAATTACCGGCGCCAAATGCGGCTGCGCGACTTCGGTGACTTGCTGGCCTTTCAGCTTGGCGGCGATCAACGCGCGCAGGTTTTCCTGATATTCGTCGCGGTATTTCTGCGGTTCGAAAGGAGCGGCAAGGCTTTCAATCAATTGCAGCGCGAGCTTCTTTTCCTGGTCTTTCAATTCGATTTTGTCGGTCGGAATAGACTCCGCCGCGCGAATCTCATTCGAATAGAACATCGTGTGCAGCGTCATTCCTTTTGTGCCGGGCCGCACGATCACGATGTGTTCTCGCTGGTGCATTGTGAGCTTCGCGATGGCTCCGTACCCCGAATCTTCCATGGCCTTCATGAGCAACTTGTACGCCTTGACCCCGGCGTCTTCCGGACTGAGGTAGTACGACGAGTCGAAGTAAAGTGGATCCATTTCCTGCAGCTTCACAAACTCCAGGATTTCCATAACGTGGGCGGAGGAAGGCTCGATTTTGTCCAACTCTTCTTCGGTGAAGAGCACGTATTGATCCTTCTCGTATTCGTAGCCCTTCACAACTTCGGAGCGCTCCACAATTCTGTTGTGGACCGGGCAAAACAGCGGCTGCTTGAGCCGTGAATGACACTCGTTGTGGAGCTGGTTGAAACTGATGCGCTCGCTGCGGGCTGCTGCAAAAATGCGCACTGGCATCGAGATCAAGCCAAACGTGAGATGGCCTTTCCAGACAGTCGTGGCCATGTGAGTTCTCCTTTGCTGCGACCAGAGATTGTGCCCGAGTCTTTCCAGATTAGACGCCTGGCGGGTTAGAGGCAAGGCGAAATCTCGGCTAAAACACTAAAAAAGCAAGCCCGCCAGCTTAAGAATGGTCTGGGATAGAATGCGTCCATGGCCAAGCTGGAAGAATACCGGCGGAAGCGCCGCTTCGACCGGACTCCCGAGCCTTCGGGCGAGCCCCAACCCGTCGCCCGTACGGTCCAGGACCAGCCTTCCCCGGCCGCCAAACCCGCCACGGCGGGCAAGCGCACACGCTTGCCAAAGCCGAAACTTCCGCAGTTAGAAGTCCGCCCCGGAGCCGAGCATGGCGATACCTTCGTGGTTCAGAAGCACCGGGCAACGCGGCTGCACTACGATTTCCGGCTGGCGATCGATGGGACGCTGAAGTCGTGGGCCGTGCCCAAGGGACCTTCCCAGAGTCACGCTGACAAGCGGCTCGCAGTGATGACCGAGGACCACCCGCTGGACTACGCCAACTTCGAAGGGAAAATTCCGGAAGGCAATTATGGCGCGGGAACGGTAATGGTGTGGGACCGCGGGACCTTTCATGTCGAGGGCCATCTCGACGCGCTAAAGCAATTGGAAAAGGGAGAAATCAAGTTCAGTTTGAACGGGGAGAAATTGCGGGGTAGCTTTGTTTTGGTGAAACTGAAACAAAGCGAAAAAGGCAACGAATGGTTAATGATCAAGCACAAGGACGCGGCCGAAGATTCCTCCTGGAACATTGATGAGCACGACGGTTCCGCCGTTACGGGACGCACGCTGGAAGAGATTAAGGAGCAGCTGCCTCCCAAACGCCGGGCAATCCCAATTCACCCGTCTGAGTTGCAGGGCGCGCGCAAAGGCGCAATGCCGTCTCGCGTGGAACCCATGCTCGCGACGCTTGCCGACCGACCCTTCTCCGATCCCAACTGGCTCTTTGAGATCAAATGGGATGGTGTGCGCGCGCTCGCTCGAATCGAGAATGACGTCCTTACGCTACGTTCCCGTAACAGCATTGACATCACCAAACGCTATCCCGAACTGGCCGCCCTTCCCGATGCGTTGGCCGCTCGCCAGGCAATTCTTGACGGAGAGATCGTTGCCCTGGATGCCCAGGGTCACAGCAACTTCGAACTCTTGCAAGAACGCATGCACGTGCGCGCACCCGGCGAGCACCTGGTCGCAGGAATGCCCGTCGTTTACTTCGTCTTTGATCTTCTCTACTGCGACGGATATGACCTTCGCGAGGCCCCGCTACTCGAACGCAAGCAACTCCTGCAGCGTTTGCTTTACACGTCCGACCGGTTTCGCTACGCGGACCATCAGTTGGAACACGGAAAAGAGTTGTTCGCGCTCGCGGAACAGAATGGTCTGGAAGGTATTGTCGCGAAGCGAGCCGACAGCCCGTATGTTTCCGATCGAAGCCCTTCCTGGGTAAAGCTGAAGATTGCAAGGACAGTGGACGCGGTCGTCGGCGGCTGGACCGAAGCTCGCACCTCCGCTCTTCCCTTTGGCTCACTGCTGTTGGGCTTGTATCAAGGCAAAAAACTTCGATTCATCGGACACGTCGGCAGCGGATTTGACGCGAAAAAACTCAGCCAATTGAGCAGCAAGTTCAAGGAACTGGCAGTTCCCGCTTCTCCGTTCGACACCGTACCCGAAACGAATGAAAAACCGTCCTGGATTTCTCCTGCTCTTGTAGCGCGTGTCAAATTCAGCGGATGGACGCAGGAGCACGTGCTACGCCACCCTGTTTTTCTCACGCTTCGTGAAGATGGGCGTCCCACGGATTGCCAATGGGAAAACGAAGTTGCTGCTGCTGCGCCTGCTGCCGCCCCGGCCGTAGTTCGCGCACCGGAAGTCGTTGGGCAGGTGCTCAGCACAAAAGCACAGATCGAAAACGAGTTGTTCAAGGGGCGCTCGGAAAACATCACCATCGAACTGGATGGCAAACGGCTGCGCTTTAGCAACCTGAACAAGGTTTATTTCCCGGAGTCCGGCTACACGAAGCGGGATCTGCTTGCTTACTACTACCGCGTGGCGGATTTCATCTTGCCCTTTCTACGCGATCGGGCTTTGGTTTTGCGACGCTACCCCGATGGAATCAAGGGCCAGGCTTTCTTTCAGAAGGACATGCGCGAGGGTTTGCCGGAGTGGTTCAAAACCGTGCCGATCGATTCGGAAAAAAAAGGGGAACCAATCCACTACGCGACGGCCAACGACCGCGCTTCGCTGCTATTCCTGACAGGCCTGGGCTGCATCGACCACAACCCGTGGTCCAATCGTTATGACGATTTCGAACATCCCGACTACTTCTTTTTTGATTTGGATCCGTCGGACGGTACGGAGTTTTCTGTGGTCGTCACGATCGCCAAAGCACTGCACGAAAAGTTGGAAGAATTGCGGTTGGTAAGCTTTCTGAAAACTTCAGGCGCGACCGGAATCCACATCTATATACCCGTCGAACCCGTTTACACGTACGAGCAGTTGCGAACTTTCGGCGAAATCATCTCGCGCACCGTAACCGCCGAGCACCCGAGTCTAGTGACCCACGAACGAATTGTTGCCAAGCGTCCAGCGGGCCGCGTGTTGATCGACGTTCAGCAAAACGCCCATGGCCGGCCGCTGGCTGCCGCGTATTCCGTCCGAGCGTTCCCCAAAGCGCCCGTTTCCACTCCCCTATTATCCCGTGAATTGCGTTCCAGCCTGCGCCCCGAGACTTTGAACATAGAGACTGTTTTTGCGCGCTTAAAAGAGAAAGGTGACCTTTGGGGCGATTTCTGGAAGCGGCGCCAGAGATTGGAGGGAGCCATCGAAGCTTTGAGCAACGGCATCCCGCCGAGAACGAAAAAGATGCCGTGATCCTGCGCTGCGGGTGCCGCAGCTGTGGTTAAATGCCAACCAGGGGGGGTTACGATTTCTCGCCAGGGCCAACTTTCTGTAGGCACTTCCGGATACTCCTATAAGGAGTGGAAGGGAAGTTTTTACCCGGAAAAGCTCCCGGACCGCGAAATGCTGAGCTTCTATGCCGGACAGTTCAAAACAGTGGAGATCAACCATTCTTTCTACCGCATGCCAACGGAGAATTTGCTTTTGCAATGGGCAAAAACTGTTCCCGAAGGGTTTAAGTTTGCTCTAAAGGCCAACCAGAAGATTACCCACATCAAGAGGCTGCGCGACTGTCAGGACGTTTTGAAGCGTTTCCTTGAGGTGGCCAGCGTATTGAACGATGGGGACCACCTCGGCCCCGTCCTTGTGCAGCTTCCGCCCAATTTCAAATTTGACCAGCCGCTGCTGGAAGATTTTCTCGCCCTTCGCCCGCCGGCGTTTGCGTTCGCTTTTGAAGTGCGTCATCCATCTTGGTACACCGAGGAAACGTACGCCGTCCTTCGCCGAAATGGAGTGGCCCTTTGTTTGGCCGAAACGGAAAAGGAAACGCCTCTGGAAGTCCTCACGGCCGATTTTGCGTATGTGCGCCTGCGACGTGAAAACTACACCGCAAAGCAATTGGCCGCTTGGAGCAAGCGTTTCGAGGAATGGCTGGGTAAGGGAGTGAACGTGTACGCTTACTGCAAGCATGAAGATGCCGGCAAAGCGCCGGCCTACGCGCACGCGCTGCTGCGTGGGAAAGATAACTGAGCATCCAGGATCAAACCGAGGACATTTCCAGCCTGGTTGGTGAGCGTCAGGTGAGAGGAACCCTAAACCTTGTAGAGACTGTGCGCGAATGCATCCGGAGCCACTTCGCTTAGGCGCAGTTCATCAGAAATTTGTTGGAGTGTCATTTTTGGGATTGGCTCAAAGCCGTGGCGCCGGCGTTTTCCCCTTATGCTTTCCTGATAAAAAGCTCAGGAGTTCCTCAAAGCCTTTTCCCTACCATCTGAAAGGACTGCTGTTAGGAGAGGAACTACCATGTCCAGTGGACCTAAGGGTACGGAGCAGGATTCGATTGAGCAGTGTAGCGTTTGCGGCCGTATCGAGGCATTATTTGAGCTTCCCGGAAGACCAGAGAAAGCCTGTTTGGAGTGTAGTGCAGACTTGGCGACGGCCATCCTGTTGAGTACTGAGATAGATGCCGCAACGCTGGCCGGGAGGAGTACAAACGCATTAGTGTCTGAATTTTCCGAGATCAGCAGCCGGATGCTTGAACGGTCGCAATCTGCGGAACTGGGCAATGGCTGAGTCTCTGCTCCTTAACTTGACGACGATGCCTTTGGGCGGAATTTCACTTAGGGAGAGAAGTTACCGGACCCATGCAAGAAGCGGCGAAAAATCTGCTCCTGGTTCTTGTTGCGCTCTTCCCGATCGTGGACCCGCTCGGAGGCAGCCCCTTCTTTCTGGCGCTGACCAGGGAATACGCACCGGAAGCGCGAAAAGCATTGTCCTGGCGCATTGCCATGAACAGTTTTTTCCTGCTGATTGGGTCGTATTTTGTCGGGACTTACGTGCTCGCCTTTTTTGAAATTTCGCTGCCAGTGGTGCAGGTCGGCGGAGGCCTGATCGTTATCGCAACAGGATGGACGCTCCTGAAACAGCGTGACGACGAAAAACACGACGTACACAGAACCGTCCAGCCGCAGGACACCTTCCACCAGGCCTTCTATCCCTTGACCATGCCGCTGACCGTAGGCCCGGGATCAATCTCCGTGGCCATCACCCTGGGCGCCAACGCGGCTCACCATCACTCGTACCATCCTTTGACAATTTTGGCCGCACTCCTTGGATTGGTGTTGATCGCCATCAGCATTTGGCTCTGCTATGGATTTGCCGACCGCTTGGCGCAAATCCTGGGAGCAACGGGGATGACGGTGATCCTGCAATTGTCGTCGTTTTTCCTGGTTTGTATCGGTGTGCAGATTGCTTGGAACGGAATCAAAGCATTGCTGGAGTCGCTCACGCTGCATATTGGCTGAGCAAGCGCGCTTTTCCTCTGGAGTTACAAAGGGCCAACTTCTTTCTGATCAGCCAGTTGCGGCATTCCGTTCTAATGCTTT
>Ga0210410_10003904_pt1 | contig 13184 bp, 17 predicted proteins | sample IncBWC4MmetaG_FD_161058 | JGI IMG/M metagenome (GOLD analysis project Ga0210410, IMG submission 161058) | Forest soil microbial communities from Barre Woods Harvard Forest LTER site, Petersham, Massachusetts, United States - Inc-BW-C-4-M | ecosystem: Environmental > Terrestrial > Soil >... | reverse complement strand
CGTGTACCGCATCCACGGCACCAACCAGCCTTCGACCATCGGCAAGTTCGTCTCCTCAGGCTGCATCGGCATGCTGAACGACGACGTCTCGGATCTGTTCGAGCGCACCAAGGTCGGCACCCGCGTTGTGGTGATGCCGGGCAATCCGCCGTCGGCTACCGCGTTGGCCGCGCCGCTGCCGGGCCAGGCAAGTGCGCCGCCGGCACAAGCCTCGGCCGCTCCGGCCTATGGCCAGCAGCCGACCGTGGTGCCGCCGCTGCCCGCGCCGGTGACCGTGCGTTAATCACTCTCCTTCGTCATTGCGAGCGAAGCGAAGCAATCCAGACTGTCTCCGCGGAAGCGGTCTGGATTGCTTCGTCGCTTCGCTCCTCGCAATGACGACGGATATTACGCCAGCCTGCGCACCGGCTCGCCCTTGAGCCAGGCGTCGATGCCTTCGACCATCTGGACATAGTGGCCGCGGAAGACCTCTTCGGTGGAATAACCGAGATGCGGCGTGATCACCATGTTGTCGAGCTTGCGGAAGGGATGATCGACCGGCAGCGGCTCGACCGAGAACACGTCGATGCCGGCGCCTGCGATCTTCTTCTGCTGCAGCACTTCGAGCAGCGCCGCCTCGTCGATGATCGGCCCGCGCGCCGTGTTGACGATATAGGCGGTCGGCTTCATGCGCAGGAGGTCTTCCTTGCCGACCAGGCCGCGTGAGCGCGGCCCCAGCACCACGTGGACGGTGATGACGTCGGCGTTCTCAAAGAGCTCTTCCTTGGACGCGTAGCTGACGCCTGCTTCGGCGCATTTTTCCGGCGTCAGGTTCGGGCTCCAGGCGATCACCTTCATGCCGAAGGCCTGCGCGAGCTTGGCGACCTTGGCGCCGAGCTTGCCGAGGCCGATGACGCCGAGCGTGCGTCCCTCGATTTCCATGCCCATGTTGATCTGCCAGGGCTCGCCCGCATGCATGCGCGCGCTCTCGCGGCCGATCTTGCGGGTGAGTTCCAGGATCAGGCCCATGGTGAGCGGCGCGGTCGGATCGCGGGCGAAGCTGGTGCCGCACAGCACCACATTGTGGTCCTTGGCCGCCTCGAAATCGATCGCGGCGTTGCGCATGCCGGCGGTGATCATCAGCTTGAGGTTGGGCAGCCGGTCGAACATCGCGCGCGGAAACGCGGTGCGCTCGCGCATGGCAAGGATAATCTCGAAATCCTTCAAGGCGGCGGCCGCTTCGTCCTCGGACTTGAACGGCTTCTCGAACACGGTGAGGTCGACCCGGTCCGTGATCCTGGACCAGTCCGCGAAGTTCATCGAGATCTTGAAATAGTCGTCAGGAATTGCACAGCGCAGCCGCGTCATGGAAAAGTCCGTTCATGGCGAGAATGACGGCAGCGAAAAGTGCCGTCGGGGAGGTCGCCATGGTCGCGCGCCTCGATTGGGCGCGCAAGCGGCTTGCGGCCGCAAAAACGCCTTGCAGTAATTCCCTTGGAGCCTTGCGGCTCACTTCAACCGGCAGCTCACTTCAACCGAAACGTGGCGTCCGCGCCGTATTTGGCGCGCCAGGCCGGACCGGGGCCGCGCATATAGTGCAGTTCCGGGCGGTAGGGGTCGAATGCCTTGGCGACGAACTGGCGCCAGAAGGCCTTGAAGCCGGTCGGGATAACCTGTCCGTTCCCGCGCAGCGCGGGTCGGGAGAGGGTGGTCGAAGTCATCGTCGCCATGACGCAGGCCCGCTGTTTTGGTTGCGGCTTTTGCCGCTTGAGAGCGCTTTTTCGGCGCTGAATACGAGCTTTGGCCTGATTTATTAAAAAGCAGTTTCAATTGTCGTGATCCGTCGCACACATGGTGACGGACCCGTATTCATCCGTGGTGAACGGATGGAAAACGAGCGCCTTACGGTTGCCCTTTGGGGTCTGCGCGGCTACATCAGCCGCAGCAAAATTTCCTCAAATCCGCTCGTTTTCGAAGGACCGCGATGGCTCGCCAATTCGTCTATTTCATGCAGGGTCTGACCAAGAGCTATCCGACCCGGAAGGTGCTCGATAACATCCATCTGAGCTTCTATCCCGACGCCAAGATCGGCGTGCTCGGCGTCAACGGCTCCGGTAAATCGACCCTGCTCAAGATCATGGCGGGGCTCGACAAGGAATATACCGGCGAGGGCTGGGTCGCCGAGGGCGCCCGCGTCGGCTATCTCGAGCAGGAGCCGCAGCTCGATCCCAAGCTTTCGGTACGCGACAACGTCATGCTGGGCGTCGCCAAGCAGAAGGCGATCCTCGACCGCTACAACGAGCTCGCGGCGAACTACTCGGACGAGACCGCCGACGAGATGACCAAGCTGCAGGACGAGATCGAGGCGCAGGGCCTCTGGGATCTCGACAGCAAGGTCGACCAGGCCATGGACGCGTTGCGCTGCCCGCCTGACGATTCAGACGTGACCAAGCTGTCGGGCGGCGAGCGCCGCCGCGTTGCGCTGTGCCGGCTCTTGCTCGACCAGCCCGAGCTATTGCTGCTCGACGAGCCGACCAACCATCTCGACGCGGAATCCGTGTCCTGGCTCGAAGGCCATCTGCGCAACTATCCCGGCGCCATCCTGATCGTGACCCACGACCGCTACTTCCTCGACAACGTCACGAGCTGGATCCTTGAGCTCGACCGTGGCCGCGGCATTCCCTATGAGGGCAACTACTCCTCTTGGCTGGTGCAGAAGCAGAAGCGGCTGGAGCAGGAGGGCCGCGAGGACGCCGCGCACCAGAAGACGCTGGCGCGCGAGCAGGAGTGGATTGCGTCCTCGCCAAAGGCGCGCCAGGCCAAATCCAAGGCCCGTTACCAGCGCTATGAGGAACTGCTCAAGCAGGCGAGCGAGAAGCAGACCCAGGCCGCGCAGATCATCATTCCCGTCGCGGAGCGGCTCGGCAACAACGTCGTCGACTTCGAAAGCCTCACCAAGGGTTACGGCGACCGCGTGCTGATCGATGATCTCACCTTCAAGCTGCCGCCCGGCGGTATCGTCGGCGTCATCGGCGCCAACGGCGCCGGCAAGACCACGCTGTTCCGGATGATCACCAACCAGGAGACGCCGGACAACGGCTCGATCACGGTCGGCGAGAGCGTGCATCTCGGCTATGTCGACCAGTCGCGCGATGCGCTCGATGGCAAGAAGACGGTGTGGGAGGAAATTTCCGGCGGCAACGAGCTGATCCTGCTCGGCAAGAAGGAAGTGAACTCGCGCGGCTATTGCTCTTCCTTCAATTTCAAGGGCGCCGACCAGCAGAAGAAGGTCGGTGCGCTGTCAGGCGGCGAGCGCAATCGCGTGCATCTGGCCAAGATGCTGAAGTCCGGCGCCAACGTGCTGCTGCTCGACGAGCCGACCAACGATCTCGACGTCGATACCTTGCGCGCGCTGGAAGAGGCGCTGGAGGATTTTGCCGGCTGCGCCGTCATCATCAGCCACGATCGCTGGTTCCTCGACCGCATCGCCACCCACATCCTGGCCTTCGAGGGCGACAGCCATGTCGAATGGTTCGAGGGCAACTTCCAGGATTATGAAAAAGACAAGATGCGCCGGCTCGGACAGGACTCGATCATCCCCCACCGGGTGAAGTATAAGAAGCTCACGCGATAATCATTTGCGCATGATCTTTTCGGAAAACCGCTGCACACTTTTCCGGATCATGCAGTAGAGCGACAGGAAATGGCGGACTGGAGCGCGCAGCAGTATCTCAAATTCGAGGACGAGCGCACGCGCCCGCCACGGGATTTGCTGGCCCAAATTCCGCTGATCGAAGCCCGCAAGATCGTCGATATCGGATGCGGTCCGGGCAATTCGACCGAGCTCCTGGTCAGGCGCTGGCCGAACGCTACCGTGATCGGCATCGACACCTCCGCCGACATGCTGCGCCAGGCGCGCGAACGGCTGCCGCAACAGACCTTCATCGAAGCCAATGTCGCGCATTGGGTGCCGCCCGAAGGCACCGACCTGTTGTTCGCCAACGCGATCTTCCAGTGGGTGCCGGGTCACCTGAAGCAGTTGCAGCGGCTGCTCGGCAGGCTTCCCGCGGGCGGTGTACTGGCAGTGCAGATTCCCGACAGCCTGGAAGAGCCGGCGCATCTGCTGATGCGCGAGGTCGCGAGCGAGGGTCCTTGGGCCAAGCAGCTTTCCGAAAAAGCGCGCCTGCGCGACGAGGTCCCGCCGCCGAACGGCTACTACGACGCGCTCAGTCCGCTCTGCACGCATCTCGATATATGGCACACGATCTATAATCACCCGCTTGCCGATGCTGACGCGGTGGTAGAATGGGTCAAGGGCACCGGCCTGCGCCCGTTCCTGGAAATGCTGGAGACGGCCGAGCGCAAGCAATATCTCGCCGAATACACCGCGCGCGTCGCAAGCGCCTATCCGCCCCAGGCCGACGGCAAGGTGCTGTTCCGTTTCCCCCGGATTTTCATCGTGGCAGTGAAATGAGGGCGGCGCTTGTTGCTCTCGCGGCGGCCTTTCTCGCGAGCGCGACTCCTGCCCGCGCCGCGGATGCCGCCTTCACGCAATTCATCGCTTCGCTCTGGCCGGAGGCGCAGGCCGCCGGCGTTTCCCGTGCGACGTTTGATCGGGAGACGGCGGGCCTTGAGCCTGATTACAAGCTCCCCGATCTGATCCTGCCCGGACGGCCCGCGACCGGCGCACCGTCGCAGGCCGAGTTCGTGCAGGTGCCGGCCGACTACATCAAGGAAGCGAGCATCGCCCGCTTGGCCGAGCAGGGGCAAAAGCTGATGGCACAATATCGCCCCGCGCTGAACACGATCGAGTCCCGCTTCAAGGTGCCTGCCACCATCGTGCTCGCGATCTGGGGCCGTGAGACCGATTACGGCCGCTACACGCTGCCTTACGACCTGATCCGCGTGCTGGGGACGCAGGCCTATGTCGGCCGGCGCAAGGAGAAGTACCACGACGAGTTCATCCTCGGCCTGAAGATGCTGAGCGACGGCGTGGTGACGCGCAAGGACATGCGCTCGTCCTGGGCCGGCGCCACCGGGCTCACGCAGTTCCTGCCGTCGGATTACTACAAGAACGGCGTCGATCTCGACGGCGACGGCAAGGCCGACATCTGGCATTCGGTGCCGGATGCGCTCGCCTCTGCCGCGCAGCAGCTCGTCAACAAGGGCTGGCAGGGCGGTTTGCGCTGGGCCTATGAGGTGAAGGCGCCGGCCAATGTCGATTGCACCATGGGCGTGCCCGAAGTAACAAAACCGATCGGCGAATGGTTGCGTGCGGGTTTTGTGCCGGTGCGCGGCGAGAAGCTCAGTGCGGCCGAGCAGGCGCAGTCCGCCTCGCTGCTGCAGCCCGAAGGCATCTATGGTCCGGCATTCCTGACGACGCCAAATTACTTCGTCATCAAGGAATATAATTTTTCAGATCTCTATGTGCTGTTCGTCGGCCATCTCTCCGACCGCATGACGAGCCCGCTGCCGTTTGCAACGCCGTGGTCGGCCTCGACGCAACTGCGCACCGCCGATGTCGAGGCGATGCAGAACGGGCTGACGCGCATCGGCATGTACAAGGACAAGATCGATGGCAAGGCCGGCATGCTGACGCGTGCCGCGCTCGGCGCCTACCAGAAATCGGCGGGGCTGAAGGTCGATTGCTGGCCGAGCGAAACGGTACTGAAGTCGATCAGCGCCGCGCGCTGATTTTCTGAGCTCTTGAAAGTGCGGCGGAGCCGGGCTTTGATTTGCCTTGAGGGGGCGGCGCCGGAGCGGCCTGATGGGTGCCTGCGAGCCGCGAACGAGTTGAGCAACGGAGCGGATCATGCATCGAACCTCGCTTCTCTTCGCGCTTCTCGCCTTGTCCTTTCTCGCAACCGAGCCCGCCTTGGCGGCGATCAAGTTCAAGCGCTTTCCGGCCTGCCCGGAGGGAGCCGTGAGCGTGAGAACCTGCGAATGTCATGCAGGCACATCGGGGCGCTATCGTTTTTGTCACGCCGGAAACTCGTGCGACACACAGACGGGCAAGTGTCACAAATAGTCCCGCTGAGCCGGCCGGATCAGCCTCAAGGCTCGACCTGAAAGAAGAAGCCCGGCGGATTTCTCCGCCGGGCTTCCCACGCATTTCGATGCCGATCGACTAGCTCAGTAGCAAACCCGCACGGGGCGGTAGTTCCATTCGTAACCGTCCCAATAGCGGCGCTGCTGCCAGAAGCAGCCGGCCGGAGGGGGCGCGTCGTAATAGGCCGGTGCCGGTCCGCCGTAATAGCCGGGAGGGGGAGGCGGCGGGCTGTTGGCGATGGCGCTGCCGACGATGGCGCCACCGATCAGGCCGGCGGCAACACCGGCGGCAACGCCGCGCTGCGCATGCGCGGGCGTCACGGCGAGCGCGCCGGCGATCGACGCGACCGCGAGGGAGGCTGCAAGGGTCTTCTTCATTTCCTTTTCTCTCCTGGAAGACGGCGGGGTGGCCGCTGGGTTTCTCGGGAACGCTTGACACTTGGTCCGGAATTGCCCGCAAGAAAACGCCAAAATGGTCAATCTCCGGTAAACGGTGGCAATTCCGTGATCTGAAAAAGCGGTCTTTTTCAGGCGCTTAGATGAACGGCGCCGCAGGCAGGCGGCGCCGACCCGGAATTTAATGCAGCTGAACGGCCTTACTCGCAAACGCGCATGCTGCGGACCCGCCAGGCGTAGCCGTCCCAGAAGCGCTGGCGCTGCCAATAGCAGGGGCCATAGGGACCGCCGGCATAAGCAGGGTAGCCCGGACCATAATAGTAACCCGGGCCGTAGCCGGAGCCGTAGTAATACGGGTTCGACGAGGCGATCGCGCCGCCGATGATCGCGCCGCCAAGAATGCCGAGACCGATGCCGGGGCCCCAGCCGCCGCGCCATGCGTAGGCGGGTGAGGCCATCGATACGGCGAGGGTGGCCACAGCCACCAATGCCAACAGTGATTTCTTCATGGGTGTCCCCTTGTTACGAGGCTGCATGTAACTCCAGCCTCGACAGAAAGCCTTCTGTCATAGGCAAAGTTCCATATTCCGCTTGAACGGACAATGAACGGTGGCGCCACATTCGGCCGCAAATTGTGACGGCTTACCTTACGATTTGGCAACTCACCCAATGTTGAGAGCTGTGCGGCGCGATCGATGTTCGGCACCGCAAAGCAGCGCCGGCAAATTGATTTACCTCACGGACGAAGACTTAGATCGATTCCAAAACTTGCGGGAATTTGCCGAGCCAATTTGGAATCACTTCAAAACGCTGCTTTTCCCTTTGCAACCGGCGCCTGCAATCAATATCGATTTGCCTGTATCACGGAAGGTCTTCTGCCCTAATGATTGTCTGTTCCTGCAATGTGTTGAGCGATCACGACGTCCGCCACGCCGTGAAATCCGCAGACGACCTTCCGCGTAGCGCCAAGCAGCTTTACGGCTGCCTTGGTTGCAGTGCCGAATGCGGCCGCTGTGCGCGTACCATCAAGGGCATCATCGACGAAGCGCTCGGTGCTTGTGCCTTGGCCTGCAAGACCGGCTGTCCCCACAGCCATGCGGCGACCGAGCCCCCGGCCGGAACCGAATTCGCCCTCGCGGCTTCCTGAATTTCCCGTTGAATTTCGGCGGATCTGGGCACCTGCGGCCATCCGCAGGGTTGCTCTGACTCTGAATCTTGTTTAGAAGCGTTCTAAACTGGATTTAGGGCTGAATTCGGCCCCAACCACTGGAGTGCATCATGCAGGGCGACCCGAAAGTCATCGATTATCTGAACAAGGGCCTGCGGCACGAGCTCACTGCGATCAATCAGTACTGGCTGCACTACCGGCTCCTCGACAATTGGGGCCTGTTGGAGATGGCCAAGGTCTGGCGCAAGGAATCGATCGAGGAGATGCACCACGCCGATTGGTTCACCGACCGTATCCTGTTCCTCGACGGCTTCCCCAACATGCAGGTGCTCGATCCCTTGCGGATCGGCCAGAACGTCAAGGAGATCATCGATTGCGATCTCGCCGCCGAGCACAGCGCCCGCAACCTTTATCAGGAGGCGGCGACCTACTGCCACGGGGTCAAGGATTACGTCTCACGCGACCTGTTCGAGAAGCTGATGAAGGCCGAGGAAGGCCATATCGACTTCCTCGAAACCCAGCTCGACCTGATCAAGCGCGTCGGCCTCGAGCTCTACACGCAGAAGCATATCGGCGGGCTCGAGAAGGAAGACTGAGCTGTTCGTGATATCGCGAACCTTTCACTCAGTGCGGTTTCCAAACTCGGTGTCGTCCTGGCGAAAGGGACCCATTACCACAGGCCTTTGTTGCTGCGCCAAGCTGTGGCTCCAGCGCAGTCGATCATGAACGTCGGTGGTAATGGGTCCCGGATCGCGCTCGGCTTCGCCTCGCTTGTCGAGGACGACAGTTTGTTGGCTGGACTACAGCTGCGTCTTGTAGCGCTCGTAAACCACATTCTGCGGCTCGGGATCGCCGAGCGTGGTCTGGTCGTGGATCACTTCACTGATGCTGGGAAAGTTCTTGCGCTCGACCTGTGTCGCTGACCACAGCTTTGAGCGCATCAGCGCCTTGCCGCAGTGGAAATAGGCCTCGCTCACCTCGATGCGCAGCACCGCGCGCGGCGGCTTGCCGAACTCCTCCATCGTGGCGAGCAAGGCGGGGTCGACCGTCACCGCGCCCTTGCCGCCGACGCGCAGGGTCTCGTCGATCCCGGGCACGAAGAAGATGAGCTGCAGCAAGCCTGATCCTTCGACGATGTTCCTGAAGCTATCGATGCGATTGTTGCCCGAGCGGTCCGGCATCGACAGCCGGTTCGGCCCTTCGACATGGACAAAGCCGGGATTGCCGCCGCGCGGCGAGGCATCGACGCTGCCGTCCGAGCCGGAGGTGGCGAGCACGCAGAACGGCGACATCTCGATGAACTTCTTCGCATGCGCGTCGATCGAAGGCCGCGCCTTCGCGATCACGCGCGGCGTGGGCTTCGGATAGATCGTGGCAAGGTCGCCTGCGGCAATGTCGGTCACGGCGGTGCTCCGGGTGGTGTTTCGATCAGGCTATCACTCGCGATCGCAGGCGTCATCCCGCGCTGGAGCAATTCTAGCCCCGTCTCTCGCCTCGTCATTGCGAGGAGCGCAGCGACGACCTGTCCGCCATAGCTCGAAGAGCGACGGCGGAAGCGATCCAGACTGCATCCGTGGTGCCAGTCTGGATTGCTTCGCGGAGCCTGTCATCGGGCGCGTGTTCGCGCGACCCGTTGGCTCGCAATGACGAAAAAACCTAGACCGCGTCTGCCGGTACGAAGCAGCTGATGATAATCTCACCACGGTGATGCACGTACCATACCACGGCCTGTCCGACCGGATTGCCGCGGTCGCGGATCACCGCGCGCTCGGGGACCAGCATCCATTGTCCCTCGATGGGGACCCAATAGGCGCCGGCGCGCACGTCGTATTCGGTGCGGTGACCATCGGATATGTCGCAGCAGGGCACGCCGTTCGGCGCCATCACGCTCTTGAACCAGGCGCGGATGTCGGCCGGCACGTCGTTGTATTGTCCATTGTCGAAAGCGAGCGCCGCACTCGTCAGCGCCGCCGTGCACGCCAGCAACAACACTTGCGCGAGCCTACGCATGCGATCCTCCATCGCGCCACCATCGTTCTCGCGCGCTCGTTGCGTGGCGCGGCGATTCGAACGATTGGATGCGATTAAGCCCGAGGGCGTACGCCGATGCACGCTCAAATATTGAGCGATGCGCGCGCCCTCGATTGATGCGCTGCGAAAATGATCACATCGTCTTCTGCGGCACCGTCTGCAGCAGTTCCTTGATCTGCTCGACATAGAATTTGGCGTTGCCGGTCGTGAGATGCCCGCGCGTCTCCGTGCTCGCCGGGATCAGATAGATCTTGCCGTTCTTGATGCGCTTGACGGCAGAAGCGGTGACGCCGGTCTCGGGCGGATTGCGCTCGTCATCGGCGGCGTTGATCGCGAGCACCGTGGCCTCGATCTTCTCCATCCCGGCGGAGGGATCGTAATCGTGCGAGGCATCCCACTGATAGATGTAGTCGTTGGCGTCAGCCGTGACCGGCAGGGCCAGTTGCTCATCGACCATCTTGTCGGCCTCTGCCGAGGTCGGCGCCAATGTCTGGTAGCCCAGCGTGCCGCCGGCGCTCGCGAAGCGATAGGCGGCGATGGCGTATTTCATCATCCGCGGCTGGCTGGTGTAATTGCCGCCGTTGTAGTCCGGCCCGTTGCGGATCGTGTCGATCATGGTCCGCCGCAGGATCCAGTTGCGCGCCGCCATCGCGGTCGGCTGCGAGGCCATCGGCACGGCGGCGTCCATCATGTGCGGGTAGCGCACGGCCCAGATCCAGGTGTGCATGCCGCCCATGGAATTGCCGATCACGAGCCGCAAATGCTTGATGCCGAGCCCTTCGGTGACCAGGCGATATTGCGCATCCACCATGTCGTTATAGTCGTAATGCGGAAACGCCGTCTTCATCCCGTCGGAGGGTTTCAGCGATTTGCCGTGGCCGATGCCGTCGGGGATGATGATGAAATATTTGCCTGCATCGAGCGGCTGGCCGGGACCGAACAATTCGCCGGCAAAGGTGGGCGTCAGCATGCTCGCGGCGGAGCCGCCGGAGCCATGCAGCACCAGCACCGGCTGGCCGCTCGGCTCGCCGACGGTGGTATAGTGGAGTTTCAATTCCGGCATGGTCTCGCCGGTGTGGAACTTGAAATCCTTCGCGACCCAATCGCCTTCTTTCGGCGCGGGATAGTCAGCCGCCATGGCAGTAACCGATATTAGTGTAAGGGCGGCGACGAGCGCCGCGCAAAAGTCCTTCATGTTTCTCTCCCCCCGGGTACGGTCTTCGCCGCTTGGGCGCAAGCCCAGCACGGATCAGGAATTCGCCGGAGGGATATGCGCGTCGCCCCTGGATTGAAATCCTATTGACGGCCGTCCCGCAACACGTTCAGCGCATACCAGCCCCAATAGACACGATGGCGCTGGATCAGGCCGTTCTCGATCTCCATGACTTCCACCAGGTCCATCTGCTCGCCGTCCGGGGTGGCGCGCGGATATTCCCAGGTCAGCACGCGGCCATCGGTGAAGAAGCCCTGCTTGAAGCGCTTGCGTTGTGGCGGGTTGGTTTCGAACACTTTTGCGATGAATGTCCGCAAATCGTCCTTGCCGCGCACGATGCCGTCGCGCTGCTTCAGGAGATGCTGGACCAGCGGGCTTTCGATCGAGGCGTCCTCGGCATAGAGCGAGAGTGCCGCTTCCAGGTCTTTCTTGCCGAGCGCCTCGTCCCAGGCGCGATAGATGCGTTCAATGTCCTGCCGAGCGTTGCCGGTCATGGCGGTTCCCTCATGTCGGTTGCGGTCGGGCCAGACTGGCAAAGACGTGTAGGCCGATGTTTCATCGAATTCTGAAATGACGCGCGCCCGGAACCGGCTATGATCGGGCAGGCAATCAACGCAAGAAGTTCGCATGGCGATCGCGAGGCCATCGGTTCAGTCAGGTTTTTCCCGCGTCGCGGAGGCGCTGGGCGATCCTGCGCGCGAGGCGATCGTCTCCGCGCTCGCCAACGGCAAGGCCATGCCGGCGGGCGAGCTCGCGGCCATTGCCGGCGTCTCGCCGCAAAGCGCGAGCGCGCATTTGCAGAAGCTGGTCGATGCCAATGTGCTCTCGGTCTGGGCCCAGGGTCGCTTCCGCTACTATCGGATCAGCGATGAGGACGTGGCCTCCCTGATCGAAAACCTGGTCAATCTCGCCACAAAAGCCGATGCGCAGGGGCGCAAGCGCGCTCGTGTAGCCGACGAGCTGCGCCAGGCGCGCAGTTGCTATTGCCATCTCGCCGGCCAGCTCGGCGTGTCGCTGAAGGACGCGCTCATCCGCCGCAAGTTCGTCGCGGTGGAAGTGCGGGAAGGGCACGTCACCGCAAAGGGCCTCGAATGGTGTCGCGCCGAGGAGATCGATTTGGCGTCCTCACGCACGCCGCATTTCCGGCTCTGCAATGACTGGACGGAGCGCTTGCCGCATTTTTCCGGCGCGTTTCCCAATGCGATCCTGAAGCGGCTCACCGAGACGCGCTGCGTCGAGCCCGGAAGAATCCCGCGTGCGCTAAAACTCACGCGCAAAGGCCGCGCGTTCTTCGATCGGCTGGAAGCGGAGATTCCGTTCTAGCGCGCGTCCTCGACGTCGGTCTCCGGCCGGTCACTGCCGGAGGCGGTCTCGGTGTGCCACTTGCCGTCTGACGTCTCGTACTGGATCACCTCGGTGCGGCCCGGCGTGCGCTGCTCGGCGGCGACACGCTTGGCGGCCGCAAGTGCCGCGGCGTGGGATCGAAACGTTTCCGAAAACACGCCGTCGACGGTATAGGCCCAGCCGCCGTCGTGCTCGACGATCTTGTAGGTGATGTGGCTCATCGGGAACTCGCGCGAGAGTGATACCCGACGCGTATTCTATGACAAAATCGCCCGTGGATGTAGGATTTTGGCGAGATCGACCGTCCTTCGTCCGGTAGCCCGCCGCTGCCCGAGGAGAGAGTTAAAATGTGCCGCAACATCAAGACGCTGTTCAATTTCGAGCCGCCGGCGACGGAGCAGGAAATCCAGGCTTCCGCGCTGCAATTCGTGCGGAAGCTATCCGGCTTCAGCCGGCCCTCGCAGGTCAACGAGGTTGCCTTCAACCTCGCGGTCACCGAAGTGTCGGACGCCGCGCAGCGGCTGCTGACCTCGCTGCACACGAGCTCGCCGGCGCGCGACCGCGAGGTCGAAGCGGAGAAGGCGCGCGAGCGGTCGCGGGTGCGTTTCGGCTAGCGCACGCGGCAGCGTGATTCAGCTCACGGAGGTGGACTGCGGCGTTGTCCATGCTGGCCTCAAGGTTTGGCCACTGGAGCGGCGCCATGACATCGAAGGCGAACACATCGCTTAAGCGAGGCGCGATCGTCACCGCCATCCTCTGGACGGGCTGGATGATCTGGTGGAGCGGGTCGCTGGCGCCAGCCGACATCATCATTCTCTCGATCTGCGGCGCAGCGTTCGGATATGTCTGGTACGTGGCGATGCGCTTTGTGCTCGCCCATATGCGCCGCTCGCCGGGCGATGGCGATGAGGGCGTCGAAGAGACGCGGCCCTCCAGGCTTTATGCCTGGACGGTCTGGGCAGGCCTGATGGCGCTGACCGGCATTGCCACGGCATGCCTGCTTGA
>Ga0210410_10003903_pt1 | contig 13184 bp, 12 predicted proteins | sample IncBWC4MmetaG_FD_161058 | JGI IMG/M metagenome (GOLD analysis project Ga0210410, IMG submission 161058) | Forest soil microbial communities from Barre Woods Harvard Forest LTER site, Petersham, Massachusetts, United States - Inc-BW-C-4-M | ecosystem: Environmental > Terrestrial > Soil >... | reverse complement strand
GCCGGAAGACCCAAGCTTCGCAAAAATGTTGTCCGATACGTTGTCCGAAGCTGTATTTTTGTTCTTCTGTGCTCGCCAAAAAGCCTATAACATATTGATTTAGCTTAGTTAGCATGGCAAAACCTCCCAGTTGATCCTGTTGTTCGTGTTTCTGGTCGGCTTTGCCGCCATCCTGCAGGTGCCGGGCCTCAAAGGTGCCGACATCGATCTCGCGCTGTTCAAGCTCTCGGTCAAAACCTTCGACCCGTGGATGGTCGGCATCATCGGCGCGGCCGGCGTGCTCACAGCGCTTGTGCCCGGCTCGATGATCCTGATGACGGCGGCGACGCTCCTCGCCAACAATCTCTATCGCCTTGCGCATCGCTCGGCTGCCGACCACCATGTCGTCCGTGTCGCGAAACTGTTGGTGCCGGTCGTGGCTTTGGTCGCGGTCTATTTCACGCTGACGGGCGGGCAGACGATCGTTGCGCTGCTATTGATGGGGTACAGCTTTGTCACCCAACTTTTTCCCGCGCTGGCACTGAGCCTGACAAAAACACGGTGGACGACGCCCGCGGGCGCCGCCGCCGGCATCGTCGCCGGCGTCGCGACCGTCGCCGCCGTCAGCCTGACGCACACCACCATCGCCACGCTGTTTCCGGGTTTGCCGGCGGCGATGCAGGAGCTCAATGTTGGGCTAATTGCGCTTGCGGTGAACGTGATCGTGCTGGCTGTCGTCGGTGTGGGCGAGAGGCTGGCGACGGCGCGGTCGCGTTCACTGGACAAGCCCACCGCCCGTTGAGCGACAAGGCGCGGCCAGCGCCCACCGGGCCCTTATGCCAGCTTGACAAGCCGTCGCTCAATCGGCGGACATTGCAGGCAACAAGCCTCGGGAGGAAAACATGCGCCTTGCCGTCTGCGGTTTTACCGCGTTGGTCTTGCTTGCTTTGCCCGCGCAAGCCGAGATGTCCGGCGGCAAGATCAAGATCGGCGTGCTGACCGATCTGTCGGGACCTTATGAGCAGAATTCCGGCGTCGGCTCGGTCGAGGCCGCGAAGATGGCCGCCGACGAGTTCGGCAACACGATCAACGGCGTGCCGGTCGAGATCGTTTCCGCCGATCACCAGAACAAGCCCGACATCGGGGCTGCGATCGCGCGCCGCTGGTTCGATCTCGACGGTGTCGATGCCGTGACCGATCTGGTCAATTCGGCCGTCGGCTTTGCGGTGCTGGAGATCGCCAAGACCAACAACAAGGCGGTGCTGCTGACCAGCGCCGGTTCGGCGGACTTTACCGGCAAGGCGTGCGCGCCCAACACCTCGGTCCACTGGGTCTATGACAGCTACGAGATCGGCTCGGCCATCGGCCAGGCGCTGCCGCAGCTCGGCAAGACCTGGTTCTTCATCACCGCCGATTATGTATTCGGCCGCGCGCTGCAGGAGGGCGCCACCGCCTTCATCGAGAAGAATGGCGGCAAGGTCATCGGCTCCGTGCGCCATCCGCTCGGCACCAGCGATTTCTCCTCGTTCATGCTGCAAGCGCAGGCCTCGAAGGCCGACGTGGTCGCGATCGCCAACGGCGGCGACGACGCCATCAACGCGGTCAAGACCGCGCGCGAATTCGGCATCACCGACAAGCAGAAAGTCGTGCCGTTCGGCTTGGATTCGCTGCCGGCAATCCACGCCACCAGCCTGCAACTCGCGCAAGGCATGACGTATGTCTCACCCTGGCTGCCCGGCTTCGACGACGCGGCCAAGGGGTTCTTCGCCAAATTCGTCGAGCGGCGGCATACGGCGCCGTCGAGCTTCCAAGTCGGCACGTATTCGGCTGTGCGCAGCTATCTCAAGGCCGTGGCGTTGACGAATTCGGACGATCCGAAAACCGTGTTCGCCAAGATGCGCGAAACCAAGGTGGACGACGCCTTCACGCCGAACGGAACGCTGCGGCCCGACGGCCGCATGGTGCACGACGTCTATCTCGTGCAGATCAAAGCGCCGGCCGAATCCCAAAGCGAGTGGGATCTTCTCAAGCTTGTCGCCACCATACCGGGCGACAAGGCCTTCCGGCCGTTGGCGGAAGGCGGCTGTCCCGCCCTTGCGCCATGATGACGCGGAGGAGGGGCGGCCCCTGCCCGGGAGGCGCCGTTTCGCTTCACTACAGCCGAATCGGGGCCTCGCCGGAAAGTTTTTTTTTACACCGCCGCAACCTCGCCGCGACTGCGCCGTTTTGTTACTTTACCGCTTGCTACCGCCACCTAATTATTGGCTCGGCACGGCTGCCAATCCCGGCGCCCCGCTCTGGCGGCGGCCGGACATCGCAGGCCGGGAAATCGCACGAGGCGACCATGCGCATTTTCTCCGTGTGGGTATTCGAGTTTCTAAAGCTAATCGGACGACGGCCGCTCTATCCGCTGAACGCGGAATGTCCCTTCTGCCATCAGATGGTTCGCATGCATTACAACAAGGCGGGCCGCCGGCACTTGTTCGCGCACGCGCGCGCCTATTCGCGTGCGCTGTATGAAGGCTATCGCTACGGAGCCCATTACAGCGCCAGAATGAAGTGCCTGGGCTCGGGGACACTCGCCACGTTCGACCCGCGCCCGAACGAGAAGCAACGCTTCGGCACGCCGAAGTCGTTGTAGCTCAAGAGCTTGTAGTCTGTTCGCGAACTCTCGGCCGCGATGGCCGGCACGTCGCTGCTTGTTCAGCGAAATGCCGGCATGACCTCGTTGGCGAACAACTCGACCGAACGCGCCGCCGCAGCGTAAGGCAATGAGCCGAAAGCGAAATCGCTGACGAAATAGGTGATGCCGGTCTGCGCGATGCTGTCGGCGACGTAGCGGCGGACGGTTTCCGGTGCGCCGGCGATACCCATGCTCATCGTTTCCAGCGCGTCGAATTCTTCCGGATAGACGGCAGCGATCGGGAAGGGGAGCCCACCCCATTCCCACAGGAACGCCATATGGCGCCGCCACTGCCGATAAGCGGGGCGCGCCAAATCGCGGGCTTTGCCATCGGTGTCGGCCACCACGACGTGGCGGAAAACGCCGAGCAGGGGGAGATCGGCGGCCTCATCGCCTTGCGCCTGCCAGGCGGCGCGGTAAGTCTCGGTCAACGCCTTGACGCCGGCGTTGGGGATGAGTGTCACCATGTTGCCCTTGAGGCGCGCCGCGTCGGCCGCCCGCCCAGGCTCGGTCGGCGCGAACCAAAGCGGCGGGTACGGCTGCTGCAATGGTCGCGCCTCGATGCGCACATTCTTGCAGCGATAGAACTTGCCCTCGTAGCTCACGACCTCGGATGTCAGCGCCTTGAGAATGAGATCGGTCGCTTCACGGTTCATCGCTGGTGCATCGGCCGGCTCGACGTCGAAGCCGGCGATCTCGATCGGCGAGGCGCCGCGTCCCAAGCCCAATTCCAGCCGGCCGCGGCTCATATGGTCGAGCATCACCACCTCCTCGGCGACGCGCAGCGGATGGTACATCGGGGTCACATAGAGCAAGGGGCCGAAGCGCAGCCGCTGGCTCCGCTGCGCCACTGCGGCGAGAAACACGCTCGGCGAGGGCGCCATGCCGAGCGGCGTCGAATGATGCTCGGCGATATGGTAGGAACGAAAGCCGGAGCGATCGTATTGTTCGACGAGCTTGAGCCTCGTCTCGAACAGGTCGGCGAGCGGCGTGCCGTTGTCGTCGACGTGATCGAAAATGCCGAATTGCAAAGCCACGGCGTGCTTCCCCCCGATACCGTTTTTGTTGTCACAGTCTTACCCTCGGGGGCGGCGATTTCCTAGCATCGGGCGATCGAGCGCCCGGCCGTTGACGTGCGACCGGCAAGTCAAGCAGTAGGCGGGGATATGTTCGACCGGAGCGACTTGCACTTTCTGCGGGCGGTTTCTCGGATCGGCTCGACCGTTGCGGCAGCGTGCGCGACCGGGACCACGGCCGCGGGGTGGATCGCTGCGCTCCAACGCGCGCTTATCCTGTTGGCGGGCCTCGCAACAGCTTGTTTGCTTCCAGCTTGCGCGACGACGTCGATGCCGTCGGTGGCGCCGGGGGAAAATGAGGGCATCAGCGGCTATGTGGCCTGCTTGGATGCAGCCGCGCGCCGCATGGATGATGGGCGATCGGATGTCGCATCGGTCGCCGCCGCCATAAAGGGTGTGTGCGCAGCGAGATTCCCCGAGCCGGCAAAGGCGCCGGGCGCCGCCATGAGTGCGGCGGCGCGACAGAAATCTGAAGCGCGCCAGATGGAATTAAGCACGATGGTCGTCCAGGATTTGCGGGGGCAGCCTTAGGTTTGGCGGCAAAAGTGACCGCCACATGTCAACGATGAGTTGGCCACCTGTGGCTATTTCGGATTCTGTCACGGTTCAGCCGCTATTGTTCGGCAGGTTCCGCGCCAGCGGGGGATTTCAGCATGTCGTCCATCGGCTTACGGAGCCGCGGTGCGGCTTACGCTCCTGATGCGATTGCGTACTCCATTGGCCGGCATCGGCGACGTGTTTTGGTGCTGTTGCTCGCTTCGGCGATGATGACGCCGGCCTTCGGTAAAGGGTCTTCTGCGCCGCCGGGTCATCGGCACGCTCCTGCGCACGGGGGCGCTTCCTCCGAGGGGAAGCATCACGGGCACGGATCGGCGCATAAAGGCGAGCGATCGGAAAAAGCGGCAAAATCGAGGATCTTGCCGGAGCGCGAATCGGCCCAGGAATCGGCTGCGGCTCTGGAGCCGTCGACGGATCTAACGGCGACGAAACAGGCCATCGCGTTGCTGCGGCATCGCAAGTCTAGCGAAGCCTTAGCGCTAGCGGCGACGATCGACGACCCGGTCGCCCGGAAGCTCGTCGAATGGATCATGCTGCGTGATTCCGACAGCCCGGCCGGATTCGATCGCTACGCCGCCTTCATCCAGGCGAATGCCGACTGGCCGAGCGTAGCCTCGCTGCGCCGGCGCGCGGAGGCAAGGCTTTGGCAGGAGCGGCGGGAGGCCTCGACCGTCCGCCGTTTCCTTGGCAGGCAACCTGTCAGCGCTGTCGGCCGGCTTGCGCTCGCGCGTGTGTTGCAGGGCGAGGGCGATCGGCCCGGCGCCGAGCGCGAAGTTCGCGGCGTTTGGCAGTCAGCGGAAATGTCCGCTGAATTGGAAACCGCGGTGTCGAGCGAGTTCGCCGGTGTTCTGACTTCCGCCGACGATGTCGCGCGAATGGGCAAGCGTATCGGCGCCAAAGACTTCGGCGCGGCGATGCGCGCCGCCAAACGGCTTGGTCCGGGTCGCGTCGCAATCGTCAAGGCTTGCGAGGCCGCCGAGGCGAATTCCAAGAAGGCCAAGGCACTGCTTGGCGAGGTCCCTGAAGAGCTCCGGGGAGATCTGGGTTATGTGCTGTGCCGCCTTCATTGGCTGCAAGTTCACGATGACTCCGTAGCAGCCGCCAAGCTCCTGACCGAGACCTCACGCGTCGGGTTGGAACGCCAGGACACCGATGAATGGTGGCGCGAGCGCCGCCATCTGGCGCGCAAGCTGCTCGATTTTGGTGATCCGCAGACCGCGTATCGCGTGGTGCGTGAGGCGGCGGTCCCTTCCAATCCTTACTACCGCTCCGAATTCCATTTCATGGCCGGCTGGATTGCGTTGCGGTTTCTGAACGACCCGGCGACAGCGTCCACGCACTTCACCCACGTTGACGATGGTTCGAGCGATCCGGTCGTGTTGGCGCGCGCCGCCTATTGGCGTGGCCGAACGGCTGAGGCCGGCAACCAGTCTAATGAAATGCGTGCGCAGTATCAGGCCGCCGCGGCCTATCCCACGGCTTATTACGGTCAGCTCGCCCGCGCTCGACTTGGTCACAGTCAGATTGCGGTCCTGTCGCCGCCACAGCCGGCGAGCGGCACACGGAGCGATGTCGTGCATGCCGCGGACATTCTCTATGCGATCGGTGAATTCGACCTCGTCTTGTCGTTCGTTAGCGACTTTGCCGAGACCAGCACCGATGTCGCGACGCTGACGGCGCTCGGCGAAGTCACCGCGCGGCACCACGATGCGCAGGCGATGCTGGCTCTTGGCAAGACGGCGCTTGCGAGAGGTCTGCCGACGGAACGATACGCTTTTCCTGAGATCGGCGTGCCTTCCTATAAGCCGATCGCGCCGCCAATTGATCATTGTGTGGTCTACTCGGTGGTTCGCACCGAAAGCGCCTTCAATCAAGCCGACGCGTCGCCTGCCAAAGCGGTGGGTTTGATGCAGGTCACGCCGGAGGCCGGGAAGGACACCGCCAAACGGTTTGGCGTCTCCTACGATTGGAAACGTCTCGTTTCCGATCCGGTCTACAACACGCAAATGGGCGCGGCCGAGATCAGCGCTTTATTCAAGGAGTACGCCGGTTCGTACGTCATGACCTTTGCCGGCTACAATGCCGGCCGTGGCCGGGTCCGGCAATGGGTGGCGCAGCACGGCGATCCGCGCGATCCCAACGTCGACGAAGTCGACTGGGTCGAGCGCATTCCGATCTCCGAGACGCGCAATTATGTGCAGCGCGTCATGGAGAATCTCCAGATGTATGGCGTGCGCCTCGGCGCAAGCGTCGCCACCGTCGAGCCCAACCTGCACCGCGCCGCAAGTGTCGAGCGGCGCCCGAAGCCGGCCTGGGTGGACGCCATACAGGACTGATTGCCCAGCATCGCGCGGCCCCAACCGGCGCAACGGCCGCGCGTTGGCCGAGTCCCGGAACCGGGAGGCGCTGTGTGCGTTGTTTAAATGGTGGATTTTTGATGGGCCGGTAGCGGGCTAGGCGTCCCAGCCGTGCCGGCCTCGACTTCTTCCTAAGGATACGGCCCCACATCCGGGGCCGTTTTCATTTCGTTTGAAAGAATAGTCGGAGCGCGCTTTTTGATCGAAGTTGCTCAGGCCGTTTGTCTGTCTGCGAAAAACGCCCGCAGCAGCCGTCCCGAATCCCACGGAAATTGATCGCCGGGAACTTTGCGGCCCCGTTCTCATTTCCTTGTCAAAGCACTCCTTCATTTGACGTGGACAGGGGATGGTCCATGAAATTCAGCTCTTTGCTGCCAATGGCGTTGTTTGCTCTGACTATCGCTATGGTCGTGCGAGCCAACGATCAACAAATGCAGCAAGCCGCGATGAATGCCGCCGTTTGCTTGCTGGCGATTCGCGCGGGCTCAACAGACCGCCGCTCTGATCTGCAAGCGCACCACAAATCTTTGGTCTTCGGCAGCTTCGGCGATCTCGTATGTTGTGCCGACCGAACGCAGAGCGCATGTCTTGGCTGGCATTCTTCGCTGCCGCGAACGTACTAGGAGGAAACAATGCGATCGTCAGTCGCAATTTCTTTGGTGGGACTCTTGGCGACCTCGACTATGGCGCCTGCGCAGGATCAGACGGTGGCCGTTGGTCCATGGACCATCGCGACCTCATTCAAGGCCGATAAATTCGACAATTGTACGATGAACCGGTCTGTGAGCGATCTCGACATAACGTTCCTGCGGACTCGCGATGGTCTGCTCTTGCTTCTCGATTCATCAAAATGGAAGCTCGATCGGGGCAAGGCCTACGATGTCACGTTGGCGGCGGGTACGCGCGCAATTCAAGTCAAGGCGTTGGCGGAAAACAAGAGCGTGACGATTCCTCTGGCAGATCGGTCTCTCAATGAGAGAATGCGAATCGCCGATGTTCTTGAGGTGAGAGGCGAAGGGGCGACACTGCGGGTGCCGCTTGACGGGAGCATGGCAGCGCTTGGGCGTTTGGAGACATGCTTTGAGAAGAATAGTCGCGCGGGAGTCGATAATAACCCATTCGTCGCGCCCAATCGGAAGCCTTAAGCGGCGTTATGACGAGAGCGCCGCAAGTGCGACTGCGGGCGCGCACCGGCTCGCGGCGGTGCGCGCTTCAGGCGCTACGTCGCACAGCTCATCAAAGCCGACGCAGGCGCAATGAAGCCGGCGCGCAACTTCGTCCACGAGGACGCGGCCAATGCCGGCCGCAACAATTGTCGTGGTCGAGGGCAATGGTCCTGCCGATAACACCAGGCTTGCCGCGTCGCATATGGCCCGCGCCTGCGCTTCCGCAAACCATCGCGCAACCAACGTCCAGGTCTCGTCGTCCCCGTCGGATGCGTCACTTCCAAGCATGCGGGCGAGCCGCGCTCGCGATGCATCGATCGTTTTCGGGCGCCCATCGGCCGTTGGCATCAAATCAACGTCGGGCTGCAGCGTGCCGAGGATGCGATGAACGTCCGCCATCGTGGCGAAGTTCTCGTTGACCAGCGGTGTCCAGTTGCCGCGAAAGGGGGCGCGATTTGCCGTCGCCATGACGAAGCCGCGGACCATGCCCGTATACACAAGCTCACCCGCCGCCAGCCGTTGCGCGTCGGTATATCCGCGGGCAACGGACTTGCCCTGAAAGATCGGGACGATGTCGGTTGTGGTCGAGCCAAAGTCGATCAGCAGCGCATGCTCGCATGTACGCGCGATCAATGTTGCGCAGGCGTGCCAGTTGGCCGACGCGATGTCGGCATAGTGTTTGTGCGCGTCCTCCGGACCGACGTAGCCGGCAGGGCCGGCGTAAATCCGGACGTTGCCGAGTTCGCGCGCCGCCAGGCTGGCAAGTTGCTCCACGCCCTCCATGCGTGAGGCGAAGGTGTCGGCGAGTTCGCCGGTCATCGTGACAACGTGACGGTCGGCACGGCCCAGATCCTTCTTGGCCTCCGCGAAGGCCTGCAAAAGGCGTTCGGTCCCGGATCGCAGCGGGGAGGCGTATTGCGCGACTTTGGTGACGCGCCCGTCTTCGGCGCGCGCCGCTTTGAGATGAACCCCGCCGATGTCCCATCCGATGACAACGCTCATTGAGCCTCCGGCGCAATTGTTAGCTGATATAGTCGATGGTTCGAATAACCGGGTAAGGACTTTGCTATGCAGGTTATTCCAGTTCTTGATCTCAAGGGCGGACTAGTTGTGCATGCGCGGATGGGAGCGCGCGAGCAATATCGTCCGATCAGAACGCCGCTTTCGCCAACGAGCAACCCGACCGACGTCGCTCGCAGTCTACTGTCGGTTTATCCTTTTAGCATCTTCTACATAGCCGACCTCGATGCCATCGCCGGCTCGGGAAATAACGATGCAGCGCTCGCAGAGCTTAGGGCAAAATTTCCCCATTCAACATTCTGGGTCGACAATGGGATCGCTGACCGGGCCAGCGCGGAACAGTGGCTGGACGCTGACCTCGGGCACCTCGTGCTGGGAAGCGAGACGCAAAGGGACGAATCCGTTCTCCTGAAGCTGTGCAAAGACGACCGCATCGTCTTGTCGCTCGATTATCGTGGCGATGATTTTGTTGGACCGGGAGCATTGCTGAGCAATGTCGACGCGTGGCCGAGCCGAGTCATAACGATGACGCTTGCGCGCGTCGGCAGCGGGATGGGTCCCGATTGGGGGCGGCTTGAGGCGATCAAAAACGCCGGCCGCGGAAGGCGCGTTTACGCGGCCGGGGGCGTACGCGATGCCGATGACCTGAGCGCACTGACAGAACGGGGCATCGCCGGCGCGCTCGTCGCGTCCTGCTTGCACAACGGTACACTTGCAGGCGCGCACATCGCGCGCCTGCAAACGGCCTGAAACCCACCTGCTTCGCCGTCGAGCGACGACTGCCAAAGCTCTGAAATTCGCTTCTACTAAACAGTCGTCGCCGGCAGACGGGATGCCTAAGCGGCGAAGGGGTGCTTGACCTGATCGCGCTTGGCAACGACTTCCGCAGGCTTTGGATCGCCGGCGACGGCTCGAGCGATGGCCTCCTTCACGGCGCGATAGTTGTAGTCTTGAATCTTTTTATCGTCGGTCGCTTCCCAGTGAATAAACACGCCGCAACAGATGAAAATGTTGTCGGCCTCGTCCTGCGGGATGATGCCCTCGGCGACGCTATCGGCAACCGCTTTCGCAACGGCGTGCTGCGCAGGGCCGAACATCTGAACGGCCTGTTTGGCGCCCTTGATCGTTACTTTGTTGAAAAGGACGGTCGCGGGCTTACAAAGCAAATTCGGCGCGACCACCGCGAGCAAAGACGTAAAGCCGTCCTTGTTGTTGGTCAGGCAGTTTGCAAATGCCGTTTCAGCCGCGCTGCCGCGCGGGCCCATGATGAGATCGATATGGGCCACCTCGTTCCCGTCACCGACAAGTGATTCACCGACGCAGAGTTGGTTGATCTTCGCCATCGCCATCTCCTCCCAAGGAAATCACAACGCCCCCGCAACGCCTTGTGACGTTGCGTGCGCAGACTGAATATCTATCCTTGTTGTCAGCATCCGGCGTGGACCTGCCGGACCGGTTTGCCAGATAGCCGCGGGAACGCGTCCCGCTGACGCAAGTCAATCACTCTTGTGCTTTGACGGCAAGACAACGTTGAGTCGGTTCGCGAACAAAGTGGCCACGGTCAGATCGGCGCTTGTTCCAGGATTGATGCCGTCAGCTTTGAGGGCGGCGTCCCAAGTCAAAAGGTCGGGCAGCAGCGTTTCAGGATGTTCTGTTGCGTGAAGGGAGCGTCGGAACGCAGCCGCGGCGTCACAAACCTTATCTGCAGCACGCGACCCGTATTTTCGCACGATATGCGTATCCGGAAATGCTGACAGAAACTCGACATAAGTCGCGAGTGTTGCCCACCGCAGATCGGCGTATCGGCGAACGGACGCCTCGAGTTGAGGCAGGCCGACCTCGAAAATGTCTGCAAAACTCGTGGCATATTGCCTCGCAACACGGTCGCGGCCGGAGGCTTCGGTCATCGCCTCGAGAAGGCTGATTGTCGCCGGCCCAAATACGTCGTGGCGTTCGCTACGCCCGATCCCGGCTGGGGCGGCAAGCACGATGGCGCGATATGTAAGCTCTGTGTCTTTCGTATCAAGTCTTTGAAGGACTTCGACAAGCGAAGCGCGCAGCCCGGAAATATCAGCCTCGGCGGCCGCCGCGAGTGGCGCGCACAACAAGATGATTCCGAGATTAGTATTTGAGCCGACCGCCTCCGATGTCGCTTCGACGGCGCCGAGGATGCGCGTGCCGACCCGGGCGCCTGAAGCGGACAAATGCGGCGCCGCGGCATCGGCGCTGACGACGAACTCGGCCGCCGTCATGCGATGGCCATCGGCAAAAACGTGCACATTGCCGGGCTTTGGTGCATCAAGCTCGGCAAGGCAGGCCCATCTGAACGCTTCGGCGATCAAATCCGGGCGCGTGGTCACGCCAGCGCCTCGCGCCGCCGCCGCTCCGCCAAAGCCTCGACGAGGGCCGCGACAAGGCTCGCGGCGATATTGGCCGACGACACTTTTTGCAGCCCCGACCAGGCCGGCATGCTGTTGACCTCCAGCACCGTCGGCTCCTGTTCCGGCCCATAAAGAACATCGACTCCAGCAAAATCCGCCCCAACAGCCGCTGCAGCGCGGACCGCCAGCGCGTTCAAATCGTCATTGATGAGCGCCGGGACCGGACGGCCGCCGCGCTTGACATTGGTAATCCAGTGCATGGAGTGCCTTTGCATCGCGGCGACCACGCGGCCCCGCACGACGAGCAGGCGGAAATCATGGTATCCGCTTTGCTCGATCCCCACGAAGCGTTGCAGGTAATAAACTCCGCCGGCCACGTTTTCGGCGAGGGGCAGATCGTCCGGTCTGCGGATGAGGCGCAGCCCACGTCCCTGCGAACCAAATAATGGCTTGAGCACCAAGGCCGCCTCTTTCGTCTCGGCTTGCGCGATGGCGCGGGCCTGATCGTATGACTCGATCGCCCAGGTCGGCGGGGTCGCGATACCGGCGCGCGCAAGCAGAAAGCTCGTCATCGATTTGTCCACGCAACGCTCGATGGCGCGCGCGTCGTTCCAGACCGTGACGCCGCATTCCCGCAACGCGTGAAGAATGCCGAGGCGCAATGTAACGGCTTCGAACGTGCCGCCCGACATGGAGCGCACCATGACGGCATCTGGCAGGCGTTCTCCAAAGCCGTCGATCTGCAATCCGCAGGCATTTTGGGTGGCGATTCCACATAGGTGCAGGCGAATGGGCGCCGTGCCGAAGCCGCGGGCGGTGAGTGCGGCGGCAATTTCGCGCGCGTGCCAGTCCATGCGATCGACGACAAGCCCAATGGTCAGCGCCGATGTTTGTCCGGTGCTGCCGAGGCGCTCAGGCGAAAGAGGCATCGAGCAGGTCCAGATCAATGTCTCCGGATTGGAAACTGTCGCCGGTTTCGAGCGCCGTAACGATAACCTTTGCCGGGCTGAAGAGCATCGGATCGATGGCGTAGAAGTCGCCGCTGACCGCTTTGAAAATCTCAGCGAACGGGCGCCCGTAGTCGCGTGATGCTCTGCTTGGAAGCTCATCGGCCAGCGCACGGGCTTCGCTGGCCGGGCCTGTCACGAACAACTGCACCTGTCCGGCAAAGATGATGGCGTCGTTCGTTCGCCCCATCGCGGTGACGAAATCAGGATGCGGCGGGCAGAGCGGGGCGGCGCCGATGCCCTCGACGATGCGATCGAGCGGAAAATGCAGCTCGTGCGTCTTATGAAGGGCAACTTCCAGAGAGCGTGCGACGATTTGAGTGCTGCCGGCGAGACTTTGCGTCGGCGCAAAGATGATCGTCAGGTCCTGCGGTTTGACGCGGCAATCTTGCGCGATCTGCGCTACGATTTTTGCCGGGGGAGCGCGGCCACTTTCGATCACAAGGACGGCATTGGCGGCCGAGTCGACGTAGGAGAGCTGTTGAAACAACGGTTCTCGTCTCGCGAGTGCGCGAGCCGGCCCCGATCCGAGCGCGAAAAACGAGTCGTCGCCGTCCTTGAGTGACAGACGCCAGCCGGCATATTGACTGGCCAGGCAGGCGATCACCGGCTGTGACGACCGCACGGCGATTGTCCAGGGCCAGCGCGGAGCCAGCGGTGACGGCGTGAGGCTGACATGCGCGAGCCCGCCGGTGCAGATTTCGGCCATGCGCAATCCGGCGGCGACGCTGCCAACACTCTTGCTTCCGGAATCGATCAGCGTTTCGCCGAGATCGCCGCGGCCAATTCCAATCCTGAGTTCCTCTGCGTCCGCGATCATGCGCGCGACGAGCTTCGCGGCGCGCTCGTTCACACTGACAACATGCGTTGCAGTCATGAATTCCTCGCGCGCGTCCACGAGAGCACTGCCCGCCGCCTCTTCTCGGCGAGCTCTCTTGCGGTTTCGGTCGCCAAGTC
>Ga0210410_10003902_pt1 | contig 13185 bp, 13 predicted proteins | sample IncBWC4MmetaG_FD_161058 | JGI IMG/M metagenome (GOLD analysis project Ga0210410, IMG submission 161058) | Forest soil microbial communities from Barre Woods Harvard Forest LTER site, Petersham, Massachusetts, United States - Inc-BW-C-4-M | ecosystem: Environmental > Terrestrial > Soil >... | reverse complement strand
TGAAAATAGCGCGTGTCATGGACAAAATATTTAGAGATTTCTCGGTCCGAGCCGGACTGGCATTTTTCGCTCGAAATGACAAAGCTAAGTCGTCGGAGTACTAGTCGCGGCTTTTCCTCTGCCAATCATTCCGTCGATGCTCAAGCTGCCTGCGCCGCGCAAGAAGATGTAGAAAAATACGAAGCAGTAAACCACCGCCAGCTCGCCCTTGTTTACGTAAGGAATCAAGCCTCTCGGAGCGTGGACCATGAAAAATGCGACCGCCATTTCACCGGAGGCGACAAACGCGCCGAGTCGCGTCAGCAAACCAAACGCAACCAGAAATCCGCAAACGATCTCAACCCATCCGCCGAAGGCCATGAGGGGCGGAAGCGCTTCGGCTTTCGGGGTGAAGGTGCCGAATATCTTATCGAGCCCATGGCAGGCAAACATCAGCCCGACGACCAAACGCATTATGCAATAAAACGGGTCCGCAAAGCGATTGAGAGACTTCATGCCGAGCAGGCTTAACGATGTCGATCTTGTGTGTCAAGCCAATCGCTCGGCGTAAAGGCCACGACGAATTTGGCTTCCGGAGGTCACACACCGCCGCTACAATTCGTGATCATGCCAACTTTGTCTTCCCCCCAAGCATTCGAATTTTGTGAAGGCGGCACCTGCGGTGACGCGAAACCGAGCGGCGACAACAAACATGTCTCCTGTCCGCCGAGCGATACCTGCGGCAAAGGCGGTTGTTATTGCCAGCTTTTCAAACGGCCGAAAGGCTCCGGCGACGATGTCGCCTGGGACGTCGCGCACGCCGATAACAAAAGCCAGACGAAGTACCGACCGGACAAACTGGATTACAAATGTTTCTGCGTGAAACCGATCCTGGAAAGCGAGCTCACAGTCGATGGAGTGAAATATACGGTTCGCTATCAGATGTGCGGAATGGGCGGCTGCACCTTGGACGACGTCGACGTCATCGATCCTGTAGACAAGCACCACGAGATGAAATGCAGCGGTAAGTGCGATGGTGACTGCAAATGCACGCTGTTTCGTCTCCAAGTCGCGGGTAAGGCAGGTTTTGATCCGAAAGACGCAAAATGGGAACTGATCGCCAAAGCCGACAAGCAGGTCCGGCACGATGGCAATTACGTCTATCGCTGCTTCTGCCTGAAATGAGGAAATTGTAGCCACGGCTCTGCGAGCCGTTCAGGAAATAGAGGGCGCGATCACTAGCACGCAAGGGCGCGTGCGACCCCCAGATACAATTAGGCAGCGAGCTCGAGTTGCTGGCGAGGAATTCCGCGCAACTCGAAAAGCCGGATCAATGTCTCTTCGATCAAGTTATTCGGACACGATGCTCCGGCGGTAATGCCGACAACTGTCGGGCCGGGTGGAAGCCAGAAATGCGAAACAACTTCGCGTTTCTCGTGCAGATTGTAATGCTTGATTTCATTGAGCGAGACCAGACGCGAAGCGTTCAAAACAAAATAGGTCGGCAATTTTTCCTCGCCCATTTCCGCGAGGTGCGAAGTGTTCGAGCTGTTGTAACCGCCGACAACGATGAGCAAATCCATCTTCACGTCGAGTAATTCGCGCAGTGCGTCCTGACGTTCCTGGGTCGCGCCGCAGATGGTGTCGAAGAAGCGAAAGTTTTTGGCGGCCTCGTCCGCACCGTCGCGGTCGGCGATCGCCTGCCGCACTCGGCGCTGAACTTCCTCGGTCTCGCCGCGCAACATCGTGGTTTGGTTTGCGACCCCGACCGTTTTCAAATGCACGTCCGGGTCGAAGCCCGGCGAATACGCGCCACGGAATTTTTCCAGAAAGGCCTGCTTAGCGCCGCCATGGCGAATGTAATTACAAACGTAATCGGTGTCGGCGAGCGTGAGCACGACCAGATAATGTCCTTTGCCGTCACCGAGCGCGCGCGAACTGGTCGCTTTTGTTTCCTCATGCTCGGCTTTCCCGTGAATGATGGAGGTGGCCGATTCGCTGGCGTATTTGCGAACGCGTTTCCAAACGCTCATCACGTCGCCACACGTCGTGTCCACGATCTGACAGCCGCGTTCCTTGATTTGCTGCTGAATCGATAGTTCGGTGCCGAACGCCGGTACAATGACAACGTCGTCCGGTCCGAGCTCAGCAATGTCGGCCTGCTTGTTTGGGCCGGTCAGGTTTTTGATCCCGAGCGACGCTATCTGCTGGTTGACCTCGGGGTTATGAATGATTTCGCCGACAATAAACAGGCGACGGTCCTTGAAAACTTTCCGGGCGGCGTACGCCAGATCGATCGCCCGCTCGACCCCATAGCAAAAGCCGAATTCCTTTGCGAGGCGGACAGTTGTGTCGCCAACGCGAACGATTCCGCCAGCGCGGCGAACTTTATCGACAATGTCGCTGCGATAATGCTGCTCGACCTGTTCCTGCACCGCGGCCATGACGTCGGGCGTCCGCAAGTTCACTTTCTCGCGCGCCGTCGTTCCGCTGGATATGAGGTTTGTGCTCATCGCTTGGAAAAGCTTAACACGTCCCGGCCGCTTTTCAGCCGGCAATCAGGCCTATTCTCCTGCAACAAAAGCCTATTGGTCAACGAGCAGAGGACCCGGCGGATCCTTAAACCAGGCAGGCGACATCAACAGCGAGCGGGGCGGATCTGGATCGCGGCTTTGATCGATCCTCATCACGTCCTTCGCATATTTTGCATCTTCTGGTTCCGACTCGGCGATGTCGACCGGAGTTCCAATCCGCACCAGCGCGTAAAGGCGAGCGGCGGCTTCGCGATGCAGCCGGACACAGCCATGCGTTCGCGGCGTGGACCAGACAAAACCTTCATGAAATCCATACGCCGGCGCGAATTCGCACCAATACGCCATCGGGTAACCGGCATCCGGCTCGCTCACGCGACGTTTGGTTTTGTCCTTGTTGATAATCGAGAAGTGACCGGACGGCGTCGACGCCCCACCCCGGCCGACGTTCGCCTGCGCCGCCATCAGCAATCGATCGCCTTCCATCACATAAACTGTTTGGGTCCCTTTCGAGAGCTTCACCCGGACGTTCGACGGGTCGTGCGGCTTGTAGGCAACCACGTGATAAGATCTTCCTCCCTTGTAGGCGGTTCCACCGCCGGTGGTTTCGCAGCCGGTGAGAAACGAAAGCGCGACGGGAAGAGCAACGACAATAGCTAAGCGGGAAACGATTCGCATGGCGGTACTTGAAAAGGCCGACGCACTTTTGTCAATCATTCTGATAAAGCTACGGCTGCACTGGCATCGTTTCGCCACCGGCGGCAATTCGCTTGTCGAAGCGCGAATGCAATCGCGCATAAAATGGATAAGGCCGGTCCGCGGTGGCCGGTTTGTAGCGCCAGTGTTTATACATCCAAAGCCACGGCGCGGGATTTTTTCGAACATAAGGTTCAAACGAATCCCAACATGCCTGTGCGATCTGCTGATAAGTGCGGCCTGCGGTTTCGATTTTCGGATGAAACACTACCCGGTAGCGGCCATTCGGCAGCGGCTCGCAATGAGCCGGAATGATCGGCGCGCCGGTTTGCTCGTTCAGCCACGCTTGCGCGGACGTCACGTTGGTTTTCAAACCGAAGCAATTGATCACCACCGACGGCATCCTGGGATGCAGGGTAAGATCGACAAGCAACGCGGTCCGCCCCCTTCGTCGGAGCACTTTGTAAAGCCGAATGATCCCGTTCTTGCGCGGGATCAATTCGTGGCCCGATTGCTCGCGCAATTTTCTGAAAATCGGATCAAGCAATGAATTTTTGAATTCCTGGGAAATGATCGTGCCGGCCAATCCCGAATATCCACTTGCCAGACTGAACCATTCGAAATTGCTGTAGTGATAACAAGCGTTGATGAAATTACGCTCAGGTCCGCTCACGCGATCGATTTCTTCCACGTTTTGGAACTCGATGTAGTCCGGAAAATTTTCGCGGGTTAATCGCGGGCTCCACAAGAGATCGAGCATCGTCCGGGCAAAATGTTGGAACGATTCACGAGCGATTTGTTCGCGCTCGCGCTGCGAGAATCGATCGCCGAAGGCGACTTGAAGATTGCTCAGGGCAACGTTGCGGCCGTGTCGGTCCAGGATCGACATCAACCCGCCAAGCGCGAGCGCGAATCGGTAACAATTTTTGCGCGACAACAGCGGCACGAGTTTCGCGGCGATGAGTAAGCCCGCCCACTCCAACCGGTAGCGAATTGTTTTCCAAATCGAGCGCACAGCGGTCAGGTTTTCCGTCGAGTCTCGAATTCCGCGATCTTGGCGAGAATCAGGTCGCGCAGGTCACCCGGCAATCCAACGGCTCGTCGTTGAAACTCGCGTCTAACTTCGTCGACTGGAAAAGAGCCGTCTGCTACCAGAATCGGCGTCCGATTCGCATCTGGCCGCTCTTCGCCAGTTTGGACCTCGGCGTGCGAAAAGCCGCGATCGGTTATCCAAGTGAGTGCGCGCTCCCACTGAGGCTTACCGTAACAAAGCTGGAAGCCGTGGACGGCATCCTTGCGATCGTACCAAACAATCAAATCGAAGTATTCGTCTGATATCCAGCGGCGGTCGTAATCGCCGCGACCACTTTTCTTGGGCTCGTCCGTCAACATGACCAGCGAATTAACGTGCAGCACAGGTAAAACTGCAATGTCTCCTTCGTTGACTTGATCATGTTCAAAACTACGTTGTTTGTGCGTTCGCAGGCGCGACGCGTAATCGTGAAAAGCGTCCTTTTTGTTTGCACGGGCAATATCTGCCGGAGTCCGATTGCCGAAGGATTGTTTCGCCGGCTGATCGGGAATCGCAAAGACATCGAAGTCGCTTCGGCCGGCGTCCACGCGGTCCGGGGACAACCGCCCAGTCTTTACGCGGTCCAGGTTTGCGAAGCCGATGGCGTGAACATCAGCGATTTGCGCAGCCAACCGCTCACGGCCGACCTGGTCGAGCGCGCGACGCACATTTTCGCCATGACCGGCGCGCATCTCGAAACGATTCACATGCTCTTTCCACACGGCGCGGAAAAAACTTTTCTGCTCCGCGAATTTGAAGAACCCGGCGCGACCCTCTGGCGCGATGTGCCGGACCCGATCGGCCTTGGCCGCGAAGTTTACGAAGATTGCGCGCGGACAATCAACAACGCGTTGCCGAGCGTCCTCAGTTTCGTTGAACAAAGTGAACTGGTTCCGCCTGGTGCGGCCCGAAATCGCGGAATATCTTCGTACTCCATGAGCGACCTTCCTCGACCAGCGCAAACCAGCGCTGGATCGACAACCTACGGCGGCAGCTCTCTCGAAGCGCTGCGCAAGGTTGATCCCGAAATTTACGACGCGATTCGCGCCGAAGAAAAACGGCAACGGGAAAATATCGAGTTGATCGCCTCTGAAAACTTCACCAGCCGCGCGGTGATGGAAGCGCAGGGTTCCTGCCTGACCAATAAATACGCCGAAGGGTATCCAAAGAAACGTTGGTACGGCGGCTGTGAAAACGTGGACACGGCCGAGCAACTCGCAATCGAGCGCGCGCTGCGATTGTTTGGCGCCGAGCATGCTAACGTCCAACCGCACAGCGGCGCGCAAGCGAACATGGCGGTCTATTTCTCCGTCTTGAAGCCGGGCGACAAGATTTTGGCGATGAATCTCGCACATGGCGGCCATCTCACTCACGGCCATCCGGCAAATTTTTCCGGCAAGTTTTACACGGTCGCGCAATACGGCGTGAGTGAGAAGACGGAGCAGATCGATTATGACGCGTTGCAAAAGCAAGCGGAAGAAGTGCGACCTGTGATGATCACGGCCGGCGCGTCGGCTTATCCGCGGATCATCGATTTTCCCCGAATGCGCCAAATCGCCGATTCAGTCGGCGCGCTCCTCTTCATCGACATGGCGCACATTTCCGGTCTCGTTGCCGGCGGACAACATCCGAGTCCAATTCCCCACGCGCAGTTTGTCACCACGACCACGCACAAAAGTTTACGCGGCCCGCGCGGTGGGATTGTCCTGTGCCAGCAAGAATTTGCGAAACAGATCGACGCGACTGTTTTTCCCGGAGTCCAGGGCGGACCGCTCATGCACGTCATCGCCGCGAAAGCGGTTTGTTTTCACGAAGCGCTGCAGCCTTCGTTCCGCGATTATCAGCGCCAGGTGGTGATCAACGCCAAGGCGCTAGCCGCCGGTTTGGCGAAACACGGTTACCGCATTGTTTCCGGCGGCACCGACAATCATCTCATGCTGGTCGATCTTCGCCCGAAGGAAATTAACGGCAAGGAGGCGCAGGAGGTTCTCGATCGCGCCGGAATTACTGTGAACAAAAACGGAATTCCGTTCGACACTTATCCAATCTTCAAACCGGGCGGCATCCGCGTTGGCACGCCGGCCGTGACCACCCGCGGCATGAAAGAAGAAGATATGCTTGAGATTGCGGACCTGGTCGCGGAAGCGTTGGCGAATCGCACCGACGAAGCCGCACTCGGCCGCGTGCGCGACAAAGTGCGCGAGATGACACGTCGCTTTCCGCTGCCGTGTTAATTGTGGAGGCAGTCGTCTCGGCTGCGATCTCGATCTTTCAGGCGAGGCCTGCCACCACCGCAAATTTCGTGTTACCTAATCGGCGAAAATCTGCGTAATCTGCGGAGGTTGATGAATCGAACAGCAGACCAATCGCAGGCGAACCCGTTGCGCGAAGGCTTATCTACTCGCGCCGTGCCGCAGCCGTGTACCGTCGTCATCTTTGGAGCCACCGGAGATCTTACTCACCGCAAACTCTTGCCGGCGCTTTACAATCTGGCCGCCGACGGTGAGTTGCCACCCGCTGTCGCCGTGATCGGATTCGCCCGGCGCGAAAAGAGTGATGAGGAATTTCGGGGCGAAATGGAAGAGGCGGTCCGAAAGTTTTCACGCCAAACCGTGCGCGACGAAATATGGAAGACGTTTTCCCAGTCAATTTTTTATCACCAAAGCGATTTTGGCGATGAAGCCGGCTACAAAAGTTTGGCGGAGCGCCTGGACAAGATAGACAAGGAACGCGGCACTCGCGGCAACCGGCTCTTTTATTTCGCGGTCGCGCCCGACCAATTCGAGCCGATCCTCAAACATCTCAAAGGCGTCGGTTTGAACAAGGCGCGCGAGGGAAGCTGGGCGCGCGTGATTATCGAAAAGCCGTTCGGGAAAGATCTCGCTTCGGCCCGTGAACTCAATCAGGTCGTCAGCAACGCGTTCAGCGAGGATCAAACTTATCGGATCGATCATTTTCTCGGAAAGGAAACCGCCCAGAACATTTTAGTGCTGCGCTTTGCCAACGCGATTTTCGAACCGCTCTGGAACACCCGTTACATCGATCACCTCCAGATCACCGCCGCGGAAACGCTCGGGGTCGAAGGACGCGCCGGTTATTATGAGGGCGCTGGCGCGTTGCGCGACATGGTGCAAAATCATTTGCTCCAATTGCTTTGTCTTGTGGCGATGGAAGCGCCGAGCGACTTGAGCGCCGACAGCATCCGTGACGAAAAATTGAAGGTAGTACGTTGTCTGCGCAGAATGGGGGCAGACGAAGTCGGCAGCAACGTCGTGCGCGGCCAGTACGCCGAGGGTGCGATCAATGGTCAACCGGTGCCAGGTTATCGCAGCGAAAAAAATGTCGATCCAAAATCGATGACCGACACCTTCGTCGCGTTGCGCTTGAACATCGACAATTGGCGGTGGTGGGACGTGCCGGTTTACATGCGCGTCGGAAAACGGTTGCCGAAGTCAGGCACGGAAATCTCGATCCATTTCAAGAAAGCGCCGTTTGTTTTGTTCAACAAAGAGACCAACGAGCCAAATGTGCTCGTCATTCGGATTCAGCCGGACGAAGGAATTTCGTTGCGAATGCAGGCCAAAATGCCGGGGACAAGTTTTCGGATCGAACCGGTGAAAATGGATTTTCATTACGGAACGTCATTCGGCAAAGCCAGTCCCGAAGCTTACGAACGCTTGTTGCTCGACGCGATGAGCGGCGACGCCACTTTGTTTGCGCGTCGCGACGAAGTCGAAGAAGCGTGGTCGTTTATCGACGTCATCGAAAATGCGTGGTCGGCAACAAAGAAAGCACCGGATTTGTTTTTCTATCCCTCAGGTTCATGGGGACCGGAAGAAGCGGACGAACTGCTGGCGCGCGACGGACGCTCGTGGCGGCGGCTCTAATTTATGCCGGCCATCGCTGAGAATTATTCGTTAGGCCAACCGGTTGAGATCGGCAAGATCCACAAGGCGTTGAAAAAACTCTGGCAGGAAGGCGAAAGCGCAATGACCCGCGCGTCGCTCATTAATCTGGCCATCTACAGCGAAAAGCCCGGGTCACTTGAAAGAAACACGCAATTCATCGTCAGGATCACCGAGGACCATGCCTGCCGCGCGCTCGTGATCGGAGCGAATCGAAAATCAAAAGAGAATCGGGTCGAGGCCTGGGTCAACGCGCATTGCCACGTGACGCGCGCCGGGAGCAAACAGATTTGTTCCGAGCAACTTTCGTTTTCGCTGGAGGGTCCATGCGTAGAATTCCTGCCGAGCATTGTCTTTTCTCATCTCGATTCCGATCTCCCCCTTTATCTTTGGTGGCAGGATGATTTCCCCGAACCGATGGATCCGCAGCTTTGGGCCTGGGTCGATCGGTTGGTCTTCGATAGCCAAACCTGGCAGGACTTTGGCGCGCAGATGCGCCTGGTCGAAACCGCGCAACAGGAAGCGAAACAGCGAATCGTGCTTTGCGATCTCAATTGGACGCGGCTCGACAAGGTGCGTCATGCCATCGCCCAATTTTTCGACCATCCCGCGTCGCATCATCATTTTTCAGAAATAGAAAGCTTGCGGATCGATTTCGCGCCTGGATTTAAATCAACCGCCCTCCTTTTGCTTGGCTGGTTGGGCGCGCAACTAAATTGGAAGGTCAATGAACCGGCGCGCAACGGGAGCTGCAGATTCGTGGATGCGAATAATCGGAAGATTGATATCGAGCTGCATGAGCAGGAAACCGGGCCAATCGGCCAGGTCACGATAAATTCCAGCGGTGTTCAGTTCAGGGTCGCATCGGCGCAATGCGGCGACCTTCTCGAAATTTCGCGCAGTGGGGAAAACGAAACTGCACTGCCGCAGATGATGCCGGCACAGAGCAACGATCCGGTCGATCTAATGACGCAGGAACTGTTGCGCGGCGGACCGCACCGGGTGTATCTCCGCGCGGTCAATTGCGTGCGCGAATTATTGTAGGTTGGGGCGGTTCACCGAACCGCCCAAGGGCGATTGAGGTCAATCCGCTTGCCTCAAAAGCTTAAGCGTTGAGGCAAACGTCCAACGTTAATGGGCAACACTCTTGGATGCACTAGCTGGGAGCGTAATCGCCTCTACCCTGCTCGCACGGCTTGTGCTCTGAAGAAGGCGTGCCCAAGAAAATCCTGCTTCTCCTCTTGTTCTTCGCCGTCCTTTTCGATTTGAGCGGCTGCGCCTCCATGAGCGCGCAAGCTCGCCGGGAAAGAGCCTATCGTCATTACGTCCAAAAGCAGATGAAGCAGCGCAACCGCGCGATGGCTCGAGCCCAAAAAGCGGCCCATCGGAAGATGAAATCGCCAGTGCCAAGCCAGCCGCAAATTACATCGGGTGTTGAAAATGCTCCGCGATCCTGGTCTGAGCCAGTCGCTCCCCCGGTGACTGTCTCCGCGTCGGACGCAATCGCGAACCAAACCGACAGCCAACCGGCGCAGCCGTAACGCTAATCGCGTTTCACCGGGCTCGGCTTCCCATCGGGTCCGAGCGCGACATAAGTAAAGACGCCGCTTGTGACTTTGACGCGTTCGCCCGTCCGATAACGTGTCACCCAAACATCGACACAAATTTTCATCGACGTGCGACCGATTTTCTCAACCCAGGCGTAGCACGCAACGGTGTCGCCCACCCGCACCGGATTGAGGAACGACATTCCTTCGATGGCCACGGTCACAACGCGTGACTTCGCCACTGTTCCAGCCAGGATCGCGCTGCCCAAATCCATTTGCGAAACCAACCAACCGCCAAAAATGTCGCCATCGCGATTAGTGTCCTTGGGCATGGCGATCGTCTGGATGACGAGCTCGCCTTTGGGTTGCTCAGACACACTCATCTTTGTCTTTAACCACGAATGGACACGAATTTACACTAAGAAAAGTTCCTCATTCAACTCTTCGGGTAATTCGTGGTTGGTTTTACAAGATCAACATGCAATCGCCGTAACTGTAAAACCGATACTGTTCGCGGATCGCCTCGTCGTACGCTTGCAACAGGAATTCGCGACCGGCGAACGCGCTGACTAACATAAGTAATGTCGAGCGCGGCAAATGAAAATTGGTAAGCAGCACATCGACTACGCGAAAATCGAACGGCGGATAGATGAAAATATTGGTAGCGCCTGACTGTGGACAAATTTTGCACTCGTTAGACTTGACTGCTTTAAGCAGTCGAGTTTTACGGGCGGCAGACTCGAGTGCGCGGACAGTTGTCGTTCCGACGGCGAGGATGCGTTGCGCCTTGTCGATCTTAGCGGCGGCGTTATCTGAAATGGAAAACGACTCGGCATGCATCCGATGCTCGGCGACGTTTTCAGAGTGCACCGGCCGAAAAGTACCGGGGCCAACATGCAGCGTCACGAACGCGTGTGGAAGTTGGGATAAAATTTCCGGGGTGAAATGAAGGCCGGCAGTCGGCGCGGCCAGCGCGCCCGGTGTTTGCGCGAAGACAGTTTGATAGCGATCGGTGTCAGTTGGATCGCTGTCTCGACCAATGTACGGCGGCAACGGCATCGACCCGCGCACATAAAGATCGACATCCTCGGTGAGCGCGACGATTCGTTCGCCGTCCGGCAAAATCTCTTCGACGCGCAAGGTTGCATTGTCGATCTTCGCCGTTGCACCGAGTCGCATCTTCCGGCCGGGCTTGATCAAACATTTCCAGCGCGCCGGCCCGGTCTTTTCCAGAAACAAGAACTCGACGGCGTGATCGTCCGAAAATCTGCGCGCAGCGAGAACGCGAGTGTTATTCAAGACCAGCAAGTCGCTTGGCCGCAAAAAGCTCTTCAGATCGCGAAACTGTCGATGTTCGATGGTCTGGGAGTCGCGATGCAGCACCATCATGCGCGATTGGTCGCGCTGCGAGAGCGGCCGCCTGGCAATCAACCCTTTCGGCAACGGATAGTCGTAGTCGCTTAATCGTTCGCTCATGCGTGAAGGTAGGGGCGATTACGCCCCCAGCTAGTGCATCCAAGAGTGTTGCCCATTAACGTTGGACGTTTGCCTCAACGCTTAAGCTTTTGAGGCAAGTGGATTGACCTCAATCGCCCGCAACGCCAATTCGCCCGCGGGCGGTTCGGTGAACCGCCCCTACCCATCAAATCATTTGCCGATTCGCGCAAAACTTCACAGTATGCCGGTGATGCAATTTCCGCAGGCGCTCGAAACGGTTTTACGAACTCTCGAGCGGATGCGCGACGAAAGCCCACACCGTCCGTGCGCATCACGAAGTGCTCTGGATGCCCTGAAACAAATTTCGCCGTCACCTAAGATCGACATCATCGAGGAACACGCGCCGGCGTCTCCTAAAAATGATTTGGGCACTGACCCGCCTTCGAGAGGCTACGGCGCGGCGAGCAGCGCGGCGCCTTCCAAAGCAGACAAGATTGACAAGCTCGCGGCGGTGCAAGAGCGCGTCCGTCCTTGCACCAAATGTCCAAACCTCGCGAGCTCGCGAACGCAGACCGTTTTTGGCGTCGGCAATCCGGACGCCGATATTATGTTCGTCGGAGAAGCGCCGGGCGCGGATGAAGATGCGCAGGGCGAACCGTTCGTCGGACGCGCCGGACAATTGCTCACCAAGATTATCAAGGCAATGGGTTTTGCGCGGGGACAGGTTTACATCGCCAACATTCTCAAATGCCGCCCGGACGTGCCGGCCGGTTCGTTTGGTAATCGCCCGCCGACGCCGCGCGAAATGCAAACGTGCCGGCCATATTTGATGGAGCAGATCGACATCATCAAACCGAAAGTGATTGTCGCTCTCGGGGCCGTGGCGGTGGAAGGACTTCTGGGGACGCGCGCGCCGATGCGCGAACTCCGCGGGCGCTGGGATTCGTTCAACGGCACGCCGTTGATGATCACTTATCATCCGGCGTATCTGCTCCGGAACCAATCACCCTCCGAGAAACGCAAGGTTTGGGAAGATATGATGCAAGTGCTGGAGCGGCTCGAGAAACCGATCAGCGAGAAACAGCGAAGCTATTTCTTATAAGGTAGGGGCGGTTCACCGAACCGCCCGCAAATGCCAGTCCGGCTCGGACCGATTGAGGTGAACCGCCCCTACCTGGATAACTCGCGATACAGCGACTCGATGCGCGATCGCGCGGCGAGTCCGAAAACGAGCGACGCAACGATCCCGCGCACTTCGCGTCGCGGAACTTTAATGTGCCGACGGAGCGCGGTTGCGCCCGCATCGTGCAAGAGCGCAAGCGTGCGCGCGCCGATGAGCGCGGGCAGGACTGTCGCGGCCCGAACGCGGCGGTTTCGAATCGCACGGGCGTATTGCAATCCGGCCTCGATCCCCCGCTCCGCTTTCTCCCGCCACTTGCGATAGATTGGCTGAAAGCGTTCCGGCTCGCGCAAGATTTGGGACGGCTCCATCGCGGCCACGGCAAGTTCTTCGTTTGGAAAATAACACCGGCCCGCGCGCAGATCGTTGCCGGCATCGCGCAAAATGTTAATCAATTGCAGACCCATGCCGTAGCGTTTCGCCATTCCGAGCATTTCGTCTTCGCTTCGCTCAGTAAATTTTGGCAGATGGCGAAAACAAAGACGGGTCCAAAATTCTCCCGCGCTGCCGGCCACGAGATAGGTGTATTCCTCGAGCTCGACCGCGGTTTCCAAGGCGACGATTTGTTTTGGATTTCGGAAACGTTCTAGATCGAGGATTTGGCCACGGTTAATTTGTTCGAGCACAGCCCGGACTTCTTCGCGATCCAGGACGTCGCTTTGATCGAGCCAATCCAAACATGGCTGGAGCGATTCAATCACAGCGCGCTCGGCTTTGTTCGTCTGCAACGGCGCTAACGAAGCGCTCAGATCGACAACCGCATCGCCCAAGGGTTCGCCTTGGATTCCGCGCGCGAGAAGACGTAAATTTTCGGTCCGCAAACCGATCGCTACCTCGG
>Ga0210410_10003900_pt1 | contig 13189 bp, 23 predicted proteins | sample IncBWC4MmetaG_FD_161058 | JGI IMG/M metagenome (GOLD analysis project Ga0210410, IMG submission 161058) | Forest soil microbial communities from Barre Woods Harvard Forest LTER site, Petersham, Massachusetts, United States - Inc-BW-C-4-M | ecosystem: Environmental > Terrestrial > Soil >... | reverse complement strand
TTTGGGCTTACCGAATCCCAATGCCCGATACAAAGCCTTGGCGGTTCCGGCGATTCCGCCTGACGATGGTATCCGCCCAAACTCGACTTTTTCTTCCGGAAACAGATTTACGATTGCTCCATCGCCTTCGGCGTCGATAGGAATCGGAGGTTTCATGGGATCGAACATTAGATATTGGGGCAACACTCGATCTTCTGGGTTCTCCACACCTTCGGCTTTCAATACGCAAATAGCACATTTGGCCACGGACCTGATCTGTGTATTATTTCTCCGGCAAATCTCACGGCCACAACTTTGACAATAAACTGCGGTCATTCCATCGAAGCTGCGTCTCGGAATTTCGTGACGAGTGAAGTAAACCATTATCTGCCTCCTGCGATCTGCATGTCTGCTATGAAGTCAGGTGGCTGCCCGGTGACGTTCATAAACATCTCTTCAAAAATGGCCCACACCTGACCGGCGTCATATCTAGCGCCGTAAAACATTCTGTAATTCTCATGGTGAGGTTTGCTCATCAACGTAGCTTCCATATCGTTCCCGTATAGTTCCACGGTGGGCTTCTGCATAGAGCAGGATAGGTAAGTTGCTCCGCTCCTCATGCCTACAAACATCTTGGCGTCGGCCAGTAGACTGAATAAACTGGATGGCCTCAGCCCCTCTATACTCTTGATACTTACCTTGGTCTGTGGAAAGTTCAAGCCAATGTATTCGGATAATTGCTCTTTGACTGGTACTCGGTCGTCAATTAGAACATCCACGGTTGGCGTCGAACAGTAATTCATCATCGGACCTAATCCCGGCAGCGGTTGCGGACTGGCACCAAACATAATTCCCCAACCTTCGGTGATGTGTTTCTTTGGTGTATCGCACACCTTCAACACCCTAGCTATGTCGGTGAAGTCCATGACGCAGGACCAATAGCCTCTTGACAGGTCCGTCAGTTCACCCCGCATCCGGCATTCCATCTGTGGAAACATTGGCCAGAAGAATAGCTGCCCGTCGTCGGCCAACTCGACGGTGATATGAAAGTTATGTGGTCTCTGCCGCATGGCGACTTGCTTGTAAAGCTGAACGCAATAGTCCTGTACCACGGAGGCCGCGGCTAGGAAACAATCCAGTGGCTCCGGCATTCTGACCAAAATGTTGTCTTCCTTCATTTCTGCCCCAACTTTCCTTTATCGGCCTGATTCCATGCTTCCATGTAGCACCTTGGACAAATTGTCGTTGACATGAAAGGCAGTGCATGTTGACGACGGATGAGACCATGCTTGTTGCACCATTCCATCTTTTCTCGCGGTCTGCCTTTGAATTCCATATACGCGGCTGGGATCGCAGACAGAATGTAGACGGCATACACAGCCAACGCGCAAATTCCAATCTTGATTGCCAACGCTAAGTGCATCTAACACCTTCCGCAAGCGTGATTCAGGGCATAGGCCCAATTGTTCTTGATGACGTTTATGTCGAAGTATTTCTTGGCGGTATCGTACATCACTTGGCCAAGATGCTTGCGCCACTCGGCATCTTCGATCAAACGCTCCAGTTTCTCTTTCCACTGTAATTTGGTGTTGCACAATAGCCACTCCACGTCGGGCCCACCTAAAAATGCAAACTCGTGATATGGCTGCACGTCGGACATCAAACATGGAATCTTCATGGCCGCTGATTCTAAAACCTTGATATTAGATTTCGACTTGTTGAACCTGATGTCACTCAACGGTGCCAGTGAAATATCCCATGACCATGCCGACAGACGGTTGGCAAACTCGCCCACTGGTACCCACGGCCGTGTATTCACCCTTGCATGGCCGCGTAGTTCCTTCGGGCCATCCATCCCTACAAACTCCAGCTTCAAGTTCTCATGCCGCCGTACCAAAGCGGGCAACACGTCCCAAGCCTCTACAATGTCGCCAGAATGCGTGTTGGAGCCCCCCCACCCCACCAGAACGTTGCCATCGTCTCTATCTAATACAGACGGCCGGAACAATTCGAAGTCAATAGCATTGGGCACGATGAGCATTCGCTTACCTAAAGCTCCTAAGTGAATTTCACACGCGGCCTGCAATCCTCTGGTTGAGACTGTAACTACATCGGCCTCGGCCGCACATACCTCGAAACCTTCCCGCATCTCTTTGAATATCTTGGCAGCGGGATTCCAACTCGGCAGTTCCCACATGTTATCGTCGAGGTCGTAAACGATCTTCTTCCCGGACGCTTTCAGCATCTTCATGGCTTTGAGATTTTCTGGGGTAACTTGGCGCTGCACTACGACCACTTCCCGGTCTTTCAGCTCGTTCAAGTGCAGACGATCGGGACGGAACAGAAACATTGATTGTGTAGTATGAAGATGTGGAATGAATTCCCGGTAGAGAGCACACGCATCTAAGTTGGCTGGGAGCCAAGCTGAAGGCGGAGGTTCCGGAACAGAAGAAAAGCTGGACACGTAAGTCTCCTCTCGGTTCAACCTACGTTCCAGCCGATTACTTTTTGAGTTACTTCGCCAACACGTTACGCTACCCTACCACACCACAACTCCACGCGGCAGTACGCTACCGATGCCCCACGTCACGTAACCCAACCTGACCGTACCCAACTAGACCTTCGCTATACATTGCGCCTCACAACATTGCCACGACTCCACTCCACAGCACTCTACAACACCATCACACCTTCTCGACGGCAATGATCTCTATCTTGCCAATCTGACCACAAGGATGAAAGATTCCTGAGTCACCGCGCAGGCCTGCACTCCGAGCGATCCAACCCAGAAACATAGGCCTAACGCCTTTCATTGATCCGACATGGATGTCAACGTGATCTTTCATCTTCTTACGCTTCCCGCCTTCGATTACTACTCCGTAGAACGAAACTCGGACTATCATGCACCAATCCCAACTTTCTTAAGAACTTAGAAAACCTGACTATGATCCAATCGGTATTACGGTAAACAAATTGTAATCTCTGCGGAAACACTTCAGCCCCAAATCCCATTCCAATACCCACGGGGAAAGCCGCCATCGTCTCACCGTTGTTCTCTTTGAACACCAATAATGGAATCAGCCATTCATCTTCCTGCTTCTCGGCCGCAGCTGCCATCTGTGCCAACCAGACTTTGCACTTCCACGATTTTTTCCATGCTTTCACCGGAACCAAAAATTGAGCCAAATTAACAGTCGCATGGGCCTTACACTCACAATGAAACGGAAACAGCTTCCGTAACCTTGGAGAAATGACCAAATCGCCGGGATCGGTTTTGCTGGCATGAATATGTCCGCCGCTTAAGGGAGTACGATATGCGTCTTTTGACGTTATACCGAAATCCTTAAATGCCCCAACCACAAGGGCAGCTACTTTCCGTTCGAACGCACTGCCTTTGTTCCTGCCTCCTCCCGGTTTCATTCGTCGTCCTCTTTGAGAAACGTTCTCTTCTCGGGAAAGCGGATCGGCTCTGATGGTTTTGCTATAGAAGTCTCAACCACAAACGTACCGTGCTGCCCTGACACTACCTCCAAGGTTTGCAATATCGGCTCTCCTACAGGTTGGCCGTCGGCGTCGGTTGGCTGTAAAGATATTGTCATTGATGAACGATCGTCTACACCAATCTGCAACGGTGAAGTGCTCGTAGTGGCAACGCTTATCTGCGTCCGCTCCTCCAATTGCTGTGTTATAAAATCAAGTTCTCTCTGTAATGCCCGTTCACGTTCTGTAATGTCTGCTGGTAATAGCGGATTCGTTTCCTGAACCATGCTTCGATCTGCGTCTCTAACACGCTGCCTTAGTAGGTCCAATCGCGCTGATATAAGATTACTAGCATCTTCTTGCGCTGCTCTTATACCAGTCGCAATTTGTTGACCATACTGAGCACCTACCGCGCCACGGTAGCCGGACCTGACTTCCTGTATACCACTCACAGCGTTTTGAATACGCCTCTCGCTGCTATCTCTATCTTCCAAGGACGAAAATTGGTGGCCTTCGGAATCATAGTAAACGCGATTGTAGTTCTCACCAACGATCCAGACAGAGTGAAAGTGCATACCGCGGCAGGCTCCGGCATCGTCCAAGTAAACGAACATGATTCGTGTACCGTTCTGCAATTCCATTGTACGGTTTCGCATGGTGCGAACATGTTGGCCTAATGCACGATGCACGTCGATGAACTTCTCACGGACTGCTTCTCTTGGACCAAAGACGACAGCGCAACGATAATGCCCTGCAAGCATGGTATCTTCAAGATACCTAACGCCCCAACCGATGTACACCGGAGCCGAAGTATCGCAAGCGCCTACCAGTTCGCCGACTAGGTTCATCTTTTGAGCAGTGTCGATAAGATTGGGCACACCATCGCCGGTCAACAAATCGCCAGGGCGGATTGTCCTAACCGGAATTGAGTGTGCTGCCATGAGCTTAGTAGTATTTTTCGTACACGTTCTTCAAAGTCGTAATCTGCTTCTCGGACAGTTCGCCGTTCTCAAACTGATCGCTTACGTTGGTGATGAAGTCCACTTCCCACGGAGTCATCCTGTCGGTCTGGTCGGACAGTGCAGCGATCCAAATACTGATGGTCTTGGCGTCTACTTCACTGGCTTTAGTTTCGTTTCTTTTCTGAGCCATGCTTCCCTTCCGTCGGATACTCTATGATACGGAATCCCCTCCTCGTTAACTTTCACCCTCGCGGCTAGGATCGTTACCACCACTCCGCGCTTGGTGTCGGTGGCTCGGTCACCACGCTGCCATCGGGTCTTCACTGGAGCCTGTGCTTTCTGCTTTACCGGCTGCAATGGTTCGTCCATTCCGGCGGCTTTCAAGGCCCGTACTTCGTCTTCGGTTTTGATACCCATACGCCGGTCCATCTGACGATGCGATTCTGGAGCTTGGTTTCTGATATCGGCAGCGGTCATGCCCCGCGCCAACATACTGGCCAGACTGTTTCTCGGCGCTGGAATAGAACTGGTCTTCTCTCCAGCATTCACCGGAATTGATCTCGATTCCGCCATATTTCCTCCTGAACTAAATAACCAAGCGTAGCCTCGGCCAGCCACCGAAGCTACGCTCGTTTTGCAACCCGGCTATTGCCCCCACACCCCTCGGCCGGGTTGAACTTAGTAAACCTGATGGCCGGTGTACCCATACTGCATGAACACTGCATTGATGTCCAGTTTTAGCTGTTTCGTAGAACGCTTCTTGGCCACGACCGGAAGCGTCTTACCCAGCTTCTTGGCGCTCACAGCTACCGCTCCACCAATCGCCGGTAAGAACGCGGCCAGTGTGGATAGGATGATCTGCAATACTCCACTGATCGTCGATGCCAAACCGCCGTCGGGTAAATTGGCGTCGTTCCAGAACTGCTGCAATTCGGCAATCACTGCATTGACGGCAGTCTTGACTTTCCCCAACCAAGTGGCTTTGTCGGCGGCGGGCGCATTCTGGTACTGAGTGATGATACTCGTCAGGTCGGCGAAAGTCGCTTTCACGATGGCAATGATTGGAGCCAACACAGCGGCTTCGGCTGGAGCTACCAAACTGATGATTTCTTGGAAAGCGGCCAAACCGATAGGCACGTAGTTCTCTATGTCGGTGAATACGCTGCCGCAGGACAAACCCATCGTGGTCATTCCTAAAGTTCCGCCTAACGCTCCAGCCCCGACTAGCTTACCGAAATTTCTGCGTGTGATTACCATGACTCCTCCTAGTTTCGATTTTTCTTCCGGCATGCCCTTTCTGAATCTCGCCCCTCTGTTCCATCTCTCGCAACCATAACCTGATGGTATTTCGGTGAATCTTCAGGTCGATGGCTGCCTGTGACCGATTTCCATGATGCCTCTGTAATGCGGCTAACACAACTTGGTCACGGTAATCCTTCAATAGGTCTTCGGCATCCTGTCCTTCCCGCAGCTTCCGCAAAATGCTTTGATTCACTTTCACGTTTCATTTCACCGTCCTGAGTAGTGATAAGCGACATCCTGCAAACTCAAATGCGCTATCCGCCAAATTTGATGGCCCCACGCCTTGCCGCCGTGATGGTCAACGTGAGACTTGAAGGCTTTCACGGTCGCCCATCCGGCTTCATTCATGGCCCAGCAGGCCTGCACATCAGAATTGATGTGGATTGTCCCCGGTTGAGTCTCATCAAGATAAATACCCGGCATTCCACGTCTGGCAGATATCTCGTACAAGGCTTCCATGCTCAGTAACCACGCATGGCCTGTACAATAATCTTTTGGTATGGCCGCGTCCCAACGCCTCGGCTCCTCGTGGCTCATTATACTGGCTACCAAACCGACTCTCTTGCCCAACTTTATGGTGGCTTCGTCTTTGATAGCGTACAGTTCTTCCAGCCATCCGGCCCTTGGGATTGTGTCGGAATTCAAAGTAACTACATAAGGCGTCCTCGCCATTCTCAATCCAAGATTGAAGGCCCTTGTAAACCAGTGCTGAAAATGAGTGCGAATCAAAATGCAATCACGGAACTGCTTGGCTATGTTGGATATGAATTGCTGGCCTTGTTCGTCACTGGCATCGTCTACCAGAATGAGTCGGTACCTAGAAGTGTTTTGTACCAGTTCATTGATACACACTTCCAGTTCCGGCTCGTTGGGGAACTCCCTTGTAATTCTACAGCTAATGATAATGTCAGTATCGGGGTTCATACTCTGCAATTCTTGCCCCGTGAGAAATTTAACAATGCAAACTCCCCAAAATATTTCTTGGCCGCTCGGTCGTAAGCTTTGGCAGCTTCTACTTCAGAATCGAAGTAACCCAAGCGCATTGCCTTTCTTCTCACAGATATATCAGCAACCCAATGCCGATCTCTAGTAATCCATGATACACCTTTAAATCTAGACGTTGTTAATCGTGACTGCTTTCGTCTGTTACCACCATTTTGTGATCTCGTAGCTACTCTGATATTACGTCTGCGGTTATTTAAGCCGTCATGGTCTTCATGATCAACATGAATAGACGGGTCTACTATCCCTTTGATGTACCGATGCATCATTATGGAATGACGACCAGTCTCATTTGTTACCTGCGTCATGGCATATACCCTGCCCCTAGCCTTAACAACGGCCCGCCAATTGTACCTACACACCCGCCCATAGTCCGCATCGTCAACCATGGCATAATAGCCCTTGGTAAGCCGCACTTCTCTCATACACCATTGTACGGAAATCCATCCCTATTAACTTTCCTCCTCCGGCCCCTGTAAACTTGCTTGTGGATACTTCCGAATCCTACTCATAAGCAAATTTGCCATCCACTTCCGTTTTAGCTCCCCAGCCTGCGCTGGCTTGCTCAACAAACAAAATGCAAATGTATCTGCTGCATCTTCGTCGGGATTCTTTTCGGCGTAATGTCTTGTAAACGCCGCACCCTTTCTGTGCGTCCACTTACTCGTAAACTGCGGCCAACCGGGGCGCTTCTCTTCGTAAGGCTTCGCTTGTCCTTCCTGCCAACCTTTCATCCACCCAGACAAATCGCCCCATTCATCCTTCAATTTCTCCGGCCACGAATTATAGAAACTATGTCCGAATTCATGACACATGGTCAACTGAGCATGATGAATCTTGGCTGGTCCTCTTCCAAGAATCATCCGTGATTGGAAAGTTCTTGGATTGAACCAAATGGTTTGGGAATTGGATTGATACCGGCCGTGGATGGCATTCAGGCTGGGATCGGCTTTGACCTGTTTTACACCGACGATCAATTCCGGTGGAATCCTTGACATGAAAGCCTGTGCCAACTCTTCTTCGGCGCTGGTGAATCCTATGATTTCTACACCGTGAAACAGAATGCCGTCTTCCGGTACTTCCCGGTCGCTGGCCAAGGCGGGGGTGTACTGCTCGGATTCCACGGCGGCGTCGATGAGTTTCTGTACGTCCATCTAGTTGACCTTTCCAGTCGCCATCTGTTTTACTTCTTCGGGGGTCCATTCAAATTCCGGCAGTCCTTTACCGGCTATGTGAGCAGGCGTTTCGTGCATACCCAACTTACGATAGAAACCTTCGGCACCGCCTAAGGCGCTCAGGTCCAAACCGTGGCCCCGTGAGGCCGCAAACTTGGCTGCTTGAATCATCAGCTTCGTACCTACGCCACGTTCGTCCACCTGTCCGACGATTACATCGGGCCGGGTTGCCAGTGACGATACATGACTATAGCCTGATGATCCACCATCGTGAATATTCATAGCGCCTACAATTCCGTTGACAGGACTATTCAGTACGAAAAATTGACTTGGCTTGTCGGTACGGCTGCCTACTTGTTCGTCGGCCCAATCGTCGGCGATCCAATCGGCTACGTTGGCAGCTTTCCTCATACTCATCTTCTCTTGCTTACCACCAATTTGACGATTGGCTAATCGTCTCCAATCCCGCAAAGCCTTGGCGTCTTCTCCGGTCATCTTCCTGACACCTTGCACCATTTCTACTTCCGGACCTTTTCGGCCTCTTGTGTCCCATGCTTTCCTGACTCCTTCACTCGTCCCGGCCGCTTCTAAGTCTTCTTTTGGTTCAAACCAGTCGCTGCAATATTCATCAATCTTACCGGGAATCTCTGGCCCACCGTTCCACTTTTGAAAATATCCATTGGTGCAATCGGTTTTGTTGTCGGCTAGGTACTCGCACTTGGCACAACTCGATCCGCCTTTGGGTACACGCATACCTGCGACATGATCTTTGGGGTATTCCGGTTGGACAGATGCCAACAGTTCTTCGACGAGGATGTCTATTTCTGATTTCACTGGACTCCGCTGGTATGCGCTAAAGAATACACAATCGCTTCATCGGTCTTTTTCCCCTTCATTATGCTATGTGCGATGCGATGATGACCGTCGAGAACATAACTCTTTCCTTCGTACCGGAACACGGCTGGCAACTTCCTACTCAACTCTTCGGGATTCGTCCTCATGCCCTGCCTGTACCTGTTAAACCTACTCTGTACTACGGTCTTTTGCATAGGCACGACTTCGCTGAGATTGATGTTTCTCTTGCCTACCAAGTAGGCCTCTTTGAAAGCCCGCATGATTCTCTCACGGTCGGCACTGCTGGTGGGCGGATTGTTAAAGAATCTCTGCGTAGAATGTGCGAACTGGTTAGGATGCTCAGGCCGATTGAATATGCCTATATGCACTCCATGCTGATACTCGGCATGGTTGCTGCGCCCACGGGTATCCCACGCCTTGGTCACGCCTTCCGACGTGCCATAGGCTAGGATTCGATTCAGCAATCTGGCAACGGATGCCAGTTTCATTGACACTCCCGTTTACTTGTGTCGTGACAAGACTATCGTTAGTGCCAACATCAGAAACATCTTCATGTTCCGGCCCACGGCTTTGGCCGCTCGGCGGATTCGATCCATCATTTCCTGAAACTTCGGACTTACCCTCTCCATGGTCTTTACACCTTCGGCTCCGCGCTTCAGGTCGATGTCCGTATCGGACAGGTCATCGGGAGAACGTGGAGTCCGAGATTTCTGGAAATTCATTACTTTGGCCATGTGCTATCACCCCCAACCTCTCTTCATTATAAACCTTTACCTTTCCGTCGGCACTCCGTTGATACACCGGAGGCTTATTGAAACCCTGTTGGTTGTCATATACGGTAAACTCCCGGCCTTTGCTCAGTGCGCCTATCGCACTTCTGGCCTTGGTATGGGAGCCGTAGGTCACCCAGTTCGGAACGTCCCTTACATCGGATATGTGATCGGCGGTGTACTTCCGGCCCAAGGCCGACTCGGCGGCGGACTGTGGATCACGATGGACGTAGTTTACGGCCACAGTGTAACCCTGCTTCTCGGCTTCGCTGGCGAAGTTTACGATGCTATGGGAACCGGGAGCGTCCAGAACGATATTCATTCCAGCTTTTGAAGCCGCGGCCAATAGCTGGTCCCTGACGTACCCGGCTTCTTCCTGCAACAGGCCTTGCTTGTCGTTGCCGACGAAGGCTCCAATCTCGGGCAACATGGCCCGGATGTTGTCGGAATTGGCATACACGTAATCCTGCATCCGGCCTTGCACTTCTTTGGCGATGCCGCCTTTACCCGAGGCCGTTCCCCCGGCAATGACTTCTAATCTTGGGTTGGCTTGCGGCTTGTGACCTTCCAGATAGGAACCTACAATTTCGGCATGGACGGCTTCGCGCTCGTCGGAGTATTTTCCGTCTTTGCTGAATATACCTTGGGTATCTACCCCTTTGGAGAAAGCCTGCTGGACTTCGGGTGGCAACTTGGCCAGTTCTTCTTTCCTGATCCAAGCTAGTTGCTCGTCCTGTTGAGCATTGGTGCCTTTCAGTTCGAAGCTACGGCCGTTGGGCAAAGTGAACTTGCGGCCTCGGCCTCGGGTGTCCCAAGCCTTGGTTACACCTTCACTGGTACCGTAGGCCCACACTCGTGGTATCTGAGGCTGCAACGGTTTCCGCAACGCCACTGTAGCCGCTAGGTTCATTAGCTTGCCTTTGGATTGTAGTCCCAACGGTGGTCTGCCGGAACATTACATGCACACGCTAAATCATGCCCTATGACCAATTCACAATTACCGCCCATACCGGGGCAACGCAGTTCTTCTCCCTTGGCTGCAATCTCGGACCAAGGCCTACATGCTTTCAATTCCTCAACCGTACGATGACCAAAACCACAGTTATCACATTTTAACATACGTTCCCTCCTAAGCCGCTTTGGCCGACGGCATGCTCACCTTGTCGGCATTCATTCGCAGAACCTCATTGCCACCGTTCCCACGCTTGGCGATGATGTCCACAACCACCAACCCGGTATCACGGTTGACGAAAAAGCTAACCGTCTTGCCGCTTGGCAACTTGACATTGGCGAAAAATAATTCGTCGGGTTCGCTGGCACCAACGGCTGCCACTGCATAGCTGGCCGTTACACCGTGCTCTTTGTTTAACTCCACCGCTCCGCCCTTCACCGTTTCGGCCTTGATTTTGACTGCCATACGTTACCTCCGATTACATCTTGAGTATAGTTGAGTCTTTGAGCCTTGTCAACGGTCGTAATCACTTTCCGGAGCACCGTTCAATTCGTCGTAGCGTCGTGCCCAACGCTCTCTCGCCCTGTAACCTCTTGGCGTTTCGCTGAATTCCTGTCCGTGGCCACGCTCCAATTTAGCAATAGCCAATTCGCCGTCCAGTGGCCGACCTTCCGCTCTTGCCGCCTTACGAGCTTTTCTCAACTCACCCTTCGTCATACGCCCTCCATTGCCCAGTTCCGAACCAGCCCATCCACTTCCCACCGACGGACCCTCGCGCTGCGGGGCTTGAGAACTTTCAATCCACTGACACCGGAACGGCGACGAACATAACGAACATCGTTAGCCTTCCGATGCGCCTTGGTGCCTTTACCGCAGAGTCCGCACCGCTTGCCCTTAGCCATCTTGTCTCTCCTCAACCAAGACTAGTATAGCTAAGTGTTGATCCAAAGTCAAGTCTTAAATACGACCCCTGTTCTTGAAGCTGGTGAAGCTACCTCTCTTGTCAGCCCATCCCAAACGTCTTGATCTGGCTGCCCTTGCGGCCCCATACATCCCCGTTCCCGTTGGTTGATAAAATCCTTGGTGCGGACTGAGCAATGTGGTCCTAGCCGGAATCTGTGCTGGCAGTCCTCCCGGAGCTGACCGCTTCAACAGCTTCATTCTAAATTCCTGCGTGTCCGGTGAATCACGTTTGGTCACATCAAGGAAATCGTCTTTATCTTCCCTTGGATCGTCGGTCGGCACTCGCAAAGATTCTTTCGAGTTTCTCTTTTGCAAACTCGGAGGATGAAACCAAACGTTAGGTTCCATGTGGACGTGACCCATGTTCCCGGTCATGGGTTCGCCGTCCATATCGGCTTTCAACTTCGCTACTTTCTCCCCTTCCAGATGATGCACGGACAAGTTTGGTTTCCTGACATTGAATCCAGCATGGCCAGAAGGATTCGGCTTATGCACACTTGGACCTTTGATAGCGCGTGGTCGGGCAGTGCGTGCGGCAGCGTGTGGCTTGACTGTACCGGAACGGCCTTTGTTGATTCCACCAGCCGGGGTTGGAAATCCGCCATAAGTTTTGGCGGGTACATAGCCTACGTCCCGGGCGATGTTTCGGCCATACTGCCAGCCGGTGGTTCCGAATTGTGATGCGCTTTGTAGTGCTACAGTTTCCTTGATTTTCATTTCATCGCCGCCAAATGGGCTTCAGCTTCTTCTCTGGAATTAAAACACCCAAAATTTCTGTCCTGCTGGTTATGGCTTTTTACACAATGGAGGGTACCTTGACGAACAATATAGGAATCAGTTGGCCGTTTCAAAGGTCCACCTTCCTGCTCGACGGTGACCTCTCCGGCATTCAGGACCATGTTGGTTTCCCGGTTGCTGGAATACTGACTGACATAATCTGATCTTATTTTGTTCACGTCTCTCTGATCTCTACTGACGTACATACCGTCTAGAAAGCGTACGGCCAGCCTTCTACCTTTTCGGGCCACTACTACTCCCCGACCCGGAAGGCCGTTGACTGTCACTTGATCCCCCACGGTCAACGTGCAGCCGCACGGTCCATTTGCCCGGATGGACTTTATTAACGCCGCTACGGCCAGCAACCTCAAAGACCACCTCCGGAAGCTGAGGGAACCAACGTACTGGTCGTGCTGGAACTGGTCGTACTTATCGAGGACATACCGGCGGGTGGCTTAGGGTCTTCGCCTTTGAACATGGTAAACAAAGACCCATTCACGTTGCCGAAGGCTTGGCTGATCAACATCCCTAAAACCATTACTACCACGGGGTGCTGCGGGTCTATGCCTTTGGCCACAACCCACACACAAAAACTCACGGTTCCGGCCAGTGTACACCACCACATCATCACCAGCAGAATGATAATACCGCCTTTGGTGTTAAACAACGTGGCCAAATTCTGCAAGGTCTGCACCGATGGCAACTTGCCCCTAAAGGCAGCGCTGATAGTCGCCACTGCAAAAAGTACGAATAGTGCAGTGGCTACAATGATGTAAACATCAAGTTTGTCGAATTGAGACACGTTCCCTCCTCAGTGCGCGTCGTATTTATTACCTCTGATGATTCTGGTGTATCCTACAGGCACGACTTTGGGTAACGGCTGGATACCGGGTGCTGGCGTGGCTACCTCAGCCGCTTTCTTCTGTGTAACACCTACAGAATCCAAAGTGAGAATCAGACCCTCGGCTTCCT
>Ga0210410_10003899_pt1 | contig 13190 bp, 24 predicted proteins | sample IncBWC4MmetaG_FD_161058 | JGI IMG/M metagenome (GOLD analysis project Ga0210410, IMG submission 161058) | Forest soil microbial communities from Barre Woods Harvard Forest LTER site, Petersham, Massachusetts, United States - Inc-BW-C-4-M | ecosystem: Environmental > Terrestrial > Soil >... | reverse complement strand
GAGTCGCTTGACTCCCGCGTAGAAAACGCCGGCAGCGAAAATGAGGCCGGCAATCTCGACGTAGCCCATCAGGTCGATGGTCACTATCTTTCCTCCGGGCAATCCCAAAGGGACTTGATGAGCGCGATAATCCGATTGGTGTTTTCTTCGATGAGTGCGATGACCTGGCGGTGATGGCTTTCGGCGACGGAGTCTTTGAGGCTGAGCAGGATGTGCGAGAGGTGATCGAAGTCAGTGCAACACAGGTAGCGGCCTTCCCATACGTGCGTTGCGGTCGCCGGGCATCGGCCGCTGGTCTTATGAACCCAGTCGCATTGATGTTCCACATGGCCTGCCTTTGCGCTCCGGGTCGATTGGTGCGGGTCTTACTTGGTGCCGTCCGTGTTCGATGCAGCGTGAATCCCCACGGCCGCTGCGCCCGAGGCGATAACGGTGAGCCATTGCGCCCAGCCATGCGGCTGTTGGGTGGCAAGCTGTGTTAGCAGCGTCAATCCGAATTGCGCCCATGCGCCCACTTTACTGAGGATTTGCACCATAGTTACGCTCCTTGTGTAGTAACAGTTGTGCCGAGTCCGGCGCTGACCATTATGGGTTGCTGTGTGACTGGGTCGGTCCCGGTGATGTTTTCATCCCGTTTGTTGGGCCGTTCGATAGTCACTCGGGGATCGAACTTCGCTTGTGTGGCATCCGGCTGGTAGGCCGGGTTGGGGATAGGTCCGCACGCATGGAAATAGCGTGAGCCGTCCCGTTGAATCGGGGTGTAGGTTGCTCCGCACGAATTGCAAGTGTTGGTCATTACACTGCGATCCATTCTTGGACTAAGTACTGTGGGGCCTGCCATTGGTCGCCCGCGTCGATGGAGAGTGTTTGCGTTCGGATTCTAAATCCGGGTTCTAGCAGGAGCGGGGCCAGCGGCGCTGTATTGTCGGCGCTGGTTGAGGCGGCTCCTGCATAGCCTGTGTTGGCCCATGTCGTGCCCCAAGTGATAGAGGCCGTCAAAGAGTTGCCGTTTCCCGCTTGGTAAAAAGCGTTGGCTCCATCGTCTATGAGCAGGTCGGGTTTCCGGTTAGCGGCTACGGCGCTCGTTGTGAGTCTTGCCCGGAAGGAGAGTAGTGACCATCGTACTTGGCTGGGCACGACTTCGTTGATTTCCGCGCCGACTGCGGGTGTCGAGCCTGTTATCGAGCGAATTCGTCCGGCAGCGTCTTGGGGTTGAATGTTCCGTCCGTAAGGCCAAGTCGGATAATGGAACGTGGTCGCGTAATCGCCGAACAGTTGCCAGAAGAATGAGCCGCCTTCAGGGAGATCGCGTTGGATGGTGAGTGAGGCGTATATCTTGCCCCAGTCGTTGAAACTCAATCCGATTGGATTGAAGGCAGCGGATAGAAGGAAGCCCTCTCCAAGCGTGAAGGGGTAGTTTGTGATGGTTCCGACTTGCGTCGGTATCGTCTTTCTGATGGAGACGATTTCTCCGTCTGGGCGAAGCCATCGGAGCATGAGGTAGACGTAGACGGGTGTGCTAGCGGTGGGGATATAAATACTGCAAATTAAATTGTCTTCCACTTGCAGGTAGAGTGGTGAGGGCGGTTGGACTTGCTGCGCGGTGATCTGGACTGCGCGTTTGCCCGAGCCGATGGTTGCGTTTCGCGGGTCCGGGGTAGCCGGTGCAATGGGCGGTGTTGCCATACCGCTGGGTTAAGCGAGCCGCGCGAAGATGGAAGTCAGCTTGACAACGCCGAGGGCGTCGTTGGCCACGAGTTCCACGAAGATACCTTGCTTGTTGTTGTAGGCGAACACGGGGATGAGTGGCAGTTGGTTGTAGTCGGAGAGATTGTAGAACCATTGGCCGGTGTAGTTTCCGCCAGCGGAATCGGCCGGGCCGGACACGCGATAGTTGCCGGAATCCGCGCCGCGCCACGTGATCGTGCATCCGTTGGCTGCGCAACGGTATCCGACGAGCGCGTAATCGCTGCCTGCTTTTCCAAGGTCGGACTGCACGTTGAGTGCGGCCGTGCCGGAATAGGTGCCGCCAACGGTCGGGGTGATGAGGGATTCGACGGTAAAAATCTCCTGCACACGTTTGGAGTAAGTGGGCACGTCGATGAAGCGCGCTGCCGAGCCGGGGAGGTCTGCGTAGTAAATCAGCAGGGAAGTGTTTTCGATTTTCCCTGCGCCTGCACCGGAAGCAAGAGTCGGGGCCAGCACGTCCACGCTGTACATCGGCTGAACGCCTTGAAAGGGAAGCAGGGGCTTCGGGTCGGCGATTGCTGTGCGGAAACGGATGCCACGCGTGGCGTCCGTCAATTTCGGAGAGGTAACCTGGACGAAACCGGCTGCTTGCACCTGAGCCCACATGTTGATCAGCGTGATTGCGCCGTTGGTGTTGCGCAATGCGAGCGAGTCACCGGCGACGGCGGCCATTGCGGACCCGCCTGGTTCGGCGGCAGCGTTCGTGACGGTCATGCTGAGTGTGTCTAGTGCTGGCGGCATGTGATGCTCCTTGACGGGCGCGCTGGTCTTGCTACAAGATCACTGTTGCGTTACTTATTCTTCTTGGCAGATGCGGCGGCAGCGGCGTAGGCGTGCGCCTTGTCGAAGTTCTGTTGCGACATCTTGGGACCGCGCGGCATGTCGGGCACGGCGGCCATAGCGTCGAGCACGGGTTGAACGAATTTCTGCCATGCGGGCGCGGCATTCTTGGTGCCGGGCGCATAACGGGACACGCCGAGGTTGAGTGCATTGGCTTTCTGCTTGGTGCCGGCGTCCTGCGTGATGGAGCGTGCGAATGCTCCGCTGGTCGCGGCGAGTTGAACCGAGGTTGCCCAGTTACCTTCAGCGGCCGTGGTCGCGGCGAGCCAATCGCGGCGTGGATTGTTGATCCCGTCCGTGTAGCTCTGGCCAGCGGTCGAGGTGTTGTTGACGTACTTGGTGACGCTGGTCGAGGCGGGCTTAATTCGGATCGGCATGGTCGGTCTCTCCTCGCGGATTTCGCGCTTGCAGGTTCCAGTTGTGGGTCAAGCGAAAAACGTGTCAAGTACGAAATTGCGCACAGGGGGTCATCTGGCAAGGGGCAAATTGGGGGGAAACGGGTCGTAAAAGGCGAAAGGGCGAAACGTGGCCCGGCCCGCATAAAAGCTGGCTTCCTGACCGTTCTTCTCTGTTACGTCTCATAAGCTATAGAGAGTTAACGGAATAGTACATATAGTATTACTAGTCCTGCAAGACAATCCAAACATGTAAGACCGGGTTTATAGTTTGTCCCCATGAGAGGGATGACCAGGCCGGGCGGCGTGCCAACACATAGGGTCGGCTGTCTAAGCCAGCCGAGACAGGGCGTTGCCCGGTCCCCCCTAGGTGGGGGAGACGCGCGTGACTGAAGAGTTTCAGGGAACTGTGCGCGCTCGAAAGTGGGGACACAGCATGGTGATCGTGCTGCCTCGTGAGTTGCGGGAGTTCCTCGGCGTTGTTCATCGTGATTTGATTGCCTACCGAAAAGTAGGACGGTACGTTTTGCTGCGGCGAATTCGTGCGGGTGAGCTTGTTCCAGTTGGGGACGAGGGAGCCCGGCCAATCGCGGCTGAGGTGAAAGCCTGAAATGAGCGAAGGCAACGGAAAGCCGGTAGGCGTCGAGTACGGAAGCGGCGCGCCGGTTTATGTGATCACGATAACTTGTGGGGAAGGTGGCGAGGCGATAAATGTTGAGGGGTTGAATGTCCCGCCGTGGATCGCCCTGGGGATGTTGAAGTACATGGAAATTTTGGTCCGTCGCCGGGAATTGGAAAATACGATGGCGGCGATGGCTGCGCAGACTCCTCGTATCGCGCTTCCCGGAGGTCCGCTCTGATGCCGGAATTGCGCATGATCCCGTACGAAATGCTGGTCGAGCCGCCGTTTCCGATGCGCGAACAGTTTGGGGACATGCCCTTTCAAGAATTGGTCGAGTCCATCGGCGCGCACGGTGTCAAGCAACCTCTCCTCGTTCGTCCTGTCAACGGCCACTTTGAAATCATGGCAGGTCATCGGCGCTACAAGGCTTCGGGCGCGTGCGGACTCCGCGAACTGCCGTGCCTGGTCGAGGAGTGTGATGATGAAAAGGCCGTGGACACCATGCTCGCCGAAAATTCCGGCCGGGAAGATGTCACGGCTACCGAGGAAGGCCGCTGGTACCTGTCCCTCATGGAGCGGTTCAACCTCGATGAAGCGGCGTTGTGCCGGAAGCTGAAAAAGTCGGAGTCCTACATTGCCGAACGCATCGCGCTTGTTCAGTGTGACGACGAGATAGCAAATGCGGTCCTGAACAAGTTAATTAACTTTTCGGTGGCCAAAGAGTTGCTCCGGGTGAATCCCTACACGGCTGCTTTGGTTCTCCGTTGTCCGGTGGAACAACTGGACGAAGAACGTGTCAAGAATATCGAGCGTCAGAGGAAATCCTTCCTCGATATTTGCGTGCGCAGTGGCGCGACGGCTCGTGTGGCTCACTCGTACGTCGAGCAGTGGAAGACGTGGCAACTGCCGAATAATCCGTATCCCGCGCAAGGGACCAACGGAAACGAGTCTGCGCAAACCGTCGTGCAGATGCCGCGTTGCCTGATTTGCGGCCGCGATGCGGACCCGCAAAACATGCGTGAACTGCGAATCCATTTCTGGGAGTTGGACAAAGTGAAAACGGTTCTGCGCGAGGCGGGTTTCGTTCTGTATGAGTGAGACTCCCGAGTTGATTGCGCTCACGCGGCAAGTCGTGGTGTCGCATAAACTCGATCTGGCGCTGGTCTGCGCGGTCATCGACAAAGAATCGGAGTGGGACACTTGGGCGGTACGCTACGAACCCGATTTCCTCTCGCGCTACGTCTGGCCGTTGTACCGCGTTGGAAAACTCCCTCTCACGGAAGCGCACTTGCGGAGTATGTCATTCGGGTTGATGCAAGTGATGGGGCAGGTGGCCCGTGAGTTTGGTTTCGCTGGAAAATTCCTGACCGAGTTGTGTGATCCGCGCGTGGGTGTCGAGTTCGGCTGTCGTGTTCTGGCAAAACGTTTGGCCGAACACGGCGGCATTCGCAATGCGGCGCTCCTGGCATACAACGGCGGAGCGGATGACGCGTATCCGGGGCAAGTGCTGGCAAGACTGCCAGCGTATTCCCAATTGCTAACGTAACTCAACTGGATGAGGTGATGCTATGAATGTGGTCTGCACGAACTGCAAGCAAACGTTGGCGACGGTCGATGTCTTGATTCCGTTCAGCGCGTCCGTGATGTGCGGGGAATGCGGCGCGACGGTGGGACACCAGATGGTGCCGGCTCCCGTAGATGACTCACTTGAGGGAGCGCGTCAATCAGTGACTCAAGCGGAAGCCATGCTCGCATCTGCTTCGGAGCGGCTGGCGAAATTGGAGTCCGCGAAAGGTCCGGCCGCTGCGTCTGCCGGATCGTAACGCGGAAGGGAATCGCGTGGACTTCGCGGTGGCGATGGGCGGTTTGTTCGTCGGTGTGGTGGTCGGGTACTTGATCACTGACCGGCTGTATCACGCGCGCTATTGGTTCTTGCCGAAGCGGAAGCACACGATGCCGGAAGGGAATTGATGTCGCCGACAACCATAATTCCCGAGGAGTTGATGTATCCGCAAAAGAAGAAAGAAGTGCTCGATTTCCTGATCACTGCGCCGGCCGAGGCCAAGTTGAAAACGTCGTTGCTCCTGGGCTGGGCGCAGGAAGTCGGAATACGGCTGAGGCAGCGCGATTACGACGCTGTGACAGCCACGGCGATAGACAGGTGACAGTGAATGGAGCTGCGCGAAGGGGACCGGAAGCTTGGTACGTGCATCACTCTGATTCCAGAGTCGCAAGAGGAAATAGATGCTCTGCTACGGTTCTTCCGAGCGTTCGACTCCAATCGTGACGGCTACACCGACGTGAACCTGGTGGACGAGGGGTTGCATATTCACTTGGTTGACCCACACTGATGACTGACCTCGAACAACGCGCGGCACAGTTATTGCCTCAGATACGTTACGCTCCTGATATGTGGCATGAGCCGCGCGCTAAATTCCTGTACCGCGTGTGGAAGTCGGACCCGCTGTGGAATCTGACGGCGCTAGAGCAAGCGGACCTGTGGTGGCTGATCTGGCACTATCGCCGTCAAGTCGACGATGCTGATTTGGTTTGGCGCGCCGATGAAGTCACCAACGGCGTGCTCGCGCTGAGGTTCTGAGTGTGTAGGTATCCCACTGACGAGAGGGGGTAGCTGTTTTCTCCGAGGGCTCAGTAGTGAGGACAGGATGCAGCCGCAGCTGCACTGACAAACCGCGATTCCTTAATCCGTGGCGTGGTAACCCGGCCGGGCCGAACGAAGGGAAAGTGAGCTACAGAGGGCTGCCCCAATAAGCGAGCAAAAGTCACGGGCCGTGAACAGCCGAAGCGTTCACGGCCCGGTGGCTTGGAAGGAATCTAAACGAGATGGCCGGTAGCTTTGAGCACAGAGCGGGCAACGCTGGAGAGCGACCTGCGACGCGTACAGCAGAGTTGCCGGCCTGTCGCATGGGGCAGGAATCCGTGAGCGAGTCGGGGGATTCGCGATCACGGGCGCGCTGTGGGCCTGCCCCGAATTCTGGTGCTCAACTTGCTGCTGGTGCGGGTGAAAACTCCCGCCCGTCCCTCCGCGCCGGGTTTGCGCGGGGGGGCGCGGCGGAAGGGGGGGCGCGCGGAGCGCGGTATCTTGATACACACCTAGCAACATCTTCACAAAAGGTCTACCGCGGCGATACTCACACAGGGTATCGAATGCATCGTGTGGCTGTTCGGAAGGACAACGTAGAGCGGTTGGTCAATGCACTTAACAAGGGGGGAGAGGAGAAAGAGGCTAAACGGTTATCTTGTTGTGGGGAGTGGTTTTCCGAGGGGCGTTGTGATAGAGGTGGTGTGAGGCTGGAGCCAAACCCATGCAACTCGATCTTTTGCGTAAATTGTGCGGGCCGGAAGTCACGATCTATTCAGCGGCGTTTACTTACGAGGGTACAGGCGAAAAGGTCGAACAACTGGCTCTTGACGTTGACGGTCCCGAATGTTCCGTCACTCTCTCGGGACCATCTGGATCGTTTGATCTCGTGTTTCGCCAAATTGCGGAGGACGAAGGCCTGGAAGTCTTATCCCACCATGACTGGGAAGCGGGGCCGGGTAACCGGGGGGTTTTACGCGCTGGAATGCAACGTGTCGAAGACGCGTGGCGACTGGCATCCGCATCTCCATGTGTTAATCCAACTCTCAAGAAAGCACCATGATGTCTGGAAGGACGAACTGCTAGCCGAGTGGTCCCGCATTACTGGTGACGCCAAAAACCTTCATCTTGATCGTGCCTATAGTCGTAACCGGCGTGGCCGGAAACTATACAACCGAGTCAACTTAGGTACTTTGAAGGAGTTGGTGAAGTATGCCACGAAAGCGGCTGACTTTGCTGACTCGCCGGAGCGTGTGTGTGAATTCCTCCGAGCGTTTAAGAACGTGCGCCGCATTCAGTGTTTTGGGTCGTTTGTCGGTGCTTTGAAGGGTGAAGAGCGCGAGCCGGGCGATGATGGCAAGGAGCTTAAATGTTCTTGTGGGTACTCTCATATTCACAGTGATTTTACCTGGTCTCGGCGTCCGGTGCACATTTCGGAAACGATAGTGGGTCCGAACGGCGAGCGGCAGTTGAAATGGGATTTCTGGGTTGATCCGCGTGACTCTGTCGAGGAGTCGCCACCTGATTTTCAGTTGATGCGGCAAGAGGTCGAGAGGCACAAGCAATACCGGATCGGTTTTTCCGGCGCGCTGCCGGAATTGCGGGTAGCGCAGCCGTCGCTGTACGCGGCGTAGTTCAAATTCACTCGATGGAGGTAGGTGCTTATGGCAGAGAAAGTGTTTCGCGGTAGAACCGAGGATGCCGAGCTACCGTTTTTGTCGGCGGAGTTCTGGAAAGCCGGGTTGAAGGTCGTTGGTGTGGTGAAGGATGTTTTCATGGCCGGGGAACAGAAGTGCTACGCGTTGGAGTTGGTCACTCCTGTTACGCTGGATGAAGAGGAAGTTGACCGCGTGGCAATCGGAAGCATGGCCGGTCTGCGCATGGCGTTTCAGGCGGCGCGGCTTAATGGATTGTGCGTGGGTGATCGGGTAGTTTTGGAGTGTACGGGTAAGACTCCCTCTAAAAAACCGGAGAATTCAGCGCGCGTTAATTTCGACATTGAGGTTGGGCGCGCCACAAGTGCGTTCTAGGCGTTTTCCATGAGCACATTCGTTGGCCCAGCGATCACGATGCAAGCGGACCGGCTGAAGTATCCGGGGATGCAGGTCCGCGAAATCCTGATCTGGAAAAACTGGTTGTACCAAAACTCCACGCGCTTTGACCGCTACGAATATAACGTCCGGCTTGGGGATGGAGTCGATCCGGGGCCGTCGTTCCCTGATTCCTCGCGTCGAATGTGGATTGCCAATTCGATGAAACGTGTTGACGTGGTCGCCGTAAAAGGTGGCCACGTCACTATCGTTGAAGTGGAGGAAAATCCCGGATTGACGGCATTCGGGCAGTTGGCCGGTTATCAAACGTTGTGGCGTAATCGCGTGCAGGCTGGCGGGCCACCTGCAGTTCACGTGTCTCTAGGAGTTGAAAAGTTTTTTCCAACGGATCTCCCGCTCGATCCTGACCCGAGCTTGCTTTTGGTGTGCGCGCGCGTGGGAAATGACGCGCTGGCAGTCGCCAAAAGCGCGGGCGTGTCGGTCGAAGTTGTGCCCACGGATTTTAGCTCTCTCAAGAAGCCGGCAGCGTGAAGGCACCACAAATCTGCGTGGGAACTGTCCTGGTTTCTAAGCTACGTTTCTCCTTTCGCACTCACCTCGATGAGAAAATCCCGCTGATTGTTCGACGTAATTCAAGAGCGGTTGGGATACTTCTCTCGGTCGAGTCTTCATTCCTTGGCGACATTGTCCATCCCAGAAAGCAGCGCGCCCGGCTCCGCGCCGAGCTAGAGGCCGTCCTCGCAAAGCTGCGATAGTTTCGGCCGCTCGATATAACTTGTACAACTTCCGCGATCGCCAAACTTGTACAACGTCAGAGATCTGAAGCTCTTTCCTCTCAGTCCTGGTACTTCAAACGCCCGAAGCCGTAGGCGCGCGCGCTTGGCTGATTGATCTAGCATCCTTTGCATGTTTGCTGAAAAAGTTCGGACCGGCGATATTATTCTTGTGCTGGCTGGTTGGTTTGGCAATCCGCCAGCTTAGGTTTGGCAGTGCCGGCAGGATCGTGCCGGCAAGCTGGCTGGCACGCCTGGCGCACCTGCCATGCCACCACAGCACGCCGGCGTTGCGGCTGGCGCACTGGCGGGGCAGGGAAGTGGCGTGCCGGCGTTTTTACGCGTATTCTGAACCCCCGTGCCCCACGATCATCCGTACTACTGCCGTCGCTGCTTGGCTTCCAAGCCGTTTCACCACCGGCATGATCCCATCATCGCGGTAATCCTTCGCTGGATTGCAAATCTGTTGTCAGGCAGCGGGCGGCGTCGGAGGCGGAGGCGGCGCTGGTAGTTCGGCCAGCAGGGTAGCGATGTCGGCGGCGGTGTAGCCGTGGGCTGTCAGGTGGTCTTTCACCTCGTCAACCGTGAGGATTCCACCCTTGACCGCTGCTTTCAGTTGAGCCCAAGACAGGCGTGGCGCCACATGAGCTGTCCCGGTCGCTTTCTGTTTCGCGGCGTCGAGCAGCAACGTGTTGGTCAGAATAGCGCGGTCATCCTGCCGGTAGCCGGTGCGAACGAGGTATTGATCCCAGTCCGTGACGGTGATCACGCCATCCAGAAAAGCCTTGTGCATTTCTAGGATCGTGAGGCTGTGCCGTGGCAGGACGCTGAGTTGCCCGGTCTCGCCGATGATGGCGGTGCGCTCCGTGTCGCTGAGCGACAAATTCCCCAGCGCGGCCGTAAACTCCGTCTCCGTGATAACCCCGCGCAAAAACTCTTCCCCAAGTTTGTTGGCGATGCGCTGGGAAGATTTCTGTGCCACTTCGGTGTCGTGCACTTTCGTCAAGAATTCTGCATCGGCTGCAACGTACCCCAGTAGCCCAAGCCGGCGCAGCGCTTCCGGCCGGTCGATGGCCCCAGAGTCGTACGCGCGGAAGATTTCGCCGGATAAAACTCGCGGCCGTAAGGCGTCGATGTGTTCCTTCCCGCGCTGGTCGGTCCAACCTTCGATGGCCAGTTGTTCGGCCATGTCCGCATCGGAAATATCTCCCCGGAAGTAAGCGGCTGCCAGGTCCTTTGCGTCGTGGAGAGTGGGCCGGTATTTCTTGCGGAGGGCGTATGTGACGGGATCGCCCGCGGTGATTTGAACGAGGGGATGGAGGACGATCCGCGCCAGGCGTGAGAGGCCGAGGGCTTTGGACATTCCCTCTGTGTAGCCTTCTAGCCCTTGGAAAAATTTCGTTCCCTCGATTTCGATATCAGCGACCATTGCAACATTGCCTTCTCGAATCCCAAAGTTCAAAAGGTATCCCATCATGCCGGCAGCGTTGGCGAGGCCCTGGTCTGCTGAAATGTCTCCAGTTGGGGCGATTGTTGCCAGTAGGGCATTGAAGAAGTCGGCCCCGAGGTTTTCGGCAGCTGAGTGTTGACCGCGTTTGATAGCAGTGGTTCTGAGTTTGTCGGTGTCGATTGGCATTTGTAGTAGGCCTTCTAGGATGGCTCCTGCCAGTTCCCATTGGCCTGTGTTTTCCGGTGAGTTGGCGGCATCGAAGATTCTTGCTCCCCAGGACATCCATGTGTCCCATGCCCCCACAATCCAGCCTAAGAGCATGCCCCAGAAGTCTGGTACGTGGGCTGTGTGAGCGGCCCAGAAAGTGCTGAACCAGCCAGCATCTTTTTGTCCGAGTACCTTTTGTTTTTCGGATGCCCGGAAGTCTATCTCTGTGTCGGTGACATCGCTGACCGTGACTTGGGTCGGGACGTTTAACAAATCGTTCTGTGTCGGGTCCGTCATTGTGTTATCCTGTCCGTCCGTTCCCCGAGAGGTGATTCATGCTCAAAGTTGTCGGCTGGCTCTTTGTGGTAGCCGGTGCACTTCTGATTGTGACGATCTTTCTTGCCGGCTTGGGAATTCCGATGGTGGCGTTCGGAGTTGCGATTCTCGTTGCTGTCTCTCTCGTTGATAGGCATGCCCAGCATGCGCTGGGGCGGGAGGAGTTGTCTCGGGCTTCGCGCGGTGCGGTAAGTTCCATCCAGAAGCCTTCGCGTGAACGTACCGTTGTTAATTCCATGTTCGGTCGCTAGGCTGGCAGTGATGCGCCCGTTGCTTCTTCCAACGCGGATCGCGCGGCTGCGCGTTCGTCTATGTCTTGTTGCGTCGGTCCAGTGAGCAATAGCGTTTGGACGTGAGCCTGTACGTTCGCGGTGTAGTAGCGAGTCCGGGCCGCGTCGAGTGAAGCCTGGTCAGCGGCGCTGATGGGTTTGTTCCCGCCGTAGCCGGCCACGCGCTTGAGCACTCCGAGATTGGCCAGCAGCCACGCGCCGAGGGTGTTCCTGCGGATAATCATGCTGGGATCGGTGACCAGCGCAATCCACGAAATGATCTGGTTGAGGTAGCCGCGTACCAGTTCGATGCTGGTTGTGATCCGGCCCTGTGCTTGGGCCAGAAGCGCGTCGAGCGTCTGCGCCCACTTCACGTGCAGGATGCGCAGCAAGGCAAGGAATTGCCGTATCCGCTGAATCATCTGAATCTCTTTCAGCAGGATGGGCAGGATGTGGGTGTCGTACCACTGGCGGATTTTCTGAATCCACTTTAGGACCGGGTCGAGGATTTTGTGCAGGAGTGTGAAAGCCTTCCCCACGGCCGTAAAGATGCCGTTAATCGCGGGCTTGAGGTAGTCCGTCCATAAGTGGTTGATGAATTTGCCGGCGTCCTGGAATACTGCTACCACGGCCTTGACGATGGCTCCGAGCACTCCCCAGAGGAAGTTGAATAGCGCCGCCATGATGTTCCACAACGTCACAAATATAGCGTTCAACAGCGCGCCGATTTCTTGGAAGATCGAGCCAATGCCGGTGAGGAAGTCGAGGAAGCCCATTACTGGATTGCTCCTGTTGCGCGCAGATTCAACACCTGGTCGTTGAGCGCGCGGTTGATGTGGTCCGGTGTGTCCTCGTTGGCGTAGGCCTTCAGATAGAACGGCCCGAGGTTATTCACGTAGTAAGTATACTTTGTGATTTGCACGGGCGCGCCGCCGCGGGGATACTCGAAGGTGTGTTGCACGTCGCTGATCTTCACTTCTTTTGGTGGCATGAGGCGTCCTTCCTACGTTGTGGCGGCGGGCAGGATTTGCACTACAATTCCCAAGTCCGCGTTGCCGTTTTCTTCGTACAGTCCAATGCGCGCGAGAAATCGCCCTGCCTTTGCTGAGTTCACCGCAATGTCAATTTCATCGCCGTAATTGGTTTGGTCGTTGGGGTCGTGGCTGCCCTGGAGCACGGAAAAGGTGAATACCGCTGGATCTCCTGAACGTACCACGATGGGTGACAGAAAGTAGCCGTAGGGCGGAAAGTAGTGCGAGATAAGTTGTGTGTTCGGTGGTATGCAGCCTACTTGCCCTTGCGCTAAATACGCAACCTGATTCCGTGGCAGGTCTGGAAAATCAGTGGGGTCTGAAAGTGTGAGGGGAAGCGAGCAAAACGGTTCGGTCTGGCCTCCGCTGCCGCTGCCGGTGCCGCTGGTCGTGCTGGCCGTTGGATCGGGCGGGATGTCGGAGTTATACCCGGCGAGGGCGGCGTCCGTGGCATCCGAGGCCGGCTGCAAACCGGCCAGAATATTTGTGGTTTCTGTGGGATCGAACGCGGCTAAATTTGTGGACGCGTCGGCGAGGTCCTGGTCGAAGCTGGAGAGGATCGAGCCGGCCTCGCCGGCGAGGTTTGCGGCTTCCTCGAAGATGGCATCGAAACCGTCAGCGGCCGTGCCGAGGTCGCCCAGTTCGTCGGCTACCATGCCGGAAAAGTCGCTGGCCACGGGGACGTATTTCAAATCGTCCGGGCCGATTAGCGGTATGGGACCGTCACTCATTCGTCATCTTCTTCTAACAACTGGATGATTGCTTCGCGGTGTTCCTCGGGGAGTGCTTTTCGGAGAATTCCGAGGAGTTTGTTTGTCTGTTTGTGGCGGCGTTTCTCGTTGCGGTCCACGATCTGGCGCACGCC
>Ga0210410_10003898_pt1 | contig 13190 bp, 11 predicted proteins | sample IncBWC4MmetaG_FD_161058 | JGI IMG/M metagenome (GOLD analysis project Ga0210410, IMG submission 161058) | Forest soil microbial communities from Barre Woods Harvard Forest LTER site, Petersham, Massachusetts, United States - Inc-BW-C-4-M | ecosystem: Environmental > Terrestrial > Soil >... | reverse complement strand
CGCCGAAGATTCCGAATTTCAGGGACGATTGGCGTGGGTCCAACCGCTGCCTTTTGAATTCATCGAGGATGGCCAGCATGTAGCTCGGCGTCACCGTGATGATGTCGGGCTTGAAATCGTTGATCAGCTGCACCTGCCGTTCGGTCATGCCGCCGGAGACCGGCACCACGGTGCAGCCCAGCCGCTCCGCGCCGTAATGCGCACCCAAGCCGCCGGTGAACAGGCCATAGCCATAGGCATTGTGCATGATCATGCCGGTGCGGCCGCCGGCGGCGCGGATCGAGCGCGCCATCACGTCGGACCACATCTCGATATCGGCCCTCGTGTATCCGACCACGATCGGCTTGCCGGTGGTGCCGGAGGAGGCATGGACGCGGACCAGTTTCTCGCGCGGTACCGCGAACATGTTGAACGGGTAGTTGTCGCGCAGATCGGTCTTCACGGTGAACGGAAAATGCGCAAGGTCCGACAGTTGGCGGAAATCTTTGGGGTGCACGCCGGCCTTGTCGAAGGCCTTTTTGTAATGCGCGACATTGTCGTAAGCATGCGCCAGCGTCCAGGCGAGGCGTTTTGTTTGCAGCGCCAGGATTTCGTCGCGCGACGCTCGTTCGGCCGCGTCCATCTCGGCGCGATAGCCGCTGCTGCCGGATTGAAGATTGGTCGAAGCCATCGCAGGTTTTCCCTGAATTAGCGGTCTATTTCAACTTGGCATCGGCATCAGTGGCCGGTACCCAAGCGCCGCCGGTGGTGCGGGAATGGCCGCGCAGTTCGGCGATCGCGGTATCATCTACGGTGACGCGCACATCGTAAATCCCGGAACGCCCGCTACGCGAGATTTCCCGCGCGGTGGCGACCAGCCGGTCGCCGAGCTTGCCGGGCCGGATGAACGAGATATTGCACTGCGCGGCGACGGTGCGTTCGTTGCGGGAGTTGCAGGCAAAGGCGAACGCCGAATCCGCCAGCAGGAAAATAAAGCCGCCATGAGCGATCCGCTGGCCGTTCACCATGTGCGGCTGGATCGTCATGGTCAGGACGGCCTCGCCGGCCTTGACCCGCACGATCTCCATGCCGAGACCCTGGCTGGCGTCGTCTTCCTTCCACATCGCATCCGCGCAGGCGCGCGCGAGATCGTCGGATGAAAGTGCCGCCTTGACCTTCACCGCAGTCTCCCCGCCGGTATCGGTCGCCGCCTGTCGATCAGGATCGGATACAAATGCTTCTCCCGTCGCGCCGGACTTGTTGGAACAAGCCTCTTGTACTGTACGTTCAGTCGGCTAGTCATGCGGCGAAGCGGCCACGGTGTCAACGATCCCCCTGGCGCCAGATCGTGTTGGAAAATCGCCAGGAAATATCGAGAGCGTCCATGATGTCGTCAGCCCCCAAAAATCCGGATGGTTCACCCCTGACCATGGAGGCGCACTGCGTACGCCTGCTGGCGAAGGCCGCCGATGTCGCGTCGCTGGCGCCGGTCGTCGAGCGGCGTACGCTGTCGCGGGCCGCCAACGAGGTATTGATCGACGTCAAGGCGGCGGCGGTCAATCCGTCCGATGTGAAGGCCGCGACCGGCCTAATGCCCTACGCGGTGTTTCCGCGCACGCCCGGGCGCGACTACGCCGGCATCGTGATCGACGGCCCGGCCGGTTCGATCGGGCGTGAGGTGTTCGGTTCGTCCGGCGACCTCGGGATCCGCCGTGACGGCACCCACGCCACACATCTTGCCGTCGAAGCCGATGCCATGGTGGAGAAGCCGAAAAACCTGTCGTGGGAGGAGGCCGCCGGGATCGGCGTTCCCTTCGTCACGGCGATGGAAGGCTTTCGTCGCGCCGGCATGCCAAAACAAGACGAGACCGTGCTGGTGATGGGCGTCAACGGCAAGGTCGGACAGGCGGCGGCGCAGATAGCAAGCTGGCATGGCGCGCGCGTGATCGGCGTGGTGCGCAAGAACGAGCCGTACGAAGGCCATGCCAACGGCAAGGTCGACGTCATCGTCTCATCGACGACCGACGTCGCCACGCGCGTACGCGAACTCACCAATGGCAAGGGCGCCGATATCGTGTTCAACACGGTCGGCGATCCCTATTTTCAGGCGGCGACCAAATCGCTGGCGGTGCGGGGACGTCAGATCCTGATCGCCGCCATCAACAGGGTCGTGCAATTCGACATCCTGGAATTCTATCGCGGCCAGCACGCCTATGTTGGTATCGATACGCTGGGCCTGTCGTCGATCGCGACCGGCGCGGTGCTCCGGGAACTCGTTCCCGGCTTCGCCAGCGGACATCTCAAGCCGTTCCCTATCAGGCCGGCCGCGATCTATTCGCTGGAAAATGCCAAGGCGGCCTTTGTCGCAGTCGCCGGTTCATCGCGCGATCGGGTGATCCTGCGTCCGGCGTAACAAGATACCCGAGACCCTTTGCAGGCCGGGTTCTCGTATCCTATCTTGTCGCGAGCGACGAAACGTCAGGGAATCATCCGTGCTGTCCGGTGCCAACATTGTTGTCTTTGCCGGCCTGCTGATCGGTCTCGCCTATGGCGCGGTCGCGCTGCTGAGCGGGTTTTGCCTCATGAGCAGCCTGCGCGGCTGGTGGGCGAAGGGCGACAGCCGGCTGGTCAGGACCTATGCGCTGGCGCTCGGCGTGGCGATCGCGGCGTCGCAGCTTCTGGCGGCGAGGGGCGTCGTCGATCTCGGCAAATCGATTTATCTGCAGCCGTCGTTTTCGGCGCCGCTGATGTTCGCCGGCGGATTATTGTTCGGCTACGGCATGGTGCTGTCGAACGGCTGCGGCTCGCGCGCGCTGGTGCTGCTCGGCCGTGGCAATTTGCGCTCGTTTGTCGTGGTAATCGTGCTCGGGATCGTCGCGGAGATGACCCTGAAAGGCCTGATCGCGCCGGGGCGGATCGCCTTGCTGCAGCTGTCGCAGACTGCCCCGAAGATCACTTCCGTGCCGGGCCTGTTGTCGGCGCTCGGCGTCAACGACACCTACACGCGGATGCTTGCGGCCTCCCTGATATCGGGAGCGCTGATCATCTTTGCGTTCGCGCACGCGCCGTTCCAGCGTTCCTGGGGGCAGATCGCGGCGGGGGTCGCGGTCGGCCTGCTGGTAACCGCGGGCTGGTTCGTGACCGGCTACCTCGGCGCGGACGATTTCAATCCGACGCCGGTGGCGTCGCTGACCTTCATCGCCCCGATCGCCGATATGCTGCAATACGCCATGCTGTCGACCGGGCTGACACTGAATTTCGGCATCGCCGTGGTTGCTGGCGTCTTCGCCGGAAGCCTGGTCACGGCGCTGGTCACGCGTCGCTTCCATTGGGAGGGTTACACCTCGCCGCGCCACATGCTGCGCTCGGCCGGCGGAGCGGCGCTGATGGGCGCGGGCGGCGCTACGGCCTATGGCTGCTCGGTCGGGCAGGGCCTGACCGGACTGTCGACGCTGGCGCTGGCATCGTTCGTCGCGGTCGCCGGAATTTTGCTGGGGGCCGCGGCGGGCCTGCGCGGCGTGCTCCGCGTCGAGCCCTTGGTTTCGGCGCAGGACGTAAGATCAGACCCTTTGACCTGACGTCGCCAGCCGCATCACGTCGAGATATCCGGGTCGTACTTCCATCCGCTTGCTCAGCCCTTTGTCGATGAGCAGCCGGTGCGCTTCGGGCAGCCGGTAGCACGGCAGATACATGAACAGGTGATGCTCGGCGTGGTAATTCACCCAATAGGGCGCGATCAACAGCCGCTCGATCGGATTGGCGCGGGTGGTGCGGGCGTGGCTGAACGGATCTTCGCCGGTAGAGGTACAGGCGTGCTCGGCGATGTTGCGGATGCGCGTCACCAGCGGCAGCCAGCTGGCCATCGCCACCACCCAGACGCCCCAGTACCAGATGCCGGCGCCCGCCAGCCAGAACAGGCCGAACATCATCGCGTTCACCGCGAGGAACCGCGCCATCTTGTCGGCGCCGCTCGAAACAAAACTCTCGTGTGACACCGTCTCGTCCGCATCGCCGCGCCGAAACAGCGACAGGAACAGCGGCAGCCGCTGCTTCACAAAGGTCTGGCCGGTGAGATCGCGGATCGCCTTGCGATAAAAACTCTCCTTGGTGATCGGAAACGGCGCCGACAGTGACAGATCGGGGTCCTCGGGCTGCTGGGTGAATTTGTGATGCTGCAAATGGTAGGAGCGGTAGCTGGCGAGGTCGGCACCGACAGGGACCGCGCACAGCCATTGTCCTATCCATTCATTGATCGTTCGGTTGGCATGCAGCCCGCCATGCGCGGCTTCGTGCATCAAGATGGCAAGCCCGAGCTGCCGCGTGCCGACGACCGTCACCGCGATCAGCCAGGTCAGCGGATTCGGCCACAGCGTCACCAGCGCGATGGCGGCCGCGATCGTGCCCCAGGCGTGAACCACCAGCCACATCCCACGCAGCGAACTGCGCGACGTCAGCCGGCTCCATTCCGCAGGCCTGAAAACAGCTTTGGGGTCGACGCGCGCCACGACCGGCATCAGGTGGCTCCTTTAGCGCATTTTCCAGTTCCGTGGTCTCATCCTTCGAGACGCGCGCAAGTGCGCGCTCCTCAGGATGAGGTCTCAGGTCCTCATGGTGAGGAGCGCGGCAACGCCCCGCGTCTCGAACCATAAGCCATAGGATGGTCTGCCATGATACGCCCGCCTGCCTGATCGTCAATCGGCCGCGCGGGTGACGATACGGATCTCCGAGGTCAGGGTGCGGTGCACCGGGCATTTGTCGGCGATTTCCATCAGTCGCTTGCGCTGTTCGGCGTCGAGTGCGCCTTCCATGGCGATGACCAGGTCGATCTGGTCGAGCATACCGGCCCTGGTTTCGCATTCGGCGCAATCTTCGGCATGGATCTTGTTGTGCTTGAGCGTCACGGTCACGCGCTCTAACGGCAGCGCCTTGCGCTCGGCGTAAAGCCGCATGGTCATCGATGTGCAGGCGCCGAGGCCGGCCAGCACGTAGTCATAGGGGCCGGGTCCGGTGTCGTCGCCGCCGGCGGCGACGGGCTCATCGGCCAGCATGCGGTGCGGGCCTAGCGAAATTGCCTGCTGGAATTTGCCGTTGCGCGTTTCGCGAACCACGACGTTGCGCGGCGCTTTGCCGAGATCGGCATCCTGTTCGGGCGCGACGGGATCGAGGTAGCGCGTGGCCCAGGCGGCGATGACATCGGCGACATAGGCAGCGTCCTGCTTGGCGGTCAGCAGATGATCCGCACCGGCCAGCGACACGAAACTCTTGGGATGCCTGGCCGCGACGAAGATGCGGGTGGCATTGTCGATGCTGACGGTATCGTCATCAGGCGCATGCATGATCAGCAACGCCCTGTGAAGCCCGGTCACATGCGCCATCAGATTCTGTTCGGCGATGTCGTCGAGGAATTCGCGTTTGATCTGGAACGGCCGGCCGGCGAGCGAGACTTCGATCTTGCCCTGTGTGCGGATGTCCGCGATGCGATCTTTGAACAGACCGGTGACATGGGCCGGATCGGAGGGGGCTGCGATGGTGGCGACGGCCCTGGCATCCGGGATTTGCCCGGCGGCGGCCAGGATGGCCGCACCGCCGAGACTGTGGCCGATCAGGATCGCGGGCGCTTTTCGGGTTTCGCGCAGGTGGTCGGCGGCCCGAACGAGATCGGCGACGTTCGAGGAGAAGGTGGAGTTGGCGAAATCGCCTTCGCTGGAGCCGAGACCCGTAAAATCGAAGCGCAGCACCGCGATACCCTTCGCTGCCAGCGCCACCGCGATCCGCTTGGCCGCCAGCACGTCCTTGCCGCAGGTGAAGCAGTGCGCGAACAGCGCGTAGGCCAGCGGCTCCCGCTCCGGCAGCTCCAGCGATGCCGCGAGTTGCTGGCCTTCCGCGCCGGGGAATTGGAAACGTTCGGTTGGCATGGTCGGCCTCCACGTTGTTCTTCATCTCTCGGCAGGAGAGGTGGTTAGAACTTCGGCGTCGAAGTTAAATGCATTCTGACAGAGGCTGCCTGACTTGCAACGTCGGGTAAACAACAAGAACGCGAACAATCGATCATCAAACGTGATGCTCAATCCGGCCACTGGAATTTTATCTATCGAAACGTTGAAGGCGTTCGCCGAAATTGCAAGAACAGACGCAAGCAGCAGATTGCGTTTCGTCGCTCGTGTTGCTGGTGAAAGAGGATCGGCCATTATGTCCTGCCAAAAGACGGAGCGTAGCCGATTCTTGGAATTATGCGCAAAAACCTCAGGCGGGCCTTAAACGTGAACTTTGGACGAATACGAGCCTGTTAAACCCTTGCGTGTGATTCGAAATCTGCAGAATTGGCTGCTTTTGGGGGATGGGAATGAAGATAGTCGGGTTAGCGAGAGTAGGGAAGTTCAGCGCGAAGCACCGGGTGAGGGGTCACGCTCTCGATAGACCGTAACCCCTCACCCGGATTTCTCGCTAGCTCGAAATCCGACCTCTCCCTGTGGGAGAGGTAACGAGGAACGCTGGGCCCAGATCAGTCGCCGGAATAGCGCTGTTCCTGCCACGGATCGCCGCGGTTGTGATAGCCGCGAACTTCCCAGTAGCCCGGCGTATCCTCGGCGAGGAATTCGATGCTCTGCAGCCACTTCGCGCTTTTCCAGAAATACAGATGCGGCACCACCAGCCGCACCGGGCCGCCGTGTTCCTGCTCCAGTGGCGCGCCGGACCAGCTGTGGGCAAGCAGCGCATCTTCGGCGGCAAAATCCTCCAGCGCGAGGTTAGTGGTATAGCCGTCGTGGGAATGCAGCACCACGTGGCGCGCCTCATCGCGCGGCTGGCATGCCATCAAAAGATCGCGGGTCGCCAGCCCCTCCCATTGGTTGTCGTAGCGCGACCACGTGGTCACGCAATGGATATCGGAGGTGAACTTTGCCTGCGGCTGCGCCGTGAACTGCGCAAAATCCCAGAAGATCGGATGCTCGACCGCGCCGTAGACGTCGAGCCGCCAGCGTTCGCGGGAAATCTGCGGTGTCAGGCCGAGATCGAGCGTCGGCCAGTCCCGGGTCAGATGCTGTCCCGGCGGCAGGCGCTGCTCCTCGGGCCGCGAAGCCTTTCCGGTAAGGAAGCGGCCCTCGCGCGCCCAGCGCTGCTTGCTGCGCGTCAGTTTTGAAACCGGAGGCTCATCGGTGTCGTCGGCCATCGCATGCCTTCGCTATTGCAGGACTCATTCGTGCCGGTGCATCGCCGATTCGTGCTTGGTGTCGCGCATGGTCGCGTAGATGATTAGCGAGAGGCAGATGATGCCGCTGAGATAAAAGTAAAACCAGTCCTCGTGACCGAGACTTTTGAAATACAGCGCGATTGCCGGCGCGGTGCCGCCGAACACGGACACGGTAATGGCGTAGGGAAGGCCCACCCCGAGCGCGCGGACATTGGTGGGAAACAATTCGGCTTTTACGATGGCGTTGATCGAAGTGTAGCCGGCGACAAAGATCCAGGCCGCGCAAATCAGCAGGAAGGCCATCAAGGGCGATTTGGTCGCCTTCAGCGTGGTCAGGATCGGAATCGTTGCGAGCGTGCCGGCGACGCCGAAAAAGATCAGCAGCGGCTTGCGGCCGATGCGGTCGGACAGCGCGCCGTAAATTGGCTGTAGCACCGTCGCGAAAATCAGCGACCCGAAGATCACGAGCGTGGTCTGGTCTTCGGTGAGGCCGACCGACAGTTTGACGAAGGTCTGCATGTAGGTGGTGAAAGTATAGAACGCCGCGGTGCCGCCGGCGGTGAGGCCGACGACGAGAAGTAGTTCACGTGGATATTTCAGCAGGCCGCGGATCGAGCCGGTCGGCTTGGCGATCTTGCGGGCTTCGACGAAGGCGTCGGTTTCCTGCAACTGGCGCCGCATCACGGCGGCGAAAATCGCAAGCCCCGCGCCGATCACGAAGGGAATCCGCCAGCCCCAGTCTTTTAGCTCCTGCGGGGTCAGAAACACCTTTTGTAGCAGCAACAGCACGATGATCGCGGTGAGCTGGCCGCCGATCAAGGTGACGTATTGAAAGCTCGAATAGAAGCCGCGATTTTTGGCATCGGCGACCTCGCTGAGATAGGTGGCGCTGGCGCCGTATTCGCCGCCGAGGCTTAATCCCTCGATGACGCGCGCCAGCGCCAGTATCGCCGGTGCGGCGAGACCGATCGAGGCGTAGGTCGGCGTTACCGCGATCATCAGCGAGCCGAAGCACATGCAGACCACCGACAGCGTCAGCGACAGCCGCCGGCCGTAGCGGTCCGCGATATAGCCGAACAACCAGCCGCCGAGCGGCCGCATCAGGAAGGTCGCGGCGAACAGCACGGCGGCGTTGAGCTGCTGCACCACGGGATCGCTCTGCGGGAAGAATGCCGGGGCGAAGTACAATGCGAACGCCGTGTAGGCGTAGAAATCGTACCATTCGACGAGATTGCCGACCGAGCCGATCAGGATCGCCCTGATCCGGCGTTCCATGTCGCCGAGATCGATATGCTCGTCAGCCGCCTGTTTCAGGACTTGATCTGTCAATCCACTCGTCTCCAACCTCAGCGCGCTTTTCCGAACAGCATCGGAAGCTGGCGGGGTCCGCGCACGGTGCCTTCCGACCAGGTCACCTGACCGGCCGGGTCCAGTCTGAAATCCGGAATGCGCTTCAGCCATTCCTCGATCGCCACCGTCATTTCCATGCGCGCGAGGTTGGAGCCGACGCAGCGGTGGATCCCGAGGCCGAACGCGGCATGGCGGTTCTCCTTGCGGTCGATCACGACCTTGTCGGCATCGGGAAACATCGCGGGATCACGGTTGGCGGCGGGAAACGACAGCAGCACCATGTTGCCGGGCTTGACGGGGCAGCCGCTCACAACCGTCTCCTTCATCACCTCGCGCGCCATCGTCACCGGCGCATAGGCGCGCAGCAATTCCTCGATCGCTGTCGGCATCAGCTCCGGCTCCGCGATCAGGCGGTCGCGATCCGCTGGCGTCTTTGCTAGATGCCACAGCGAAGCCCCGATCGCGCTCCAGGTGGTGTCGATGCCGGCGATCAGCAACAGCCGCAGCGAGCCCAGCACATGGGCGTCGGACAAGGGCTGTCCGTCCTTGTCTTTGGCCTTCATCAGCGTCGAGATCAGGTCGTCGGTGGGGTTCTGTTTGCGCTGCTCGATATGGCCGGCGAAATAGCCGGTCATCTCCTGGACCGCGCGCATCAGTGTGTCGTCGTCCTTGATGCCGAGTTCGAGGATTTCGTGGATCCATTTGATGAAGATATCGCTGTCTTGTTCGGGGATGCCGAGCATGTGAGCGATGGCGCGGACCGGGACATGCTTGGTGTAGCGCGCGGCGGCGTCGCATTTTCCGTCCGCAATGAACTCGTCGATCAGCTCATTGCAGATGGCGCGAACCCGCGGCTCCAGCTTTTTCATGGCGTCGGGCGTGAACGGCGGCAGCAGCAATTGCTTGGCCGGCTTGTGCTCCGGCGGATCGGAGGTGATCGGCGGCGCCACGCCCGTTTGCTCCGGCCGGACGTCGCGCACGATGACGCGGCGCGAGGAAAAATGCTCGGTATCGTACGCAACCTGCTTCACCGCCTCGTAGGTGGTCGGCAGATAGCAGCCGAGAAAGCGCTTGGTGTGAACCACAGGAGATTCTTGCCGCAATTCGTCCCAGATCGGAAACGGATTTTCGGTCCAGCGCGGATCGGTATGGTCGAAATCGTGAACCCAGTCGGTGACGGGGGCATGATTGGTCATCAGCGCAATTTCCTTTTGCTTTGCTTCGCTCACGGCCGGCGGATTCGCGAAGGTGATGCGCGGCTCACTCTTCAATCACGTCGATCGCCATTTCCGGACAATTGGCCTGGGCGAGCCACGCCTTGTCCTCCAGTCCCGAAGGCACTGAGCCATCGCCGATTTCGTGCGCATTGCCATATTCGTCGAGCTCGAACAGTTCTGGCGCCAGCGATTTGCAGCGGGCATGTCCCTGACACTTATCCTGGTCGACATGTATTTTCAGTTTTCCGGTCATAGAAGTGCTCCTCCTATCGCGCGTATCGCTCGCGCATTGCTGTTTTCCCGGCGATTATAGCGGCGCAGGCCTGATCCGCCAGCAGGCAAAATCGCCGCTTTGCCGAAGCCAATGGGCCTCATCCCACATCCCCAGAAGCGCGCCTTCGCGCGCGTCTCGGAGGATGACTTGATCGGGCCTCATGGTTCGAGACGGCGCACCGGACAGCGCAAATGCGCCGCCGGGACAGCGCCTCCTCACCATGAGGAGCTGCTAAGGCGCCGGCCGCGGATCGATTGGCGTGGTGCCGCGCAACCCCAGGATATCCTCCAGCGCCTTCGCGCCGGCCAGCAGTTGTGCCTCGCCGCGCGGCGCCGTCACCATTTGCAGCCCGACGGGCAGGCCTGACGCGGTGAACCCGCACGGCAACGACAGCGCCGGGCAACAGGCCAGCGTGATCGCATAGACGATGGCAAGCCACTCGACGTAGTTGTCGAATTTCTTTCCCGCGCATTCGGCGACATAGCGGTTCCCGATCGGAAACGGTGCCACGATGGTCGCCGGCGTCAGCAAGAGATCGTAGGTCTTGAAGAACTCGACCGTGCGCGCCGTCATCTCGACGCGCTGCGCTTCCGCGCGCGCGATCTGTTCGACGGTCAGTCTCAGCCCTTCCTCGATATTCCAGATCACTTCAGGTTTGAGCAGGTCGCGCTTGGTGCGCAACAGCGCAGCCTTGGTCATCGCAAAATCGAACGCGCGCAGCACGTGAAAGCACTCATGGGCTTCGCGCAGATCGGGATGCGCTTCCTCGACGATGACGCCGGCCTCGGCGAAGCGCGAAGCCGCCTTTCGTGTAATGGCGGCGACCTCGGGATCGACAGGGGTAATGCCGAGATCGGGCGAATAGGCGATGCGCTTTGGCTTGTTGCCGGAGCGCGCGGCGGACAGGAACGATATCTGCGGCACCGGCAGCGACAGCGGATCGGCCGGATGCTCGCCGCTCATGGCATCGAGCAACAGCGCGAGATCCTCGACATTGCGGGCCATCGGGCCGTGGACGGTGAGATTTCGGTCGATTGTCGCCGATGGCGTGTGCGCAACGCGGCCGATGCTCGGACGCATGCCGACGATGCCGCAGAAGCTCGCGGGGTTTCGCAGCGAGCCGCCCATGTCGGTGCCATGCGCGAGCCACGCCGTGCCGGTGGCGAGCGCCACCGCCGCGCCGCCGGAGGAGCCGGCGGCGGAGCGCGACAGGTCCCAGGGGTTGAGCGTCGCGCCGAATACTTCGTTGAAAGTGTTGGCGCCGGCACCGAATTCCGGCGTGTTCGATTTGGCGTAGACCACCCCGCCGGTGTTTTCGAGATGTTCGACCACGAGATCGGAACGTTCCGAAATAGCGTCCTTGAAGATTGGCGAGCCCTGCGTCATGCGCACGCCCTCGACATTGACCAGGTCCTTGATCGGGATCGGCATGCCCGCGAGCAGGCCGCGATCGCCGATCGGCTTTTTCATCAGGGTCTTTGCATGGTCGCGGGCGCGATCGAAGCACAGTGTCGGCAAGGCGTTCACCTTTCCGTCAACCTCGGCGATCCGCCGCTCCAGCACGTCGAGCAGGTCAAGCGGGGTGACTTCGCCCGTGTTGAGTTTATCGACGATAGCGCAAGCCGTTGCCCGCACCAGTTCCTGATCAGACGCCACGTATGTTTCCCTCTTCGTTCCGCTTCTCGGCAGCAGCTAGTCCTGTAAAACATTTTCCGGCAAAGTGGAAACGCGCGCGAGCGCACCGCGACTGGAGATTTAAGTATGACCACGCCGTTCGATGCGCCTGACTGGCGCGCCCTAAGCCAGCAAAAACGCGACCTCGGCCTCAACAATGGCGTCGCCGTGGCCGAAAGCGCCGACATCGTCGCCGGCTGGGAGCGGCGCTCCCTTGAGTTGCGCGCGCGGTATTCGGGGCATCTCGACCTCCGATATGGCCCGCGCGAGCGCAACCGGATCGACTTCCTCAAGGCAGCCGACAAGGCGCCGACGCTGGTGTTCATTCACGGCGGCTACTGGCAGACACGGGCCAAGGAAGTCTTCACGGTCATGGCCGAAGGTCCGATGGCGCACGGCATCAACGTCGCTTTGATCGGCTATACGCTGGCGCCGGAGGCGACGCTGGACGAGATCGTCGCCGAAATCCACGCCGGGATCGACTTTCTGGCCGAGCAACTGCCCGTGCTTGGCGGCGACGCGGGCCGGATCGTGGTGTCGGGCTGGTCGGCCGGCGGGCATCTGACCGTGATGGCGCTGACGAACGCGCACGTCAAAGCCGGCATCGGAATCAGCGGCATCTACGATCTCGAGCCGATCCGCGCCAGCTACCTCAACGTCAAGCTCGGGCTTGACGAGGCAATGTCTCACCGCAATTCGCCTGCCATGCAGGCCGGCGGCACGATGAAGCCGCTGTCGCTGGTTGTCGGCGGCGCGGAATTGCCGTTGCTGCGCAAGCAGACCGCGGATTTCGCCGGCCACCGCGCCAAATTCGGATTGCCGGTGACCTATGAAGAGATCCCTGGCGCCAATCATTTTACCATCATGGAAGAACTGCTCTCGCCAAGGGGCCGGATCACCACGCTGGTCCGGCAGCTGTTGGAGCGGACGGCGAATTAGCTCGTCATTCCGGGGCGATGCGAAGCATCGAACCCGGAATCTCGAGATTCCGGGTCTGGTGCTAACGCACCATCCCGGAATGACGGAATCTATTAGTTCGCTTTCGCCCTCGCAAAGACGGCAGTGGAGCTATTCAAACTATCCCCAGCCCGCACTGATGCCGCCGTCGACGGTGTAAATCACCCCCGACGTATAACCCGAACGGTCGGAGGCCAGAAACGCCATCAAATCGCCGATCTCGCGGGCGTGCGCGGGACGGCCGAGCGGCAAGCCCTTCTGAAACTCCCTGTAGCGGTTTTCGTCGCCGAACTGGTTCTTTGCGCGTGTCTTCAGCAGCGTGACGTGGCGGTCGGTGCCGACGGGGCCGGGGTTGATGCCGACCACGCGGATGTTGTCGGCAAGGCTCTTGCCGCCGAGCGCTCGGGTAAACGCCATCAGCGCGGCATTGCCGGCGCTGCCGCAGATGTAATTGGCGTCGAATTTTTCGCCGGCGGCGCCGATGTCGTTGACGATCACGCCATGGCCCCGCGATTTCATGTGCGCATATACCGCGCGGGTCAGGTTGATA
>Ga0210410_10003896_pt1 | contig 13191 bp, 13 predicted proteins | sample IncBWC4MmetaG_FD_161058 | JGI IMG/M metagenome (GOLD analysis project Ga0210410, IMG submission 161058) | Forest soil microbial communities from Barre Woods Harvard Forest LTER site, Petersham, Massachusetts, United States - Inc-BW-C-4-M | ecosystem: Environmental > Terrestrial > Soil >... | reverse complement strand
CTCGTCCGGCTCGGCCAAGAAGTTCTGCGGGACCGCCGAGACACCCCCGCGTTACGACTGATGGTCTCCCTTACCCTTACCGCCGTGCCAATTTTCGCGATCCAACTCGCTTTGGGGAAACCTCGACTGCTGCTCACGATCGCTTTCTATCTTTCTCTTTACGGTCTCAAGTTCCAGCGGTTTGTGAGGATGTTCAGCGCCAGCCACTTGGAGGCCCACCGGCGCCACGGTTTCTTTTCGGACAGATACGATAAGGTCTTCGGCCGCTACCTCGAATTCTTCCTGGGGTATTTGTATGGGAATTGTCCGGAACTGGGGCGCACGGCTCACGTGTGTCTTCACCATAGAGAGAACAGCGGACCCGACGACACGCGCACCAACATGGGCTACGATCGAACGAGCCGACTCGATTTCCTGTGGTATCTGTCAGACAACATTTGGACGGTCTTGGGGCTTGCTCCGTACGCCTATTTCAAAGCGAGAGGCGATGAAAAGAACCGGAGACGCATGTTATGGGGAATGGCGCGCTACTATGCTTACTTCGGAGCTGTCTTTATTTACGACTGGAGAATTGGGACGATGTTCGTTTTGGTTCCTCTTCTCTGCATGAATTTCATCAACGCAATCACCGCATGGGTCCAGCACGCTTTCTGTGATCCAGAGCGTCCTGCGGATTATTTTGCGAATACCGTGACGGTTGTAGATGAGGTGAACTTCCTGAACGAAGGATACCACCTCTGCCATCACCACCGTGCTAGCCTGCACTGGACCGAGATGCCAGTCCATTTCGAGCGGATTAGCGACAGGATGAGAGAGGCCGGCTCATTAGTCTTCCGGGACTTGGATTTTCTAGGACTTTTCGTCGAGTTAACTTTCTTTCGCAGAATGGATGTGCTTGCTGAGAAACTTGTCCCGTGGGAGCCCATGAATCACGAGCAGAGATTGGCCTTGCTGGCGAAGAGGACCAGTCTCAGGACTCCTTGACTAAGATAAATCTCGATCAGGGCGCCGCCCAAGAGCCGCCCAACGGCTCTGCCCAGGCTCGCTTCGTTGCCGAGCGGGCCCATTTGAGAGAGTCATGCCGAACGCCGCGCCTGAATCCTGTATCGGGACGCGGGCACGGAATTGCCGAAGCGCTGTGAGATGGCGCGGCGCGCGGCCTCGAAGCGGATCCACTCGTCTCCATCATGAAGTCCGGCAGATAGTGCAGATGAAAACAAGATCGGCATGCTGTTAATGGAAGCAGGAGTGAGCTACAACAAGCAGCCGCTGCACAAGGCCGGCTACCTCCGTGAACTCCGAAGAGCGCCGGGAGAGCCTTTGCGCTCTTGACAAAGACCTATCATGGAAGTCGGATTACTGGACCAGTTTGAGGGGGTGTACCTGTGAACTCAAGTTCCGTTACCTCAGTCATCGGAAACGCATTGAAAATGGGGGCTTTCATCACCCAGGACTACTCACTGCTTGTCATTCAGTCGGTCCGGCACATCTTTCCTACCAGGCGTTACTTCGTCGACCTGATCGAGCAGATGGACGTGATTGGCGTGGGTTCGTTGCGCATCGTCGTCGTGGCGCTCGTTTGCGTCGGCGGTTCAGTTGTTTTGAACTCTGCGTCACAATTTAGACGTTTCGGCGAGACGGTTTTAACGGCAGACGCCGTTTCGCTCGCACTCCTCCGCGAGCTCGGCCCAGTGTTCACGGCGCTTCTGGTCGCGGGGCGGAACGCCACCGCGATGGCGGCCGAGTTGGGCTCAATGATCGTTACCGAACAAGTGGACGCCATCCGTGGGTTCGGCATGGACCCAATCCGCAAGCTGATGACGCCTCGGGTGGTTGCGACGGTGTTAGTGCTACCGTTGCTCGTGGCATTGGGGGATTGTGCGGGATTGTTCGGCGGATTCGTGGTGGCAAATCTTACAATGCACCTACGTGCGGAGGAGTTCTGGACACGCGCCCTCAATGCGCTGGTTTTCGGCGACCTCTGTATAACTATCACTAAGCCAATTGTTTTCGGATTTATCATCGCGACCGTGGGCTGTTATCAGGGGTTCCGTGTCAAAGGCGGGTCAGAGAGCGTGGGCCGCGCTACGATTGCCGCATTCGTTGAGTCCTCCGTGATCGTCCTCGTCGTGGATTTGTTTCTCACCCGGCTTTTGCTTTACGTGTTCAATTTGTGACACCTATATCTCTCTGTATGGCTAAGAGTTTGCTGAATTCAGTTTTAGTTCGTTGCGGGAATTCTCGGATGGCTTTGTTGGTTATCCTTTTGGGTCGTTTTCACTTTTTCGGGTTTGATGCATTTATCAGGCATCTGAACTCGCGGACGAGCTGGATGCGGCGCGCGCAACGAACAGACCGTAGACAAAGTTACGCGGTTCGCTGGAACGATATTGGAGACTGGCAAGAACTCATGATCGTCTGGATTGTCGGCAACCCGGAAGTTGGAACAGCTACCGAGATTAAGTCTCGGTTTTACGGCTTGTCAGCGTCCTGCTGCGAAGCCGACTGCGTAGCCGAATGTGCAGCAGCAAAGCTTGCTGCCTTCAGCCGCAAGTCCCCGTCCACGTAGGCCGTCATCTCCGTGTCTTTCGCCAGCGTCACATCCTTGCCGTGTATCAACGAAAGCCCCATGCCCGTTTTTTGGTCGGCAGGCTGCTCAATTCCAAACGAACGCACCGCTATCTTTTCGTTGTTCGCCAGCAGCACCGACGCCACGCTCACATTGATCTTCCCGCCCTTCCCCCGCTTTTTCGGTTCGGCTTCCGTTACCGCGCCAACCGCCGGCGCCCCCTTGGCAATGACCACCAGCCCCCCGACCACCACGTCCTGCGCAACCTCGAAATTCACCTCTTCGCCCACATGCGCTGTCGCCGAGGAGAGCTCGCGCACAAGCTTCAGGCGTACCGCAGTCTGATTGCGCAAAACTAACTCTCTGTCGGAAGGAGCGGGTTGCGACGCCGCGGCCAAGCGTGCCGGGTTATCGTAATGCGTCAGCTCTCTCTTCGTCGCCACCGGAGCGCTCGCTTTCGGAGCCGTGCCCGGCTTGAAAAAACCCACATTGCTCAGCGGCACAAATCCCTCTTCACCCGTATCCGTTCGAATGTGCAGAACATTATCGGAGCGATCCAGTACCGTCACTCGCTGCCCGCACTTCAGTGTCGTGCTGATCTCCATCGTGGCCATCGAACTATAGAGGTAAACGTAGCCTTCCTGCCGGGTGCACTCAATCTGACCAAGCTTCTGCGCCTTGCAACTGAGCGGCAAAAGAAGGCAAAAAACAAACGCGTACGTCTTTGCGCTGCGCTTCATAGTTCACCTGTAGCGCAGGGCGGAGTTCGCGCAGCCCTGCGGCTTTTAGTCTTTGTCCCAACACCTCCATCCCAACGTAAAGACTTGCGCCCAGCAATAGCCCATCCGTTAAAAAGTACATAAAGAGGTACGTACAGGCTGAAACTTGGTTCGTATTGCAATGTGCACCCGCTTACGGCAAGCTATCGCGCGTCACCAAGGACAAATAATGAAAAAGAGCCTATTGCTTCTAGTCTTTTCGCTCGCGATTTCCGCCACCGCAGTTCGCGCGCAATCTCCCGCTGCCTCCGCCGGTCAAATCACCGTAATTCGCGCCGGCACTCTCATTGACGGTTCGAACGCGCAGCCGCGAAAGAACCAGCTAATTTTCGTTCGCGCCAATCGCATCGAGAAAGTCACGGAAGCCTCCGCGCAAATTCCCGCCGGCGCCGCCGTAATCGATTTGTCCTCCGCCACCGTGCTCCCCGGACTAATCGATTCGCATACGCACATTTTTCTCTGGGGCGAGGATCCCGCGAAGGGCGGCTATGACGTCAATATTTTGAATGCCGGCATCGCCTTGCGCGCCGCGCGCGCAACATTTGCGTGCCGTCGCGCACTGGAGCAAGGTTTCACCACCATCCGCGATTTGGAAACAGAGGGCGCCGGCTACGGCGACATCGAAATAAAACAAGCCATCGAAGAAGGCACAATTCCCGGCCCGCGAATCTTCGGCGCGACGCGCGCCATTTCCACCACCGGCGGATACAACCTGGAAGGCTACGCCCCGGAATTGGATATGCCGAAAGGCGCGCAACTAGTCGACGGCCCGGTGGAAGCGCGCAAAGCCGCGCGTCAACAACTGGAACATGGCGCCGACTGGATCAAAGTTTATATGACGCATCGCTCCTGGGTGGACAAGCAAGGGAATTTGGTTTCGCAACCCACTCTAACCGTGGAAGAACTGAAAGCGATCGTCGACGAAACGCATGGGTGGCAGAAAAAAGTGGCGTGCCACGCGTACAACGGAATCGGATTGCAGCGCGCGCTCGATGGCGGCTGCGATTCCATTGAACACGGCTTGGAAATTACCGACACGCAAATCGCGCAAATGGCCAAACAGGGAACTTGGTACTGCCCGACAATTACTCCGTATTACGACGATTGGGCTCCGGCGGACACGCCGGGGGGAAAACGCGATCGGGCGCGTGCGGCAACGCACGAGATCAGTTTCAAAAAAGCGGTGAACGCGCATTTGAAAATTGTGTTTGGCACGGATATTGGCGGGATGCCTTGGACGGAGTCGATTGCGCAGGAATTCAAGCACATGGTCGGTTTCGGCATGGCGCCTGGCGATGCAATTCAGTCCGCAACGTCGCGAGCAGCGGAAATGTTGGATATGAAAGGCGAAATCGGCGTGGTCGCTCCTGGCGCGTTTGCGGACATCGTCGCGGTGAGCGGCGATCCGCTGAAAGATGTCGGCGTGCTCGAGCACGTGCGCTTTGTGATGAAGGATGGCTCCGTGTTCAAAAACGAAATCGCAAAATAGTTTCGCATAGCTTTTACGCTTCTATTTCGCGTGATGCTCACGCTTCTATTCTGTGCGGCTCGCACGCATCTACACCGCGTGGCGCTCATGCTTCTACTTTGACGCCGTTCCAGAAGGCGACGTGGTCCTTGATTTCGGCGGCGGCCGGTTTGGGTTGCGGGTAATACCAGGCGGCGTTTTCGTTTTTCATGCCGTCGATTTCAAGATTGTAATAGTGCGCTGTTCCTTTCCAGGGGCACTCGCTGGTGTGCCGGCTGGGCTTAAGAAATTCCTTTTTCACAGCGTTCGCGGGGAAATATTGATTCCCTTCGACAACAACCGTGTGCTTGCTGTCCGCGATAACTTTTCCCGCCCACGTTGCTTTTGCCATTTCCGTCTCCATTGAGTATTTCGCGCTAACTAATATTTTCGTCTCATCGAATTTAGACTGCAAACGAACGGAAAAGTAACGCCGACGCGCTCGCGAAAAACGGAGCGAGGCAATGCGTGAAATGTGCAGGAGACAAAGTCGGCCGTCTTCTTTGATAGAATCTGCCCGCCAAAGGGGAGGTGTAGTGATGACTGAACAGAACTTTGAGAATCACGGCAGATTTTTCCCGCCGTTTCATTTCTTTGTTATGCCCGTAATGATCATGAATCTCATCTGGGCGCTTTCCCGGCTGTGGAGGCTGGGATTTTCGTGGGACGGACTGGAGCGAGTGCTGCTGGCGCTTGGCTTGGCTGTTGGATTTCTCATCGCGCGAGTGATGGTGTTGAAAGTGCAAGACCGCGTAATCCGGCTGGAGGAGCGCTTGCGCTACGAGCGGGTGCTGCCCGCGGACCTGAAGCCGCGCATTGGTGAATTCACCGTGGCCCAGCTTGTTGCGTTGCGTTTTGCGAGCGACGCAGAGCTGCCGGCGCTGGCGCGCAAGGTGCTCGACGAAAAAATGAGCGAGCGCAAAGCCATCAAACAGATGGTGAAAACCTGGAAGCCGGATTATTTGCGCGCTTAGTTCTCGTGTGTGCACCGGATTTGTCTTCATTAGCGCGATCGCTGGCCTTAAAAGATGCTGCGGACTACCCCGCCCTCGGCACGGACCGCGGCGCCGTTGATGGCTACGGCTTGCGTGCTGGCGACGAACGCGACCACTGAGGCGACCTCTTCTGGAGTTTCAAAGCGTTTTAACAGGGAAGTGGGGCGGACATTGGCGAAAAACCATTTTTCGATTTCGCTCAGGGACGCGTTCCGCTCCTTGGCCAAACTTTCGAGAAAAGCGCCAGCGCCTTCGGAGGCAGTCGGGCCGGGCAGAACGGAGTTGACGGTTACGCCGGTGCCTGCGACGGATTCCGCGAGGCCGCGAGCGATTGCTACTTGCGCGGTTTTTGTCGTGCCGTAGTGAATCATTTCCGCGGGAATGTGCTGCGCGGATTCACTGGAAATGAAAATGATGCGGCCCCAATTTTTCTGCAACATTCCCGGAAGGTACGCGCGCGAGAGCCGCACACCGCTTAGCACGTTCACTTCAAAGAAGCGCATCCAGTCGGCATCCGGAATCTCCAGGAAAGGCTTGGGCTCAAAAATTCCGAGATTATTGACGAGCACGTCGGCAGCGGGAACCTGGCGGATAAATGCGTCCACGCCCGCAGCGGTGCCGAGGTCGGCGGCAACGCCGCGGAGATCCGCACCGGGCACACTCTGCTGAAGCGAGATCAGCGCGGCGTCAACCCGTAGTTTTGTCCGACCATTTACGACGACCTTCGCGCCTTCCGCGGCGAGCGCGGCGGCAATGGCCAAGCCGATTCCAGCGGTCGAGCCGGACACCACGGCGATTTTTCCGCGCAAACCGAGATCCATTTTTCTCCTTTTAACGCGTACTGCGCGTCTTTACCGAGTCAGTTTACCCAGTGAGCTGGACCTACCCACTTACCTCGCGACCTTGGTGGCGACGCCTTCGATTTCGGCAATGTCCTGCGGCGATAGCTTGATCTCACCGGCGCGCATGACTTCTTCCGCCTGCTTGGCGTTGCGCGCTCCGACGATTGCGCCGGTAACGGCGGGAACACGCAAGGTCCAAGCGATGGCGATGGCGCCGGGAGTTGCTTTGTAGCGTGCGGCGACTTTTTTCAAACGCTCAACGAGCTCAAGATTTGTGGAAAGCTTGGGCTCGCGAAATTCCGAGCTATTCTTGCGCCAATCGTCCTCCGGGAATTGCACGATGCGCTCGCGGGTCATCGCGCCGGTGAGCAAACCGGAAGCCATCGGCGAATAGGCGATCACGCCGATGCCGCGGCGTTCACAGTACGGAAGGATTTCATTTTCGATCTGGCGGCGAATCAGCGAGTAGGGCGGTTGCAGGGAAGTGACGGGAGCGATTTTCTCGCAGCGCTGAAGCTGCGGCACGTCGTAATTGGAAACGCCGATCCAGCGAACTTTTCCTTCTTTTTGCAGCGCGGCCATGGTGCGCCAGGATTCTTCCAGGGCGGGGCCGTTATCTTCGGGTGGCCAGTGGATTTGGTAGAGGTCAATTACATCGACCTGCAAGCGGCGGAGACTATCCTGGCATTCCTTACGGATAGATTCGGCCGAGTGCACCTTAGTGACGCGTCCATCTTTGTCCCAGCGCATGGCGCATTTGGTGAAGACGTAGGGGCGCGGGCCTTTCCACTCACGCAGGGCGCGAGCCGCTACTTCCTCCGAATGACCCAGGCCATAGACCGCGGCGGTGTCGATCCAGTTGACGCCAAGTTCAAGGGAGCGGTGAATTGCAGCAATCGAATCGTTATCGTCCTGCGGGCCCCAGCCGAATTGCCAGCCACCACCGCCGACAGCCCATGCTCCGTAACCCACGCGGGTTATGTGCATGTCCGAATTGCCTAGTCTGAGTGTCTCCATTGAGTCTCCCGTTTGCCTTTAAGTGGTTGCTAAGAGTTCGATGTAGGACAAACGCAAAGGTTAGAGGAGACGGTGCGGACTTGTCACGTGCGCAGGTCGGCGTAGGTGGGCTCCGGCGTCGGAATTTTGTCGCGTTCGGGACCGGGCATGTCAAAGATGATAGGTGTGTGTTCATCTTCCTTGGCCATGGCCGGGAGGGTGCGGAGGATGAGGCTATCGACGTAGGCGATGACGGCGGCGCGACGCGGGGAGATGCGGCCCTCGGCGAGCAGATTGTGGAGATTGCCGAGCGTTTCGTTGAGAGCTTCGGCGGACTTAAAGTCTTCGCTCTTGCGCACGAGCGGGGCGAGCAGGGTGAAGTCGTTCTTGGCTTGCTGTTCGGCGCGGGCGTGATCGAAGCAGAGCGTTCGCGCAGGGTCGGTGGCGAGCTGACGGCAGCGGCCTTTGAGGGAGCGGTGCTGGCAGCGGGGAGTTGCGGTTGTTGCAGGTTCATTGATGATGCTGGGTTTTGTTGCGTTCATTTTTTCTTCCTTGGGGGTACACCCCGGGTGATTTGCGTAAATGCGGTAGATAAAGGAGATAGATGGAGATTTGGCGTAAAAGCGGTAGATAAAGGAGTTAGGGACGAAACACGAAACTCGAAAGGCGAAACACGAAACTCGAAGAGCGAAGATCGAAACTCGCGGCGAGAGGTCGAACGTGTGCGGGTGCAGAAAGGAAAGGAGTTAGGGGGAGTTGCTGGTGCGGGAAGGGCAGCGAGATGCGATTTCACGGGATATGGTAACGCGAGATACCTAAGTTGTACAGTACCAATCTAAGAAGTAGTATTAACTATCTGGGAACAAAGCCGGGGTTTTGAGAAAAATGCGCGGCTACACCGATCGAATGGACCTCTTTTGCACAGCGACTCGGCGACCAGGAGCCGCTTGTCCGATAACGACTGCCAGCTCAACCGCGCTAATCAAGGACTTAGGAACGCTAGTCGACTTTAATCTGTCATTTTTGCCAGTTCCTACGAATGGGCAGAAAAGACAACATACGCAAATCTGGGTATGTTGCCTCACGCTCTTTAAGCGAGGAGTCCGCTGAATGATTTTAGCCAGAGGAGAAAAAGAAAAAGTATGACGAGGGGGTCCAGTCCAGAAAATGACGCGGATGCACAAGACGATTTGGCGATGGGCATTTCTCACTTGTTTCGCGTGCCTGCCCGCTCGCGCACAAGATACGCAATTCATACCGGAAGTTGATGGGTATCTCAAATTGAATTCCGTTGTTCGGACGTATCTTCAGGCCAAGGACGATCGGGAGGGCGGCGATTCGACGCAATTTGCGATAGGTCCAAGCATTGAGTTCTATCTGAAGCCCCTGATCAAACTTAAGCGTGTGACGGCTTTTGATCTGGACGACGCGAAGTCAAGAGTGTTGGTTGCGGAAGTCGGATACCGCTACATCGACGAGCCGAATGCGCCGACGGAAAATCGTATGGTGCTGGCTGTCACTTCGCACTTTCCTATGAAGGCAGATTTCCTGATCACGGACCGGAACCGCGCGGACCTCGACTGGAAAAAGGGCGTTTTCACCTGGCGATATCGGAACAGGTTGACGCTGGAAAGAACCTTTGCAATCCACTCCTATCACCTGATTCCGTACGTATCTGCCGAGCTATTTTACGAGAGTCAGTACAGCAAAATAAGCACTACCTCTATCTATGCGGGTAGCTTGTTCCCCGTGGGCAAACACGTGGAGTTCAACCCCTATTATGAGCATGACAACAACACAAACAAGCACCCGAACAAACAAGTGACTTCGGCCGGGCTGGCCGTCTATTTTTTCTTTTCTCTGGGGAAGAAATAGATATCGAAGAGACGCGGGCTCGGCTGAATACCGCCTGTTTGTGAATTTGATTCGTTCGGTCGGTTATGCGACTTGGCGTCGTCGTGGCATTACTGGTTTCGCTAACGGTGGCTTCGGAGCTCGCCGCCCAGGACTTGGCCCCTCGCGCCTATGTAATAACGCCAGTGCATTCCAACGCGATTACCATCACGTGGGCCTTCTACGACGGTGGTCTGAACTTCAATGGAACGGTGCCGATCACTAACGCCACCGGCACTTACTACGTGCCGATTTTTAGCTATTACCACTCGCTAAGTTTCTTTGGACGATCAGCAAACATCACGGCCTCGCTGCCGTACGCAGTGGGAAATTTTCAGGGCGATCTCTCCGGACAATCTAGATCGCTATACCGCTCGGGCCTGCTGGATTCCAGCTTTCGCCTTTCGGTGAACCTAATGGGTGGCTCGGCCATGCAACCGAAAGAAATGACGAAATGGAAGCAAAAGAAGCTATTGGGACTGAGTCTCAAGGTAATTGCGCCCACTGGACAATACAGCGGCGCGAAACTGATCAATTGGGGCAGCAATCGATGGGCTTTCAGGCCCGAGCTTGGCTATTCTGAACGCTGGGGCCACTGGGTGCTCGATGGCTATGCTGGAGTTTGGTTCTACACGGCAAACTCCGCGTATTATGCCGGACCAGTCACTAAAGTACAGAATGAAGCGCCCATCGGCGCTCTGGAAGGGCATCTCAGTTACGACTTCAAGCCCCACTTGTGGGTGTCGCTGGACGGGAACTTTTGGTGGGGCGGCATTGCCAGCCTGAACGGCATACAGAATCTAGAGACCAAACAGACTGGTTCGCGCCTGGGAGGCACGGCTTCATTCCCAATTAGCAAACATCAATCTATAAAAGTAAGTTACAGCAACGGCACCTATATTCGCTTCGGCGGAAACTATCAGAGCGTCTCTGTGGCGTGGCAGTATTCTTGGCTGGGCCGGCCGAAATGAGTGACTTTACGAGCGCGGTAAAACGCGAATGGCAGGAGTTCGCCCTCCCAATGACCCGGTATGGCGCGGTCCTCAGCGGGCTTACCGGAATATGGGAAGATTACCGCGCTTGGAAGTTATCCGGGATGCAGGAGACTGCTATGAAGTACCTATGCCTTGTCTACGGTGAAGAGAAGAAAATCGGGGCGATGACCGACGATGAGTGTATGGCCTACGACCAGTCGCTGCGAGATGGGGGCCGATGCCTAGCCTCGGAGGCTCTCCAGCCGGTTCAGACGGCTACAGTTGTGCGGGTCCGGGAGGGAAAGGTCTCCATCAGGGACGGCCCATTCGCCGAGACGAAAGAGGTCTTGGCGGGGTTTTATCTGATTGACGCCGCCGACCTGAACGATGCGATCCAAGTCGCTTCGCAAATGCCGCCCGCTCGCGTGGGGAGTATTGAAGTGCGACCGGTCCGGGAGCTAATCAGCACAAGTGGCGAACGAAGGGGGTTATAGCGGAGAGGAATCGCGGGTTTTAGAGCAAATTGTGCGAGAACCCAAATCAGGCGGGTGGAGTGAGGGTCAGCTTGCAGCTCCTGCGGCTGGCCAACTACAGCGCAACGGGCGTGGCCAAGAAATGATGTGCATCGACAGAATGTCGAGCAGCGGGGGGGGCAGTAGACGAGCAGGAGCGCTCCTGGCGGCATCGTACGGATGCGCCAGGTAAAGTCAGGGATACCTTTTAATCCGTCAAAGCGTTTGCGACCAGCATGGGACGCACGGCCATAAATAGGCGGAGCCAATTCTGCTTGATTCTTTTCTGTGAACGCTGGATTGATGCCATGAGACTGACCTGCCACATGGGTCGACCTGTAAACGCTTGTTGAGTTTTCATGACCTGCTCCTTTAACGATGCAACTAGCCATTTCGCGTGGTCAAAGTAGCATCGAGGATGGGGCGCTTCAATTATGCGTTGGTAGGGACAAGGTACTTCCCGAGGATATGGTTTATAAAACCTTGGTATATGTCCCGGAGGGCTTTGGGTCACGAATTGCGGCAAGGCACCGTGCCTTGACTTGGACGGACATGCGCTCTACGCTTTTAACGTCCACGGCCCTCCTTGCTCGTCATCGATCGATGAGTCACCGCATGCGCAAGTTTGTCCTTCCGGCGATCGCAATGGCGCTTCTGGCACCAGTCACACTGGCGCAGAAGCCGCCGACCTCAGCGTCCCCGAGTCCACCTTCCGCGCCCCCCAACCGTCCCACGACTTCGTTTCCATCGAGTTCGGCGCCAAGTGAATCGAATGCGGATCTTGTGATGTTTCTGCGAGGGCGCGTTGCGACTCACGACGGCTCACCTGTACCAAATGATGCGTTGGTTGAGCGGATTTGTAATAACAGGGTGCGCCAAGAGGTGTATGCATCGACTCGCGGCGATTTCACGATGCAATTGGGATCGAGAGCGGATTCTTTTCCTGGCGCGAGCGCCGATTCGGCTGCGCCAAATGGCGCGCCGAACCGGAATGCGGATATGGGAATTCCACGGCATGAGTTGACGAGTTGCGAGCTACGGGCTTCGGCGTCTGGTTTTCACCCGCGTGTCATCAGCCTTCTGGACCTCGATGTATTGGGCGGCGGCGTTGATGTGGGCGTTATTGTGGTGCAAAGGGGTACGAAGATAGAAGGGACCACGGTGAGCGCCATACCCTACAAAGCACCGAAGAATGCCAGACGAGCTTACGAGAAAGGGCTGCAGGCCGAGAAGAACGACAAACTTGCCGACGCGCAGAAATATTTTGAAACTTCGGTGGAGATTTATCCCAGTTCCGCGAACGCCTGGTTTCGATTGGGCACCGTTCTACAGAAGGAAAACCAGAAGGATGCGGCTCGTAAAGCGTATACGCACGCCACCAGTGTTGATGCAAAGTTCCTGCCGCCTTATCTGTCGCTCGCGGCGATGGCTTACGAAACTGGAAAGTGGAACGACGTCCTTAGTCTTACCGATCACGTCCTGGATCTCGATCCGCTAAATCGCGCCGCCGCTACTACTTACATCCTGGATCTCGATCCATCGAATTACGCCGACGCCTATTTCTATAACGCGATGGCAAATTACAAGCTCAACAAGATAGAAGATGCGGAAAGGAGCGGTCTCAAGGCGGAACACGTAGACATGCTCCCTCGTTTTCCGCAGCTGCATCTGCTACTGGCTGAAATTTTTGCGCGTAAAAACAACTATGCCAGGGCGGTCGCGGAGATCCAAATGTACCTGGAGTTAGCACCGCATGCGAAAGACGCGGAGCAGGCACGGGAGCGGTTGGCAAAATTGCAGACGCTGAATGGCGCGGCGCCAGCGAGTGAAAAACCCGAACAGAGATGAGTAGCGGCTCTCTGGACGCGGGCGCTATCGGATGGAACTGAGCGATGGGCCTGCGCAGGGTTTCGGGGATGATCGCGTGACTTCAGGTCCAGCGCAGCGTGGTGATCGAATCCGCGGTGAGCGGTACTTTCGCGGTCTGGCCGGCGCAGGCGACTGTTACTTCCTTGGCATCGCCGGGATTTGTCAGCACGAGGACTAGTGAGCCGTCGGGATTTTTTGCGGCTGCGTGGTACACGCGGGAAGTCGCGGCGTTATTGGGGGTGGCTGTGACGGTGG